>LKMJ01001018.1_pt1 | contig 23763 bp, 31 predicted proteins | sample 643391 | NCBI WGS metagenome assembly LKMJ01 (sample SAMN04112250, study PRJNA286221) | soda lake metagenome | biome: soda lake; feature: Kulunda Steppe; material: water; isolation source: sample PL-Br10 brine of Picturesque Lake | place: Russia: Kulunda steppe | collected 2010-07
GGAGGGGGGGTATATGTTTGCCCGGCAGAGGGTGCCAACGCAGCATCCACACAGGGAGGCCTGCCGCTGCGCTGTGCTGTGCAGTGTGTGGGTCTACTGTGGGCAGGAGGGATCCACTGGGAGGCACCTGTCCACGCTCAAGGAACCCAGACCCGGAAAGGATGCATGCTGCTGACGCATGTGCTGTTGCTCCAATGCGTCTGGTCTTGGCTTCTCGTGCAGCTGGAGACACTGCATCAGGCCCAAGGCACTTAAAGGACCTCTTACTCCATAACGCCCGCTTCTCTCTGTCCTCCCATGGATGAATGGATTAAGACCATGAGTCAGTCCTATCCAAGCCAGCCTGTGGCTAGCAAAAGATCCTTAAGGGGCCTGATCTGGAGCCAATCATTTCATTGCTGCAACTGTGCATACCCTGTGCATTGCCCTGAAAGACGTACTCGTCTGTGCCTCCTACCCTGTCCTCCGGTGTCTCTGCAGTGTGCCATTTGAGGTCTTGGTTGAGGGAGACAAGGAGCCGTTGTACGAGCTGACAATGCAAGACTACGGGCGCGTGACAGAGGCACCTGTCCTGCCCTTTAACGCTTACGGAACCTTGGCATGGGCTCGCAACGAGTTTGAGAACAACAGTGCTAGCAGCCAGGTCAGTGTTCACGGTTGTGAGGAGTGGGAGTCATTTGCAAGCTGCAAGCGCAAGGGGTGGGGGTCATTTGCAATCTCTGGCGGCACTTGGAGGTTGCCTAAATCTGCGGTGCCAAAGCACTCAGGAGGCGGGACTGACATGCCTGTGTAAGAGGTATCCATCTGCAGTGCTCAGCCTGGCTCCCTCCACCAGGGACGGACGGGCACAGGCATGCTAGCATGGCCTCGTCCCTCAACAACACGCTGCATGTTGCCTGCGTACCTCAGGCTGGCCTGCACACTCTGGCGGCTCTCTTCCACCTGCACAGGTGTTCTTCCTGCTGAAGGAGAGTGAGCTGACGCCTACCGGCGCCAACCTGTTGGACGGACGATTTGCTGTGTTTGGCTATGTGACGGAGAACCAGGATGCTGTTGGGTACATGCAGGTGGGACACAGTGCGGGTAGGGTGATATGAATGCAGCATGATAGGGGGGGTCCAAGTGCAAAAAAGTTAGAAACTGCATGGGCAGTAAAATCCCTCTCTACACCAAGGGAAAGGGGTCACCTAGGGCCTAGGCACAGTGTGACCCCTCCACAAGGGAGACCAGGGATGGAGGATTCGCGCACTTTGCATCATTCACGCATTCAATTTTGATGATTCGCCATACTTTCAAAACCGTAGATTTCCTGTCTGTGATAGTTACGGGACCTGTCTGCCAGACCAAGACCAGGCCCCCAATGTATATCATATGTATCTCCAGTATAATATGTACAGGAGGGTCTGAGTCACAAACTCTAAAAGCTCCCCACAAGAGCACTGTGATGCCCCTGTAATGTCCTGTTTTGCACCTTAGGAGGTCCCCATGTCAACCAACCCCTTAGACTTGAATTGTGATAAATGTACCAAAGTGGAATCAGGGGTGTGTGGCGCTGTTAGTCTCTCCTCAACTTCTTGAAAGTCCACTGACAAACGCATTCTCAAATGATGCGTCGTATTTCCAATCTTTTCCGAATCATTCACGTACTGCAATTCCAAAAACAGGAGATTCCTCCATCCCTGAGCGACAGGAACAAATGAAGTTAATGGAGATTAGGAGGTTGATTGCATTACCCCTAGCTACTTTCCTTGGTGATGAGAGGTCACAGTGCAAACCTGCAAGATGAAATTGGTGCTGCTGTTGTTGCACATGCATACCTGTGAGAATGTAAGCCCAGTGGGAGGTGCTTGGTTAGTGCCTAGCAGATCAACCTTGCATCTTCGGTCTGCTACTTCGCAGGTGGGCGACAAGATTGACTACATCAAGGTCAAGAAGATTGATGGTGATTTCATTAACGGACCAGGGAATTCACAAGCACCACCAGTCAAGGCAGAGGAGCCTGCATCTCAGTGACCTGTAGGCCTGGTTACATTAGGGGTTGGGGGGAGAATGGAAAGGAGCGTGTTCACACTGATGGCTTGAAGCGAGCAAGTGTGTGAGAAATGAGGATGACCGGACAGGAAGCAGGCCATCTGGCGGCATGCCTGTGCTGGTTGCGTTGAAAAAACGCACCAGTGATTTTGTCGGATCAGTTGCCATGCTCATTCAGATTTTGGCACGCGTAGATTCTTTTGCTATCAATGTGCCTGCTGCCAGAGAGACCACCTTTTACCACTTACTTCATTGATAAAGTTTTTTCCCATGATTTTTCTCAATGAAATGTTAGAATGTTGAAGCTGCATGGGGAAGAAATCAATGAAGTGGTCAGCACTCTTGGAAGATCATGTTCAGCAGCTAAGATATTTTATTAATAGTGCAAGCAAGGATCTCCTTTTATCAAGAACAAAAGGCCTTCTGTCAAGAAGTGCGAATGCCTGCTCAACAAAGACTATAAGTGCATGAAGGAAGAAATGAAGCTTATTGTTTTCCTGGCCCAGAAAAGCAGACACATTGTCGAAAGGTTAAAGGTTTTCAAAGCTGTATCCGCCGAGCGAGGGCAGCACATTGTTTAAACCTGCGGGAGGAAACAAAGACGCATGAGTTCTTCGGAAAGAGACCACGTGTGGATGGGTGCAGTGATAAAGGACGTGTTGCTCATCTTGCACGTCATCAGCATTGCACAACCTGAAGTCATAAGTAGGGGAGGTGTTGTGAGTCCAGGTCACAGTTTCAAATCGTTGAGTGTGGGCACAAAGTCTGAAGCGTGCCACGCCGCGAATAACATCACAAGGAAGGTCAAGGAGCATAAATCTAGGAAGGGTGTATGGCGAATGTGTGACCAGGGCCCTTGGTAGGGAGTTTGCACCATTGACGGTAAGTGGAGCGTTTGCTGTTGCGCTCTCGTGGATGCATAAGGATGAATAAGGTGTCCAATAATCCAAGTGCCTCTCCCTGAGGTCCACAACAGAACGACCAAGATCAATGGGCTCACACTTCATCAGCCTTATCTTATTTCAAGGAATTCAAGGAACCCTTGAAATAAGATCAGCCTCTGATCAGCCACACGCGGCTGATTTCAGACGCACGGCTGAACCAGCTGCATTCAGCAGCGTAGTTCTAGAACTACTGCATATCGATCTGCAGGAGGTGAGTAGGAGATTCAATCTACCACTAGGTTTTGAAAAGGCCTTCAGTCAAGAAGTACGACTGCTAGGCTAGGTAAGTGGTACAAGGGGGTAAGGGTTTACAAGAAAAGGCCTGCAGTCAAAAAGTGCGACTGCTACTAGCAGGCTAGTGGCCTGCTCATAGAATACAAGAAATTCATATAGGAAAAAATGGAAGTTTATAGCAATATTTCCCTCTTCGTTTTGGTAAAATTCGAATTTCCTTTCTTTGCTTCAAACTGCCAAGGTATGCAGATTTAAGAGTTGGGGGAAAATAGATTGCAAGTACGAATAGTGTTTTTCTATGGATTTATCATTACCTGCTAGATTACCTCGATTACCTTTCTTGTATTCCATAGTTACCTTTCTTATGTTCCATAATTACTACAAATGATTACTACAATTACCTATTCGGAAATCGGCTTGGATTATCAGTTAGGTAATCATGCATGCTGATTACCTGATCTGATATTGGGCCCGGGACTTGTCCAGGTATGCAGCATGGGCTGCGCAGCCCTGCCCAGGTGGTCACAATCTTCAAACATTGAGTAATGATAATTCAATAAAGTGAATTATACATCTTTCTATATATAAGTTCAGCCAGACCCTGAAGTTCACTCCGGACCCTAAATTTTGCTCATGTCCCTGGCAACTCTCCAAAGTTGCTGACAAAGGTATGTACAGGGCAAGTTGAACATAACCATTTTGAGCTCTGGAAGTTAGACTAGGTGTTGGAATAAGTTGACGAACTTGTACCTTTTACATGGGGCAGTAATAAAAAAGACCTCAAAAATTTGTTTCCCAACCAAGAGAGTCAAAATGCTTTGTTTGATAAGGAATTTGTTTGATATTGAATTGATTGATTGTCTCAGCACTTTCGAATGACACTCACACAGAGATTGCTGCAACGCCAGATGGTTTGATACTTGTGAACCTTTGTGATTGGCCTTCCTTTTTGACTTTTAAGTCTGAGTATCAGGCAAGCACGTGCACAGATTACAACAGCAATCAGACCCGTTTCTCCAGTGGAGAGGGCACAAAGCGCTTCTTTTGCAGGTTATGTGGACTATTGCCTAAGGGGTCCCAAACCCATATCACTGAAATGGCCTGGGTTTTTGTATGCTGGCCCCTCTGGCCATATCATTCATGCGTACACACTCAGATGTGGGCAGCTCTGTGGCCTGAGGGTGCTGCACCTCAGGCCTGCCTGCCTGCCTGCCTGCCTGCCTGCTTACCTAGGGCGCTCCGGCGGCCAGCCGGAGAGGGGGGTCCCAAACCCATGTCACTGAAATGGCCTGGGATTTTGTATGCTGGCCCCTCTGGCCATATCATTCATGTGTACACACTCAGATGTAGGCATTCCTGTAAGACACGTTGTACAGAGCCAAGTTCAGATGGCGGCTGCCCATGTCAACCCCTGCTTACTCGTTGGTTGGGATATTGCAAGGTCATCTGTGTGCCGTTTGATCAAGAAAGGTTCATGCAAATGTCTGCCATGCTGAGCCGCATCTGGGTCGCAGCAGCACCTCTGGCAGGCAAGCAGCCAGACTTCACAACCATTCCAGGCCACAAGAACTTTGTGAATCTCACAGCGCAGCGTGCTGCAGCCATGACAGAGCTGTGCAACGTCAATAGTGTGAAAGGACGTACACAATCGCGGTGGCTGTAGCTAGCTAGCGCTGCAGCAAGACGATGGACATGGTGTTAACCTAGTTTTGTTAGGTGCCTCGTTAGGTAAGCCGTTAGGTAAGCCGGGAGGACTTGGATGTTAGTGAATGTATTGTCTGATGCGTTAATTGTTGATTGCTCATCTGATGAGTTCCTTATGTATGCATATTAAATGAAAAACTGAGTATGCAGATGCTCTAAAAACACTATCATAACCTTGGTGCCAAAGTTTCAAGCGGACCATCAGAGGTTCTGATGAGGCCCCCCTTGGAGGTACTAGTGCGAGTGCACTGAGATGATGGTTTTTCAGGTGCCCAGCATTCCACCCCAGAAATTTCAGAATCTGAGTATGCAGATATTCTTAAGACATCCTCTGTACATAGCTACCAAAGTTTCAGGCAAATCCAGCAACTCCCCAAGTGCAAGCCTGAGAGCCAAGCAACTGCTGAAATTGCCCCCAATTGTGGCCTCCTGGGCAGCCTGGTTAAGTTCAACAGCTTCACTCCATGCCATAGCCTGGAGGCATGCTGTGGGCACTTCTGTGTCCACTACGGTGGTTGGGAGGCCGTGGCCTGCTGCCTTTCCTCCTGAACACGGGAAGCCTGCTGGCGTTAGAGCGTCATCGCGATATGTAGAAAATACTGATTTAAGAAAAAAATTCTTATAGTGAATAGTGGAAATCAGAAAGGGTGCAAAATATTTTGGTCATCGCCCCATTGGAAATCACAAACCATTGTAAATGCATCGTACGAAACATGACCTGATTTGAGCCTTGCTAACAATAAGGACAGAGTATATAATGTAGGGTACAGCGATGGGTGCCATCCAATGGGCCTCTTTGATCCTTTTGCTGGGCCTGGCACAACATGGAAGCAGCTTTGTGAGTGGATTCTTGGTGATTAAATTAAATTGTACTGCCCTGTGTTGCTCCCCAGGTTGCTTCCCTTATTGAATTCTCTCACCTCGGGGAGTCAGTCCAAATGCCTCGCCTCCCTTCTACATGTCCTCGCAGTCTCTCCGCAGCCTTTTGCAGATCAATACTCCCATCAGCTCCCTACTCTCTGGGTATATGTCCAATGAGCAGATGGTACGCAAGTTTGCGCTCATTTTTTTGTTTTCGACTTCCTCTTGCCTCATTCCTCACCTGTGCCACCCCGCTCACAAACACAATTGCACTCAGGCAGCATGGCTCAAGGACTATTCACAGCGCTGCAGCCATATTTCAAAGCTTTCCAGGTGCGTGTGTTCGAATGCATCGGAGTTCTAACAGACAGAATTCCATTTGGTCTTGACATATATGTGGCTAGACATAAGCTAGGGGAACTTTTGAAAGAGATCCTTGTTGCCCAACAGTAAGGTCATTCTGCCTAGCTTTTGCTGTGCATGTGCAGTTTTGGACGGAGCACCTCAGGGACTGAGCTGTTTGTCCTTGAGATCTCCAATACGCCAGGACAACGCACCTCCAAGCCTGAGGTGAAGTACGTGGGCAACATACATGGAGATGAGCCCAGTGGCAGGTGTGTATACCCCAGCATGCCTTGGACTTGCCTTTGGGGTGCAGCCGGGGATATGCTGACCTCTGTGCTTTATGGCTCTGGCCGTGACCACAGCCAGCTTGCCAGTGTATTCCAACAGCATGGGGAGCCGCATGCAACCCTGAACATAGCCAGGTGCAGGCTAAAAATATGTTGTATCTGCTGCAATCCAGCCTGACCACGTTGCCCGTGATCATCGTCCTCATCTCTCTTTATTTGCCCCATCATGTGCAGGCAGCTGCTGCTGGCGCTGGCAGAGAGGATGTGCTCCGAGTACCCCAACAACAATCTTGTCAAGAGCGTTGTGGAACGCATCCACTTGTTCCTTGTGCCCACCATGAACCCAGATGGTTTCAAGATGGGGCGCAGAGAGAATCCGTGAGTGCTCTACCTGAGGAATGCCTGTGGACAGTTTGGGTGGACAGGTAGCACCAGAATCTCAAAGATACCTCAGCAAACCATGGCACGTCGGCTTCCCAGCCTTATATGCATGAGCATGGCTACAGCGGTGCTGTGTGCTTGCTTGTTTGCTGAGTAAGACTTCCCTCCAAACTGAGGTGTGGAACTCGGTCCATGGAACGCCCCCAGAAGATGGGCTGGACCGGTACGGCAGGCCACAAGTTTGGCCTAGGCTCTGTAATTGCCGGCATCCCTCCCTTGCGTGAGCCTTGTGGAGGATGGGGGGGCCTTATGCCTTTGACCTCCAAGGCTGACGTGCTTGCACTGCTACCACCTCCAGTGCAGATTCACTGCTTTAATGTGACAGTCCCTGGCCATCATCCTCCATGGGATGTGCTGGACCTCACACACGCCTTCACAAAATGGCCCTGCCCATCAAAGAGTCCTCTTCACCTGCTTCTGTAGGGCATCTGTCGACCTGAACCGCAATTTTCCAGATCCTCTGCGGAAGCAAAGGCCCCGGGCGTCCCAGGCAGGCAGCAGGGCGGACGCAGACCACCCACAGCCGGAGGTGCTGTACATGATGGATTTCACGCTCCGCCACAAGTGCGTGGCAATGTGCAATAAGGGTCATGGCAGCATGTTGGTCATGACAGCATGAGCCACGCTCTGAGGGCTGTGCTGCACATGTGATGGCCTTCCTTCATGCTCTGCCACAAGCACTTGGGCAGTGAGGGCCAATGTTGCAGAGGGCCCTCTTCTCAAGCTCTGCACCACCAGCCTCGGCCCTTGCGTGCTTTGCGCCACATGTGTGTGTGTGTGTGTGTGACCTAGCAGGCATCCTCAAGCAACGGGGCTTGTGGGGAAGGGGGGTTGTCTGGTCCCATCCGCTTCTGTGTTCAAATGCTCCCTTGTGCATGCCGGGTACAGGGAAACACGTAGGCCATGTCGGCTTTACAGCGTGCGCAGACACAAGCCCTAAAGATTGGTTGGGATCAAGGGGCCCTGCACTCTCGAATGAGTCTGCAAGCTGATGGTTAATGGAGACAGCATGCTCAAGAGGACCCCTGAGCGCATTGCCCTCTTGCTTCCCCTTTTTCTTGCTGTTTTCAGCACATGTATGCCCTCCCCTGATGATGCACCCTTTCCATGCATGTGCACCCTCTCCCCATGGAACATCATGTCTGTGGATGCGAGTATGTATTGGTGTGGTAGTATGCAGGTGGACCAGTTCTCATAGCTGCTTGTGTGTGTGTGTGTGTGTGTGTGTGTGTGCGTGTGTGTGTGTGCGCGCGGAGGGCTGGTGCGATCCTTTGCTTTGCAGGCCCACAGCACACCTGGTGCCCTGTAGGCCCTTGCTGTCTGATGCCCTTGCGGCTCCTGAAATTGTTAATGCCCTGTAGGCCCGTGCTGTCTGATGCCCTTGCGGCTCCCGAAAGTATCGATGCCCTGTAGGCCCGTGCTGTCTGATCCTTTGCGGCACCCGAAAGTGTCAATGCCCTTGCAGGCCTGCGGCCTACCTGATGCCTTTTGGGTGCCCCTTAGATTTTGTGATGCAAAGCAGGCATGGATGCCGTTGCTCCTCACAGACGCTGCTGCTCCTCAGGCCTGCATCACCGAGTGCGCTTCCCGTGTGCCCTGGAACAGGGTGCAAGCCAGGCACGCAAACACTGCTGACTGGTTGCCATGTGCCATGTAGTGTGGATGCATGGAATGGGTCGCGTCAGGCACCCGCAGGTGGGTGAGGGCGCCCTGGTGGCCAATGACCCAACGCGACAGCCACCAGCAGAGTGCGTGAAACTGGTCGCGTCAATCCTCTGTAGGTTTGTGGCATCCCTGGCCCTCCACGAAGGTGCCCTGGTGGCCAACTATCCCATGGATGGATACCCTGATGGCAGCTTCTCTGCCAAGCGCGTCAAGCAGGCCTCCCCAGACGATGCTGCCTTCATGTACATGGCCGGTCTGTACGCGCGGGGCCACAAAACAATGGCGCTGAGCAAAGTGAGGGAGGGGGTGCGATGCATTGAGTCAAGCTGATTGGGCTGATTGAGATTACTCAGGCGTCGTGGCCAGCCACGCGGAAATAGGTGCCTGCTTCCTGCGCTACACAGGCCTACATGCTTCATGTGCTGCACAGGCCTGCTTGCTTCATGTTCTGCACAGGCCTGCTCGCCGTGTGCGCTTCACAAGCCAGGCGCCTGCCTTGCTGGCCATGCCTGCTGGCCTCTGCCTCTCTCATGCCTCTTGATGGAGGGTCTCAGCCAGAGGCCTTAGACCAAACGGAGGCAGACACTCGGCTGTCTGAATTAACCCTGATCAGCGAGGTGGGCATTTCCAGCTGCTGGTGTGCTTTGCAAGCAAGGAATTGTGGGCTTTTGCCTCTGCACTCCCCCTATGGCTGCAGGAATTCAAGGGGGGCATCACAAATGGGGCGCAGTGGTACCCGCTGTACGGCGGCATGCAGGACTGGAACTACCTTGTAGCCGGGTGCATGGAGGTAGGCACTCAAGACAACACTTCAGTCAGGGTCTGAGGCAGGGATGGAGCATTTGCCTGTTTTGGATTTACAATGCGCGAATGATTTGGTAAAATTGGAAATACGCCGAATGGTTTGATTGAACGTTTGCCTGTGAGCTTCGAGAGCAAGCGGAGGAGGGGGAGGCATTAACTCACGCCAGCTGACTCTGCCCCCTCCCCCCCACCCCCTGATTCTACAAATATAGATTTAACAACAATTGTTAAACTTAGTTGTTAACATGGGGCCACTATAAGGTGCAAGACGGAGCAAAACAGGTGCATTGCAGGGCCCATTTTGGGGAGGGTCTTTAAAACACGCGAATTGATGTTTTACAGTTTGGCGAATGATTTGGTAAAATTTGAATTTGTGAATGGTTCGTTATGCGCAAATGCTCCATCCCTGGTCTGAGGGGAAGGGGAGCAGAAGCCGGCGGTGGAGGCAGCGGCGACGGCGGTTGCGGAGGAGGGAGGGGAATGAGGACCTTAAGTTTCATTGAGATTGGCAAGGAGAGACGCACTAGGCACCATAGGCTCTGTATGGCTGTAGCATCACTCAGGAGGTGTCCTTGGCTCTCGCCATTTCCTTGAGACAGAGCAATTGAGCATGACATGGGGCATTTGTGCTCAGCTTAAGCTTGTTGCCAGCAGTTTGCAGTGTCTGGTTTTGAAGCCATGATAATTACTCAGTGTGATCAGCTGCTGCAAATTCTGTTTGCAGGGGAACGGGGAAAGGGGTCGGTGTGATACACCTAAAAGAATGTGAACTGTAGCCTGTTAAATAATGGCACAGCAGCTGATCTTTTATTGTGGGAGCTATGTGCTTGCAAAAGCGCGCACACTGGAATGCCTGCTTTAGTGCAACCATGTGCGAGCTCGTACCTGTCAGCTTGTATGCAATAAGACAAGGCTGAAACCTCGGGCCCAAGCACAGCGGAAAGCTGTGTGTGACTTGTTGTGCGTGTGCGCGCGTCCCTGCTTGCAGCTGACCTTGGAGCTCAATGACGAGAAATGGCCTAAGCCTAGCCGGCTAGCCCAGATGTGGGCTGAAAATGAGAGGGTACTGCTGGAGTGGCCGCTGGCTGTTGCTCTGGGGGGTGAGTTCAATTGGGGCGGTTTGATCCTTGAAAAGAAAATTTTGTAGGCAAAGAGAACACACCCTACATCAATCAAGGGAAAGGGGTCACCTTGTATCCAAGTATCATATTTCCAGCGCATGCTTGAGCTGCTGTCACCTCAATCAAAACTGCGCTTGCTCGCTGTGCTTGCTGGTAAGGCTGCAGAAGCAGACCTGCTGCTGAGGCTTGCGCGAGTGCCCTCATCTTTGCAGGTTTGCATGGGACTGTGCTGGGGCTCAGCCCAACGGGCCAGACAGGGCCTGTAGCTGCAACCATTGCGGTGAAGGGAGTGGCCCATAACATTACGGCATCCACTGATGGCAGATTCCACAGGTACAGCACTGCTGCAGCACCACACCTCCACGTGGGAAAGTGCTCCATCGTGAAACTGCACATGGATTAAGCATGCGCTGGAAGCGTCTGATGGCATAGGCAGCAGCAGACTGGCTTCCATGGCGCAATGTCATGCCAAGCAGTTTGCAACGCCATGGTATCTGTGGAGCAGCGCTGCTCCCTGAGCAACAGTGCTGCTAGAGGCACAGGCAATGATGCAACCAGCACTATGTTTGGCATTGTGGCCATTCCTCTCTCAGTGCCGCACACATTTGGCCTTATTTGACACCGCACAGCATGCGAAGAGCATCCTGCCTTGTGAGTTTACCTCCTGCAAGTTCATAGAGGAAACAACTGCATGCTCTGCCCATGCCCTCACTTTCTCACACCCGTGCACGCATGTCCAGAGAGACAGCCCAGCTACAGGAATTTCTTGGGGCCCACCAAGCTATTGGTTTGCCCTTTCCCCTTTCCGTGTCTCAAGAATCCTCCATCTTGTCTACGCAGGGTCCTTGCCCCTAACAAGAACCCTCCAACTTGTTCATGCAGGGTTCTTGCCCCTGGACAGTACACTATCCTTGCCGATGCGCCTGGCTTTGTACCTCAGACTGTGCCGGTTACCATCTCTGAGAACAGCTTCGTGGGGGTGACAGTTAACTTCACACTTGGGAGCATCGCAGCCACAAGCCCGTCCCCCATCACGATGACGCCCAAGCCAGCTGTGTCAAGTGAGTGAGCACAGTCCAGCACTCACTTTGCCACAGTAGCGTTACGTGCTGCTGCTGCTGCTGCTGCTCATGATGATGATGATGATGATGATGATGATAAGCTGAGTCGAACACTTGTTGCTCGCATTGCCTGGATGTGAGTGTGAGCCTGTGCCATTGCTGCTGGTGCTTGCACATTGGATCCCGTGGATTTTAAGGGAGCATTCTGAGGCCCTGAGAGGAAGGGAGGTGTGTTATCAAGACCGGAAGATGGTCCTTATTTTGTTCTTGTCCCTCTGCTCTGTGTAGTAAGAGCTATCCACTATCACATATTTGAGTGTTCCAATTGCTTCGCAGCAACTGTGGAAGACAAAGCACAACCACGTTTGGTGTCTCCACAAGTAATCTCGGATGCCACAAGGCCTGGCTTCCTGGCTTCAAATCAAAAAGTGATCCTGTTTGTGGCACTGCAAGTGCTGATCATTGGCTCGTTCATAGCATGGCGCAAGCACCGCATCAACCACAACAGTAGCAGCGGCGGCCATAAAGCACAAGTCTGATACAGGCAGGAGGGTTGCCTGCTAGACATTTAGGGGCCCGGGGTGTGTTTTTTTTAAGTTCCTCCAGTTGTCTGATGTGCACAGACTTGACAGCTTAATAAGACAGTAAGATGCTACTTATCAGAATTTCTTGTTGTACCATCCTAGCTGCTGCTGCTGAGACATGAGTGCACATACTTTGCTAGCAGAGGATTTTGGATCCTCTGTTATGGGGGCTTCAACTCAAATCAACTGTAGGGCCACGGGGCAGACGGCTCTCAAAAACTTTACTAGAACCAGGGGTAAATTGTTACACACGTGTGCCAGTCTGCTGACAACTTTGTCAGTGCTGTTCATCACATCACGAGGGCTGCCAGTCCAACACAGTGTACCAATCAACCCCTTATTAGTCCATGATCCACAATGTTACTCGAATACAGTGTTACAGTGCGTAACCCATTCAGGTGCAAGTATTGAAGATGATTGCATTGCAAGGCACCCTGACCTATCGCAACAATAGCTGAGGTTCCTTTTGAAAGGCTTGCCGACTGCTGGAGGAGCCCATGAATCCTGCAATTCGCTAAGTAAAGAGAAAAGTGCATGAAGTATAGGGGACTCCCCTCATCGGATGAGGCGCCAAGTTGCACACCTTGAAGGTGAGTCAGGTTACAAGTTGTAACACTTTGAAAGCTGTACCTGCCAAAGGAGGGCAGCTTAGCTGATAGGCTTGAAGCCTATCAGGCCTGCAACCCGAGCCTCAGACTGGCAAGGAAAGGTGGTGTAGAGAATTAAGGGAAAACTCCAGAAGAAGCATGGTTTTTTTTGGTGAAAGAAGGGAAAGAAATACCAGTATGTTCGAACAGTAAAGACGAGTTGCACAAAGCTCAAACAATAACTATGTCGCGGCTGCAAGGCGGCAGATATCTGTTGCTGGCAGGCGACATACTGAGAGGCAGACCCAAAAAAGGACTAAGGCCCTGCAGATGCTTCTACAGGTGTCTTCGTTAGCCCTAAGCCTGGATCTAGGACCTGCACACAACCAGGGCAAAGACTTTCAACAATGAAATTGATGCAGCAGAGTTGCCGGAAGTTAACATTGGCAGTGCCCAACATGTTTAGGAAGATGGTCCGTTTTGCATGAGTATCTGGAGAGGTTGCAGGATAGCTTGTCTTTTTAAATAAGATGTGCAAGCAATGGTTTGATCAAGATAAGCCTTATTGGTGAATAAGAGCTGGAGACTCTAGGTGGCATCGAATGTAAGACATCTATGGCCTTGCTTCCAGCAATAAGTTGTCTCGTTCAGATAATCATTAAGTGAAGTACTCATGTGCCACCAAGTTATCCAGATTTCTTATGGTGGAGTGACTTAAAGAAACTGCTCATAAAAGATACAAACAAAAGCGAGCTTGGTCATGTTTAAATACAGGGGGCTCAGGTATCCCTTCATGTAAGCAAGCTGGACAAAGACGCAGTATTCACCTGATTAATAGGATAGACAGCAGCATTGCAGGCCCTGCCCTGATCCTTGACTAGCACGCGCGCGTCAGTGCCTGCAGTGGTCTGCACCTTCACGCTTGCACCTGTGCGCATGCACAGACCAATGTTACCTTGAATTAAACAATTGGCACCAAGCGTCTTTGATATGAAGAACGTCCCTGGAATTACAGGTGCCTTGGTCAGCAGAGTGAGAAGGCTTGGGCAAAGGCACACGCTAGCACGTCTGCATGCAGCCGTGCATTCCATGCCAGCACTGGTTACTAACTAACTCTAGTAGACAGGGTTTAACTCTAGTAGACAGGGTGCAATTTTCAACTAGGACAAGCGGGGGGTCTTGGGTGTAAGCATATCCTTTCTCAGGACCATGCCAACTGCTTAAACGGCTTGGTGCACACATCCCAGCATGTGCAGCGGCTGCCCTTCTCTCGGCGTACACTGAGCTGTGTAGGGAGAACACCAACCTCACAAACCATAATGCCCACTGCATGACCAGTTTTGCAGCCATCTAAGCCTCACCAGAGGTGCTGCCAATGAACAGGGGCCCTGCATCCAGGTTCTTGGTTGGGAACAGGGAGCCCACGGGTGGGAGTGCAGGCGCAGGCAGGTACTTGTCCAGCACATGGTGGGATGCCAGTGCCTGTACTATGAGCCTGTGCGCACGGCAAGGCAAGACCACAGCCTAGGGCATGGCATAGGGGCTTCAAGCCACTGTGTGCGCAATCGCAGCATTGTGGCTCATCATGCACCGACAGTCGCCAAGCAATCGCTGGCTCATCATGCACCGACAGTCGCCAAGCAGACTTCCATCCCGAGGAGGCAGGCCAGGCCACAACACTCTTGGGGGAGTGGCACTAGCTACGCAGGTAGCCTTGGTTACCCTGGAATGCTGGTTGTCTGTCCATTGTATTTGTGCACATGCATGCAATTGCTGGGAGGCGGGGGGGGGGCCCGCAAAAGGGGGTAATCTGATCTACGAGGTGTGATCTGATTTGAGAGGTCACATCAAGGTCAGCCTGAACACCCACACTCTTCGCCAGCTGAGAGGCTGATTCAGGGAATGCACAGACACAAGCGCAAGCAAGGCTCTGAGTGCGTGCCCACCTTGTCAAAGGCTGGGGCAGGGAGCCCTCCACGTCCTTCCAAGCTTGGTTTGTGGGCGCAAACACTGTGACCGGCCTCCGTGGGTTGTTGAGGTAATCCTCCAGTCCAGCCTGGCTGAGCATCCTACGGGTACAGCATTCATGTGCGCACACGCAGGTCTGGCGGCGTCTTCAACACAGGAGCATGCAGGAGGAAAGGTTGTGGAAGCGCTGCAAAGGGGTATGTCTGGGGGCATGCCTGGGTCCTGGCAAGACAGTGGGGCGAAGCTCCGGCAGCAAAAGGCTGCTGCACCGATGGCTGGTGCACATGCCAGACCCACATCAGCCTGGTGCGCATGCCAGACCCACATCAGCCTGCGTGCAGCTCAGCAGTGCCAGCAGGATGCCTGGCAGTGACATACAAGCGGCACGCACTCTGCTGTGGTGGACAGCGTAGGCTCTGAAGACACCAAAAACCAGGCGGTGTGGGACTCCACGCATGATTTGGCCTGCGGCTGCTCCTGAAGGGCGGCCGTGTCAGTTGCCCCCTCCTCTGGGCCGGAGCTTTCCTTGAGCTTGAACGCAGGCATTTTGTTGAAGAAGGGGCTGGGCAGCAGGACATAATCGAGCAGGTAGACGAAGGACCTGCACACTTGGATGGCGCGCACCACCCGGGCCCGCGTCCCTTCTCCAGCCACAAAGCCCTGCACACAAGGTCCGATGGCCACGGGCCACAAGTGGTGCTGGAGACAGGCCGCACGCCTCCCAACTGGCAACTGCTCTCCTGATACCAGGTGCCGGCAGACAAGCTTGCAAGCGGGCTCTGGCCCAAGAGGCGGCGTGCACAAGCAAGCAACAAGCCAGGCATCGTGTGGCTGGGCCGGCATGGACCCGCATGAATGCCTCCTCTGCGTTGATGAGATAAAGCAGCCTCCGCGTTGATAAAGCAGCTCCATGACAGGGTCTTTCTTGGCCACGTGAGCAATAGCAAGTGCATATGGTTTCTGCCCTGTGAGCGCACCTGTCTGTCTCCAAACAAGAGGAAGCCATCCCAGTAAGACTCCAGGAAGGGTCTGGCATACAAGTCGGAGGGTGCGACTGTCTCTGGTAAAAGATGGTACAAGATGGCTGCTCGCACCTGATAAACCGGGCCACACACATAGAAGCAGTGACAAGCTCTTGGCCTATCCATGGAGTATTGGCAGGTTCAATCACTGATTCAATGAAAAAGGATCAGGTTTGCACCCTAGAACCGCTGATGGTGTGTGCGTACCGCAGTCTGGTTTGCCATGATGTTGGGTAGCCTGGAGTCCCTCTGCAGCTGATCCCAGCCTGCAAATGTAAGGCAAGGCAATGGGGATGAATGCATGGAACTGCTCCAGGGGACATCTCTGTACTTGAGCAGTTAGCTTAACTGTTGCGTTTTTGGTAGCTTGCACTTTCTCAAGGCTTGAAGCTGGAGTGACTGATCTTGCTCACCTCGATCAAGGGGAGCAAACAGTGTGACCTGCAAAGCGTACACAGCAATGGATCGAGCCAAACTGATTGCGGCTCGAACAGTCACGCCTACCTAGCTCCACTAGAACAAGCCAGTCAAGCAAGCAGTTTCATTGCTTTTTGGTGTAGTCGACCTTGAATGGCCTGTTCCCAACATGCCCTGCCTACCTGCACATTTGTCTGGTTCAATTGATCTGCCACTCCTGCTAGCTGAAGGGCGCGCCTGGTCTTTGAAGTTCCAGCAACTGAACCAAGCAGTGTCATGATGCTGCTTTCCTCTAAAGAGCAAGGGAGGAACTCTGAAACCCCCGGCGCCTGCGTCCCGGCCACTTCCGGAAGGAGATCTTCTTCCTCGTCCTCGAGCAAGCTCTCCTCTGATGTGGCAGCCGCATCTACTGCATCTTCAAGATCTGCCTGATCTGGCCCTCTTTCTTCTCCTTCTTCCCTTCGTGGATCAGGATCGCTGGCAGGAGCAGCAGCACCGGCCGGTTTCTCTTGGGACGGACGAGAAACGGGGGGGCAGGAACACCTTCCACAAGTCACTTCACAGAAACCCTTCATGAAGCCCGCATCGCACTTGCCGAAATCTCGCTGCTCCTGCTCAAAGGGCGGCGAGCTCCAAGGTGAGCGCAAGCATCACCTGTGGTCGCTCCTGTTCGTTGCAGGAACTTACTGCACATGTAAAGCTTTCGTCTGGAGGGATGTCCTCGCATCCACAGCCGCCCTCATCCGCCCAAGCAGCGCATACGCCGAGGAGGAACAGGAGACCGACTAGTTTCATTTCATATGTTTTTGAAGTAATATCTGTGAGGCATTTTTCATTCAACTTTGATGCATTCAAGCCCTTCCCATCACCCGTCAAGGCGTCGAAACACAGCATCTATTTCCAGATAAAATTATCCCACTAAACACCCTCCGATCCGTCTCTAGATTGGATACCTACCAGATTTTGGTTGGTGGTTTGTTGGTGCTTGCATAAAAAGTGAGCCTCTTCCTGTATTATTCATCGAAGACCGCTTAGCCTTATAAAATCTACAAATTCCCGTAGGATCTACCAACAGAACCGTCCCAGAATGGCTCTTCCCTCGAGGCGAGCTCGCCAGTTTCCTTCTAAGCAAAGACTTACTACTAGCCACCCAGATGCTATACTAGGAATTGAAATGCCTACTTAAAAAGCGAAAAAATTACCAGATGTCCGTCCTAGATACGCATTAAGAAGTAGGACAATTGTCCCACCTTGAAAGGTGCTGAGGGGATAGGGGGCTCTCAGCAACAGCAACAGCCTGCCAGCCTTCGTCCAGAGTCCGGAACCCCAGTCATCTTCCACCCAATCAGCGGCACATCCATCTTGTGGAGGTCAAGTAGTGTGAAGATACCAGGCCTAGGCCTACTAGTAGGAGCCAGCTTAAAGCAGCTCACCACCAGCACGGCATGCTCTGTCAACACCCTAACTGTTGCGCAGCATGCTTTTGATGGCCATTTTGTTTTTCAGCACAAATCATGATGCTGTTCTCTATCCTTCAGAGAGCTGTGGTCCAGCCTAAACCCTTGTAAAGGATTTGACATGACATATCACCGAACACTGAACATGACAGCCTCGTCTGAGCATGCAGCCATACCAATGCTTGCTGCAGCTCATCGAATTCGTGGGTTTGTACGGGACACTGCCCTATGTGACAAACCTTTTGCTTCCCTTTGGCTAGCTAAGGTATATGTAGTGCCTGCTGGTATATATGGTTGTCAGGTTTGGAGCTCAGGGTTTTTGCGCGAAGGTGATGTATTAGACCTACCCTCCAGACATTGCATTTGAACTCCTTAAAGGGCACCCTAGGTGTGAAGCGGTCTGCGCATAATTGGGCTGCTTTGCGTGAGTGTGCACATGAATCTCTGCAATTCTATTGGTCTAGAGCTGCCATGTGGTTTTACAACAGGTTGTTGTCCTTTATTAGTGCCACTCATAAGCAGGCCCTTCATACAGACCTGAAGCTGGTGCCTCGGGCTAAATCATCTTGGGCTTCAGATGTTTTGCGCGCCTTTGAGGGATTGCGAGGCTGTGACACTTATACACAAGCTTTCTTGCAGGGGCTTCCTATTTGTCACTCGGATTTCACTGCTGACCTGAGGTTTAGGATGAGAAAAGTGTGGAGGGACATTGCTGACATGAACCCTCTGGAAAGTGACGACAAACTGGTGACTTATCGTTCTTGGTTTGCCTGTCCCCTCTCAGATCTTCAAGCTGATTCACGCACTCGGGTGCGGAGTGGGGGTGCCCCCCTGATGCCTCCTCGCTATCTGCACCTTGATCTCCCTGAGCATGTTATGAGGAATGTGAGCAGGTTTCGGTTGCGAGCACATACTCTCGCAAAGGAAACCTCCATCTGGCGCGGTGGAAATGGCCGCTATGACAAGTGTTCCTGTACTGCTGTTCAAAATGAGGTGCATGTTCTTTTTCACTGTCTAGACTTGTTTGTGTACTCCCTCAGAAGAAAGTACTCTATCCTTTTCTTCCCTTTCTGCCAATCCATTTCTATGAAGGCCCCTTATATTCCACATGCCTTGCCTAATCAGACTGTCTTTGATTTTCTTTCTCAAAGGCACTATAGACTCTGCCATATCATTTCGGACATTATGGACTATTTCTTGGCTGGCAAAGACCAGCAACAAACCAATCAGCCGACCGACCTGGCTGGCGGTTAACCCATAAATTGTACCTTGTAAGGATTTGAAAGCCCGATGGCAGGCGGTCAACCTTGTAAACCAAAAAGCCTCAGGCTGATGTCAGACAATCCTAATTTAAATGATTGGAAAGCCTGACTCAGGCTACCCTCGCAACCTGCGGGTTCGAGGTTCGAACCTCATTGGAGGCCACAACCGGCTAAGCTGCCCTCGTTCGGCGAATACAGCCTTGAAACCTTACCTTACCTGACTCAGGCTACCAACGACTGGAAAGCCTGAGGTCAGACAATCAGGTCGGACTTCCTCAGGCTTTCCAAAGGCTTTCCGCATATATGTTGGTGCCTTGGAAAATTGCAAGGGGCGGCTATATCCATTTTTAAAAATTTTTCCAATAAAAATTGAAATTTATTTTTTTGTTATTATTACTAAAATGTCAAGAACACAATGTGCCGTATTCATGATGGTATTATATTTCCACAAGATCTTGAGGGAGCATTTAGACACCCTGTGGCAATGAGTCATTTTAAGAAATGTACTGGTGAAGCGAAGGTTAAGTTAGATCCAGGACAAATGAAAGATATACGATTAGCATATATAGAAAAAATATATATATAAATATAAAATGCATCGAGGACCAGGAGGTGGATGTGCCTTATCAAATTTGATGGTAGCATTAACAATAACCTTATGGGATTAGTGTCACACAACAAACCAAGTCATTTTGGACCAGACTAAGGTCCAAGTTGCAGGGCTGATAGGATTTGGCTAGACTGCCTTATTTCGGCAGGCTATATAAGCTTCCGACGACTGTCAGCCAGAGCTACAACTGTCCAAGCCCAGGCTTATCAGTGTAATTGAAAAACGCTAGGCACAGCAATACAAGGAAGGTACGAAAGTGAAAAGTGCCCATCAACAAGCTGCATCCAGCTTCAAGAGCATTCGATAAGGATTTCTACAGAGTAGACATGTAAGGTCAAAGCTCATTGGCATGGACTGCAATGTATCCTGCACGAGCCAGAAAATTGAATCGAATGCTGAAACACAAGATGCTGCTCCAGAAGCAGAGGTCCGAAAACACGCAGTCAAGTGTAAAGGTCCGCCATCGCAAAATAACAATGAACTGAGTATCTGCATGTCAGCGATCCGAGAAGATTGCTCCATGCAAGGACATGATCAGGAATAGGACGGATACCACCTGGTGCACGAGCACAAATTGAGGCGTGGGTGCCAGAAGCGGCAGGAGGAATTGAGGCACCTGGGCGCCACCCACGCCATAGGCAAAGTAGATCCACAAGCCAGCCAGGAGCACCCACACAATGTCAAGCGCCAACCCCAGGGCCGTCATCGTCCCGGATGGTGAGGTCCTCTTCTCCAGCTGCGCCCGCACAGCATGTGCATGTGTGGTTGTGTGTGCTTGTGTGAGAGAAGGGGAGAGGGAGGCAGAGAAAGGGGGAGCATGGGCTAAGAACGCACAGAGGACACGATGAGCTCACAAGCCATATCACAGGAACTGCATGTCAGGTGCATGTTGGCATGGACTGTGGCATGCCACTTGATAGGTGAGGAAATCTACATTGAATTTGGCAAGGTTGCTCATGAGACTTTGACAACTTTCTTATTATGTAACAGGAATAGTAAGAGATCCTGAAAGCTCCAAACTGTTCATATAGAATGAGCAATGAATGATGTACCATAAGGGCTTATCAGTAGGGAGGTTAGGCTCCATGTCAGCTCCCTTTGCGAATCGAATATCATATTGGCTCGCCTAGCATGAGAGCAGCTTGTACTGGCTTTCCTGGCAAGAATAGCTACTTCTGTGCCTTCCACCATCACTACTACAGCGAATGCAGGATGAGGAATGCAACAGCTTTTGTTCAAGTACACCAGCTCATGGAAAATTGACCTTGCTTTCGGCAAAGGGTCAAATTGCTGCTTAGTGCCCAACATGTTCTGGCTTGCAGTTCAGTCAGCCCAAATGACTTCTCTCTCAAGCAGCACCTTTCAATGCTTCAGGATACCCAGGTGAATAAGTACATAAGTTTACAGCTTCACTAGTCATGCATTTGCTTGCACATCAGCTGTCTGCTGGGCGGCTACCAGAATTTGCAAGGAGGTCCTTCCCATGGCCCCACAATGCTGCTCCAAAGCATACCACACACGCAGCATGCAGCAGCAGCCTGGCCGCTCAGCCAGCCTAACCCAGCCCAGCACCTGTTGTAAGCCTGATACGCAGGCGTCCTTGTTCTGAGTCACTCGGTCCAGCACATCTTCGCGTGTCGGATCCTCGCCTGCCACATCGTACAGGACCTGCATGCAGCACACAGGCGAGGGAGGGTACGGCAGTCCCCTGTGCAGCCATGCTTGTTCCTTGTATGCAGAGGTCAAGCATTCATTACAAATGCTGGAATTGAGAAGGGCTCTGTGGCAGCAGCATATCGAATCTTCAACAACAGCATGGCCAGAGATGCTCCTGACATACAACCAGGTTTCATAGTTTTAAAGCTCACCACTCCTACGATTGGTGTTGCATGCTGTGACTAGAAGCCTGATGCCTGCTTCCTTCTTCATTCTGCCTCATACCTTGTGCTCCAAAGTATCCAAGAATGCAAGGAACCAGCTGTAGAGGTCATGCATGTCGGAGCATCGGTCGAAGACACTGGCAGTCAGCCCACGCCGCAATTTGACTGGACCTGCATACAACAAGAAAAAGTTTGCTTGGAAAGGCAGGAAGGAATACCTGGCAGCAGAGCTACCATGCAGTACTCAGGCAAGGCAACAAGCTGCGCTACCGCATTTGTTCTTGCTGTGCTTTCTTCAAAAGCACACACACACACACACACACACACACACACCCCAAGCCACCAGAAGTAGGGAGTTTGGCAGTAGAATGGTCCTTTGTGCATGCACCAGGGCAAAGAGAAGTAAATGCCGAGTCTCTTCTCATTAAGCAGGATTGCAGTATTGCAAATGCTTCAATTTTGCAGGCGTTCACATTTCAGGTGTACCCTCAAACTTGACTGCCTCCCTTTGATTACCTTCAAACACCTTTCCATTGTCATAGCACAGAGCCAGCGTGCCAATGGCCATGATTTGGGGAATGGCGCAGAAGCGGAACACCTGGGTGTTCTGTAGCCGCTGCATGTACTCGATGGAGTAAGGTACGTGCTGCAGTGCGTCCAGAACCTGCATGCCAATGTCAAACACGTGCACAAATTTGAAATACCTGCAGCGTTCATGGTATCATAGTATACGGCGTGTCAGGCGGAATTGTTGGACATCGAAAGATTGAGTGCAACTGTTCACAACCAAGGCAAAATAGGCAGCGAGCAGGTAATGTCTCGTTTGAAGGCTCCCCAAACTTTCCAGCTGTTGCAAAATTGCTCATATTCTGGATGAGGTGTAGTATCAAAACAAAGCCACAGCCAGGCCGGGCCAATCCTGGTTTGTTTCACTACTTTGCTCCTGCATGTCACTAGTTGACTTTCCACATTAAGGCCTGCATTCCAATTTCCTTAAGCATTTTTACACAAACAATTCTGGCACCACAAACTGGTAGTGGAGAAATTCAAAGCTGATGGAAGTGCCCGCCTTGCACATTTCACCTTCTTAGGGCGCTGCCAACCTCATCAGCTTCAAAGCAGTCAGCGAGTGTCTGTGCTCCAGCAAACTGCACTGATGCCTGAATAGTACATCCAGGCGCGCAGCGCATGTCCAGCTTTCAAAGAGGTGAAGACCTCAAGCCCGGCTGTTCAAGCGGCCTGGGGATTGGTGCCTTATGGGACGGGAGCATGTTCTGAGCAGCTTCATTTTGCTGTTTGATTCTGCTGTGTGACTAGGTGTCGGCGTTGGCCTGTAACGCTACATAGCGTATAGCGCTATATAGCGCTATAGAACGCTATACATTTATCAGGATATAACATGCCGAAATGACGCCTTGCTGATTCACTCGTTTTAGGCTCCCCTCGAGTGACGGGTTGGCCTGAATGAATTCTATGAATCAAATAAATATAATGTCGTGTACGGGGAAGAAAATTTCGTCTGGCCGGCCGGTTGCCCCAGACAGTTCCAATATTGATGTATGCCACGACTTTATCATGTCTGCTGCTGTAGTGAACAAGCTGGTCAAGCAGCCACATAGCCTTGACCAGATACAGTAGCTGGAGCTCAAGGCTAAGGAATGGGTGCAAGCAGCGCCAGGAGCAGCAAAGTGCAGCTTGGGCATGGCATTATGAGTGGCACAACGTCGCTGGTGCAGCTCTCTTCATCTCTCCCTCACTGGAACAACCCTTTGCCTCACTTATCATCAATACACAATAGCAAACACAACATACAAGCTACACTGGCATGCCTGCACAGGAGGACACGTGCACGAATGCGCACCCGTAGTACTTTCGCATGCTTTCACGTGCTGGTGCGGTTGTGCTTGTGCACAAGCACAGGGCCCAAACAAGCTGTGGCACATGTATTCATGCCAGTTATGGGTGTGGGTGACCCATCTTGGTAGATAGCTACCGAAATGGGGGTGCAGGGGTGCAGAGAGGATGGTGTGCATGAGGCACCTGCAGGCCAGCTGGCCCTTACTGGTAGCACAGGTGCACCAATATATATATGCTATATATATAGCGCTATATTGGAGCCTACACCGCCAAAAAAAGCGGCTAAATGAATATTTTCCTTTCTAACTTTGGTCGTCCCCACCACTGGGTCACCCCTTTCTTAGGCAAACGTGGCCAAATAAGCCTCTCAAGGCATGACTTTGCATCCACCGCACCGCTTCCTGACCTGAGCACACCATTGGATAGCTTATATTTTTCTAGTTCTGATGGTGGTCTTGGGGTCGAAATTGGTGCGGTGAGTGGAAGGCAATTTCGGAAAAATGGTATGTAAGGCTGGAAGAGTGCGCGCTGTTTCCCACTCCAAGCCCCAAACTCCGAGATTGAGATGCCTGCAGATGTGTAAAATTGGGCCGCACATCCTGTGTGGATTTGGGCGTGGGA
>LKMJ01001021.1_pt1 | contig 23749 bp, 27 predicted proteins | sample 643391 | NCBI WGS metagenome assembly LKMJ01 (sample SAMN04112250, study PRJNA286221) | soda lake metagenome | biome: soda lake; feature: Kulunda Steppe; material: water; isolation source: sample PL-Br10 brine of Picturesque Lake | place: Russia: Kulunda steppe | collected 2010-07
CACACACACACACACACACACACACACACACACACACACACACACACACACACACACACACACACACACAAACACACACACACACTCACACATGCACGTACATGCAGATACACACGTATGTGCACGTGCACGTACACACATACACACTTGCAGGTGCATAGATACACTCATTCACACACATGTGCGGGCATGTAGCATGCATGCACACGGGTAGTTAGGTATGTGTATCATAGATACTCCATGGATATGTTGGTGGGTTGAGAGGATAACTTTGGGGGTCTGGGTAGCTACATCAGCAAAGATTTGTGCCTTCCATAATCATCATGCCCAGCTATGTGACATTCCACTTAAACAACACCATTTGTACAGTCGCTCTATGTTCAGAATGATCTTAGGTGTGGTGATTCTGGTTTGGATGGCGATTTGGATGTGCCACCTTTCAACAGGGGGGGCAGGGAGTGCAACTCTATTGCTGTTGTTTGCAACATGAAGCATCTCGGTGTGCAAGACTGAATTAATGGCATGAAGGTGAATGGAATTATGTCCAGAATGATGTGTATCTCCTAGAAGGACAGGAAGGCTGGTCCTATGTTCGTTCATATTGAGATAATGCGATAGTATTAATGCGATAGTATTAAATGCATAGTATTAAATGCATTTTGCGTGCAGTACGGCGTGCGTGAAACAGCCTAAAAACCATGCCTTTACACATGCCAACTCAATGGGTTGCATTTGTCTACGATAAAGCTGCTTTAGCTTTATTTTTGGCTTAAGAGAATGATGGTGGTTTTCAAGTGCTGTTGTGCGGTGCGTATTGTAGGAGAGTGGGCGCAGATTAGGCCCCACCTTACGCACTGAAGCTGCATCCTACATCTCATGCCATGCCGGGTGCCGAGTGACATTGAAGGGGATACCGCACTCAAACAGGAAGGAAGAAATGGCATCATGCGCTTCTGTGTGCCTCAATTGGTGTGTGTAAGAGGTGATGGGGGTTAGCATGGCTGAGCTACTCCCCAGCGCTGACCCCATGCTGCGCTTGGGCGCTGGGCCACACACCTCCATAACATCATCATCTTCTTCTTCTTCATCATCATGAGGGCGCTTCTGGCTATCAAGGTTCAAGTGCTTCAGAGCAGCCTGCCAGACTTCAGCAGGCACTTGCTTGCAAGAAACTGCCTCAGCTCCTTTCTTACCCTTAGCCCCAGATGCGCAACTATGCGGGTGATACCAGGGAACACCTCGTTGCAAAAGTTGCACTTCAGCCTCTTCTTCTTCCCCTTTTCCGCCTCGACTACAATGCAGTGTTGCTTGAAGACCATCACATAACAAAAAAATAAGATAGTATCTACTGTATAAATAATAAGAATAAAAATAGACACACCTTAATGACGGTCGAAAATTGGCAGGTGGGAGGACCCAGGGAGGGTCCCAGCCCCCTCTCCGCCTCGCCGTGCCAGCCGTGCCACGTACTGGTACGAGTACGGGTACGAATGGTACGGGTACGCGTACCAGGGGCTCTGGTACGCTTACTGTGCAACTATGCCTTTGAGGCCCAGAGATTTTCTGCCTCCAGGAAGTTCCTATTTTTTGTTTTCTTAACAAGGCAATGTGGCTTTGGAGTGGAATAATCCTTTCTTTTAGTGATGAGTGGCAGCTCAAGCTGTGGGCCCAAGGAAGCGAAACTTGATGTTACAGCTCCAGCCTAACCTGTCACTGTTAGTGGTTATGGAATTGCTGCGGCAGTTTGTACATACATAAATACATTTGTTCGCACTTACTCGCGCGCACAAGTAAGCATTGTAAGCCAAATTTTGGAAAAATGCGTTGAAGATATGCCTTCTTCTGGTTGGTCGCTTAGCAGTTTGGGGTTTGGAGTTTCTGGATTGTATCTTATCAACAGTCGATATATATTGTGTAAAAACTCGGCGAACAGATTACCTTATATTCTAAACAAAATGAAAAATTATCCATGGAATGTAAAAATGTAAAAAAATCATTGCACACCTGCCCGCTCGCGAGCATGCGCGACCGACCTGTCAAGTCGACGCCACGCATTGAAATTCATCGCATTCTTCTTGAGAAAACAATATTTTTCCCTTTCGAGAAGTCCGTGATCTTCCCCCTTCGTGATTACACGTCCAGACTCGGGAATGGCCGTGAGCATGCACAAACAACTCCTTGCCATGCTGTCCCTCGCATTCATGCTGCACACAGCTACATGCACAGCCCGAGGGAGGAGCCTCTTCCAGGTGCGTAAGTGTCCTTTTTTTAATGCATGCGTAATATCAGCTGTGCTTGTGTGCACGCAGCTACAAATGATAACATGAATAAACACTACGCACATAAGCATGAACAATTTAGTGGTCTCAAAAGGGCCTTTGATATAAGTGTCCTGATTTGTGATCTTGGATGGAGATCGTTGACGAGACGTGCATGCCCCAGATCCTGCACGCATGGTGAACATGCGCCTCTGCGCCAGCAAATTGAGCAAGCTGTACTTTCATTTCTAAACACAAAATGTACACAGATCTTCAAAAACTTGCATTACTGATCTTAGCTTGTTTTCAGGGGCGCATATGTTCTGAGGCAAAATCATGGCTTGCTGTGCCCCGCACTCATACAGGCTGATACAACTTCGGCAGAGGGACCAGGTGGAGGTTTGTTTGGTGGCTTGCTCAACGGCATGGGCAGTGGTATGGGCAACGGCATGGGCTTGGGGCTCCTTGATCGCCTGGATGCAAGTACGCTCGGATGGGATGACATCACATTTGGCAGAGCTACAGAACAACTGAACGAGGTTTGTGTTCTGTGCATAAGCACATGTGCAAATGCATCTCTATTAAGTATCTTGGATCTGCGATTTTAGAGCCACAACTCCAGGGAAGAAAGGAAGGGAAAAGCCAAATAGGCAGTGTAAACACTCCCAGCTTCCAATTTGCTCGTAAGCAGCTGCATATTTTGAGTAAGCAAGGACTCACATACACTTGCAACAGGTGTCTAGAAGCAAGCACGATCTGTTTGTGATGCAGCTATTGTAATTGGTGCACCTGGATTGAGTGGAGGGGTTACACAGTGCCTTGGCCCCAGGTGGCCTCTTCTAATAAATAAAGATACGGTCATGCCATTCCTAGGCGCATGCAATCCACCCCCTGCTGGTGATGCCAATCAAAAGCCAGGGTGCAATACAAATGCCCGTACGAGAGCTAGAGCGCCAAGGTACTGCTGCCCGTTTGCTCACCAGTACAGCTCCTTGTCTGCTTCATCCTTCTTTACACATGCCAACAAAGACAGATGGACAAGGAGCTGCAGTGCACCTACATGTCCTTGCTCTTGAAATTGCTGGCAGCTCTTTCACCTTTGATCTGACCCTGGTATACCTTGCAATCACTGGCAACGCCTCTGCATCTTGCCGGTTTGTGTGTGTGAGCAGTGGCTCGCTGAGGTCCAGACCAGTGCTCTGACAGCGCTGCAAGATCGTCCTCTCGCTGGCACACTGCTGTCAGAGGGTGGTGCTTCAGAGGAGGGCGGCCTGCTGGGCATGCTGGGCCTGGGTGGCGCCAACTTTGGGAGTGGCGGCGTACTGCAGCAGATGGCACAGAGCGTGCAGGACAGCAACACCGACCAGGGCAGCAGCGGGGGCTTCCTGAATGGGGGCGGCGGCTTCCTGAACGGAGGTGGCCCACTGCTGGGCGGCAGGTCCCCCCTGCTGGGTGGTGATGACAGCCTGGTGGAGCGCATGCGCTCAGCATTTGGAGCCTCAGACGACGGCCTGCTGCAGCAGCTGATGGGAGGGGGCAATGCAGGTGCTCTAGGGGCTTTTGGCTCCATGTTTCAGAACGCTGGCCACACCAGCAGCGGGAGCAACAGAGAAGGGGCTGGACAGGGTAGTCTGGCGGCTCGTTATTACAACAAGGCAGGCAACTAGGCAGCACAGGGGCAAGTACCGCATGAGTTTGGCAATCGCGCTAGAACAGGTGAATGCACTTTATCTAGGAACGTGAACAACACCCCTTCAATTGCGCCAGGGGATGTCAGCCTGAGGACAAGCACCTGTTGGTGCATCTCAAATCAGACTGTCTAGAGGTGCTCAATAATTCACATAAGTAGGAGGCTAATTTTTATGACATCTTTTCATTGCTTGGAACCCTCATGCTCCTTCAAATTAATTTGTTGCATTTGTGATCTGTCTTTGGCTGCGGGTGTTCTAACAGCTGCAACTTAGTGTCATTCATTGAGTCAATCTAACAGTATGTTAACATTTAGGCCGTACAAGGCTATACTACAAGAAATGCAGCCAACTTAATGCGTCCTTGTGCAGCAAGAGTAGTGTATTGGCGCAAGGTCAGCACAACATGGAGAGATTACGTTTGCTTTTGAACCTCTTAGACAATGGAAACATTGACTACCCTTTATTTCTCAACCAATTCAGCATGCACCTTTGAAGTCAACAATACGTCTAGAGTACAAGATGGGCAATGCCGCAACAGCAACAAGCACAAATATTGGGCGGCATGCTTCTAAGCTGTCCAGCTTTGACCAGTCTGCTGACAGCACTGCATACACTGACACCTCAGCTACTGAAATTGTGGCCCCAAGGTAGTCTCCCATCACTCCCCCCAAAATTGCATTTCCATAGATCCCAGAAAGAAGGGTTACAGCGCCTGCATGTACACAAGCAGTGGGCATGCATGATGTTATGCTACATTTGCCTGGAGCCAGGACTACAACAAAAGCGCGATGATAAGTTGAGGTACCTCCCTACTCTATCAGGTACAGGAAATACATGTCACATTAACGCTCGATGCACTGCCACTATGAAGCACATACCTATAACAAGGAACATAGAAAGTGACTGCAGGCTGGACAACAAGAAAGCAGGTGTGGCCACGGGTACCACTTACCTACAACCAGGAGCACTGAAAGTGCTTGCTGGCTGGACAGCAAGTATGCAGGTGCGGTTACGGCTATGATGGTACCCAGGAGCATGCGAGGCATTGTCAGTAACAGCTTGGAGTCGGCAAAATGGTTGTACAACCCCCTCTTTGCATCCTCCTCGTCCTGCACGAGGGCATCAGAAGTGTGTCTGCGAGCACAAGCCCTTGCTTGCATAATGGATCACAGCATTCAAGAAGTTGCAGGCCTTGCCTGTGGCGTCATAGAATCACATGTATTGAATTGCAGGCCTTGCTCATTTCAGGTCTTCGCCTTATTCTTCTGCATTTCTCCCGTTTCCTCTTTTGATCCTCTTCTCAATTTGGTATACGTATATTAAGTTCATAGGCATCAGCACAGAGGAACGTTTTCACAGAATAGCCAATGCAGAGAAAGCTTTCAGCCCAAAAAGGCATACATTACAAGCTTCAGCAAAAAACACAGCAATTCAGCCAAATGTACAGCAATTCTTCAGGTATGAGTTAGTCTTATACGCAGGGATGGGTAAATAGGGATTGGCAGACCCTCATCAAGGCTCTATCCTTCCATGCCTTGGATACCTGGACGCACTCAAGGACGCACTCAAGGAGGGTGGGCAGCGTGACTTTTGTAGGGATGGTAAAGAGGGTTTGGCAGACCCTCGTCGAGGCTCTGTAGAGCCTCTTCTGAAACTATTTGAGCCTCTTAAGAGCCGCCTTGGCATTTTGATTAGACCCTATTTACCCAGCCCTACACGTATGCCTTATCCCAGACAGGGAAAGGATGTGAGCAACCTGTATATCAGGGTCTAGGGTGGTAATCTCAGCCTGGAGCCCAACATGAGTCGTGTACTTCCATCTTCATGACTCACTTAGATTTACTGTCCATGCACAAATGTCATGTCTTTGCTGAAGCAAATAGAAACTAACACAGATGCAAGTTGCAGTGCAAACAGTTTGTATATTGTTCATTGATTAACATAATCTATGCACATGCAGGTTACGGCAAAAAACATGCTAACATTCTTCCATTGACATTCTTCCATTTAATTTGCATGAACCAAGCGCCCTTGATTGTTCTATGGGAAGTCCATCAGTCCAGAATTCGACCTTTAATGTGTCAAATCTCAAGAAATGGAGTTACTACCTTAGGAAATATGCACAGGTCACCTACCTGCAGGTATTGGCACCAATAAATCAGAGGGAGAGCAGACCAGCGTGAAGTGGTGTGCGCAACGATCAGCGCCCGCACTGCATTTAGCAAGGTGATGCACAAGCCCAGGCATGCATCCAAGGAAAATCACAATGCCGTGTTCATGCCGTTGAGGGCTCGCACCATATTTTAAAAAATAAGTAGGGCTACTGAAAACCAGACATATGCCCTGTATGTTCAGGCAAGTCAGCACATAAATTGGCGAATCTACTGTGTATTTATACTGTTCTCTGCAACCCAACAAATCATAGAGATGACACAAGTGTTCTTAGAGACAGATCTTGGCTTGGTATCAAAAAAACTACAAAAGCTCCTCAGGTCAGCCTTTTAGTTTTCCCCATTCTTTTCACAGATTTGTATCAAGGCAGGATAAGAAGATAAGGACCTCGGTCTAGCGTGAAACTTCAGTTGGCAGCCTCTGTGTTGTATTTGAATGGCTTGAAGTACGAGTACTGTGATACGCAGCAGCCTTAAAGCTAGTTCAAGAGGCCTGCAGCCTCTTGCTTCATAGATGCTACATGTTACACTTTGTCATGAAAATCTTGTCTCTTGCATGATGCTGGTTACTTATTCCACACACGCCAAAGGCAACATTTGTTACCTGTGCCACTTACGCCAAGGGTAAGGGTTATGGCCTCCAATGCATGCATCTTAATATGCAGCACAAGCAGCATGCCTACCTGCGCAGCATGTGTATGACGATGGAGCCTTTGGCGCGCATCATTGGACAATGCAACAAACAAGTTGTGAATGTAAGTTGGATACGTTTGGGTGAAGTGCTTGCAACTCTAATGGCAAGACATAGGTGGACCTGTGTGTTTGTTGGGAACATGAAATATGCGCGCATGCAAACGTACACGCACGCACACGCACATGCACACACACACACTTATACATGCGCGCATACCAGTGCATAAGTTCCAATCCTGCTGTCTTTCATGATCCGCAAAATTTGTATCTTGCCCCAGCCTCCTCCAAAGCCTGAAATGTGAGCATGCGCATTTGAGCGTACATAACTAGGCGCATTATTGTTTTGCAATGAACGGTGACTAGTGACAAATGTTGATCGAAGCTTGTTCCCTACTCTAAGCCTGCCTGGACACCCCAAAATACATTGACCAAAACCGTACAGTACGTGGCACAACACTTCTTTCACTCTGCCCTTCAAGTCAAGCCTGAGGCCCCAATAGTGCTGTATGTCCAATCTGCAGTGTCTTACAGTGCGTCGTGCTCACCCATTGTCAGCATATGCATGATTCATTTTATAATGTTAATGAGCGCCTGTGCACGCTTCTGCCGAGGCGTGTACAGGAGTGTGCACGCGCACACCATGAAGGCATGACGCGCGCACCATGGAGACATGATTGGGGGGGCCAGATGTTTCATCATGCATACATAACTATGACATGAACGTTCCATTGCGGCAGTGTTTTCATGAGAACCAATGAGCTCGTCATGAAGGGTGCCTGCCAAACCATCGCCAGCCGCGCAACTGTGCGGACCACTGAGCCTGCCCAACCATTTCAGAGAGCGTTCGACTAAATGAGCCAACCATCTCCAGGAGTGCTTGACCAAATGAACCAGTGAGCTCACCATCAAAGGTGTCAGCCAAACCATCTTCGTGAAAGCAGCCAGTAAGCCACACAGAGGCCAGCGTTGACCACCTGACGCAAGCACCCACCCACCCACACACACACACAGAGCCATACTCAGAAGGAGGAGGTGCTTGGTTGAAGATCCGCAAACCTTTGTTATGTCATGAAGTTGCTGGACGAGTCCGTCAACAGAATGAGAGAAAATAAAGAGGAATTAGGGTATTGGGAAATCGCACTTCCATTGTGGGAAATCTGTTATCTGCCTGGTGAGCACTGCTGCTGCCAGCAGCTAGTCCACACACCATCTTGTATAGCACATGCAATAACATGCAAGTTTGAGGACATTTGTGCCAAAATTGATCAAGCTGCAGGCGCAGAAGGTAAACGCCGACCACCTTCTGGACCTGGCCGTTCCAGATTGGCTGTTCAACCCCTGGCAATCGCCTGCAGCCATCTACAGCCATATCTTAGTACAGGCAAACTCAGTCTGGTACCAGACATCTGCATTTCACTTCACTCTGGCGCGGTGTGGTCTAAAACAGTGACTTGCAGCGTGAGTGTGTAGTCCAGTCGGTGGACCCTGTGAGCTTTCACGTCCTCATCCTTCTGTGAGCAACTTATGCATTCTGGAACAACACTAAGCCCCCAAAACAGAGTGCTCTCTGTTGAGGAACTCACAAAGTTACAAGAGCACGCTGCACTGCTGCTCTTGGGGATGATTTTTGTGCACCCTTGTGCACCCCAGTTGCTCCACCCTACATGAAGGCATTGATCCGTCTGCACTGCTTTCGTGCTGAGGCCTATGAAAACCATCCCAACATCCGCTTTGCCACACTGCTTGACCTGCTTCAATTGTTTGACTTGAGCGTCCAGGCTTACCCGGCCGCTATGGCTGGTGACCACAAGAGCGCAGCAGCTGAATAAAAGGCAGCCGCCCAGCCTCCTACCATTGCCCCCAGCAGCGGGAACCACATCATCGAGCGCCTGTTGTGTAAAAATGCGTTCGTTTGTGTATGATTTTGTTTGCCTAGAAACATGTGTGCTTGTGCAGATTTAAATGCGCCTGTGAGCGACCACACAGAAGTACGTGTGTATCTGTGTCACATAGTTGTGGTGCACACATGTATTTGCATGCACATGCACATTTTTTTACATGTACATGCAACGTTCCGGGACTTCAGGCTTGCGCAGATTTCACCATAAGTCATGTAGCAGCACATACATAAGAAATGCTGGATGGTGGTCGGTCCAACTGGGACAAGGTAAGCGGGTGAGGAACATAAGGCCTGGAGTGCAGTCATTACAATGCATTTTTGCTGAGAGAAATTAAGTGAAAGCAGAGCATAACTTCAACAAAAAACAGTCACAGATGAAGGATACACAAGAATGCGCAGATGAGTCCGCACAAGTGAAGGTATTGCTTAAAGTGGTTGAGGAAAAGCTCAGCTCTATTGACCATGGGAAAGAACTGACCTGTGAAAAATACTCGGTATTCGGACCATAATCTGCAGTCAAACGCATGCAAGCACATCCTGTACATAAGCCGCCTGGCAGATCATTGGGTACAGGCATTCACACATGTGGCAGCCTCTACCTTTTATTTGAGTCATAGGAGTCTGTGTCCTCCTCTGTGCCCCGGCCCCTGGCCTCGACCTCAGCAGGCTTAATGACAGAGCCTTTAGGCTGTGCAGGAGATCCCCTGCGATTTGGTGCCATTTCATTGATCAAAATAATTCGTGTTGAAGCCATGAGTTTCCATAGCAACGCCCTTCCCTGCATATTATATACATAATGAAACCTCTTGAAGATCAACAAAACTATGCCGAATACTATGATCGTTCGAAGCTGCATATGGCTGCAAAAGCGAAGCCGTTTGGATCACTAGGGTATCTGGAAGAGCAAGCTTGCAGGTTAGACAAGCCAATTATTGGCTCAAATGCACGTTTGGTATAGAGGTTATGAATGTTTTTAACTGTGCTGCTTGCATCTGACAGGCTTGCAGGCTTGCAGAGGAGTCTGCATCCAAAGATTGGCAGAACGCGCTTGCTCTTATTTGCTGCTGATCATGGTATTACAAAGGCCAAGCCGTCCGTCAGCGCTTTTCCTAGAGAGGTGTGGCGCCAACAAAGGCCAACACATGCACAACAGATATTCAGAAAGGCTCAGGAAGGCTGACTTCACAGACAAACAGAATTGTATATAAATACAGATCAATATTGTACCCCATGCGCACGTAAAATGGATTCGGTAGCCGATCCAAGGCAGTACTCAGTGTTGAGGATGTGCAAAGGATAGATGCTACACCTGCATGCTTGCCACCTTCAGGTATCGATCTCTGTCTTCAAGACAGTAGCCAGGGGCATGGCTGCTAGCAGGTGTGCTTGCAAAGAATGAACAAGTAGGATAGCATTCTTGTCATGAGTTGATACTGTTCCCTTGGGCTTGAAGTTTAGGCTGGTGCCACTGTTGTCTCCCTCCATTATTATGTCAGGAGTTGCAAGGTTTAACAGTGAGAACTTCAGGACAGGTTGTAGGCCAAGTGCGCTACAATGAAGACCTTAGTGTTGAAGTATGCCTGCGCGTCGGTATCGCTGCAAGGGAGGTATCCTTGTGCAAATGTTTCAAAAATGGTCCTGAACCCTAGGGCCTGTTGGGTCAAATGAGGCCTGTAGTGTCCAAAAAAGGTTGGCTTTATTCAGCATGCACTCCCTATTTCCCAGCTAGTTGTTTTAAGTTTGTAGACGGACATTCCGTAAATCACTAGAAGCCCATACGGGTGCTCTGACACAGGGGTCGCCCAAAAGGCATAGAGCTCAATATGCTTGGCTGGGCTGACTTAGCAAGAGCCACTGCAGGCTAGCTGCACCTTCATGCACGCACTCTCAGCCTTTCTGCCCCTTGCATTCACTTGTTTCACCTGGTGCAAAAATATTAGGCGCGCTGAAGTGCATAGAACAAAGAATGCAGAATTGATTATCACATGATGGTGCAAGAGTGCATATTGGGTGGTGCTAAGTTTATCAGTACTGGCATTGACAATTTCTATTCTCCCTTGGCAGTGTTCTGTGCGCAGCAAACAAGTGTGAATTGGAGCTTATTGATGTGGGCTTGGACTTGGAGAAGGAGCTTCAGGAAATTATAGAGTCGCCTTTGGCTCCTTGTGCTGCAGATACCAGCCACATCACTGTACATTACAGCAGCAGGGTGAGCAAATTTATTCAGACAATGTCGCGGAAGCCTACTTGCATCAAAAAGATTTGTGGCAGCATGGTGAGGGGGGTTATAGTCACAGGATATCTGCATGGCGCGAGCCCGCTTAACGACCATTGAATAAACCCATATTTGCACGCTTGATGATCGTAGGCTATGCGTGCGCTGCAAACTCGCCACATCAGCATTGTGAGCAATAGCAAGATATTGGATTAGTTGATCAAAGTTGACAAGTACTAACGAGTGTACACACTAGTAAGTAATCATACACGCGGAAGAATGCATTTACACACACAAGGCATAGCAAGGAACATATGGACAAGCGCAAGTACATCATCTCTCTTGGGATTGGTGAGAGCAAAGCCTTAAAGATCGTTGAGGCTGCAAAACTAAGTGTGAAGCGTGCACATAATTTTATGGCTGCATGTGCATCCTGCATCAGTAGTGGCAAAGCATGCACAAACCATGGTTGCATGCGCACCCTAAGGGGCACGCAATTGCCTGTATGCTTATGCCACATGGCCCATATGACAAGGGTGCTTTGAGAGTGCATGACAAGGTTTTGCAGGGTGGGTGCAACATCATCAGTGTATGTGTGGCCACCTCCAAGCTGCATGTTTCAACGCACCCACAAGCTCGAGGTGTTGAATGCCATCACGGGTAATTCGTGATAACCCGCAATGGGTCATGTGCTCAACGCCATGGACCACGTGCTAAAAAACATCATGGGTCAAGTGCTTATAGCCATCACGGGTCATGTGCTCGTTGCTATCGCGTGTCATGTGCTCATAGCAATCATGGGTTGCCTTTCCCCATCGCTGCAATGGTGCCTGGAAAATTTTCAGCCTTTCAAGCAGGAATTGTGCGTACACAACTGCAACCCCTGTGCATATGTAAATACAACCCCTGTGCATTCGCAATCGCAACCCCTGTGTATATGCAATTGCAACCCCTGTGCATACACAAATGCAGCCCCTGCGCCGCCCATAAGCAGGTGCGGGCCGGCAGCCGTAACATGCTGGAGGGTCCGGCAATGCTGCCAGAGGAGTGTGAGGCTGCCATGCAAGCAGGGGCGGCGGCGGTGCTGCGGGCGGTGCTGCCGCAGGCAGAACCTCTCTTGCAGGCAGGACCGCCGTCATCATGCCCTCATTCAGCAGTAGCAACTCCAGCGACAGAGGCGGCTCCGGTTGCTATCGACCGCTCTGTGTTGTTGTGTCTGGGAGAGCTGGGCATTGGAAACACCACAGCTGCGGCAGCACTGCTGGCGGCCCTGACAGGGGCGCAGCCAAAAGATGTGTGTGGCAGGGGCACAGGTTCGTGTATGTGCTTGTGCGTGTGTGTGAGCATGCATGCATGTATGTGTGTACATGCATCTCCAATACATGTGAATGCATCTCCAGGTTGGAACCAGATTGCAAACATCAGTGTTTGTGTGAGCATTAGAAATGGAAAACTTTTGCATGTGTGACAGTTGTGGTTGCAAGGAGTAGGGTGGGTGCATACAAATAGGTGCGCATGTGAACATGCTCGCATGATGTGCTGGTTGACATGATAAAGGATAGGTGGCATGGCGGAAATGATGAGTGGCGTGGCCGCTTTTGTACGACAATTATGGGCGCCATGGATGGGATTGCTCTCAGAAGACTACTGATGGGCATGCTTGCCACCCATCAGTTTGGCCAAGTCTGCTATCAGTCAGGCTGTACCTGCAAGGGGATTTGCTCATGTGTTCATGCGTGAAACACACACACCCACCCAATCAGCCTGGCTGGTGCTCCATTGTGCCAGATTTCCGGCAAGGGTGAGTGCGGTACACAAGCCGCGTGCAGCGTGCATGATGGTGTTAGAAGTGCAAACACACAAATATGCATACGGTGTCAGCCTAGCTGGTGCTTCATTGTGCAGGATAGCTGGTATTAGTTGACGCTGCACCAAAGCCCAAAGCTACATGATGGTGTTTCAACTGCACTTCCTGCAGGTGTGGACGATGCAGGCTTGCTGGCCAAACAGGAGGCAGTTGCAGCTGCCCTGGAGGTCAATGCACAGCTCATCCACAATGGAGGAGCTCTTGGGGCTTTACAGGTACTTGCGTAGCTTGAGAGAATTTCTACATATTTTTGAAACAGGGGGCTGTTGTGTGCGTTTGAGAGAAAAATGAAAGTTTGTGCAATGTATTGTTGTCAGGACATGCTTATGCAATGCTACGTGTGTGTGTGTGTGAGAGAGATGCATGGTTTTGGTTTCAGAAGGTACCATACATTGAATAAACCTTAAGCCATTTATAAAGGTTTGTCTACAGTAGGATTCTAGACAAGGAAATTTTGTGCTTGATTTTATGAATGACTCATTCTTACTGCTTGTCCTTTCAAACCTTTGTATTCTCTTGGCAGAGGCGTGCATGGTAGCAAACTATCAGTGTGCTGCTTTGTATGTCGATCCCTTAGCGTGTAGGGACCCTGCACCATTCTGATTTATGTGGTGCAGGCCGTGGGAGGCTTAGAGCTTGCTGCAATGACTGGAGCATGCCTTCAGGCAGAGAAACTAGACATCCCAGTCGTTGCGGACGGCTTCATTTCTGGTACGCTTGCCTGCCTTTTTGACTGCCATAAATCAAGCACTCAATGCCATGCTCAAATCAGGCACCTTGGCTGTTGGTTAAGCAAGTTGCACCGGTCCTTTATTCATTGAAACCGCTTTTTGTCCTTGCCCCTGGTTCAGTACATGAGTCTAGCTTAGCCAGACCGAATTAATGGTAAATAAGCCTCGTCTGAAAGGGCGGCTTTTGTCTTATGTTATACCTACCTATTCTTGGATGTTGGATGTAGCTACCTGAGATACCTATACGAAAATAGGCAGATTGAATCATGTTCATACGTTTCATTAAAATTTTCCTTGTCATTGAGCTTTAGACCTGGAGATCCAAGAAGTGCTGTCAGGACACCTTTGGCTTTTGGCAGGCGGCCTTTTTACTGCTGAGAAGCCTTTCACACTGCATATGGGACTGCAAGATGCATGGCCAAATCTATGGGACTGCAAGATGCATGGCCACATTTATCTGCTGATCATGCCACGTGTGCCTTCAAAAGGATGGCCATCCAGTCTGCAGCTCTCAATCAGTCTGTGCTTGTACCACATCAGCAAATGACAGTGAATATGAAGCCTGAGCTTGTACACAATATTATGTATGTGTGCAGGTGCGGCTGCGTTGGCGGCTGTGCGACATGATTCAGCTGTTTGCAGGGTCCTGTTTTTGTCTCACAAGAGCGCAGAGCAAGGCTCGGCCATCCTTAATGCTGCCTTGCAAGGTAAGAGTACCAGATTGCAGTGATTGAGAATCCGTCCAGATACAACTCCAATACATGCAAAACCACAGCACAAGCAAGAACAAGAGGTGAAGGCCATCTCCATTGAAAATCATTAGAAACTCATGCACATTTGTAAAAGAAATAAGACGCAGTATTTCATATACTACATAGGCAAGAGTAACTCTCCAAACGTCAAGAAAAAGAGGGGACCTAGGTCCAAAGTACTGCGTGTCCATCTCCACCATGAATGTCAGAGTGTACATTTTTGCAGTACTGTTCCTGCAGCCTAAGAATATTACTGAGTAAGGTAAGGCAATCCTTTTTTCACTGCTTGCTGCTGTCCACCTTATTTCCTTGTTTGTATTCTTAGCAAGATTGCCCCTCAAGCATCAATTAGGGTATCCCTTCTGTGGTGATTATGGTTCAAGCTCATTGCATGCCATTGATGCACAGGATGCAGGCATGCAAATATGAATTGAAATACATAATGTATCATCCAGGTGCATTCTGTGCTATTGGTCTCCAGGTGATGCAGCTGTACCCCCAACCAAGGGCTGTGCCCTGCCGCCACCTGCACTGGACCTGGACATGCGGTTGGGAGAGGGCACGGGTGCAGTGCTGATGGTGCCGCTGCTGCGGGCGGCCACGTCCTTAATGGGCATGGCCACCCTAGCAGATGCCTTGACTTGACGTTACCCTCTTTGTGTCTGCTCTTTTCTAGAGTAATAATTTTTAATCCATGTCGTCTCTCTCTTGCTGTCAAACATGATAACCTGTGCCCCTCTCTGACCCAGCTTGTCTGGTTCAAATGGTGTTTCACATTCATTTATCCTGCCTTAAGTCAGGCAGGACATATGGTGTTTGTGCCAATCAGCGACATGTTTATGTGTGTGTTCCTTCCTGCAATGGACAATTTGACATGGGCTGGAAGGTGCTTATGGTGAACATGAGGGCAAATGGCATCCCCGTATCCATAACCTAAGATGACCTAGGGAAACAGGGTAACAAAGCTGAATTTATTAAACAAGGCCGGCTCCAAGCTACGTAAGCTGGAGCCTAGCAGAATCAAATTTAAGCAAATAAATATTTTTTGGGAATGAATGGCATTCAGGTTGGTCGGTACATCAAGTGTAACTCGGGTTGCCTGAGATGATAAAATTTACAAGTCAGGGTTAACTGCCAGCCTGGTCATAAGGCTGAATGGTTTGTGGCCGGTCTTTGCCAGCCCATAAGTGCCTGCCAGGCTCAGTGAGCTGACACATTATTTCTTTGTGACCTCAGTCAGCTCTGCATGCTTTGAACTGAGGACTGGCAAGACTTGATTCTGTTTGGTTTGCGGCCTTCTTAGGCCTGCATATATGCGTTTGTCACTATGAGCTTAAGTACTACTTAGCATTTGTTTACAAGTTTGTTTACAAGTTGTAGTAGTTATAATTGCCTTGGCTACCACATTTTCTATTCAAGTCTGTTTGAAGGGCATCCAGACTAAAATGCTGAATATCTAGCTTTTTCCTCTCTATCTTTCTCTTTGCTGCAAAGACAGAAGTGGCTTTTGTCTGCTCTAGTTTCCTTAAGTTCTTGATGTCAAATCAATGCGTTATACATGTTACTTAGACTGCAAGTCAGAGTCTAGAATCATGTCCGACAACAGAGTCAGATCTCTGGATTCTGTGTTGTGTCCATTTAATTGGACCCCGGCTATCATTAACTAGAGATCACATGCGATGGTCGCTTGCACTCTCATGATTGAATTTTTAGTGTATAGATGAAGGATACACATTCCCATACTTACATGCATTTCTTAAAGGAGTCTGTGCGGGCACACATCTGATAAATCTGAGCATAAAGCACCTGCACTTTTTCAATGCACACATGATCTTTCCAGGGGAATGACTACCAGATTGTCAGAAACCAATCAGAAAACTCATCAGCTAAATATGACAGCTTCTCTCAATTTGAAGCTGTGTTTGGGCATGGATGCCGCATGGCGGCCTTACCTGCTGTTCCGAGGATCTGACGGCTGGTACTTGCACTGCAGTTTGCACTCAGGCTTGAGTTGGTACGTGCTCAAATTCTAGGCTGGAAAAATAATTCAGATTCTGCCAGTGGTTATTATTCTCTGTCACAGGTTGTTCCTGATGAACAAGAGTTGAAAATTTTGATCTGCAAACCTCTTGGATGAATGAGTAGATGCCACTGCTGGTGCATTCCTTTTCAGCTCGTTGGAACTCGTGACTCATTCGTGTCAAGTCAGAATTTCATGCAGCCGTTGAATCAACTTGGATTTGGCAATGAAATTGAGTCCAATTGGCTTTGCATGCCTCTTGAATAATGCAGGATTCAAATGTCCCACACTTGTTTATAAATGGACCTTGAATCATTGGTAGTTAACTTGGCCTTACACAAATTTAAGCAGAAACGCTAACGGACCTGGCCAGCTCATTGGAAAAATAAAAGGGGCCAAAGCCTTCCTCTTGCAAGTATTTGTTTTATGTAGCATGTAATCATCTGCCTCTGAGCATTATAACGATAATCAAATTATTCATTAACCTTGAAGGTTGCGTAAAAAATTGTGGTAATCCATAACCTTGAAAAAAGATGGTCAGTTAGCCAGCTGTTTGGCATGTTCTACATACAGCGGATTCAGTCTGACGGAGCCATGCTGAGCAAGCATGCTTAGTCGAAATTTTCTTTTCAGAACCTCCTCATTACTGTCACCACTCTCACTACAAGTGACTATAATCAACTCTGTGTACAAAGAGCTCTCTTACTCAAACAAAGATACTTCCTCCTCCTCTGAGAGAGTATATTTGCGCCTGTCCAGGATTGTGCTATTTACCTTGGAGGGGCAGTCAAGGAAGAAGGCGTAAGATCTGGGTAAGTCAGGCAAATACACTCCCTCTGAACAATAAGCTGGCAAGATTGTTTAATAACAAAGCTTTCTATATGCTTCGCCCAATGCAAGCGCTTGCAGCCAAAACTGCTGAGCACACACAGTCAGTTCAAATGCTTGTACCATTGTACCATGGCAAGCTGCAGAGCAACTGGCTAACCACTTGGCTGGCATGCTGGGCAGTAGAATAGCAAGCGCAGCTGTGCAAAGCTGCCTTGCGCAGAAAGATCATTATGGATACAATACTGCACCAAACATTCTAGATGTATGAAAACAAACAAACAAATTGACACACCAGAAGGGCAGAGGCCATGATCAGTATAATTTGTATGGCATGAAGCATATGAATGCGAATTGTTAACAATTCACTCCAAAGCTTGACGTTGCTTCTGCTTTTGCTGCTTTTGCTGCTGCTGCTGCTGCTGCTGGAGCTGCTGCTCTTCCTCCTACTACTGCTGCTGCTGCTGCTGCTGCTGCTGCTGCTGCTGCCGCATCTGTTGCTGCTCCTGCTGCTGCTGCTGCTGCCTTTGCCATGGCTTGCTGTTGCCGTTTTTCTTCCTTTTCTATCTCCTCCAGCGCTCTGTGAGCCATCCCAGACTTACGCAAAGCGCATGGGAGCAAGTCCACTTTATCTTTACCTAAAGACTCGATCCATGCTTTCAAAGCGCACATCTTGGAGTATTCCCGCCGTTGGGCCTCCTCCATTTCAGCCTCCTGTGCAAGATCATGTGCAATGACAAGCAGCAGTAACTTCAAGATTTCACAACCCTCGCATAAGTAGCAAGAGAGCCCTTAAAGCACCGCCAGAGTGCCTCTATCCCTTACAAATAACAAAAGGTCTACAAGCCGTGCCACATATACAGGCACCTGTGCAGCAATGCTCCGCATTGCAGACCTCATGGACACGTAGTTGTGGCGTTTAAACTTACATATCATGGCCCCATAATGCAGTTGTCCAACATGCCCCTGTCAGCTTTCTGGCATGGGCTTGCAAGTGTCCAAACCGTCTTTTGCTTCTCCAAAACACCGAGAGAATTGAGACCTGGCGGACGCAAGCCTTCTGTGACGGGCCCCTCAGATTCTAGGCTTACAGCTACAGCAGGTAGCAGCAGCAGCAGCAGCAGCAGCAGCAGAATTGCTTTAGCTGTCACCTCAGGGTCGTAGAACTCATCCTTGTCTGAGTAGTAGCGGTCAAGGCGCCGTTCCTCTCGCAAGATAAATGAGTAGCTGGTGTGGTTGTAGAAGAAACTCATGGTCTCCACAGAGTCTACAACCTGTGATACACACATTGTTGACGTGTCAAAGCCACTGTATGAATACGCTTGAGTACGTCAGACATTAGTAAAAGGCTTCCTTCTCAACACATCTGAGCCATTGAGCACTTCAAGAGGCAGCCATATGCCTCCTGATTTTCACGCAGCCTGCACTAGGGTCGTAAAAGCAGAATAATCAAATAAAAAAGCAAACCAGCATGCATCCTGAGGCAGTCCTCTCCACTGCCAGCCCATTCAGCGGCCCCACCAGAGCTTGTCACGCTGGAGCTTTTCAGCCCCAATGGAGCTTGTAAGCCTCACTGGAGCTTCTCAGGCTGCTCCACATACACCGCCACACACACCCGCACATGCACCCAAACCCAGGAATAGAAAAGAAAGACAGGATAAGACACCTAGGCAGGCAGGCAGGCAGGCAGGCAGGAAAAATATCCCCTAAATGATTTAAGGGAAAGGTGCCACCTTGGGCTAAGGTACCTCCACACCAATGAAACAGGGAAGAAAGAGATTGATGGAGATCAGGAGGGTGACTTGCAGTACCCCATTCCTGAACTTGATGATGAGAGGTCGCATGAGCTTTCTCAAGAGCACGTCTGATACAAACAAGTATTTCTGAACCGAATGAGCATGAAGCTTCATGGCATACTTAGAAGCTATCCGAAGATAAAGACCAAATTGTTTGAGAGGCTCCATGCTGTAAGGGCTATAAATGGTGCCACCCACTCCTGGACTTGATGATGGGAGGTGGCATAAAGGTTCTGAAATGCACGTCTGGTCCTACCGAGTCAATGAGTATGTTGAAGCAGATGAGCATGTAGCCTCATGGTAAGCCCAATATCTTTCAGAGGATTAAGAATTTTGTTGTAAAGGCTACACACAGTTAGGGCTGTACGTGGTTCCATCCACTCCCAGAAGAGTAGTGCTTAGGCTAAGTTTGTCTGCGGCTTTTTGGAGGTGCTAGTTCTGTGCTGTTGATTGATGGCATCAAGCTGCCCCCTAGACCTGGTATCTTTGCAATATCTACATCACAATACGGATGAGTCACTGGGTGGGAGTGAGCTGACTGGAGTCCAGGACCCTAGACAATGCTTGGTAGACTGGCGCTGACGCTGAGCCCCGCATCCCCTCTGCACCCAGAAAGCGCTCTGATTTAAAAGTATTAATATGAATGAAGATTTTTCATAATTGAAGCCATTTAAATATTTTTAGCTTCTAGTTTGCAGGAGCGTCACAAGCCAAGTCCCTGATCCAGCTGGGATTGTGATCATTCAGGCGCAGGCATGCTGCTGTGTTCCAAACAGCAACTGTTTGCATACTCCAGCTGTTGCAAAGAAGCAAGGTTTCTTAATTTGACCAAAAGGAACAGGTGGCGTAGTTGAGGTCAGTCAAGGATAGTTCCTTGAGTGTTGCAAAGATGGGGGCAGGGATTGAGGAGTTTGAAGTAAGTATTGGTGTCCGTCCTCACTAACATGGAAGGAACATGAAGGTAGCTTATTCAAAGAGAATATATAGCATGTCTCATGGCACAGTGCATGAGTTGATTGTGTTGCATAGGATTGTAGAGAAGCCGGGAATCTTTGTTAAGGGTCTAAATACATGGTATTTTTTGCAACGGGGCAGCTCCATAGACTGGGGTACTTGAAGTTGTGATCTAGATGTGGGGCCATCTTTTCTCGGGTGGGTCCATGGAGGGAGAGGGGGGACAAGCACAAATGAGTGTTTGACCTGGGTTTTTGTGGTCATCTTGTTGCCACGCAAGGCAGAGCAGGACTTGATTGAGTGCTTCTTGGAGTATGTTATATCTCTCTGAAGTGAGAATACCTTTGCATTATTCTATTACGTCATAAATGCATGCCACCTATGGAGTGATTTTTTTGTGGGTAGTCACGCGCTGCTACGGCAGGGGATGGCCTATTGGTTCACGGGGATTGGGGGCAGGGGTTCTCATAGGTTTGGGTTTGACGTGTGACCCAGATTGTGCAGTTGCCTGTAGCGATGTTGTCTGCATGTGAAGTTAAGGGATTGATATCAAAGTTGTAATGTGAGTTCAGTGTCAATTTTGCATTTCCAGGTGTTATCGCTGCTTTTAGCTTCAAAGCTTGTTGATTAAGCTTGCTTGGAGCAACCCATTGACCCTCCCTCAACACCCCCTAACCATGTCCCTTGCCTTTGTTACTGAGAGAACAAGCGCGGCATCATGTTGCAACATCATGTTGCCAGCATGCCCAAAATCTCCGCCTTACCCAAGGATGGCACCATATCTTCTGTCCTATCACGATGACGCGTTAACATACCAAAACCAGCAAAAACAATGCCTAGAAAAGGAAATCCTGGACTGCCCGCCTAATTCAGGTATGTTACCTCCTCATGCAATGGCGGCGTGCCTCTCCACTCTCCAAAACCTGGCCGTTTTGCAAGTATCGGTACCCACACCCGTACAATGTATGGCATACATATGCATGGTGCAGTCATGCCCCATCTCCCACCTCTTCCAGTGACGGCACCGTGCCTCCGCCCTCCGATCCATAAGTGATCCTCTTCAGGGGCGCGTTGCTAATGTATGCACTGCGGCCAACAGCAGTCCATGGCGCTGTCAGAGCCTGTGTGCATGTATTGCCTGCAGCATGCCATGGCAGCACTACCTAGGCAAAGGCAGAGGGCCAGCCGCGCATGTGCTGGTGAAAGCAGGATGTAGAATGGAGGGGTGAAGGGGTGAAGAGGTGATGGATGTAGCAGGGGTTCTCAATCCATGAGAGCATATGGTGACCGTGCATTGGCAGGAGCACTTTGGTTACCATACGCACAGGAGCAGGTGGCCGTCAATCAGCAAAGCAGGTTTTAGCGTATTAGAGTAGGCAGCCACCAAAGTGAGCAAGCATGCTTTCTCAGGCAACAGGAGGCAGAAAATGTATTGTGCAGGCAGTCACTGCATTGTGCTGGTGGTCACTTTATCGTGCAGACAGCCATTGAATCGCGCACACAACATGTGTCCAAGCTGCCCACAGGCAGAACCCCAAGCCACGCCAGCCACAGCGCATGGCACAGTTTGCCCGTGCTCATGATGTGCTCGCTTCCCAAAGCCAGCTACTCACTTGCACATGGCAGAGTCGCTGCGCAGGCCTAGGCCACGCGCCCTCAGGGCGGCCTCTAGTAAGGCCCGCCTGCGGGCCACACCAGCCCAGTGCTTCTGCCGCTGCGCTTCCGCCTTGGCACTGCTCAGGGTCGCAGCGCGCAGCCCTGCACCAGCCGCAGTGTGAGCACATGCTCAAGCAAGCACGTGTGTGCATCAGTGGGCTTCATGCAAGGGCGCCACCCTCCATGAGCCTCACAAGCTGGAGCACGAAAGCCTTGCGCAATGAGCTGCATCACAAGGGTGCCACCTTCCGTTCACCTCCATGTCCTTGGTGCAAAAGGCTGCCGATCAATCCGGGATCAGCTCATTGATGCGTGTGCACAGGACATGCATCTACTGAAAGACAAGGTCTCAAGCTGCAAGATGCTGGGTTGTTGGAAGGTTAGGAGACGGTAGAGGTTGCAAGCAGGAAGGTGTGCATGCGCTACATGCAGGTTCACATTGTTTGCACACTCAGGCGTGCACACTCTACCGGCCCAACACCTTCAGACATATAGGCTACCCAGCACCTTCAGACGAATAGCTTCCCTGCACCTTCAGACATACAGGCCCAGCACCTTCAGGCAGGCCCAGCACCTTCAGACATACAGGCTGCCCAAGATCATGGTCTAGGAATTCATGGGGCCTTGCAATGCTGCACAAGTGCATGGAGTGCGTCTGCCACTGCACAACCTCCTCCCACCCCTGCCTTGCCAAGCATTCAGGCGCAAACACAGTTGAAGCGAGCGCGGCCTTCCGCCCTCACCCGCACCAAATCGGCCGGCAGCGCGGGGGTTGTCAATGGTCTCATACCCAAGCAGCCTGGAGCACAGCTCAGCATGCGTGCCTGACACGGGCCTGCCCAGCTCCTTGCACGCTGCCTGCACTTGCGCACGTGATGATTGTGATGCGCAGACAGATGGCAGTAACACACTTGATGACCATCTCACCTTTGCCAAGCTCTTTGCATGCAAAGCATCGCCTGCACAAGCGCATGCAACGCCCATATGTGCATGAGACGCCCGTTGCAGGCTTGCTGTGATCTTCTTGTAGTGTCCGCCGCCCGCATGCATTCACGTGCAACGCCCACAGTGCTGCAGCCCGCACACCTTTAAATCCGCAACAGTTGCCCGCTTCTTGCGGCCTTGTCGCGCGGACATGAACCGACTGATGTCACCAGCTGTGCGGAAGCAGGCCTCGTCGCTCAAGCATCCCATGAGCCGCTCCAGCGGTGAAGGTGGGTCGAGTTGCAGGGCAGCCGCGCGCGCGATGCTATGACACAGCGTGTCCTGTGGGCGCACCACGCACCATGCTGCGCTGTGTGTCTTGTTGCAATGTGCAATGCAATGACGCAAGATAGAGAGCACTGAGCATGTTGTATATATTTCCTTGATTAGGCAAACGCAAGCAAGATGGCGCAGCCATGCAACATGATCCTGTAGCTATTTAACCCACACTCAATGGATGGGGGTTACGCACTGCAGCCTGCTTATTGGACGTGCACAGTGTGCCATGGGCGCACCACGCACCAGGCTGCGCATGCTCAGAGGCGGGCAGAGGGAGCTGCGCACATGCGCACATTGCTTTCAGATCAGATCTGAGTAAGGGATCTCCGCTGCAAACATGTGCTCTCACAGGGTACCATGTGGCAAATGTGTGCATTTTCCCATATGACGTGAGGTGCCACGTGCCCGCAATCTGTGTTTGAGGACCACGGCGCTTGCATCACAGTGCAAGCCACGTGCTCTCACTGGGCTTCGCCAACAATGCGCGCCGCAAACTTCAGAGGGGACTCCTCACACAAAGCATGGCACAAGCGCGTGGATAGGACCAGCTCGCCATGGCGTGGACAGTGTCCCCGGCAGGTCCCTAACCGACCACGCCACCAAGGCTGTGACACACATCTGAAGCTCTGCACTGCCCCCTGCGCCCTCTGCCTGTTTGGGGCTCAGCGGCGATCAGCCTGATGACCATGCTGGCGCTCTTGCAGTGGTGTTCCAATGTTTTTACACCCGGGGGGTGATGATGCACTCCTGAGGCACCCCTGAGGCACCCCTGAGGCACCCCTGAGGCACTCCTGAGGCACCCCTGAGGCACTCCTGAGGCACCCCTGAGGCACTCCTGAGGCACTCCTGAGGCACCCCTGAGGCACCCCTGAGGCACTCCTGAGGCACCCCTGAGGCACCCCTGAGGCACTCCTGAGGCACCCCTGAGGCACCCCTGAGGCACTCCTGAGGCAC
>LKMJ01001022.1_pt1 | contig 23739 bp, 25 predicted proteins | sample 643391 | NCBI WGS metagenome assembly LKMJ01 (sample SAMN04112250, study PRJNA286221) | soda lake metagenome | biome: soda lake; feature: Kulunda Steppe; material: water; isolation source: sample PL-Br10 brine of Picturesque Lake | place: Russia: Kulunda steppe | collected 2010-07
AAGGTTTTCCCCCATATAGGACACTATTATAATCTGATTCATAGAATCGATTCAATCCAACCAGTCACTCGAGGGGCGCCTGAAACGAGCGAATCAGCAGGGCACCATTTTGGCATGTTATATTTCATAAAATCTATAGCGCTATATAGCGCTATGTAGCGCTATACGCTATATAGCGCTATAGGCCAACGCCGACCCCTATAAATGACCAATCTCAAGAGTGGTAAAAAGCTAATAAAAACATGCGCAAGTGGCGTATGCATGGCAATCTCAACAGCATAGGAAATTTGCTTGGTCAGATCTGAATCCAAGAGAAAAGTTAGCTCACTCCTCACCTCAGAAACTTCCTCGCTCTGGGAGACTACTTGCCCGACTTCCTCTCGGACATTTGCCTTGCAGTTCTTAGTCACAGGAAGAGGCGAGTCTTGGACATGCCGCCTGTATTTTTAAACCAATGGGTGTAAGCATGCGTGCATGCATCAATGTGTGAAATTTGTGTGCTCCCACGCTTGAATGATGTAAAATAAAGTAACGTCATAGCTGTCAGCATTGTATGTGATGCGCAAGCTCATAGAAGTCACTCTTGCAGAAGGGAATACGTCATGCAATTGGTGCTTACAATACGTGTATTGGTGTGCACGTGCTCCATGCATGGGCGTGTGTCCGTAACTGCATGCATCATGAACAGCTAGTTACATGTGTGTAAGCTTCATGCACCCATCTGGATTCTAGATGCAAGCCAGGTCCACAACTTTGAAATTGATGGGCGACCTCCAAATACAACCAGAAGCAGGTGTTCCTCAGAGGACAACAATCACAATTTTTCTCTCGTCATTTCGTTCTCATGCTCTCCCTTCTCATCGTTTCTCCCATACCAACCCAACCGAGCAGTCATAAATATTTTGGGTTGCTGGAAACCGTATATGGATTTTTTTTATAACTTATATACCTTCATGTACTGATAGGTTTTTATGAGCAGGCTAGCATTTCTTGACTGAAGGCCTTTTTTCTTGTAACCCCTTGTAACCTCTTATGTACTGTATATATACCCCGTATACCGTAGAAACTGTACATACCAAAAATCCCATCCCCCCCAATCAGACCCCCGGTGGGTCATTGCGTAGCTCACGAAGAGCAGGGAGCGCACAACCAATCACTTTTTACAGAAAGTAGTGGCCTGTCAAAGTTTGAATCAAACCAAGTACAGCATCAACTCATGGTTGCATACCTTAAGTGCTAAGCAGCCCTGTGCAAACAGTTGTTATAAGGTCAAAGCCTTATTTTACTTCCAGCACACGAGCGATCCAGCACATGAGCGATAAGCTCTCTTTCTCAACCCTTCACTCCTCCGCCCCTTCGGCGGATACAGCTATGTAACCTAGCCTAACCTCCGTCCCTTCCTCGTCCTCAATCACTACATCTGAAAAGGACAGAGCAACATCCTCATCTGCCCCTGCTTGCTGCATTGTATGCTGGCTGACGACATGCTGCGCGATGAGCCGTTGACCTGTGCAGGCCTGCTTGCTGCTGCTGGCTATGCTATCTGTGCTCTCAAATGCCCGCTTGAAGCCCACGCTTTGAGTGGTGCTTGGCCCTGGCTGCAGCATTGCTTGACCCTGCTCTATCCGCACACCTTAGCAGCCATGCCAAGTATAGTGATCTTTTGCTGACTTCACAATATTCTTTGAGCTCAAAAAAGCTTGCCATAAACACCATCACCAGCTTTGATGCACTTCACCATGCAACCTGCCAACCACTGGCACAAGCACAGGCACCAAGGTCTTCCAGTAGGGTGCACGCTGCTTGCCGCCAATGCGCGCTGCATCCAATTGGCGCTTGATTGCAAGGGCTTCCCGTTCTGCTGCTTGCTTTTCCGTCTCCTCTTCAGCCTGCTGCTCATAATCAGATTTCAAGCTTGCTGCTGCTGCTGCACCTGCTGTTGCTCCCTCCCCCTCCGTCCCATGCACACTGCTTTCTCCATGCTGCTTTAATTAAGTCACCAATTATCCGTCAATTAACGACGAAGAATCACACGGGAATGGTGCGCTCTGTCTGAAGTCATTCATTTTGGCGTTGTAAATACCTGTATATGTATGGTTACAAAACGTCTTTATACGGAGCAAACCGTATGTACGGTTTAAGTGTACGGGTAATATAACTTGCCCCCTCCTGTATACCTACGGTATTTACCCAGGTATAGATATACGGTTACATATATACCCAGGTATATACCGTAGGTATAAATATAGGTTACATATCATCACAAGGTATTCAGCAACCCTAATAAATATTATTTGTTACCGCAACAAAACAGCTTTATTTAGGGAAAACCGAGCAGCTGTTGGGCAGCACCCCGACCTCCACCCCACCCAATACTAAAACCACTCAAGCTCGGACCGAGATTACACATCAGCCCCCAAATTGAACACTTGCGCGGGCAGGCTTCATATTCTGCACATACAAGGCTTGTGCCTGGGAGGTTACACCCAGCATTAGCGTTCGCCCTCCCTATTCTTCAAGCAGGCAGGGCCAGTGAAGATCAGCTTACGGAAGCCAAGGGTGTATCTATTGTCATCACCCTGCCAACAAAGCAGTCAAGCAACAGTGCCCCAATTAACCTCACCCTTGAATTTTCAACCGTAAGTCAAAATGAGAAGGGTCCTGTTTATAGGAAATTTGCCCATGGAAAAAAGTTGACCTGTTCTGTGCTGCATTTGTGTTTTTACATAGGTTTTGGTGTGTAAAAAGGCATGGTGCTCCTACCTAAAAACAGTGCAGCAAGGCCAACAATGCGATGTGGTACTTGGATAACATTATCAATAACAACAGAAATCTAATAAAAGGCTATTCCCAATTTCACATTTAAGGTGTCTGCACACGAACTGCCAGCCCCTGCCCCTTGTCAATGTAAAACTCTCCCCTCAGTCCATTCTTCACAGTGGCTGTCATGCAAATGAGATCTCTTTTGCCAGAGCTTCCCCACCAGCTGCTGCAAGGTCAGCTCCTTTCATCAGCAGGCGCTGATGCGCGCTCCAGGCCTGCACGTTCTGCTGGTGCATGCTCTTCCTTTGCCACTCCCTTTGCCCTCGCTACTGCGGCTTGTGCTGCTTTGAGAGATTCAACGGTTTGGTGCACGTGAGAATGACTGCATCCTTTGTACACTTGAACTAGAACACTCTGCTTCTTGACCCATGCGCATGATAAACTGGCACAGCCAATCACCTATATCCACAGAGTACTGGCACTGAGAAATTTTGTCAAGATCACTCAGCTTGCGCCCGCCAAGATGCCTTGGCTCCCCATCCTGCCCCCCCTGCTGCTCTTGCTGGGCCCATCAGCCCGTCCCTGAGTGTCTCCTGCTGCAGTGCCTTGTTGCTGTTCCCCCATAGACGTGCTTGCATGGGTTGCATCAGCAGCTGGGGTTGTTGCTGCAGAGGAAGCATGTGCTGCTGCTGCTGCCGCCGCTGCTGCTGGTTGAGGGGAAGGGGCAGGCTGTGCAGTAGCAAGCTAGACATTTGCGCAGATCTCTTTAAAACCCCACTGCTCCAAAAATAATTCTGCAATCTGACAACAGATACACCACAGAAAGTCTCCCCGTCACCGATTGACAACCCAAGGAGAGGGTCTACCTCACTCAGACACAATTGAAGGAAAATGGGGATGCTTGTATAAGACAACATGATAACAGACACAATGGCATATGCAGGAACTCATTCTTTGGAGGGATGTTGTCCCTGATGACATGGGCCTTGGCAAAACAATCTAGTGCCTGCTGTTCTTGGGGACAAGCGGCCAGGACTCCTTTGTAAGCCCCCCAAGGGTTCAAAGGCAAACTAGTGAAGATGGGTGAACAAGGTGTCTCAAAATCCCAAAAAGGCTCAATGAGCATCTGCAGAGCCTTGGCCTTCATGAGGACGGCCTTGGTGGTGCTTTGTCGTCAGTTTTCAAAGACGCACTCAGACACCCCGAGACTGTCCATTTAAGTTTGGCTATCTTAAAAGCAAATATTCCTAGATGGACCGGCCCTTTTGGAGGCCGGATTGAGTCAGGAGAAACCCGAGCACCTGGTCAGCGCCCCTGCCCGCCCATCCCATTAGCTACCCCACTACACATAGCGGTTCAGCCTGCAATTCCACATTTTGTTCATGCTGCTTCCTGGCTGTGGTTCGAGGAACTGCAGGCTGCTTGCCAGGTCTGCCTCTGTATACAGGACGTACTCTTGACTGCCTGCTGTTGCAACGCACATAGATGAGCTTTGGAGCACGCTCCTAGGTGAGCCTGGATCGAAGCTTGCTGTACATCAGCCACCAAGCTGACCAATTGGCTCACTGGCACAGACTGTCTAGTGCATGCACATCAAGCACACAGCTGCTCCTGCCAAAGCTGGGAAGTTCCTCTTTGCCCACGAGAGCTTTTGAAGTTGACACGCTCACTGATGGGTGGCAAGCTGCCAGCTTCTCGGCTGGGCAGCCCAGCAGCCAGCTCAAGTTTTTCTCCAAGGCGTTAACTCAGACTCACCTGCGTGCACCACACAACACCCTATTACAATAGATGAACATATGATCGTACTTTCTTGTTAAAATACACATGCCAACACGCAAGATCACACACATGCACATGTACGTACACGTATTCCATTCATGCGCAAGCCTCCTCTCTTACCTGAGCTCCTCTCAGAGGGCAGGGGCCGCCTGCGTCTTCAGCCAACTCCACAATCTGCAGCTGACCTGGCGTTTGCAACCAATGCTGCTGCTGCAGCTGCCTCCTATTTGCCTGGTGCTGCTGCTGCCTGTTGCTGCCCGATGCTGCTGCTCTTTGAGAATCAGACCCTCACTCACTCCCAAGTGATGACCCTTGCAAACTGTGCTTATCAGATGAGTCTTGAAAGCAGCAAAAGGGTTGGATGGTTGGGCTGAGCAGCTGCTTGCACAGCTTGCGCTGCACTTTGAACAGGATGAGGTCTGTACCTGACTTAGTGACATGCACCACACTCATGCATTGCCACCACCAAGACTTCTCATTGGCCTGATTTTCAATATCTTACAAGACAGCACCTGCCATCACATCATCCCGCCCAGCAGACTTTCGTGAGCAAGGGCGCCTGTCTGCCACAATTGCATCCCTCTTGGCGTCATCACAATTATATGTATGTGCACTTTCTGATGATTCTAAAATTTCAAGCGTGTCCAACCCTAAAGAGGCTTGCTGAGGCTTGTCCTCAACAAGGTCTTGGCGAGTTGGCTGCCCACCCTTAGCCTGAATTTCCTGGCGCGCGCGCGCGCGCGCGCGCGTGTGTGTGTGTGTGTGTGTGTGTGTGTGTGTGTGTGTGTGTGTGCACGCGTGTGCTTGTGCTGGTGTGTGCTGGTGTGCGCATGCTTGAAAATGGAGTGTACACACTGATGCTGCCATTGAACCGTCATTCATTTGCCAACATTCTCACCATACAATGACATCTTTTATCTCTGGCCTGGGAAGCGCGTCTGGATTGGAAAAAGCAGTAGGGTCAATGTCTACTGAAATCTGCAGGGAAGGCAGGCCAGTCAACAGCCAATTGTCCCAAAAAGGCATGAATGACAAGTCTTGCTTTGCATGAGGGATTTTCAATGTTGCCCAGATGGAACGTCTTAAAGAAGCCAAGAAATCACACAACCTAAGCAGATGCTTTCTGTGTGCCTTCAATTCTTACATGTTCTTTACCTGCTTTATCTTCTTTAAGAATATGAAGGAAATCCGACGAAAATAGCCGTATGAGTCAGTAGTCACGACAAGGCCTGTCATTAGTCCTGATCCAAGGGCTCTGTCCCTGAAGTGCTCTGTAGTGCAAGCACACATGCCTTTATGGTCAAGCAAATAACGCTGTGTCAATGTTCATATGCAGCATTTGTAAGCGACATAAGAATGGCAATTGGCTTTGTAAAGAAGAGAGGACCCTGCCTGATGTCTGTACATTACTATAATGCCTTTTGCCAAGGATGTCACAAGGGGGTAAGACAATAGGTAGGGCAGCAGCTCCAATCGATTTTTGTAGTCACAGCGAGGGAGAGAAGGCACACACCTGTTCGAAGGTGGTACTTTGCACTGTCAAATTCTTTCGATTCATCACTCCGCCCAGAAAACTCTTTTTCACCAGTAAACGATTTATCATCATTAAGCTCGGTACCATCACTCATCCTGTAAGAAGCAAGGGAAGCCCCAACACTTCGGGCTCTTGGATATAGGATGCTTGTCACACAACACTCCAGGGAAGTACAAATCAAACAGGAAATATTAACTTAGCCTGTCTGGAATATTGTTAAGATTGTGCCCAAGGCCCCCGGCCTAATGCTGAGGTTAGCCCCTGTGTGCAGTAAGGTCGTTTACAATTCAATTACCGTCCCAGGTAGCCTGAGGTATTCCCATCCGGGTATACTAAGCCAGCAACAGCAATGAAGGAGAGGCAGAGGGAGCTGGAGGGGGCTCCATCCATGCCTGAGCAGCCCCTGAGCCCCCTTACGAGCTGCTATGAGTGTAAGTCATAGTTAAGTACCCGAGGTAAGCTAAGTACCCAAGGTAAGTAACCAAGAATAGTCTTGGTTGATACCTGTGTCTCCTGTGTGTTGCATATGCCTTCTGGCGCTTGGGGCGCTCTGCATGCTCACAGACTCCCTACAGCAGCAGCAGCAGCAGCAGCAGCAGCAGCAGCAGCAAATGCCCCATTTTTACGCGAATGGAAACGCAGCCGAAAGCGAGTTCCTCAACTGTATAGGGCCAGGAGGCACTCCCACTAATATTGTAGACCTGGCAAACTCCCCTATCCACCTCCTCCACCTGTTGCTATTGCTGCCTCCCCACCCTGATATCTCTAGGGTACAGCTGCATCAACCTGGCCCACTGCCCCACAAATCCTACCAGCGGCAACACCTGGTGGGGCTGCATGGACTCCTATCCATTCTGAGCATCAGCATCAGCAGCAGCAACAGGATGGTAAGATAAAGGTCAAGATGGCTTTGGAGCCCTCTGGACAGCAGACAGAAAAGGTTTGCCCCCATGGTGCCCACCATAGGTGCTGAAGCTGTAATTTTGTAAAAAATGTTGGGAAAATACTAATCGATTAATATGGTTGTCATGAATGGCTGCAGCTGTTGAGCATGGATTTAGCATGTCAAAAACTACTCAACAATCCGCCTGGAAATCAAAATACTTGACCCATTATTGCGCATTCGGTCACATCCTCAAGGAGAGAAATTGGACTTTTTGATAAAGAACCTGCAGTGCTTGTTCACAGTCAAGCCCGCAGAGAAAGGGGTTGGCTGCGCACACTGTGCTAGCCCCCAGCCTGGTTTTTCTTGGAAGGCCCCCCTCAAACCACTATTCTGAACAAGTCAACTCCAGGCCCCCCTCAAGCATTTTTTTGAAGAAAATGCCTGTACATCCCTGCAACACACTGAAGTAAGGGTTTGAGCCAGGATCATCATGATGTTGAAGTGTAAAAAACAGAAACCAGGCCATGGGGGTCAAGAGAGGCCCCCTCGCCTGCCCAACTGTCCTCTAGGGCTGTATAACACCAATCGCCTGCCCAACTGCCCTCTAGGGCTGTATAACACAGATTTCTGAATGGCAACAGCTTACCATTAAGCCTGCTTATGAATGATAGCAGGTTTTAGGGTGTGCAAGGCGAAGTGCTTGCAATCAATTGCATGACTTTTGTGGTGCCTCCTGCACCAGGACCTCTTATCACACTTGCCCTGCCTTGCTCAACCCTTGGTGGTGCATGAAGAGGAGGAAGAGGAGGGAGAGGAGGAGGGGGTGGGTAGGGAAGGAGTCTAGCAGTGGAAAGAAATTAAGTGATCAGTATATTGAACCATCCGAGTACTCTGTGGTTAATGCAAAAACCCAGCAAAGACAAGCAAAAGAGGGTGTCTCTGAGCAGGGCTGTAGCTGTCATGAACACTGCACCGAAGTACCAACCTCAATCGTAAACGACAATTGTTTTTCCCAACAAATAGTCTATCACAACTGTTGTTTTAAACCTTTGCTGCAGTAATCCATTTATTCAGTTGCCAAGAGCTAGTGCTGTTGACATGCATGCAACATGCTGTGGCCCTTATTTGCAATGCATGCCAGGCATAGATCTGAGCCGTAAAAAGATCTGCTGTGCTCTTTTTAAGCACGTCAGCTCGTTTGCGCAATGCCGAAAACGGAGTTCAAAGTGATCAGCACACCCATGCCGCAACATCTTATGACTTGATGTAGAGTGCCTTTCTTTATACCCATTGAACTCACCTAATTCGTAAGTTGGCGATGGGAGGCTGGTTGCCGAATAGGTATTCGTAGGGCATGCTTTTCGTAGCAGATGCTTCAAAATTGTCTTGTGTGTCACACACGTCTCCAAATTTACGTGTCCCAGCGCAAAAATCCTCGTAGAAGTCAATGCTCTGAGCAAAGAAATCCCATAAGGTGCCAGTGATTAGCGCCAGATTTGAGAAGTGATCATCAAAACTAGCTGCTGTGTCCTTAATTCCAAACAGGAGTGACTCTGGCATAATGTGTGCATTTTGCCAAGCCAGAGGTAACAGATCTTACCAGTTTGGGCAGCTTCATACCCCTAACAATTTGCTTGAGTATGCAGCATTCTCAGAGCATGCAATTACATGGACAGGCATGCATGCTTAGCAACCAGTCCACGGAAATGAAAGGGCTACCTGCATCACTCGAACACACAGCCTGAAAGCCTGAAAAGAAGCCCCGCAGAGCTAGGTCGAGGGTCCCTATACAGTGAAGGGTATGTGCATGCATGTTCGCAAGGTGCCCAAGACAGGAGAGGGGTCAGCCACGTGACACACCCTGACAGTTGCACCAGCAGGGATGTCCAAGACTGCAGAGGGTTCTGGTCGCATCGCAATGACTTTGTCATCGCCCATTTCCTCCTCAGTTCCTGCAGCCGAAAAGTCGTGCACAAGTTGTGACATTGCTCACAAGACAATGGGTTTATAATGCACACATCAACTTGTTACATGTCAAAGCTTTTTTTTTCAACAACTTAAAACTGGTGCTTAAGCAATAAAAACAATGGATCTGGCCTGATGCGTTTCTGCTCAGATATTGCTTTCAGTATGCTTGTGCAGTCCTATTTTGTTCTTAGCCGAGCTGCGGCAAAGCCATTTGAAAGAAAAGCTCACCATCAGTGAAGGTCACCCTGCAATACAAAAAAGGAAATGTAAAGTTTTGAGAAAAAACACCATTTCTGAGGCTTGTCAAAGCCAATTCAGGGTAAGTCATTTCAAGTGTACTGAACTCAAGATTATTCAAAACTACACACATGTGTCAAGCAGGATTGGGGAGACAGTCTTGACGAAGCTAGAGGACATCGGCTGTCTGGCATCTTCAGCCAGAGTACGCCTGGAGCAACAATGCCCTACAGTTGCCATTACCTTCTTGAAAGACTCTTCAGCTGCTACTATTCAAGCAATGCATAGACATGGACAGTGGCTGTGCCTTAAGGAAACAGTTAGCAGCTTGAAAGGCAATCCAACTCACCTCATTGCCCTGAGAGACATGCGAGCTCTGACCTTTGCATCCTCCAGGTTGCTACCTGAAGTGCTCTGATCTGAAAAAGCAGGCGCCCGTAACTCCTCCTTGGTGTAAATATCCTTATCAAAAACGTCGTTCCAAATTTCAATCCTGCAGTTAGGTAGAAGGCGGTTGTATGCTGGGGTGCTTTGAGTCCATGAATGCTCAGGGGTAATGTTCAGGGGTAATGCAATCAGTCAACAGGCCTTCAGTCATTGCACGAGTGACAGGGTGATACCATGGATCATGAGAGCACGCCTTGAGGGTATCTTCATTGCAGCATCAGTGCTCTCAGGCTGTCTCAGGCCATCTGTTGTCTAGAAAAAGCCCACCTGCTGACAAAGATGCCCTGGACCATTCTAGCGTAGGAAGTTGTTCTAAACGTGATCCGATCTTGGGCCTCGCTCACTTTATGAGGTCTGTGGAAACAATTTTTGTGTGGCCAGCACTCCGGGCACTGAAAACGAAAAAGGGATCCATCAAACCTATCCAGGCGAACAGCATCGCTGTCAAGGCAAGGGTTATAAGAAGAGAAGAAGTATGACTTTGAGGGTTTTATGAAGAAAATAGGATCTTGGTACCAGGGGCCAGGTAACAGTGAGGCATTATCTACTTGGAGACGGAAGCCACCAGAGCCACCAGAGACGACAAGAAAGGGAGTGTTTTCACCTGTGAGACAGAATGGCAAGGAACATGAAGGGATTGTCATGTGTTGTGTGCAGAACATGGGAAAGGCAGAGGAAGGAAAAAGACAAGGTGAAACAGCAAGTAAGGAAGCATAAAGGATATCAGAAGTTCCGGCTTGAACAAGCACTAACCCTTGTATTCAAAATCGCTATATCCACCAAATTTTCCTTGCAACCTTGCAAGCTGCATGTTAAATTCATGCTTCGCCAAGTTGTAATCTGCATTTGTCCAATCTGCGCACAAACAGCAGGAAAGCATGAACCTCACTGTAAACCTGCCAGAGAGTTTATTACCTACCGACTGCATTGTTGTTGCAAAGTGCACAGACAAGAGCTCAGTGTTCAGCATCACTTAGTGTGTATGAGCATGTGTGGAGGATTTAAGTGATGGAGAAGGAGCCTGAAGTGACACATGCGATGGGAGGTCGAATGTCTACCCCCGCAACCTGTAGGTTCAGGGTTTGAACCCCAGTGGCGTATAATCTGCCATAGTTCGGTTGTTCGGCAGTTGCAGCCTTTGAAAGAGCCTGAAGAGTCCATATAGGGCTGGTTAAATCATCTCTTCAATACAGGGTAAACGCAAGGTACTCCTTCCTTACTGGCCGACAGCAATAGGAGAGCTGGACAGCGAGCATAAAACCCTGCCACGGCACTACCTTGCTCAAAGCAAGACCACCTCAAGCAAAGAGGGACTGTTTGCTCATGATTTGCTCACCTGCACTTAACCCTTTGAAGCGTGCGCGTTCACTGACAACTCCGCTGCCCCCGCCGTCTCTTTGCCCAATTTGTAAATCAGAAGCAGAGACGACGTGTGGCCGTTCGCATAAGGTGCAGATTTCAAATGTTTCTTCAGCGCTTGTAATGCAAGTGAAGTCAGGGTCAAACTGCTCGCGAGAGAGAAGATTTGGGTGGCAGTAATCAGACATACATGGAGAGCAGCATCAAGACTGGGCAGGCACAAGAAAGGTGTCTGCTGTCTTAAGTCATTGCAATAAATCACACATAATCAAGTACACAGTGCTACTAGAAATGCCATTTGAAAATTGACAACACTCTTACTCCTTGATTATGACTGTTCCTTGCAATCATTTTAAACCTTATACCTTAAAAGTTCTAATTGCGCACTAGTTGTTTGCTATTTCAACATGCCTGAGCAGCAAGATGAAAAAAGGAGGTTGAGACACTGTGTGCATAACTTGCCGTTTAAGGATCATTCTGAAGAAACTGCACCATGTCAGCAGGTATTTTTCCAAGGTTTAAGCTGCGTTTAGGTAATGGTTTGATACTGCGAGTTTAACTTGGGGTCGAGGGCCTGGTAGATTTATTAGGGGTTGGCCCTGTCTCGGTTCCCTGGACATATCTGTACAAACCTTGTCCCAACCTAGCCCTTCCCTTTCTTTAACAGGGAAGTCAGAAAGCTGGCTCTCATGCTACATCACAGTGCCAAGCTGATGGGGAATAATCCTGTGTGAGGCAGGAGACGTGGGGCCAGACAACTATCTTGTACTCATAGGTTATGAGTCATAGCCCATCCCCATCCTCAAAAATTGAGAATCCAGACCCCTCAGTTACCATCATGAAGCAAGGGAGGAAGAAGGGGGGGGGGGCTACTGCAGCTGCTGGACTCACAGGTCAGCTGAGAGTTCTCCGTGTCCTTACCTACTGTGCAGCAGCCTTGTCCCAACAACAAATCCAACTCTATTCAGCTGATGAGGCACAATCTTTTTGTCGATGAGCCAATTGATTTGAGTCACCTTTCTGAAGGACAACTGCACACGATGGGCCCCTTCAGCTGAAACATTATGAGAAGCAGCAGCTCAGGGGCAGCTCAGAAGGTGCCATGGACCCTGCTGAAAATATGAGGAGTGGTACTGGAAAGCTTGGGAGAGATAGTTACGGAATGTTCAGGGGATGACCCTGGTCAAGACAATCTTAATTGAACACCAGCACTGCTCCTGGCGCCTAAAACAGTATAACTAGGGTTGGCCGATAGCATGTATGGAACTCTAAACATCAATAAGTATAGTATTCAGGCTGAAATTTAGGTGCATGCACATACATATATTGACAAATCCTTATATTTGGAAGAGTCAACCATCTAAATTAAACTTCAATGTGGCACCTGTGGACAGCTCTCAAAGAGCCTGACCTGTGTTTCATTTTACTTGCTCCATAAGACAAACAATTGGCATTTCAGGGGGGGTGGGCTGGCAGCCACAGCCCTCCTCATGGACCCTCCTGCTCTCTTTTGCTGCATTTTTGCACCAATCACAGGAAGTTAATCATTGAATGCAATCCAGCACCCACCCCTGTCTGCCCACTACTCAAATCCTCATCATTGAAGGCCCCCCACTGCTGGACCCCTCCTCCCCCCTCTCTGGGAGCACTGCCCCGGGCTGGATCTTGTCGTGCTGCTACAGGGACTGTGCGCTCTTGAGCAAGCGCAGCTTGTTGAATGACCACGCCAACTGAGTGGCATGCTTGGTGGTCAGGCGGCTGTGCCTGTCGCTGTGCAAGTAGTCAAAGCAGCCCCAGTTTTGCTCACACCCACATGTATTGCTGACAAGCTGTGGATCTTTACGACCATATAGGTCAGTTGGATGGCAGTTGGGCTTTCCCAAAACCGTTGTGGGGGTGACCCCCTTGGCCCAGCTTCTTTTTTTGCCTGGTCATTTAGACTTGAGAATACATGAAAAGAAATTGCATGTGAGTTATGTTTGTTCACATCCCTGCTCAAACATGCTTGCTTGGCTGTCAGCCCATCAACATACGTAGGCCATCATTATAGATAAATTTTCCATTGAAGACAGGCAATATTTAATGCGCGACAATTCTGTTTGTTGTTTGGTGACCACAAGCCCAGGGAGTTGGCCTTGCAGAACCCAAGCAAGCTTATGCTTGAGGAGCACAAGTGCATGTGCAGGGGCCTGCAGCTTGCCAGACTAGCACATTCTTAACAGCACTTCTATTACTATCCTGGCATAGAACCAATAAAAAATGGGTGTTAAGCCCAACTTTCAAGACAACCCAGTTTTCTATCAAGATTGGCTAGCGAGTGCCTGTCTTAGAGGGGTCCAATCCATGGCCAGTGATTAGACATTTGGCCAAACACTTGCTAGGCAAAACCCTCCCAAGTTTTTCAAGTTTCAACAGAACATGTCAGTTTTTAATAAAACCAATTGCGAGCCATGCAAAGCCTCACTAGTTCATTCCAGCTGCACGAATGGGACGTTAAACCAAGATATCTTGGAACATGATGCGAGCATACCTTGATATTAGCGTGCTCACAAGCGCCCAGAATGAGTCCTCTGGAAGCGGAGGATATGTCACGGTCTTCCTTTACCAGGGTACTAAACGACCCATATAGGACTTGTGCCTGCAACAAGCTCCTTCCACGCTCCTGTCAGACAGCAGCAGGTGAGGTGGGAATGACAATCAGATCTAGAACTAAATTGGTTACCTAAACCAATTCATTGATATCTCAGCAGGGATGTAAACAACGAGTTTGATCACATTTATTTCCCTGCGGACGAAATGATTTGAATTCGCATTGTGGACACATTGCATTGTACAATTGAAGAATCGGGGGGGGGGGAGCAAGGAAATTAGGCTGCAGCCGCAGCCCTGCTTAGGAACACTGTTCCGGTTCTGTTTCGCTGCGTTTTTGCATCAATACAAAGGGAATTCATATTATCTACTGCAATTCTCTCTTCTCTGATCCTCATCACTGAAGCACCCTCCACTGCTGGACCCCGCCTCCTTCTCTTCCTCTAAGAGCACCACCCAGGGCTGGTGCTATATCCTGGGCTATATCCAGTTCTCTACTCTGCTCCTCTAGGGACTGTGTGCGCTTGGCCAACCGCAGGTTGCTGTGCAACCACACTAAGTCAGTGGCATGCTTGGTGGTCAGATGGTTGTGTGGACTGCACCTCAAGGTACAAGCTTGCAACACTACCTTAGTCCTGGTCCCATTCAGGGCCCTTAGATGGAGGCACTCCTTGTCAAATGGCCATGTTAGTCAGTTGGAGGGCAGTTGCAATTGCCCACAATTGGTGGGGTAATTGGGCTTCCTCAGACCCCCCTGGCCCAGCTTCTGTTTTTGCCAAGTCAGTCCAAGGTTCTGTATGTAAACAGCAAAAAATCGCGCATTTTGTCGCCGTGGACCTCCCAGACCGGCACTGTTTATATCCCTATGTCTCAGATACCATGGGTTACTTATGGCAACAAGCCACAAATTAAGTAGCCGTTAGGCTAACTAACGCCCAGGCAATTAATTTACCCTTACTTGTAAAGCCGTCAACCATTTTTTCTTGCTGATTGTCTGCTGACCAGCATTAATTAGAAATGGCTGTAAATCAAAACCCCCTAGGCCCGGATGCCTTGTCTTTCCAACTACCGGGAGGCGTTGTACTGCCTCGCACTCATGAACTGCAATTTTGTAAAATCTCTCCCTTGCAAATTGAAGGCAAAACAGATCCCCCAAATATGGCACAAGGCAAAGCATGTCAAGGGCGATAACCACCTTGCACATATTCCTATTCAAAGTGCACTCATTGCTTAGTAGCTGAAAGACACTTCCTTATCCAACCCGCCAAAGTACTGAAGTAATGTGCATGAATGTGCGCACGCACACGTGTGTGTGTCAGTTAGTGTGTGCGCACATGCACATGTGGGACTCTTCATGTGCTTGAGTGCAAGCACGTGTACATGAGTTTGCACATGTGAATTCCAGACAAGTTTTGGTATGCCCATGGCGTGCATATGCATGCATGCAATTGCAGAGATATGCGTGTGTGTGTGCATGTGTGTATTGTGGAATTGTGTATAGATATAAACTGCACTGCAACTTAACATATAATTAGCTCTTGAGCAAATGTATAGTTTTGGCATACATGGTCCAACAGGTTGTGGAAAGTTTCAAATCTTCCTCTCATATTCATTCTGAGCTAGTGATTGTAGTTACATTATCAAAAGAGGCGCTCAGTATTTCTTTAATTTCAACCCTGCTGGCTGAAAATGAACTTGCCAAGACCACAGTCCTAAGATACCATTCAGTATCACACTGTTCACCCTGCCTGGCCAGATACCTTCTGCCAGTACAGATTCTCCCCTCACAGGCCGAAATCGAGCTCGCCATCAATAAAGGGGGATGGAATGATCTCGTACTTTTGGGCTTACATGTTCAGTATTTGGGATCGGTACGACCAGAAGCCTCCATTGGACCGGGGCCCCCTGAGCCTAGGCTCATGAGGGGAACGGCCAAAACATTTGATCCAGGTCAACAAACAAAGAAATTTGGAGTACCCAAAATAAAGCCGAATCAGTCTAAATTCCTATGCCCTAAGAAGAAAAATCCTCAGAAGCACGACGGTGAGCGCCGGGTGGTGTAAGGTGCAAATTTGCCTGGCAGCAGCAAATTTTTAGATACTCCCAAAAATTTGTGGTCGGATGCCGCTGAAGCTCAGGAGCTAGGAGAAGGCATATTTCACGGAGCATGCAGGCGCAGGCAGGAGAACGTTTGGCTGCATAATTTGCGTCACTTAATAAAAGGAATGCGCTGATGTGATTGTGATTTTATGGCTGGGTGCAGAGACGGTAAGTCTGTGATCTTGGATATGCTTGGCGTGGCGTCCTGGAGACCTCATGTGAACAGCGGAGGGCACCAATTACAAATAGTAATTTATCATAAGTTCTGAGTTTTGGAGCACGATTGGTGATGCTGGAAACCTTGCTTTCTCATTGGCACCTTGGGTGCTGATCGCAGCCCCCTGCGAAAGTCTGAACACACCACCCTGCACCCCCCAATAATGCGCCCAAGATGCTCTCTCAGCATGAGTGCTGCATTTTGATGCACTTGCGCGAGGGCTGAGAACAGGTCTAGGGCAAGGACCGGGTCAGTGCTCCTTCTCGTGGAATTTCGGCTGCCAATTTCAGGAACCCTGATGGATAACAATTATACCTCGGTCACACACATTATTCCACTTTCTTATCGATTCACACATAAACAATTACTTCCTCCATTGGAACTAAGTAGGGTACTAAAACCAACAGCTTTTTTTCAGGTGTGCACTTAATCAGTTTTTGAACAAAACCTAACCAAACCTTTGACGGCTTCAAGAAAATATTTTGTTGACATTTAAATTTAATGGAAAGCGCAGCTTTATTTTGTTGACATTTAAATCAAATGGAAAGTGCAGCTTTTTCCAGGCCTTTGTCTCTTGAATTCTATAAGTAGAATGTCTTTTGGCCAAGTTAGATGCCTCCTGGCCTCTCCCGGCCTATCTCTGCCTTCTTCCTAGTTCTGCAAACAGAATGTTCTAGACTTACAACCTTGAAGAACCAGTAATTGGACTGGATTTCCTCCCCCCTGCAGGCCATAATCTGCACCTTCCCCGCCACGTTCTCTAACAATTATCCACAAATCATTCTAACAAAGTAAACCGGATGACATTGCGTTTCTGTGAACCGAATCCTTGCACACAACTGCGAGAAGCAAGCTAATAGCCCAAGGGCTCTTCACCTAGGATACCCGGCAACAGCGAATCATTGTTCTCTGTTCACTCACTTTCTCCGCATGCTATATAGAACCTTTTAAAGGAGCCGTTGAGCCTTAAGCTGGATTGTTTGTTAGCTTACAGGCAAGCTTGCGCTTTTTTCCTAGAAGGCCTTGCCTCCTTTCCTTTCGTTGGCCCACAGACCTAGCAATTTCTAGCATGATTAATCCCAGTAGTGACAGAGGCATGTGCCTCCTTGACATGACATTCTGTAAGAGCCATCATGCATCACCATCCACCCATGCATGCATCGCAAGCTAGCATGCATCACTCCTTGTATCCCTTGGGCAAATGTCCCACCCCGCCCTTGGCATTGCCAGTGTACGCTCATGCCATCATGCCGGAAAAATTGTGCACTTCAGTACGTGGCATACCCATGCATTTGGCAGCCGCATGCGTGCAATGCCTTCTGCATTGCTTGCCATGCTTTGGCAGGGTCTCAAGTCCCCGTCGTTACGCCCCCAGTTTGTGCACATAACATAGCCATACATGTTTATAAGAGTACATGATGTACAATCGTGCATGCAAACACGACGATGTTCTACTTTTACGTACCTGCGGCCCAAAAGCAAACGCTTCATGATCATCGACGTTGATTGCGTCTGAAGCAGGCGCGGCAAAGGGGATCAGCCTCGAGGTTGACAAGGTGACCAACAGACAAAACGAGAGCGCCCTGGCCAAGCACTTGGGCACCTTCATCCTGCGGAAAGGACACAGGACCGCATTCGTTTGCTGCACAGCGCATGCATGCTGTAGCTAAGACTCCCATCCCCCACCCTACACACGCGCACCCCTCATCCCCAGGGTGGTGGCCACCAACGCGCCCAGGGGGTCAAAAGAGGCCCATGAGAGGGCCCCTCCCGGGAGGTAGCGCTCGCGAGAGCGGTTAAGCTTACAATTGTGACGATACGCAGGCGAACAGCTCCTGACTTCGATGTCTCTTGACCAGTTAGTATATGCTGGATAATATGGGCGGCAGAGGACCCGGATTATTACAATGTGAGCTTCAACTCAGGTTAATGAAAGTGCACGTGCAAACTTCAGGAGTACGAATTCGTAGCAGTTTTTGCCGACACATGCTCGGTACGACGTCGAGGTGTGCAAGGGGAGGGCGAGCACCATCAATCTGAGGTAAGGATCCCTTCATAAAAGAATTGTGGGACTAGGCAACTATAACTGGCCCGACCATGGTCGATGGCTCTCCGGATATGCGACCAGAGTGACCTTCGACTGAACTTCGTGTGAACTGCGGCTCGACTAATATTCCCCAGTCTTATTCAGGCATATTATCCACGTTGCAGTCTAATATTCAACTAGGCAGATTGTATCACGAGCCCAATTCAAGGTCGGAGCTCCTGAAGACCAAAGCCGTAGCCTCGGTTCTAGAGCGATAGAGCTCATTCACTCGAATCCTGAAGAGTGCTCATCTCAAGCTGCTGTCTGAGGCAAGTCACTTGTCCCACGTCTCGCTGGTGATTAATTGGCGACCTGTTGCAACAGGTTAATTAGCCGTGCTCTTTGAAGCACGGGTTGCAACGGGTTGCATCAATTGATGCGCAGGCCTGCCAGCGCTGGCGGACTGCAGAACCACGCTTACACGTCAAATATGGCCCAGGGTACAAAGTAAGTGTACAAAGGCCCAGGGGTACCGAAAAGGCTGTATCCTTTTCCCCCTAGCTAGCCTAATTGGCAAGTGGAAGGTATGACGGAATGCTGCGAGCTCCGAGCTCTTATCGGCACTCGAGTGCAAGGTAACCCAATGAGAGAACCGGGCGCGCCTACTTGCCGTCCATGACCATGAGCGCACACCGACATGCCTACCTCATTGGAGCCAGTGATGGCTGGGCCCACAAACCATCAACTCATCTTATATAACACACTTGGGCGCGCGCGCGAGACTGTGCACTCAGCTGCAACAACATGACTTCATTTCGAAATGAAACTGCGAATTCGCAGTTTCCTGCTCTAAGACAATGCTCTGGCAGTACAACACAGCTGCAACTTTGGAGTAGCATGCTGCATGCATGTCTTCTAGTCAACTGCTTTGTAGCCTGCAAGCACACATTGAGCTGTCCCCTCTCATCTCAAAGCGGTACTGTTGAGCAGACCTCATGGGCCCCTTCGATGGATCATTTTAAGGAGCCTAAAAGCGTGGTTGTTGTGTATTTCAGCTCCCCGAGAGATTGTGGGAGGCAATCCCGAGAGATCTTGGGAGGCAAACCCCCTGCATTGTAGAGTTTGTTCAGCAATGAGACTTGATCTTGAGGCCTTCTGAAACGCGCTAGCAACCATGCCAGGCTATAAAACCCTTGCAGCCCAGGATAACGGGGTGGAGTACCAGGTGAAGTTACAGCAGGCCCTCTGACTTGGGACGCTCAAACAAGAATCAAGCAAGGGCGGTAGCACCGACTACTGGAAACTTTCTTGGATCTTGCTCTGGGGATGAAGAGGTGAACAAAGGGTTTTGCAGGTCTCCTGCACCCAAACTTTCCCCTGTGGTCATGTTATGACTGTGGTGAGCCAGCATGTCTGGCAGGCTAATACTTCCTGCACAACTTTCCTGCTCACTGAGCCTTCCAACCTCTAATGGCGGCTTGCTGGCCCCTCAATGCCACAAGGGAGTTTTAGGTTAGCTACCCTCAATTTCGAATGAGGACAAGTTCACAAGCTTGTGATTAATTGAAAGCCAGAACGATAGGGTCTGGTCACCGAACATGTAGTCTGGTCACTTCCAGCTGAAAGTGATGACCAATGACAGCAACAAAGCATAGAGACAATTTAACCAGTAGTGCCGAAGGCAACTCAAAGTCAACATGAGAAAGGCCAAAGAGCTGTTCATGTAAAATTAAGTTTACATTGAGGCAAGACTGGCAGCTAAATTGGTTGATTGCTGGGCTTCTTGGGCATCTGTATTGTAAAGAAATATATTTGGGAGCTTACAACAGTCAACACAATGAGCTAGCTTTAACCCAAGAGGACACCTGATTTGCTTGGAATAAGAGGCATGCACACATGTCAGATCATCACATTAAATCACTCAGTGAAAACCATTTGTCTTGCACATGGAAATGCAACACTTAAGAGGGGGAAATCTTGGAATTCCATTGTGCAGGCTGGCAAGGTCAAGAGCCTTCATATCTTTCTGTATTGCCGTCTTGACAGTCCTTCCGACCAATGCCGCCAACATCGATGCAGTGGCCATGGTGAGCTCGTCCAAACTCACGATCATAGACAGGTGAGTGCAAGCGTATGTCAGCCCAGTAGGTCCTTCTGGAGGTCCTACTAAAATGTCGTAAAAGGTTATAGTTTCAAGTCAGGGTTAACCGCCAGCCTGGTCGTTAGGCTGATTGGTCTGTTGCTGGTCTTCGCTAGCCAAAAGAATGTCCATAATGTCTGAAATGAAATGGCAGAGTTTGTTGTGCCATTGAGAAAGGACAATAAAGATAGTCTGACCAGGCAAGGCATGCAAAACATAAGGGACTAAGAAAAGGATTGGCAAAAAGGGAAAAAAAGGAACGAATTCTTCCTGACAGAGCACACAAACAAGTCTTGACAGTGAAAAAGAACGTGCATCTCATTTTGCACAGCAGCACAAGAGCACTTATCATGGTGGCCATTTCCACCATGCCAGATGGAGGATTCCACCGCGAGAGTATGGGCGCAACAACATGCATGCAAACGAGACCTGCACATGATTCCTCGTAACATGTATAGGGAGGTCAAGGTACAGATAGCGATGTGGCCTCAGGGGGCCACCCTCATCCTGCATACAGAGGATAGTGCGTGAATCAGCTTGAAGATCTAGGAGGAGACAGGCAAACCAAGAATGATAAGTCACCAGTCAATTTTTGCTTTCCAGAGGGTTCATGTCAGCAATGTCCCTCCACAATTTCCTCATCCTAAGCCTCAGGTCAGCAATGAAATCTGAGTAACAAATAGGGCGCCCCTGCAAGAAAGCTTGTATGTATGTGTCAAAGCCTCGCAATCCCTCAAAGGCGCGCAAAATGTCGAAAGCCCAAGACGTTTTAGTTCGAGGCACCAGCTTGAGGTCTGTGTCAAGGGCCTGCTTAAGAAATGCACTTCAAGAAGAGAACAATTTTATAGCAGCTTAAAGCCAAGAAAATTGCATAGGTTCGTGTGCACACTCACGTAGTACAGCCCAATTAGGCGCAGACCGCTTCGCACCCAGGGTGCCCTTAAAGAAATTCAAATGCAATGTCTGAAGGGTAGGCCTAAATACATCACCTTCGTGCAAGAGCCCTGATTTCCAAGCTTGACAGCCATATGAACCAGCAGGAACCTCGAATGCCTTAGCTAGTCAAAGGGAAGCAAAAGTTCTGTCACGTAGGGCAATGTCACGTACAAACCCACGTATACGATGAGCTGCCACAAGCATTGGTGTGGCTGCATGCTCAAACGAGGCTGTCATGTTAAGTGCCTGGTGGAAAGTTGCGCCAGGGTACCTAAACGAGTCTGAACACTTTATAGCAGCTCCGGCTGACATAAAATTGGGCACCTGAGCACCGCGGTTTGAATTGAAATGGACCTGATCTGCACAGTGTTGATAGTAAGGTGTTTGGAGCATGCATAGACTAGAAGCCTGTTAAGTGTGGTCACCAATGTCTTATCAACAGGTTTGCTTGGCCCCTTGGCTATATGATCTAGACAGACCAAGTTGCTTTCTTCATGCGTGCGGTCTTGGTCAGAAGAAGAAATGGCAGCTGCCCGATTGCTTTGCTTGCTAATGCACTGTACTTTTGAGGGGAAATAAGTGGTGTTGCAAGAAGCTTTCTGGGCCTTGAAAATGGGTTTGTGAACTGTACTAACCTTCATTCAGCTGCCATGCGATAGGCTGGTAGCCAAACCAGACCGCAAGGGCAAAGGTGTAAGGTAACTTGTAAGGTTTACAAGGTCAGGGTTGACTACTAGCCTGGACGCCAGCCTGATTGGTTTATGGCCGTTCATCGCCAGACAAAAAGTTACCCATGAAATCTGGGATTAAATGAGAGTTTGTCGTGTCACTGGGGAAGGTAAGGTTAGGTTAAAAAGCTGTACCTGCCGAACGAGGGCAGCTTAGCTGAACTATGTTGCTGGGAAAGGAAGTCAAAAGACAGTCTGATTGGATGAGGCATGCACAACGCTCAGAGTCTATAGGGCAATACTTCAACAATCACTATCACTAATGTCAAAAATCGGCCTGTTGACACAGGCTTGACAAAAGCCACCGTGATGACATGAGGCTGCAAGCAGACTTCCATGATGGCGACATGAAAGGGCAAAGGACACTGCACAATGAGGACCTGAAAAAGCAAGAAGCACTGCACAATGAGGACCTGACAAAGCAAGAGGCACTGCACGATGAGGACTTGGCACGCCAGGACAACATTTTTGAGTTGTGAGTTGTTGCGCAAAAGGAGCCTGCTACAGCACACTTTGTTTGTGCTACAGGTTGGATGTAGCTGATCTATTTCTTGTCCTTGTGGCCCAAGTTGACAAGTCTGGCATTTTACTGTGATCCCCGACGATCTGGTAATGCATACGGTGATTCAACTTCCTGCTCAAAGACCCTGGCAGAGCCTGTTTTGCATTGTGTGTCGTCACGGCTTACCCATGGCTACTTTTAGGATACATGGACAGCAAATGCATGATGGAGCAGCACCCTCAGTCCTATGGCTACTGTCCTGAGCTAGCTTTTGTTGGAGTCCATTTGAAATCCCCAGTCCTCTGCTCAGTTCACGCTCCCCTCAAGGTTTGCGTTGTCTTCCCCGTTCCTTTTTCCTGCTGTATCAATTCATCAAGACAGTTTGCTAAGATGTTGCTGCTGCCGTGAACTGGTTAGGTTTGGTTGCATAGCTGTACCTGCAGAGCGAGGGCAGCTTAGCTGAAGCCAGTCAGGCCTGCAGCCATAACCAATGAATAAGCATGGTAGTGTTCTGAGACCGTAGTAGTCGGCCTCAGTGCACAGGGCTTTTGTTGCCTTTTTGGATGTTCATGGGTGATTGAGGGGGCAATGCCAGTTAAGCAGATTGAACGCCTGTAGAGCCCCTGTTGTTCTATTGCAGGCTCACGGATCTGAACCTGGAGATAGAAGCCCGCCTGACTAGGGAGATGCAAGCTAACCTGAATGTGATGACACGAGCAATGCGCGAGCTAGAGAAGGATATTGCATATGTCCAGGTGGGAAGTCTGTCTTGCCAGCCTGAATTGCGAGAGGGGGCACAATGTACCTGCATAATGGCAAATGGAGCAAAAGGTGCCAAGCTTATCCCCAGCTTAGCTGCCCCTCTGCTTGGCCAAACAAAGTACTGGGGAGCCAGACGGTCCAAACCATCACCACCACCACTGAGCCACCAACTCTGATAAGGGGGGGGGGATGAATTGTTCAATGCATGCCATCACCACTACCACGCGGGCCATCACCACCACACGCGGCCATCGCCATCATCACACGTGCCATCACCACCATCACACGTGCCGTCACCTCAGAAAAGTGTGTTCTGTGCTGTACTTTGTGCTTTTTACGGACAAGGATCCCACATCCGTATGCATGCACTCCTGGTTTGCTCGGACCGTGGTGCAGGTGCTAGTTACCACCGTGCTGGGCCTGTGTGTGGCCATCTTTGGTTTCCTGATCCTGGCTGGGATCGGCTCCATTGTGTACAAAGTCAAGTTTGCGGGTGGGGAGGACAAGGTGCGTATGTTGGCAGGGTCCAACAGCCACAGGCGCTCGTATGATTGCACGGGCCCTCATGCAAAGGCAGGGAGCTCAAATATGTAGGGGTCGGCGTTGGCCTATAGCGCTATATAGCGTATAGCGCTATAAATTTTGTGAAATATAACATGCCAAAATGGTGCCCTGCTGATTCGCTCGTTTCAGGCGCCCCTCGAGTGACTGGTTGGACTGAATCGATTCTATGAATCAGATTATAATAATGTCCAATATCGGGGAA
>LKMJ01001023.1_pt1 | contig 23737 bp, 19 predicted proteins | sample 643391 | NCBI WGS metagenome assembly LKMJ01 (sample SAMN04112250, study PRJNA286221) | soda lake metagenome | biome: soda lake; feature: Kulunda Steppe; material: water; isolation source: sample PL-Br10 brine of Picturesque Lake | place: Russia: Kulunda steppe | collected 2010-07
TAAAGCCCCTCAGTATTTTCCCGAACAACCAGGAAATCAATATCTTCAGGAGCGGTATCCTTGAGAGGAGTAAACTTTTCATCCAGAAGCTTGATGGGCCGGAGATTGATATATTGATCAAAAGAGAATCTCAGGTCCAGCAGAATCCCATGTTCCAGGACGCCGGGTTTAACCCGGGGGTCTCCCACCGCTCCCAGATAGATAGCATCAAAATTGGCCAGGTCACTTTTAGTTTCGGGACTGACCAGCTCTCCCGTCTCAAGATAATGATCAGCCCCCAGAGGGAATTCGCTAAATTTAACCTCCAGCTCGGTAATTTCTGAGAGTTTCTCCAGAGCTTTAATGCCCTGAGCCACGACCTCAGGGCCTATTCCATCTCCCGGAATTACGGCAATATTATAGACTGACATTGTCCTCACCTGCCTGTTCCCTGAGATAATTAATCAGGCCTCCGGCCTGAATCAATTTCTGCATGAAGTCCGGAAAGGCAACTGCCTGATATTCCTGATTTTTACTGAGATTGGTGATCAGGCCGGCAGCTATCTCTACCTGAACTTCATCACCCTGAAAAATATTTTCCACCGCTTCAGGACATTCCAGAATCGGCAGTCCAATATTCAGGGCGTTACGATAAAAAATCCGGGCGAAGGAACTGGCAATTACTGCGGAAACTCCGGCAGCTTTAATCGCCAGAGGAGCATGCTCCCGGGAACTGCCACAGCCAAAATTTTCTCCGGCCACAATCAGATCCCCCTCTGACATCCTGTCCCCAAAATCTGCATCCAGATCTTCCAGGCAGTGCCGGGCCAGCTCTGCAGGATCCGAGGTGTTAAGATAGCGGGCCGGTATTATCACATCGGTATCAATATCATCACCGTATTTCCATGCTTTTCCTTTAATATCCATGTTAAACAACCTCCCCGGGACTGATAATTCTGCCGGCAACGGCAGAAGCCGCTGCTACAGCCGGATTGGCCAGATAAACTTCGCTCTCAGGATGACCCATCCGTCCTACAAAATTTCGATTGGTAGTTGATATGGCCCGCTCACCGGCGGCCAGAACTCCCATATGACCGCCCAGGCAGGGTCCGCAGGTCGGAGTGCTGACTGCCGCTCCTGCCGCTATCAGGGTATCAATGATTCCCTCAGCCAGAGCCTGACGATAAATCTCCTGGGTGCCGGGAAATACCAGCAGCCGTACCCCGGGATGGCGCTCCCGGCCTTCCAGAATCTCAGCAGCCAGCCTGAGATCCTCGAGACGGCCGTTGGTACAGGAGCCAATCACCGCCTGATCTATTGCTATCTCGCCAACTTCACTGATGGCTCTGGTATTCTCCGGCAGATGGGGGTAGGCTACCTGAGGCTCGAGCTGACTGACATCATATTCTCTAACCTCATAATAATCTGCCCCGGGATCACTGAAATATTCGGTATATTCAGCAGTGGTTCTTCCCTTAAGATATTCCCGGGTTTTCTGGTCCGGGGCAATCAGGCCGCACTTCCCTCCGGCTTCAATGGCCATGTTTGCAATGGTCATCCGGCCGGCCATTGACAGGCCGGCAATAGTTTCTCCGGTAAACTCCATGGCCCGATAGAGAGCTCCGTCAACTCCAATATCTCCAATTACCTGCAGGATCAGGTCCTTGCCGCCAACCCAGTCCGGCAGCTCTCCCTGAAAAACAAACTTCATGGTTTCCGGAACCTTAAACCAGGCCTGACCGCTGGCCATGGCCGCAGCCATATCGGTGCTTCCCACTCCGGTGGCCAGGGCTCCCAGCGCTCCGTAGGTGCAGGTATGGGAGTCTGCTCCGATAATAATTTCACCGGGCCGCACCAGCCCCTGTTCCGGCAAAAGACAGTGCTCGATACCCATATCCCCAATTTCAAAATAATTTTCCAGCTGTTGCTCCCGGGCAAAATCCCGGAGCAGCCTGCTCTGTTCTGCAGAATTTATGTCCTTATTAGGGGTAAAATGGTCCGGGACCAGCGCAATCCGGCTGGCATCAAAGACCTTATCCACCCCGATCTTCTCAAATTCCTTAATTGCTACCGGTGCTGTGATATCATTACCCAGCACCAGATCAACCCCGGCCGTCACTATCTCTCCCGGCTCCACCCTGTCACGGCCGGAATGGGCAGCCAGTATTTTTTCTACCATTGTCATAGCCATTATCTTATCTTCCCTTCCGGCTCTTTGCTGCCATAATTTTATTGAGAGCATTGTTATAGGCCACAGCACTGGCTTTAATAATATCGGTACTGACGCCCCGGCCCAGATAGAGTTCCTCTTCATGCTCCACCTTAACCGTCACACTTCCCAGGGCATCCTTACCGCCGGTGATGGCATCAATCTTAAAGATATCCAGCCGGCAGTCCAGTCCGGCCACCCGGTTAATTGCTTCATAGGCAGCATCAATGGGTCCGCCCTCAGAACAGACCGATTCCAGCACCTTCTCGCCCTCTCTTTCCATGTGAACGGTGGCGGTAGAGATGCCGTTGCCGGTTACCACCTGCAAAAGCTTGAGCTGCAAAAGTTCCGGGCTCTGACCAAATTGATCCTCCACGATGGCCTCCAGATCCAGACCGGTTATTTCTCCCTTGCGGTCGGCCAGCTCCTTAAAGCGTTTAAAGCACTGATTCAGCTCCTCCCTGTTTAAATCATAGCCCATCTCAGCCAGCCGCTCCCGAAAGGCATGGCGTCCGGAATGTTTGCCCATCACAATCCGGTTCTTCTTGAGGCCGATTGTTTTGGCATCCATTATTTCATAGGTGGTTCTTTCTTTAATTACTCCATCCTGGTGAATGCCGGCCTCATGGGCAAAAGCATTCTTGCCAACCACAGCTTTGTTAAACTGAATATCCATGCCGGTCAGCTGACTCACCAGCCGGCTGGTGCGATAAATTTCCTGCAAATTGAGAGCAGTTTTCTGATCATAGTAATCCTGCCGGGTATTGAGAGCCAGAGCTATTTCCTCCAGAGCAGCATTGCCGGCTCTCTCTCCAATCCCGTTTACAGCACATTCAACCTGGGTGGCACCATTTTCTACCGCAGCAATGGAATTAGCCACTCCCATACCCAGATCATTATGGCAGTGGACACTTACCTCAGCCTGATTTATGTTAGAAACATTTTCACAAACATACCTGACCAGTTCACCGAACTCACCGGGAGTAGCATAGCCCACCGTATCAGGAATATTGATGGTGGTCGCCCCGGCCTCGATTACCGTCTGAAAGATTTTACAGAGAAAATCCCGCTCGCTGCGGGAGGCATCCTCGGCTGAAAACTCCACATCCTCGGTATAACCCTTCGCCCGTTTAACAGCTTCTACTGAGTTTTCCAGCACCTCAGAAGGGCTCTTTTTAAGTTTGAACTCCATGTGAATGGGAGAGGTGGCGATAAAGGTATGAATCCGGGGATTGCTGGAATCCTTGATTGCCTCCCAGGCCCGGTCAATATCCTCAAAGTTGGTCCGGGCCAGAGCTGCTATTGTCGGTCCTTCAACCTCCCGGGCTATTTTCTGCACCGCCTGAAAATCACCCTGAGAAGCCACGGGAAAACCGGCCTCAATCACATCAACGTTCAACCGGGCCAGCTGCCGGGCAATCCGCAATTTTTCTTCGGCATTCAGGCTGACTCCCGGTGACTGTTCTCCATCTCGCAGGGTTGTATCAAATATTTTTACTGTCATTTTTCCCAGCCCCTTTACTCTTTTATCCATTTCATCATACCGCGAAGTTTGCTGCCAACCCTTTCTATCTGATGATTGGCATCCCTCTCTTTGCGCTTGTTATAGGAAGGCCGGCCGGCCTGATTCTCCAGCAGCCAGCGCTTGGCAAACTCACCGTTCTGGACTTCCTGCAGCAGCTTCTGCATGGCCTCCCGGGACTTCTCATTGATCACCTTTTTGCCGGAGGTCAAATCACCATATTCAGCAGTATCAGAAATGGAATCCCGCATATTGGCAATACCGCCTTCATACATCAGGTCCACAATCAGTTTAAGTTCATGGAGGCATTCAAAATAGGCAATCTCGGGCTGATAGCCAGCCTCAACCAGGGTTTCAAAACCTGCCCGAACCAGCTCGGTTGTCCCGCCGCAGAGTACAGCCTGTTCTCCAAAGAGATCGGTCTCTGTCTCCTCTTTAAAGGTTGTCTCAATCACCCCGGCCCGGGTACCGCCGATACCCTTGGCATAGGCCAGCGCTAAATTTTTAGCCTGACCGGTAGCATCCTGATAAAGGGCTAAAAGGCAGGGCACCCCTGCACCCTGAGTATAAACCCGGCGCAGCAGATGGCCTGGACTTTTCGGGGCCACCATAAACACATCAACTTCTCCAGGAGGAACAATCTGATCAAAATGAATGTTAAAGCCGTGGGAGAAGACCAGAGCATTGCCGGCTTCAAGATTGGGCTCAATGGCCTGCTGATAGACCGATTTTTGGACAACATCGGGCAGCAGCACCTGGACTATATCAGCCTGTTCGGCTGCCTCGGCTACCGGCAGGGGTGAAAAACCATCGGCAACCGCCTCTTCGTAGCTGGCTCCGCCCTGGCGCTGACCCACAATCACCTTCAGGCCGGAATCCCGCAAATTCTGAGCCTGGGCATGACCCTGACTTCCGTAACCTATAACTGCAATGGTTTTATCTTCAAGTTTAGCCAGATCAGCATCGGCATCGTAATACATGTCTACCATTTGTTATTCAGCTCCTCTATTTATTATTTCCCGGTAAATTCCAGTAAATTTGATAACAGCTTAAGCAGTATTCTCTTCTGATTCCGCAGTATTCTTTGCTGTTTCTTCGAGATTATTCGAGATTAATTATTTTTTCCCTCTGGTCATGGCAATCTTTCCGGTCCTGACAAGTTCAATAATGCCGTAGGGCTCCAGCAGCTCCTCCATGGCATTTATCTTGCCTTCATCTCCGGTGATCTCAACCATGACAGAATCATTGGCCACATCCACAATTTCGCCCCGAAAAACATCAACAATCTGAATTATTTCCGAACGGGTGGAATAATCGGCCCGGACCTTGATAAAGGCCATGCTCCGGCTGACAGCCGGATCATTGGTAATATTGCTTACCTTGTAAACTACAATCAGTTTGTTTAGCTGCTTTTCCAGCTGCTCCAGAACCCTCTGACTGCCACAGACCACCAGGGTTATCCGGGAGACATCCTCTTTTTCGGTCTGTCCCACCGAGAGACTCTCAATGTTAAATCCCCGGCGGCTGAAGAGGCTGGCAATCCTGGCCAGCACTCCCGATTCATTGGCTACCTGAACTGCTACAGTATGCTTCATTCTGATTCCTCCTCCAGTATCATCTCATAGAGACTGCCGCCCGGCGGTACCATGGGAAAAACATTTTCCTCAACCTCTATCAGACAGTCCAGCAGATAAGGACCCGGCTCTGCCAGAGCCCTCTCCAGGGCCGGCCTGACATCCTCCGGTTCTGTAATCTTCTCAGCCTTAATTCCATAAGCCTCCGCCACTTTGATAAATTCAGGAATCATTTCGGGACAGTCCTCACCCGGTTCCGAACAGCGGGGGGGACAATCAGCCCGTCGCCTTAAGCAGGTAGAGGAGTATCTTTTATCCAGGAACATCTCCTGCCACTGTCTGACCATGCCTAAATACTGGTTATTAAAAATAACCATCTTGACCGGCAGATTATTTTTAGCCGCCGTGGCCAGCTCCTGAATGTTCATCTGAAAACTGCCGTCGCCGGCCAGCAGAAATACCGGAGCCTCTTTATTTCCGACCTGCACTCCCAGCGAGGCGGGAAAACCATAGCCCATAGTACCAAGCCCGCCGGAGGTGATAAACTGCCGGGGATGGCTATACTTAAAGAACTGAGCAGCCCACATCTGATGCTGACCCACTTCGGTGACAATAAAGGCCTCTCCCTCAGTCAGACTGTCAATCTCTTCAATAATCGGACCGGGAGACAGCCGGCCGTTTTCCCCGATTTCACTGCACTTTCTGCAGTCCATGTCTTTCCATTCCTGAATCTGAGAACCCCAGCCGTTGCCTGATTTCTCGGTTACTTTTTTATTTAACTCTGTCAGAATACCTTTAACATCACCTACAATGGGAATATCAATCGCTACCCGCTTCCCTACCTCGGCAGGATCTATATCTATATGAATAATCTCGGCTTCCTGAGCAAACTCATCAAGCTTGCCGGTTACCCTGTCATCAAAACGGCAGCCCACAGCGATAATGAGATCGGCATGGGAGATGGCCATATTGGCCTCGGTGCTGCCGTGCATTCCCAGCATGCCCAGGCTGAGTCTGCTCCTCTCATCAAAAGCTCCCAGACCCGTCAGGGTAGTGGTAACCGGCATTTGAGCTTTTTCAGCCAGCTGACGCAGTTCGCTGCTGGCTCCGGAAATAATCACACCACCACCGGCATAGAGTACCGGCTTGCGGGACTGATTAATTTTCTCAGCAGCTTTCTTGATCTGCAGGGGATGTCCCCGGTAGTTAGGTTTATAGCCCCGGAGATCAACTCTGTCAGGGTAAGAAAATTCCACCTCCTGCATCATGATATCCTTGGGAATATCAACCAGTACCGGGCCCGGCCTGCCGCTGCCGGCTATATGAAAGGCCTTCTTGATAATTCGAGCCAGGTTTTCGGTTTTCTGCACCAGATAATTGTGCTTGGTAATCGGCATGGAAATGCCGGTTATATCTGCCTCCTGAAAGGCATCGGTCCCCAGCATATGACTGGGAACCTGGCCGGTAAAAGCTACCAGGGGCACAGAATCCATATAGGCTGTTGCCAGTCCGGTAACCAGATTGGTGGCTCCGGGACCGGAGGTGGCAATGACAACACCGGTTTTTCCGGTAGAACGGGCATAGCCATCAGCAGCGTGAATTCCTCCCTGCTCATGATGGGGAAGAATATGTTCAAAATCCGAATCGTAAAGTTTATCATAAATGGGCAGCACGGTACCACCAGGATATCCAAAAATTGTCTCTACTCCTTCCCGGGAGAGAGATTTAACAAATATCTCTGCTCCGGTGCATCTCTTGGTCAAAATAATCACTCCTCTCCAAAAATCTTAAATATCAACCTTATCTGCAGGTTATTTGTCCTATAAAAAGAAAAATCCAGAGTCCAATATTTCATCTAAAGCATTTCAGAAACACCTGAAATATTGTCCCGGCAGGAGCTGCTAGGGCAGCAGGCAAAGCAGGAACGAAGATGAAATTGACTCCAGGGCGAAGAATTTATTCAGTTAAAATATCAAGGGCTTCCCCATGCAGAGCTTCAGTCATATAGGGAATGCCCGTCAATTCTTCAACCTCCCTGTTACCCGACATTAGATCTGCCCGGGATATTTCAGTTATATTAAACTTCCTCACCCCGGCCAGTAACTGCTTGAGGCCGGTGCTGAGCTTGTCGGCTAGAGTATAAAGAGCCACAGCTCCAAAGGGAATGTTCTCCATCTCCCGGGGACCGACAATTTCTTCCACATCATACCAGCCGGCAAAAATACCCCGGGGACGGCTTCCTGCTTCTTTGACTGCTGGAGGCAGTTCGTCCCAGTTACCATTAAGCTCTTCCTTGCGGTCCGGGTAGAAAACCCCTTCAATATTGGAACCTAAAAATCCGGCAATCATGGGTGCCCGGCCCAGACAGACCATTTTGACATAGGGTGAGCCCAGGGCCAGAACCTTAAATATATGATCCTCCCGGGACAAGCCGCCGCCCAGAGAAAGATCCGGTACGTCAAAACCCTGTTCCTCCAGGATGCCAGCATACTCCACCGCTCTGGTATGGAGGGGTAGAGAAGGAACGCCCCAGTGTTCCATCATGTTCCAGGGGCTCATTCCGGTTCCACCTCCAGCCCCATCAATCGTGACCAAATCCAGCTCCGCCTCGGCTGCAAAACGCAGAGCCATGGCCAGAGCTCTCATGCCATAGGCACCGGTTTTCAATGAGATTCTTTCAAAACCCAGAGAGCGCAGGTATTCCACCCTCTCCAGAAAAGCTTCCTTAAAACTATCAACATCTACGGCTTCTGTAGCTCCCAGCCTGCTGTGACGGGCAAAGCTTTTAACTGCACCCGACTCGTAGGCTTTTCTGGTAACTTCTCTGGTAGGATCAGGATCGACCAGGTATCCTCTCTCTGCCAGAAATCTGGCATACTCTAGGCTTCTCACCTGGATTTCACCACCAATATTCTTGGCTCCCTGACCCCATTTCAGCTCAATTATAATATCATTTCCATAATTTTCTATTAAGTATTCAGCCACCCCATTACGTGTGTCCTCGACATTTAGCTGGACAAAAATATCACCGTAGCCGTCTCTGGTATATCTCTGATAGATACCAATCCGGCGGTCCATCTCCGGGGCCTCGGTAATTACTCCGTTTTCCATTCTGGAATTACGGTCAACCCCGACCACATTTTCTCCAATTACAATGGGAAAACCGGAGAGTGCCGCTCCCACGGCAAAGGAGTCCCAGTACTTTTCAGCAATAAAGGTAGAACCCAGAGCACCGGTCATTACAGGGATTTTAGCCCTGCTCTTTGTTTTTTTACCAAAACCGGTTTCTATATTAACATTGGGATAGATGCAATCATCAGCATCGGAAGTTAAACCTTCCTTAAGGCCCCGAGAACCAAAAACATATCCCTGAATTCTAAGAGCATCATAGTTAACTCCCCGGGGATCAATGTTTTTGCTTCCTGAGGTAATCGAGCCAAAATCACGGGGATAGAGCATCTGCTTGCCGTGGAGAGCAGAAAGCCAGGTCTCACACCGGCCCCGACAGTCTGATTGACACAGGGTGCAGAGCCCTGAAGGGCAGGGGACTCCTCGATTTACAGCTCCCAGAGCATCAATTCTTTTATCAGACATCTTACTTCCTCCTCTAATTCTCTCTTCTCAAATCTTCTGAATGAGGTCTGTCTCAGTTTGTCTAAAAAAGTATGTATTTCTCTGAATACTAACATATTACTTTAATATTGTAAAGGAAACAGCAATAAATTTATATTTTCATTTATTTAAAAATATTGCGTCTTCTTATGGCAGCTTTCCCTGAAAGCTTTTTCAGCTGCGGTTCCCGGTAGTTAGCTCTGCAGTTAGTTTTTAAGCCCTTTAATTTTATAAATGTAAAGCAAAAGCAGGAAAACAATAAAACTGCTAAAAGCAATGAAACTCAGATTATATAAGCTTCTGGCCTGTCCTGCAGCAGCAGTTAAACTGGAATCCAGAATCAGCAGGTAATGATAGGTTGGCAAAAATCCGGCCAGAGTCTGAACAGCCCCCGGAGCCATTTCAGCAACCTGGGGGATTATCAGCAGCAGAAGATAAACAGGCATGCCCACAACTCCGGTGGACATCTGATTTTTGGCCAGCAGCCCGACTATCATCCCCACAAAAATAGCAAAAATTGAGGTTAGAACCGTGGCCAGCAGGATTGTAAGAAGCCCCTGAAGTTGATTGCCGGTAATGAGCACCAGAAAAATTGCCACCATAATAATTGATAGCAATGTCAAAAGTCCTTTGCCAATAATAACCTCTGCCGGTGTTGCCGGGGAGAGCAGCAGGACCTCAATTGTTTTCTTTTCCTTTTCTTCAGCTATCATCATAGAAGGGACGTACATACCCACCATCACCACCAGAAACAGCAATCCAAAACTGAGGGCCATCCCAGGAGGCATTCCCGGCATAATGTTATTCCAGAGCAGCGTTAAAAGTACCGGCAGAGCATACATCACCAGGATGTTGGGATTTTTCCGGATATCCTGAATCTCCTTGAGAAAAACTGCTGTAATTCTGGCAAACTTGGGCATCTAATCCAGCTCCCTTCCGGTGATTTCCACAAAAATATCCGCCAGGGTCGGTTCCTGAGAATGGATAGCCTTTAATCGGCCCTCGGCTATCAGACTGGCAATAATTTCAGCGCTTTCCTTCCCCTTTAAATCAAGCAGTTCTTCGATAACTTCCTCCTGCTCCTGAAAAACAACTCTGATCTGCTGGCGGGAATGTCTGAGCTTTAAATCCCTGGGAATGCCCTGCTCGACCAGCTGACCCTGATTTAAAAAGGCAACCCGGTGACAGAGCTTATCCACCTCTTCCATGTTATGAGAAGTCAACAATACTGTCATTCCCTCCCGGTTTAAATCCTGCAGAATTCTGTGAATCACCGAGGCGGAACCGGGATCCAGGCCGGAGGTAGGTTCATCCAGAAATAAAACCTCGGGATCATGCAGCAGGGCTCTGATTAGTAACACTTTCTGTTTCATACCCCGGGAAAGATTTTTTACCTGACGGTCCTGTTCCTGCAGAAGGCCAACCATTTCCAGATATTCCGGAATTCTGGTATAATCTACCTGATAGAGCCTACAGAAAAATTTTAAATTCTGAAGAATGGTTAATCTTTCGTAAAGATTTGCTTCTTCCGGGACAACCCCCAGATTTTTCAAAATCTCCTCTTTATCCATAAAGACATCCCGATCAAAAATTCTGGCCTGGCCGGTATCCGGCCTGAGCTGCCCGGTTAAAAGCCTGATGGTGGTGGTTTTACCGGCTCCATTTGGCCCCAGCAGCCCAAAAATTTCTCCCGGCTCTACCCGGAGATTAATTTCCCGCAGGGCCCTGATGCCGTTATAGGACTTGGTTAGATTGTTTATTTCTATCATCATTTCACATCCTTCTTATTTTCTCAGGTAAAATTAATTGCTGATTTTCCGCTTTTATATTATAATATAAACAAATAACCGTTGTTTTTTAAGCTAACCGGTATTAACCCAGCGAGTAGCTAGCAGTTAGCAGCATTTATAAGTATAAAAATAATATTACAGGAGGGAAAACTATGGATCAATTATCAAAAAATGATGTCATGGATTTAATCTCCTCCGATGCCCATCCCCGGATCTCGCTCTATATGCCAACTGAAAAATCAGCAGGTAATGCCATCAACAAAATGAAAATCAGGTTTAAAAATCTTCTCAGCGCCACTAAAACAAAACTCAAGAATAACTGGGATTACAAGGACGCTGACATTAAGGAACTGCTATCTCCCCTGACAGGACTGACGAATGATCGGGATTTCTGGCTAAACCAGAGTGATGGTCTGGCCATCTATCTCACCCCCGAATCCTTTCAGTATTTCCGCCTGCCCCTGCATTTCTATGAACAGGTTTCGGTCTGTCGGTACTTTGATCTGAAGCAAGCTGTGCCCGAGATTTATGAGAACCGGGAATTTTATCTGCTGACCTTAAGCCGCAACAACACCAGATTATTTTATCTCACTGAAAATGATATCACAGAAATTGAACTGGATAAACTGCCGGGCAGCTTTGCTGAAATACTGGAGCAGGATGATTCCGGCCGTACCCTTCAGCACCACTCCAGCTCCCGGGGAGGGGGCTCTGCGGTCTTCCACGGCCACGAAACTGTTGAAGGGGACAAAAAAGAGGATATTCTCCAGTACTTCCGGCTGGTTGATGAGGCAGTTTCGGATTATCTGAAAAATAAAGATGTGCCTCTCCTTCTAATGTGTGTGGAGGAAATCTACCCCATTTATGAAAGGGCCAATACCCATGATAATTTGCTGGAGGAATTTGTCAAGGGCAGTCCCGGCAAGCTGGAACCGAGCCAGATATTTAAAGCCTCCCGGGAGGTAATTGAACCCCTGACCAAATCTGATCGTCAGGAAGCTGTTGAAAGATTTATGGAGCTCCAGGGCAGTGAAAAAACCCGGTCTGATTTAAAGCAAATACTGCCCGATGCTTCCTATGGAAAAATCCAGACCCTCCTGATTGAAGAAGGAGCAGAGCAGTTTGGAGTTTTTATTCCCGAAGAAGAAAAGGTAGAATTTAGCAACGATGAAAATTTGGAGGATAATTATGAGCTATACAACTATACCCTGATTCAAACCATTTCCCAGGGAGGAGAGGCTTTTCTCATCCCCGAAGAGGAAATGCCAGCAAAGGCCGGCAAAATCAATGCCATCTACCGCTATTAAATTTTCCCCGGCTCCTATCTGCTGAAAGTCACTTGCAAGTATTACTAACCAGCCAGCCCCCTAATATTTAAAAATATCGGGGCTGGCTTTTTATTGTTCTGAACCAAATTTAGTATACAGGAAAATAATTAAAATGTCCATAAATCAGAAATTGTTTAACTCCTGATATTCTGTTATAATTTAGGTGTAAATGAAGTAAATAAATCAGACCAACAACAGGGGGCTGATTCCATGCAGGCCAGGGATAAATTCAAGAAAATAGTTAAATTAAAAAAAGAAAAACAGCAGGCGGGCGGCAGAACTGCCGGATCTCCGCTGCTGCTGGGTGATGGAGCAATGGGAACCGAGCTGATGAAAATAAGCTCGCAAACAACAAAAATCCCTCTGGCATATAATCTTAAATTTCCAGAAAGGGTTAAGGAAATTCACCGGCGCTATCTGACCGCCGGGGCTGATATTATTATCTCCAATACCTTCTGTGCCAACCGGCTCTACCTGAAGCAGACAGGACTGGCTGCCGGAAAAAATGATCTGACTGAGGTGGTAACAAAAATCAACCGCCGGGGAGCCAGGCTGGCCGGAGCTGCAGTCAGTGAATTTCAAAAAACCCATTCAGAAAACTGCTGCCCGCTGACAGCAGGAAGTATCGGACCCACAGGCTCGGAAAAGGCAATATTTCCGGACCAGAATAGCAATCAGGAGGAGCTGGAGCAGGCCTTCAGAGAACAAATAACGGCTCTGATTGAAGGTGGAATCGATCTTCTCCTTTTTGAAACCTTTTCCTATCACCTGGAGCTGAGAGCTGCTCTCTGGGCCGCTGCTGAATTTGAGCTGCCCTGGGTCGTCAATATGTCCTTTGACAGATATCACTCAACCAACTACGGCACATCCCCGGAGGATTTCTCCTGCCTGATCAGAGAATTTCCCCGGGAAAAAATCCTGGCTGCCGGGATTAACTGCATCGCTCCTGACCCGGGTTACCGGGAAACGATTGACAGGATTACAACCGAGCTGGCCCCGCTGCCGCTGAGCCTCTACTATAATGCCGGAACCCCGGAACTCGATGTAAAGACCGGAAAGGCCAGCTATCAGCTCGAGGACAGTTTTTTCCAGGAGGCAGGAGAAGCCGCCGGCAGGGATGAACCTGAGGCCCTGATTCTGGGGGGCTGTTGCGGAACCTCACCGGAAACAATCAGCAGACTGAAAAAACAGCTGGAAGGCGATTTATAGGACATTAAACCCATTATAACGGTAAAACTGCATCTCCTCACCAATCCTGGTGATATCATAGGGAGTTTCCTGATAGACACAGTAATTGAGCCAGTTGCCAAAGAGCAGATGAGCATGAGCCCGCCAGCGGTTTAGAGGCTTCCTGTCGGGATCACCTTTGGTGAAATAATTTTCTGGTTGGGGCGGATTCTCTTTCTTCTCCAGATCCCGAAGATATTCATTTTTCAGAGTATCATACTCATACTCTGAGTGACCGGTAACAAAAATCTGGCGGTAGCTGGTGCTGGCAGCAATATAGACCCCGGCTTCCGCTGATCTGGCCAGCTGCATTAAATCATCACATTTCTCAATATCCCTCTCCCTGACCTCTGTATAGCGGGAATGGGGAGCATAAAACACATCATCAAACCCCCGTAATAATCTGGTATTTTCCCGACAGACCTGGTGCTCAAAAACCCCGGTAATCTTATCCTTCAGGGGATATTTCTCAATGCCATAATGATACTTCAGGCCTGCCTGAGCTCCCCAGCAGAGATGCAGGGTGGAAAAAACATGGGAGCGGGTCCAGGCCATGATTTTTTTCAGCTCCTCCCAGTAATCCACCTCCTGAAACTCAAGCCTTTCCACCGGGGCCCCGGTTATAATCATTCCATCATATTTTTTATCCTTAATATCCTCAAAAACCTGATAAAATTTTATCAGATGCTCCCGGGAGACATTTTGGGCTTCATGGCTGGCTGTCTGCAGCAGATCAACCTCCACTTGCAGCGGAGAATTGCTTAACAGCCGGAGGAGCTGAGTTTCGGTAGCTATCTTGGTCGGCATGATATTCAAAATCAATATCCGCAGAGCCCTTATATCCTGAGTCAGGGCTCTTTGCAGGGGCATGACAAATATATTTTCCTGCTTTAAGGTCTCTGCTGCCGGCAGATTATCCGGTATCTTAATCGGCATAATATCCCTCCTCCGCTATTCTTCAACTGCTGCTGTCAAAGCCTGATCCAGATCGGCAATCAGATCATCTGCAGCTTCAATTCCAATGGAAAGTCTGATCATCTCGGGAAGCACACCTGATTTTCTTTTTTCTTCATCGCTCAGCTGCTGGTGAGTGGTGCTGGCCGGATGAATGGCCAGGGATTTGGCATCACCAACATTAGCCAGATGGGAAAAAAGCCCCAAACTTTCTATAAATCTAATTCCTGCCTCCCTGCCGCCTTTGATACCAAAGGTCAGCATACCGCCGTAACCATTGTTGAGATATTCGCTGGCATTATTATGAGTGGAATGACCGGCAAGCCCGGGATAGTTGACCCAGTCCACCCGGCTGTCCCCGCTGAGATATTCGGCAATTTTTTCAGCATTGGAGCTGTGACGGTCCATCCTCAAACTCAGGGTCTCCAGCCCCTGAAGAAACAAAAAGGTGTTAAAAGGGCTGAGGCAGCTGCCCAGATCTCTTAGCAGCTGAACACGGGCCTTGGCAATATAGGCTGCCGGGCCAAAATGCTCGGTATATACCAGCCCGTGATAGCTGGGGTCAGGCTGGCTCAGTTCAGGAAATTTGCCGTTATCCCAGGGAAAATTACCGCTGTCAACAATAAGCCCCCCGATGGAGGTGCCGTGACCGCCAATGTATTTGGTGGCAGAATGAAGTACAATATCAGCCCCATGCTCGATGGGGCGGCAGTGATAGGGGGTGGCAAAGGTATTATCCACAACCAGTGGTATCCCGGCCTGATGAGCAATCTCGGCCACCGCGGCAATGTCCGGTACATCCAGCCCGGGATTGCCTATAGTTTCCAGATAAAGAGCCCGGGTTTTATCAGTAATGGCGGCGGCAAAGGATTCCGGGCTCGTGGAATCCACAAAGCTGACCTCAATTCCCAGTCTGGCAAAGGTATGGTGGAAAAGGTTATAGGTACCCCCGTAAAGAGAACTGCTGCTGACTATCTCCTGTCCCTGCCGGGTGATATTGAGCAGAGCCAGGGTCTCGGCTGACTGACCGGAGGATACGGCCAGAGCAGCGACTCCTCCTTCCAGGGCAGCAATCCTCTTTTCCAGTACATCATTGGTGGGATTCATAATTCTGGAGTAAATATTTCCCTCTTCTTCCAGAGAAAAGAGATCAGCTGCCTGCTCACAGTTCTCAAAAACATAGGATGTGGTTTGATAAATAGGTACGGCCCTTGATCCGGTGGCCGGATCAGGACTCTGTCCGGCATGAAGTGCCAGAGTATCGAAATGTAATTTTTGTTCACTGCTCATTTGCTCTCCTCCTTAAATTTTAACTGCTGGATTTAATAAATGCCATTTAAACCGTCAGAATCAAAGCCTGCCTTCAGAATCAAAGCCTGCCTGAAAAACCGCAAATCGATACCTGAGTTTCAACTGGATGAGTTCAGGAAAAAATCAGAAATATGCCTTCTTAGAGAAATACTTACTCAAAATAAAAAAAGCCTCTTCCTCAAAGAAGAAGAGACATAAAGAATCTGCACTCTTATCTTTCAGGATTCCAAATCCTGCAGGATGTGGCACCATACAAATTTAATTGCTGGTTGCCGGGCTTCACAGGGCCAGTCCCTCCACCGCTCTTGATAAGGATTTCTATTCAGCTGTCTTCAGATAATCTTCATGCTTCTTTATGCTAATTATTTATTATGCTAACATAGAATAATATTTCTGTCAAGAAAAAGCTGAAAAAACTTGATTTTTGTCACTTTGGCTGGAGGTTATTAAAATTATTTCAAAGATTCGACTATCTCATCAATATTCAGATAGGTTTTTACCAGTTCCTGAATTTTTTCTATTTTGCGGCGGTCATTGGGTCTCAGCTTAACCGTCATACCCTTAACCCTGCTGGCCACAGAATAAGTATCCTCTTCAGCCTGCAGGATAAGAATGCCAAGATTCTCTGCAGTTTCTAATAAAGAATCATGGGGTTTTAAACCTCCAGTCGCAATAATACCGGAAACACTTCCTCCCCGGCCAGATTGAAGATGGATGGCCGAGCGGGCCAGAGCCGAAACAATTATATCCTCCCGGTCCCCGCCGGTGATGATTAGTTCCCGGCCCTTAAGATATTTTAAAGCCTCATGCGGGGTCATGGCTCCCACAAAAATTCTGCTGATATTGCGGTGCATCACAGTTTTGCTGGCCTGGGTCAGCGGTTTAAATTCCGGACATTCAGCCACAATATGTTCCAGGGTGGGATAGGTTAGCAGTCTTTCATAGGGCAGCACACCCAGAACGTTAACTCCCCGCTCCCTGAGGCCCTTGGAGGTGATTTCTTTGACCTCATCATATTTCTTTTTAAAGACCTTGTTAATAACAACTCCCAGAATATCTATATCAAATTTCTGGAGAAAGGCCATATTCAACATTACCGTATCTATAGTGCTGCCAAAACCACCCTGGGCAACCAGAATAACTTTGGCATCTAACAGTTCAGCCACCCGGGCATTGGAAAGTTTGATTACCTCTCCCACACTGCACTTACCCGAACCCTCAATAACCACCATATCACGTCCGGTTTTAATTCTATCATAGGAGAGGCTAAGCTGCTCCTCAACCTCCCGTTCACAGCTGTGCTGAATGCAGTGTCTGGTAAAACCGCTGTCTACAATAATGGGGCTGACATCCTTAAGATTATCACCAAATCCATAAATTGAATCAATCAGTGCCGCATCTTCATCGATGCGGAGATCATCCTGGTTGGTGATAAAGCGGTGGCCGACAGGCTTCATGTAGCCTATACTGTCTGCGTGCTCCAGCAGGGCTGATATCATTCCCACCGAAAAGGATGTTTTCCCCCGGTCCTGCCCTGTGGCTGCAATAAAAAGATTTTTCATATTTTTCCCTCCTAGTTTTACTCTCCCTCCAGGCTGTCATTATCTTCAAGAGAAGGAAACAGTGAGAGATTAGTGTGGGGAATAAACTGAGCAGCAACAAATTCATCCATAAAATCCTTGCTGTTTTCATCAGAACTCAATTCCAGGTAGGTCATCTTACTGGCCAATTCCAGCGATTCCTTAAAGGCCTCCCCGCTTAAAACCGCCCGGCGGGCCCCCTTAAGGGAACTGTTGCCAATAAATTCAAATCTCTCCCGGGGCAGATCAGGCAAAAGACCTATTCGGATTGAAGCTTCAATATTGAGATAATTGCCAAAACCTCCTGCTATAAAAACTTTCTCCAGCATCTGTTCCTCCAGGGAAAGGCGGTCCAGCATGATTTTAATTCCAGCATAGACTGCTCCCTTGGAGCGCAGCAGATGCTTGATATCATTTTCGGTAAAAACCAGATCCTCTCCAATATCGGTCTCTTCGGCCGGGACCAGCAGAAATTCATAGGTTTCGTCCTCCCGCTGCCGCAGTCTATCGCTCTCTAATTCACGATTATACCTTCCCGAACGATTTATAATGCCTCTTTGCTGCATGGTTGCCAGCAGATCAATCAACCCCGAGCCGCAGACCCCCCGGGGAGCCCTGCTACCAATGGTGCGGTATTGAAACTCATAATCAGCATCAAAGTTAACCTGTTCGATGGCCCCTTCCATGGCCCTGATACCGCAAGAAATTCCTCCGCCCTCGAAGGCCGGACCGGCTGAAGCCGAGCAGCCTATCAAGAGGCTCTGATTACCGACCACAATCTCGCCGTTGGTACCGATATCGATCAGCATGGTAAGGTCCTCATTCCTGTGAAGCCGGGAGGCCAGAATTCCGGAAGTAATATCTCCTCCTACAAAACTTCCCACAGCCGGGAAACAGTAAACCGGAGCCTGAGGCAAAACTTTCAGACCCAGCTCTTCAGCTCTAACAACCGGCGGCATAAAAAAATTGGGGACAAAGGGGGAGCGTCTGATATTATTGGGATCAACTCCCATAAGAGTGTGAATCATGGTGGTATTTCCGGCCATCATCAGCATTTTAATTCGGTCAGGTTCTATATCTTCCAGGGAAAGCAGTTCTGCAGTCAGCTCATTAATGGTCTCAATCAGGGCCTGATTAACCTCCTGCACTCCCTTTTCATTTTTGCTGGCATAGTTTATCCGGGAGATAACATCTTCACCATAGCGGCTCTGCCGATTGTACTCCCCCCTGCGGCCGGCTTCACTGCCATCCTCAAGATCGAGCAGGGCTGCCACCACTGTGGTGGTGCCAATATCTACTGCCAGGCCATAGCTGCTACCGGCTTCAGGAAGGGTCACTTCAATTATTTTCTGATGGGTCAAAAGATCAGCCTGCTGCAGTTCAATTTCCCAGTCATTCTCCCTCAAAAGCTCCGGCAGTTCTTTAACCAGGTCCAGTTCAAGCCTGTAGTCAGTAAAACCGGTCTCTCCGGCCAGCTCCCGGTAAATCCGATCCAGATCAGCTGTATTATCCTGCAGGGAGGGCGAGCTGAGTTTTAGGCTTTTCTTTCTAACCAGAGGATTAATCTCCCGGGGCCTCCCGGAAATTTCCTGCATCTCGAGGTAATTATCCTCTTTTTCACTGCCAACCAGAATCTGCTGTCCGGTCAGCAGGGAGGATTCCGGTATGGTAATTTCCAGGTCTCCTTCAACTTCCAGCTGACAGGCCAGCCTGAAGTCCTCCTCCAGCCTGCCGGCAGAGAGAAGTTCCCCGGAATAGCTGAAGTTCTCACCCTTTTCAATTTTCACCTGGCAGCGGCCGCAGGTGCCCTGACCACCGCAGTCTGCCTGCAGATCATATTCAGCACCCTGCAGTATTTTCAGCAGATTTTTTCCGGCCTCTGCCTTCAGGGTATTATTCCCCGGGTTAACTGTTACTTCGCAGGTTTTAACCATATATTATAAAGTCTCCTTTCTTTTTTAAAACAAACTTGATTTTTCCTTAAAAACAGAAGAGAATTTCACGGAAGAATATTTCAGAAGGATGAAATATAAAATTATGAAAAAAACGTTAATATCTTTGTTTCTATATTAATAATTAAACTTATAAGAAATAATTCCTGCCTGAATGTCAATATATCCTTCATCCGGAATAAATATATAATTTCAGGAGAGTTCCTTTGAAGGCTTCTATCAAGTATAAAACTCCCTAAAGTAAACTGATTCGATAAAAATCAGCAGCCCCCTAAAACAGTTATATCCACTGCCGGAGAGCAGTGGATATAACCGTTAAACTGGCTCATCAATTTCTTAATTTTGATAACTGATTATTTATAACTAAAATCTTTATTAAAGCTTATTATTTTTTACTGCTGCGGTAGGCGCTGAGATAATCATCATTATAGATATGTTTGTTCAAGAGGATCTCTGCAGATATGATAGCATCCATCAGCTCTTCATCCATGGGGTCAATAATCGCAGTATCCACACCATGAGCTATACACATCACTGCATAGGTACGGTTAATCAGATGGTTTTCCTTGGTGTTGGAAGAAATATTGCTGAGCCCGACATTGAAATGGGGCAGGGGATCTGAAATATTCTGGAGCTGCTGCATGGCTTCCAGCAAAAAGCCGGGCTGGGTCTGGGTGGCACTTACCGGCAGAACAATAGGATCAATGTAAAGATCATCAAAATCAAAACCGTGCTCGGTTGCCTTCATAACAATATTTCCAGCCAGTTCAACTCTTTTAGCAGCATCATTGGGCACCCCATCCTTATCCATAGTCAGGGCAATTAAGCCGGAATTATATTCCATAGCCATGGGAATATATTCATCCAGTGCTTCCAGGTCAGCCTGACAGGAGTTAATGATGGGCGGCTTATCAACCTTTTCCAGAGCTGCCTCCACTACAGGCCTGCGAGGACTGTCAATACAGAGCGGGGCCTCGGTGCATTCCTGTACGGTATCCACCAGCCAGAGCATGGCATCCACTCTCTCTTTGGAGGGAACTGAAGTTCCCACATTAACATCAAGATAATCGGCTCCGCACTCCACCTGCTTCTGGGCCAGATCCTGAATAACTTTCTTATTCTTCTCCTGAATAGCCTTTTCAACATCGGTAAATTGACCATTAATTCTTTCCCCGATAATAATCATTTTAATAACCTCCCCAATTTATAATTGGAATTAAATTTTAGTTTAATCTGGATAAATTTTTCACACCTTCTTCAGGCTTATAAACAGCCGGACAATGCTTCCGGTCCGGCTGTTTAAAAATCCTTATTCTGTCATTCTGGTAATATAATTTTTCATATACTTAATCGCCCTGGGATTGGCCATCGTCAGAATATCGGCTCCGGCCTGGAGATAGGCCACCGCGGTGGTTGTCTCCCAGCCTATACCTCTTTCTTCCTGGTCACCCCAGCTTGGTTCGTCCGCTTCACTAACTTTAACTTCCTTGGCCCGCTGGGTTTCTGGACCGATATTGGCAATAATCGGCATGGCCATCATCTTATCTCCCCCCAGGGATGCCAGCCGGGTTCTTTCCATGATGGAATAGGCATATTCAATGCCGTAGCCCAGAGCTCCATTGGTGGTAAATATAACTATTTTATCGGTGGGAAAACCCATGTCAGAAAGCAGTATGTTTACCTGCTTACAGATGTTAATATCAATTGGTGATTCCCCAATCACATTATGTCCATCAGCAATAGCTGTTGCAGCTAAAGTTTTATAGTTATCCTCGGTAGCCGAACCAATCAGACACTGCTCTCCGGCCAGAATCTGACTGACTTCAGGAAAAAGTTTATTATCCGGCTCTTCATCTCCACTGCCCCAGATTACCAGGGGCTTATCAACGGCATCATTGATGGCTTTAGCCAGTTCGGCACATTCCTCTGGAGAAGCTGGATCTTCCTCGGCAGCATGCCGGGTAAATCTTAAAGAAACCAGATCGACATCCAGTTCTTCAGCCATTTTGGCCCATTCTACCGGGTCACCGATCAAATCTCTGTCAAGAGAATCCTTGAGAGTATCAGTCCAGCGCTCGGGAACCTCATCATAAACATCCAGGGCTATTACCGGTGGGTTGGGCAGCTCTGCCTCCTCATAAAGAAAGGGCAGTCCGGTATGTCCGCCAACGGTAACAGCGTTTTCTCCTGTACCAATGGTCACGGTATTTATGGTGTTTTTAAACTTGCGTGTTGCTCTTTTTACAGCCACGTTAGTCCCCCCTTGGAATTATCTTGCTTCACTGAGATCTTCATTATCTTCGTTTTCCTTTCTCTGCCGGGCCCTTTTAACGGCTGCCTCAGTTATATAAGCCGAGCGGTGAATAATATCAACCGAGGCTTTACAGGGATAGTACTGATGATAAAGCCCTGATTTTCTAGCAGCCTCGGCAATCTCATCACCTTCCAGTTCTTCGGCCACCGAAGGGCTGCCGCCACAGGGTGAACTTCTTAAGACATCTACCCTGGCAAGTTTCTGGTTTTGATAATCCAGTTCAAATTCCGGTCGCCCGTAAAATTTCGCAAACTGCCGCAGTCTTTTATTCTGAGCTCCCCTCTCTGTTAAAGAACAGAAAGGTTCGGGAATAGCCAGTGCTATCTTCCTCTCTGCCAGCTGCTGCTTCACCTGATTCTGCAGTCCCGGGGGAAAACCGGTTTCAAAATCCACCGGGGCAATCACAGCTTCAGCCTGAATTTCTTCAGCAATATCCGGGATCAGCTGAGCCAGCCCGGTGCTTTCCACCAGAACCAGCAGCAGATCGGCCCGGGATAGGTTTTCTGGAATAAAAGCTTCCGGATTATCTATCACCGGTAAGTTAAGAGCCGGCATTTCCTGGCATTTAACCTTCCAGCTTTCCGGGGCAGTTGTAGAAATAAACCTGGCAATTCTATTACCCCAGCCCCGGCCTGTCTTCTGGTATAATATCAGCAGTTTCATTGTAGAATCTTCTCCATAATTTCAGCCACTGCTTTTCGGGCCGGGGTATCTACCGGCAGCTCCAGCATCGACTTCTGGTTAAGATTATAATCCAGAACATTATCATCTTCTGGAATTCTTCCGGCCAGTTCAAGATCAAGCTTATCAATCTCTTCCTGAAGCTTGGGGTGAAGCTCTTCCCGGCGGGCCCTATTTAAGATTAGATGGGTGCTGCCTACAAAAATTTCCAGTTCGTTGACCAGCTGGAGGATCCTCCCGGCAGCTCTAATTCCGATGGGATTCTCATCACTAACCAGCAGCAGATCATCGATATCCCGGGTAGTCCGACGAGAGATATGCTCCATGCCGGCTTCATTATCCAGCACCGCAAAATCATAGTTTGGCATTAATTCGTCCATGTAGGAACGTAAAATATCATTAACCGAGCAGTAACAGCCCGGACCTTCAGTCCGACCCATGACCATCAAGTCGAAACTGTTCTTTTCAATCAGGGCCGTCTGAACCTGATACTCAATATGGCGGCGCTTGCTCATGCCCGCCGGCATATTCTTGCGATCTCTAGTTTCAGCCAGGATATCTCCCAGGGTAACCGGTACTTCAACCCCCAGATTTTCATTTAAATTGGCATTTGGATCAGCATCTACTGCCAGTATGGGAATTCTCTCCCGGCGAATTAAATCAGCAATTACCAGAGAAGCAACCGTGGTTTTGCCGGTTCCTCCTTTACCAGCAACTGCGAAGGTATATGGCATTTATTTTCCTCCTAGTCTCGTTGGCAAGTTATTCAGCAAATCAGGTCACATCAGATTGATCCCTGACCTGATCAGGTTATTGTTTTTACTGTCCTTCTCCCGGTGTGTAATCTCTCAGGAAGGCCGCTATTCCGGTGGCCTCTCTGGGTCCTACCACCACATCCCAGCCTGATTCTACTTCCAGAGAACCGCTCATAACAGCGATATAACCGGGGATTATTACTTCTTTGTGATTCAGCTTATCCTCCAGTCCCGATTCCTTGAGAGCCTTGGCAGCTATTTCAGCATTAAGATTTTCTGAAGAATAGGCGGTCAGCACAGACTGTCCTTCAGTATCAACGGTCAGTATATAGGATGGAACCCTGCTGGATTCAACCTCAGAGGCTACTGTGAAGTAGGTCAGAGCAAAGTTGGTGGTTAGGAGAACCGGGGCATTTTCATCCAGTTCCTCGCCCACTTCAAAGGCCTTGGCTTCAACCGTAGGTGGTACCCGGGGATCGGTGTAAATATTCTGTCGGAGCACAGTCAGAGGTAGAGCCTGCCAGGCTTTAGCATCTTCGATTAACACTATATCATTATATTTACAGGTATAGGTGGCAGCATCCATCAGCAGTTCCTGGGGGTCATCTCCCTCTACCAGTGAAACAGTGGGATAACCAAGAGGACGGAAGTTATTTTTAAGTGCCTGACGGCGGAGCTGGGTCATCTCCTGGAGCGTTTCCAGCGGCTCTTCAGTTCCGGGATTAAGCAGAATATTTTCCACTCCTGCCTCTTTAATATCAGGGGTTAATTCAGCCAGCTCTTCCAGGCCCTCTCCCCTGACAGCCAGGGCAGCATCATTTTCAGCGGCCAGTTCAGCCATTTTTTCCCTGTTATCTGCCGTGGCAGCATAAATTAAGGGCCGCCTGTCGGCCAGATCTGAATTGTCAGCAAAGGCCTTTTTCACTGCTTCGGGATCCTCAGAAATCAA
>LKMJ01001024.1_pt1 | contig 23736 bp, 34 predicted proteins | sample 643391 | NCBI WGS metagenome assembly LKMJ01 (sample SAMN04112250, study PRJNA286221) | soda lake metagenome | biome: soda lake; feature: Kulunda Steppe; material: water; isolation source: sample PL-Br10 brine of Picturesque Lake | place: Russia: Kulunda steppe | collected 2010-07
TTGGGGCCCACTCCACCCCAGCCCACCCCAGCCCACCACCCGCCTACCGCAGCCTGTGACACCTCTTGCACAGCGCACCCTGCCGCAACTTGTAAATGCCACGCAATCCCCCTGCCCACCTAGCGCCACCCTGCGCGTTTCTTGCCCCGTCTCCAGTCCCACCAACGCCATGCAACCCATCATTGCAATGCAACCCGTCTCCAGCCCCACCAACGCCGTGCGACCCTTCTTTAGCCCTCTCAATGCAAATCAACCAATTTCCAGCCCCACCAACGCCGTGCAACCCTTCTTCAGCCCTATCAACGCAACGCAACCCTTCTCCAGTGCCACCAACGCAACGCAACCCCCCTACCCCACCAGTGCCACTCCACCCCACGCACCGCTCGCCCTTCTCCAGCCCGTCGATGCCATGCACCATGACAGACAGCTCCTTGTGGTTGAGCGTGCCCGTGCCCGACGCGTCTGCGCTCCTGAAGTACTCCCTGAAACTGCGTGCACAGGGCAGCAGGGGCAAAGCCGCACCTTGAGGGGCGCGGCCGCACACACAGGGCAGCAGCACTCATGAACACGTGCTTTCCATGTGCGCTCGCATATCCATCAAAATGCCACCCGAGCACTTCCACACTTTCCACGTCAAAGGTGCGGCCGCAGCTGCAGGGTGGCTGCACCCTCGTGCACAGCAGCAGCAGCAGCAGCAGCAGCAGCAGCAGCAGCAGTGGCAGCAGCTCCGTTTTCTGCAGCCAATGCTTCCACGCTGGGAGGGTCAAGCTGAGGGACACACCCTTGTGCACTGCAGCAGCAGCAGCAAGCAGCAGCAGTGGCAGCAGCTCCGTTCTGCGCAGCCAATGCCTCCACGCCGGGAGGGTCAGCTGAGGGATGCACCCTCCTCTGTGGGGCTCTGCATCGTGCGCCGCACCAGGAAGCCCCCCCCCACCACCACAAGCAACTGGCAACCTCACGCTGGGCCAGGCTTTTGGCACGGGCCATCACATGTGACCTCAGGTTCATGGGTGTGCTTGAGCACAGGGAGGTGCAGCCAAGGGCCACCTCTGTACGCTGGCATGTTTGGCTGCGTTGCACCTCTTGCAAGGGCCACCACCGCAGGCCTTGCTGCGATGTGGCTCTCACACAGTGGATGGCCGCGCTGCACCATCGCACTGCAAAAGCACTCCATCTCGGCATCAACAATTCGAAGCGGAGCGCCTATGGCTCTCACATCCTTGGCTGGCTTGCTGTACAGATACTGCACGACCACCGGGCTCAGCACAGAAGCCCTGTGACAGACAGCCCCTCCAGTCAGCCGCTCATTGCCAACGCACCCGTCCATGTGTCCATGCTACATGCATGCATGCACACACAAACTAACAAACATAGCAAATAAAAGGCGAGACAGGATGAGACAAAACATGGCACACAACGCACATGGCCTCGTTGTTGCACAGATAGGCGCACAGTGCAGGCATGAAGCCTGTGTCGTCACGGCCTTGCAACACCTGCGCGGAGCAGCAGGCAGGAGGCGTGGTGAGATGGGGCGCAGCTACCTTTTGGCAGCCTCATGGCAAGATGTTGTGCAGCTGCAGACGCGGCAGGCTTGATGGCCTCCAACTGTTTGCTTGCGCGCACAGTTGGCATCCAGACTGGGCACGTGCAACCTAGCCTGTTGGCACAGGCCACTGCAATCTACTGGCAGCAGGCAGCAGCCATTACTACTGTGTCTTCATGACCTGGCAAACAGTGCCAAAAGCCTGACACCGGAGCATGCAGATGCGCGCGCCCTTCTTTCCCCCCCCAAAGGCCAGTGCCCAACCCTCTCCAGGTTGCTTGACCCTGCGAGCCCCCGGCAAGCTGCCTCACACCAGGGGCTCCGCATTCCCTGCTGGCTGCGCCCGCCCCATAAGCACACCACCCTCCGCTTTCCCACTCACCGCCTTCTCTATGTCACAGTCCTCTCTTAGCGCATCCTCAAACTCTGCAAGGCTGACCTGCGCGCAGGATTGCGGGGGCAAGGGACCTGTGCCTGGGCCCCCGTCCCTGCCAGCGCGTGACTCGCTCCTTTGAAGCCATTTGCTGATAGATCCCCATATGTACCTGGTGAGGATAAAGCTCTGAAGGCAAGGCAGGCTGTCGAAGGGCATCCAAACAAAGAACTTTGTCAGCAGCAGCAGAAGTGAGCCACTGAGCACAGAGGTGCACAGCTCAGCTTTTGTGGCTCCCAGCCTGTGGTTGCCTCAGGTGCCCCGCGCCACTGCACCCCCTGCATCTCTTTTTATCCCACGTGGAATCCTGACGCAGCATCCCATGCCGCTGCACCTCCTGCACCTCCTGACTCCCAGCCTGGTTGCTTCAGGTGTCCCAATTGGCTTGCAAGCCACTACATGGCGCACTGCACGCCCCCTGCTCTCCCGCACATCCCTGCAGCAGACTTCCGTGCCCTTGCCTCTCTTGCACTCTCCAGCACCTAACGCGTCTGGCACCTTTCCTGACGTGCCTGCTCCTCCCTGCCTTGGGCACATACCACAGCTCTGCACACTCCCTGACCTGCAGCTCCCCCAGGCCAGCAGCGCTGCTTTCAAGGAGAGCGTGCAGAACGGCTTGCTGTGACAGAAAACTGAATGTCTTGGAGACAGGAGGGCAATCAACATTGGGGGCGCGCAAGGTGCACGACCACCTGCACAAAGGAGGACAACCGACATCGGGCAAGCACAACATAGGCTGAAGTTGGGCGGTGCAACCCTGAAGGCAGCCCCCACACCTCCTGGTTGCCCTCAATGTTGAGCATGGAAACCACGTGCTCCACGTCCACGGGCCGGGCATCAGGGCACACGGTCCGCACCAGGTCGCCCACTTCATCCAGTGATAAGAAGCCCGAATTGTCTGTGTCAAACCTGCGTTTGTGTACGTGTGCGCGTGCGTGCGTGCGTGCGTGTGTGTGCATGTGCTTATGTATGCATGCATGCATGCATGCATGCAGCAAATTTGGGAGCAGCGTTTGATGGCGCGTTGGTGGCTGGGCAGGGCTCATTGGCATGAGGAGGCAGCAGAAGCTTCCTGAGAACCATTTACAAAGCCTGCAGCAAAAGGGGGGCACAGGCAGTAGCAGGTGTGGTGGTGCTCGCTCTCAGGGCTTGCGTCCTCTGCAAGGTGCTGGTAGAAGCAAGGGACCCATTGGGCGGGGCCAAGGTGTGCACACAGCTGCTAGGCACAGCCAAGTGGATGGGCATAGACGGGAGCATAACGGACCCATTGGGCGGGGTCAAGGTGCCCGCACGACTGCTGGGCAAACCCTGGCAGACGGGCACAGGCAGGAACAAAAGGGACCCATTAGCCAGGGCCAAGGTGCTTGCACGGCTGTTTTCCCTGGGTTCATCCTGACAGACGGGCACAGGCAGGAACAAAAGGGACCCATTAGGCAGGGCCAAGGTGCTTGCACGGCTGCTGGGTTCACCCTGACAGACGGGCACAGGCACTGTGCCCGTCACTGCTGCTTGCTACCTCCTGAAGATCCTGGGCAATGGCGCGTTGAGCTTCCTGATCCGCTCCGAGAACCGGATGAAGATGTCCTTGTCGGGCTGCACTTTTGTGGCAGCTGCCCCCCTGCGTGCCCCTTTCCTGTGTTCTGCTGGCTGCATCATGCTCATCAGCTTCACCCTGCAGACACACGGCCAGCAAAGCAAAGACGTGTGCCGAGCGTAGCAACATATAGATTCCACAATGCTATTCCTTGCAGCCTCAGGCGTATGCGTAGGTCAGAACTTATCGATGCGCACCACGCGGGCGGCATTGAGAACCCCGCATGGCAATTTTTAGGGTCGTGCAAGCGAGTCTCCTGCTTGCCGGCTTAAGAGACCCAGCCTTAAAGGGTGCCGAGAAACACATGTGAGATCACGGCCCCCAGTCAGTGCACCCTTGTCATTCTGAAGCACACCAGCTGAGAATGGTGCTATAGGAGGGGCAGCACGCCCCTCCATACTCTGCGTGCATCTGCCCACACCCTCTTCCATTTCAGCAGTGACAAAGCCGGGATGCTCCAGCGGCTTACTTTCTTCTTGTGAAAAGGACAAGGAACATGATCACAGCTAAGTGGCTGATACACTTGGTGGATCTGGCGAGATAGGAGGCTTGGGGCCTGTTGGATGCAAGGGTAAGGCACATGTGCTGCCATGCTGTCCAGTTTCGAGACGTCACCAAACATTGAGCCCAGCGTGAAGAAGCGCAACTCACTTGTCAAAGTAGAGTCCAAGGGCCTTTATCGAGGACGTTTTCAAGCTGAGCCTGTTGGTGACATGATTCTCGCAGTAGGATGACAGCGGGTAATTGGACAGGGCACTGTCAGCGGCAGCAAAAGGCACAGTGGTCAGCTGCATCAGGACCTGCAAAGCGCGCAAGCAGCAACACGCACGAGGTAGGGTGTGAGTGCACATGTGAGTGGGGGGGCAGTGGCAACTTCCAGCCCAAATCGACCCAGGGCCTGCGCAAAAGCTTGCTCGTGCCTCGCCGTGCCGCTGCAGGCGCCAGGCGTGCACTGATCAGGGACGTGTCACAACAGGCGACAGAACCGGAGGGCTTGCATGTACTTATTCCATATGGCGCGCTTCCCAGAGGTACTTAGTGCCCCACCTTGAGCAGCGCCGCCGCTTCCTGGGGCGACTCCTCCAGCCTGCATCCCAGCAGGTCCACCCGTCTCCCCTCTCCCCTCTCGTTCGCCCTCACAAGGCTGGCGAGCGCGCGCCAGAACTGCGCGACCTCCGAGACGTTGGCCATGAGGGGGTGGCTTGGAGCGGTTGGCGGGGCAGCTGCACCTGCGCAGTGTGGGCGCGTGTTGTCCAACGGCGCCTGCCGTGAAGGGGCTGCGCCTACTACCCGCAGCGCGCTGCACATGGAAGGGCTGCCGCTGAGGCTGTGGGAGCAGAGCCCAGCCAAGGGCATGAGGTTGCTAGCACATGGTGCCAGTGCGTGCACACAGTGCAGCTGCACATGTGCTTTGATGATTGAGAGAGAGCCCAGCTGTTGCCCCAGCTCGCTGCCTGTTGGCATGGTTGCCACAGCACGGCACTCAAGGCATGCGCGTGCTAACCTTGGCACCAGCAGTCACAGAGTTGGGACAGGGCACGAGAGATGTGCGTGGGCAGGAACATGTGGGGCCACACGAAAAGGCTCTCCCATGCACCAATAAGTTTCCCTAGTCAGGCACGCGTACGGGGATGAAAAAAAGGCGGCGCACCAAGCGAGGCCCCTGCCCAAACAGACCTTGCTGCGCCTTGACCAGCGGCTCGAGCTTTGCTGCGCTTGTGCCGCAGCCATCAAGTAGTCCTGCGCGTTTCATTGCACAAGTCATGGACAGCAAGGAGAGGTGTGGAGGGCATATGCTGGTGGACATCAACTTGATGCCTTGTGCGGGGCTTGTTTGGTAGTCGGAGAGAGCCTTGTTTGTGGTCAGTTGTGGTGATTGGCAAACCTATGCATGCGCTTGCTCAATGCATTGTCCAGAGACAGCTCAGAAAATTAGCTCAAGTCTTTGTGTGCGTACCCACTTGCACTCCCTCTTGGCAGCACAGACAATAAGCACACATCCTTGCATGCGTGCTCACTTGCACACCCTCTTGGCAGCACAGACAGTAAGCACACATCTTTGCGTGTGCGCCCACGCGCACCCTCTCTTGGCAGCACAGATAAAAAGCACACGTTCTTGCGTGCGTGCCCTCGTGCACTCCCTCTTGGCAGCACAGACAATAAGCACACATGTTTGCGTGTGCGCCCACGCGCACCCTCTTGGCAGCACAGATAAAAAGCACACGTTCTTGCGTGCGTGCCCTCGTGCACTCCCTCTTGGTAGCAGAGACAATAAGCTCACATCTTTGCGTGCGCGCCCACGCGCACCCAATCTTGGCAGCACAGACAGAGAGCACACATCCTTGCGAGCGTACCAACATGCACTCATTCTTGGCAGCAGACAGTAAGCGCATATCTTTGCATGTGCACCCACAGACACGCAATCTTGGCAGCACAGACCAAAAGCACACATCCTTGCGTGCGTGCCCACGCGCACCCAATCTTGGCAGCACAGACAAAAAGCGCACATCCTTACGTGTGCACCCACGCGCACTCTATCTTGGCAGCACAGACAAAAAGCACAAATCCTTGCGTGTGTGCCCACGTGCACCCCCTCTTGGCAGCACACACCCGGCCCGCAAAACCCAGCAGAAGCCGAGCCTGCAAGCACCCTGTTTGAGACATGGACACGCACCCACACAGCCTGGCTTACTGCCGGGGGCCACCACAGCGATGGACAGCACTTTGCTGTTGGCTAGGACCTTCTTCACAGACCGCAGCAGCTCTTGCAGGGTGAATACCCTCCAATCATACACCACAACTGCCACGTCCTGTAGCACGCACTCAGCAACCTGCACAGGAGGCGTCGTGGAATGGAGACTTGAGCTTAAAGGTGCAACTGATGTTGTGCATGGGTGATCTGGTTACATAAGCGAGGTCCTTACCAGCGACTTACATTCATCACAGTAAATTGCATGTTCTACAACACTCCCAGGTGGTATCAACTCATTTCTTCTTTATTGACATTTTTGTTTGATAATTGTCGTATCTCCTCTAACTCTTCCAAGAAGGCCGGCTACATCCAATGACTGCAAGTGCTTTTAGCTCGCGCTTCTCCCTTTCCAGGTAGGCAAGCAGACCTCTTTCTGCTAAGGCCGACAGGGTAAGCAAGCCCTGTAGTCAACTCATATAATTGAAGGGCTACTTACCACCCTCAGAAGTTGCAGATCTTTGTTGAGCTTAGTACCCTAGATGTTTGATCTAGCCCATGTCAGGCAAAATGCGATCTGCCTTGCCTTTGCCTCCACAGGCCACACCTTCAGGGACTCATGCACACGTGATGACATGAGCACCAGGCGCTTGTAGGGGTTTTCTCCAGGTAGGCGAGGGAATGATTTGTAGGGAGTGAAACGAATGGGCACTTGTGCAGCCAGGCGAATTGGCTCTTCATCTGCGTTGATCATGATCAGCCAAGAGGGATGAAAAGCATATCAGTTCATCATGAGATACTGTCATCTTAGCACCTAATACCTTGCAATTTCCACATGTTACTGGCACAAGTACATCACAGACCTAGCAGCCCACCACCTGGTTAGGCGGAGGTTTTCAAGTCCCTTTCAGATGCAACTGCCACAGGAGAAGGGCACCAGGCAAAAGCAAACGAGCAGTAAAGTCTCAGTCGTCTTCCTTGTCAGTGGAGTGCCTGACTCAAAGTTTTGCCTGCCTCCTGCTGGCCGAGCCATGAAGGGGATGCTGTGAGGCAAATGGTCATACTGTGTGCTGTTGATACTGACACCAACAAAACAGGACCCCTGTACCTCTTTTATATGACATACCTTGAATGTCACATGCTCCTTGGAGTGGAGCAGTAAAGGAGAAACCCTTCAGGTCGTCTTCGGGGGCCTGAGGGACAAGGAGGGGCATGAGGAGATAGAAACATCCAACCGAATTATGTATTGGGCTGCACACCCACATTATCTGGTAATACATGATCTTAACTATAGTTTTAATATCCATGGTCCTGATGATATTCAAGGGTTTACGCCAGACGGCTCTATCTGTGATGGAATAGAAGCGTGCAGCGGTTCTGACCGACATGACATTACTGATGGACATAGATTGAAGAAGTTAGGTTGAATGAGCATTTATGCAAAACATGCCACCTCAGCGCATATCTTTGTGTGAGCGTAATTCCATGTTTGTGCGCAGACAAGAAAGTGGGCTAAGTTTGCGTATGTAAAACTCAGTAAACCCACCATTACACTGCTAGTTGTAGAGCTCCCATCCTTTGAGCACCCTCCTCCCATCAGGCCTTCTTCTAATGCCCAGCAATTGAGCAGGTAAGTTCTGCTTGACCAAATTCAATTCTTTAAATCCTGGTCAACCTTGCCAAGACATCTAATTCTTGAAGTTTTGTTCCAAGAAGACAGTTATAACAAGGAGTTACAACAAGCGTGCCAATATGTTAAGAAGCTAGCATTCATTCTCGACGCTGGACTTATAACCTTACAATGAAAATGTTATATTTATGAAAATGACGCTATGAAATTATGTAACTTAGCGGGTTCTGCTCGATGGCTTCAGAAGGTATGCATTATGATGCGTCCAATTCTCCATGTCAATGATCCATTGTCTGTTCACGATGTTGCATCTTTATATTAGAACTTAGAAAGAGGTGTTGCTCCTAAGGACGTGACCATGTGCATTTGTGCATGCACATACCGGGTACATGTGTACAGACACACGCACAAACACACACAACACAAATACTCACACACGCTCACACAGATGCACATGCATCACACACACACACACACACACACACACACAAACACACACACACGTGTTTTCGCCCTGCATCTCTATAACCCCCAGGGCGCAGTGGCCATGTTGCACACCTGGAGCCGCTGGGAGCGCACCATCGCTTGCAGGCCCCGCCGACTGTCCTGGGCCCCCCCTTCCCTCTCCCCCCTTGCACTTCTCAGCGTGGCAGCTCATCACCATGCAGCCATAGCCGTGGCTCAGTAAGCCCAGCAAGCCCAAACCCACTCCAGCTCTCCCGACCCTCCACCTCCCTAGACCTGTTGCCCAGGTAGGCTGTGCGTCCAGCAGCGTGTGCTCTCCCTCTCTGGGTGGTGCGCGTGCCCATTAGCCTTGATGAGGGGGCACATACTGGAAGTTATGGCACACCCATTGGTCTAGGATCTGTTGTTGGCTAAGGATTGATTTGTCACAGCTCTGATCATAGTCCTCCTGTGCCCAGAGTTTGCCGAGCTGTGCATTCACTGAGTGAGCATCACAAGAAACAGGCTTGCACGGTTCGTGCGCATCAGCCATGCCTTCGGCCCTTCCCTGCCTCCTAGGCCACAGTGAGCGACCTAAAAGTGCATGGAGAGACAGGCCCTTGGCGTCTGCATCATTCTGCAATCATTGATGTCTACAAGGGATTTACTAATGCTGTGATGGGCAGGACTGTGAGGCGTGAGCGCCGTGCTGATGCCGCCCTGGGTGTCTATTCGCCCACCTCCCAGCCGCCTGGGTCAGCAGGAGGTGCCGCAGTGTGGGCTAGCCCACATAGAGGCAGGCGGCTGCAGGCTAGCCAACCACCACCTGTACAGCCTGGTGGCGCAACTGTGGCACCTGATGCAGTCGCTGCTGCCGCCACAGCAGCAGCCCCGGCAGCAGCCACAGTTGCAGCCCTGGCCCACTACAAAGGTGATGTGCAGGTTCCAAGCAGTCCTAGCAGCCCCAGGCCGGCAGCCCCCGACTCTCATCGTGCCAGGGGCGTGCCTGGTGTCGTGACCGTGGGCAGCGATGGCTTGGTGCCTTTCAAGCAGCAGCCCCAGCTGCACCTGGGTCAGCAGCCGCAGCAAGCGGGGTGGCCAGAGGGGCAGGCACAGCAGCCGTCCGGACGTCAGCAGGGCAGCATAGGCGACTGTGATAGCAGTGCAGCAGGGAATAGTGGCGCAGCGGAAATCTTGAGCCTGTGGGAGCTCCATACGCAGCTGCCTGAGCCCTTTGACCCGAGGCCCCTCTTTGTCAAGGCACCTGTCCCAGGCCAACTTGCCACTCAGGCAACCCCAACGTTGCCAGCGTGCACGACAAAGCAGCTCCATGGCTACTTCCAGCAGCAGCAGCAGAAGCAACAGCAGACGAGGCAGCAGCAGCAGGAGGAAGCTGCCGAGCGGGCGCAGCAGCAGCAGCGCAGGAAGCAGCAGCAGCTGGAGAGGCAGCAGCTGCTGCTCGCCATGCTGCAGGAGCAGGTGCAAAAGGCGCAGGAGGCATGCAGCCACCTGACCAAGGAATCCGTGTTTGCGTCCAGCCTGGAACCAGTGGTCAGCGAGTCTGATCATGCGGAGGATGGCGGCCTGCAGAAACCTCAACCGGGCACGTCCCTGAGGACCCAGCAGCAGCAGCAGCAGCAGCAGCAGCAGCAGCAGCGAGGGGGTGGAGAGCCTGACCAGGAGCCATGCCAAAGGCAAGGCGGGGTCATCACCCTGCTGCAGCAAGTAGACATGAATGATAGGCATGTGCAGCAGCAGCAGCAGCAGAGCCATTCCTTGCCAGACACGGAGCTGTGTCTGCTGTCGCAAGAGGAGCAGCAGCCAAGGCTGTTGCGAGGGGTGGAGGGGGAGGACTCTTGCCAGGGCCAAGGCAGGGAGCAGCAGCAAGGGCATCAGCGCCATGCAGACAAAGGACACACTGAGCAGGGGCTGCAAGTACGTCTGCGGCATGCGATGGGAGAAGGGCAGGCAGGGCAAGCCCAGCAGCAGCAGCAGCAGCAGCAAGACCTGACCCCACAGTGCCTCTCAGTGGAGGCAGTGCACGGGCAGGAACAGCAAGAGCAGCTGCATCTGCAGCAACAACTGCCCCAGGGGCCAGGCCACAAGCAATTAGAGCAAATGGGGCAGCAGCAGCAGCATCAGCAGCAGCAGCAGGAGCAGGAGCAGCAGCTATCATCACCAGAGGGGCTGTCTGAGCTGGTGCACCAGGAGCAAGTGCAGCAAGGTCAACAGCCAGAGCACTTGCCGAACAGCAGAGGGTTGCCTGAGCAGGCGCAGTGCGGCCTCATGCAACAGGCTCAGCCGCAACTTGGAGGCGGCCAGCAGTCTGAGCAGGCACATCTAGAGCATCAGCTATTTTCAGGCCAAAAGCAGCGGTGCCCTCGCCAGCACCTGGAAGATGTCGGCAGCCAGCAACAGCATGATATTGGCAGCCAGCAGCAGCTCCAACGGCAGGAGCAGCAGCAGCAGGTGCAGCAGCATATTGACGGCAGCCAGCTGCAGCGGCACTCCCTAGTGGAAGTGACCCAGCCGGAAGTGCAGCATCATGCGCAGATTGGAGCGGCCATGCCAAAGGAGGGCCAGCCACCGTTGGCGGCGCAGCAGTCATCAGTGGCAGCAGCAGCAGTGGCAGCAGCAGCACAGCCCACATGTAACCGTGACAGCTCCCCACAAGCAGGGCCCACTTCCCGCGTTGCCTCTCCCCCCATGCTGCAAGTCGCCATACCTGCCGCCTCCCCGACACATTCGCACTCCACGCAGCACTCGCCTGCCTTGTCCCCTGCACGCTCGCGCCTGCACTCTGCGCACCACTCCCCCACCACCTCACGCCCCTCCTCAGCACAGCGGCGGGTCATGCAAGGCGCTGTGCTCGTTCCAGGTGAGGCGCATGCGTGTGCACGTACGAGCCTGCATGCGTGTGTGTGCGCGCGTGTGCACATGTGTGTGGCCGTGGGTCTTGTCTCTGTCCTGGGTGTCAGCTTGCCTTGCTTGGTATGTGCGCACTGCTTGCTTGCTCTGTGCGCACTGCTTGCTTGCTCTGTGCACGCTGCTTGCTTGGTTCGTGCGCACTGCTCGCTTGCTATGCTTGCCTTGCTTGCTTGCTTGGTCGGTGTGCACTGCTTACAGCAGCCAGACTGATGGATTGGAGCTGTGTGATGCATTCTGGGTGTGGGGCCTTGCTGCAGACCATGGGTCTCTGTCTGAGGTGCCTACTGTCATAGGTGACACGAGCCTCTGTCTTAGGTGTCTACAGTCCTAGGTGACACGAGTCTCTTTTCTTAGGTGATACAAGTCTCTGTCTTAAGTGTCCACTGTTTTAGGTGACAAGTCTCTGTTTAGGTGTCCAGTGTTTTAGGTGACACGAGCCTCTGTCTCAGGTGACACAAGTCTGTCGTAGGTATCTACTGTTTAAGGTGACACAAGGCTCTGTCTTAGGTGATACAAGTCCCTGTTTTAGGTGTCAAAGCCTGTCTTAGGTGACACAAGTCTCTGTTTTAGGTGTTCACTGTTTGAGGTGTCACGAGCCTCTGTCTTAGGTGTCACAAATCTGTCTTAGGTGTCTACTGTCTAAGGTGTCTACTGTCTCAAGTGTCTATACTGTGCCTCCTGTGAGGCAAACTTGCCAGGGTGATTAAGAAAATGTGTCCATTTAACTGTCAAGCAGCGGATCTGCTCTCCAGGTTTGGGGTTGCTGCTTCTGTGCTGTGCTGCTGGTTTACCCTCCTGGCGTTGCCCCCCACCGGCTTGCATGTGTCAGCTGCCACTACCTGCCCACTCGGCTCACATTGGCTCTCTGCAACACATCTCGGACACCCCTCTCCCCTTGCGTGTTGGCTCCCTAGGCAGCCATCCTAAGCCGTGCCTGCAGCCATCCAGTAGGCAATCTCCTTCTTGCTCATGCCCCTGAGCCCCTCAGCTTCACCCCCCGTGCCCCACAACGCATGTACCCCCTGCAGGGCACGCAAACCCCTGCGATGCACGCACCCCTGCAGCGCACGCCCCTCTGCAATGTACGCACCTCCTGCAGTGCATGCAACCCCTGCAACGTTCACACCGCTTGCAGCGCACGCACCCCCTGCAGCGCATGCACCCCCTGCAGCGCATGCACCCCCTGCAGGCTTGATATCCCACTCTCGGCCCACCTCGGCTGAGCTCCAGGGGAGTCCACTGGAAGGTCTGCTGGGCCACAAGTACTACCGAGGGACTGCATCAGAAGGCCCTCACACCCAGCCTTGGGAGCAGCACCTGCAGGTGAGCGCATGGGCGGGGGGATGCGCAGCAACCTGTGCTGCCACCACGGCCCCTCCTGCCTCTGGGGCTGACGCGCTGCACGCTGCACGTGCGCTGGCACGCCTTGCTCGGTCAAGCCCGCGTCACTTTGGTGTGTGCTGAAGGTCCTGCGTTTCTTTGTGTGTTTGAGTTGCCGTGTCATTTTGCTTTGTGTATGGGGCGCCGTGTCAGTCTGTTTTGTGTATGAGGCGCCGTGTCATTTGGGCTGGTGTTTTGAGGCGCCGTGTGGCCGACCTTCCATATCCCCCTGGCCGCTGGTTGGAGAAGGCTGGTCGAGGCAGGGGGGGCACTGGTAGGAGTAGAGGTCGGGAGACTGCAGGGGCCAGTCTGCTATTCCTCCCTGTTGGTAGGGGGCAGGCTATGCGTATGGTGTCACAAAATGTGGGCGCCGCTGCTTAGGCTGTTGAGCCAACCAGCGCTGCTGCTCAAGCCGTTGAGCCTTAGTTCATTGGCCCTGTGCGGTGCTGGTGCCCAGAGCCGCTCCCACCACCCTGAGCACATGCCGCGCTCTTTGCAGCCCTGAGATACGCCCAGTTGCCTCACCCCACACACCCATTCCCCCCCCACGCCTGCTTGTGCTTGCAGCAGGCGAGGACGCCCCCGGACAACCTGAGTCGCATCGGAAGGCAGCAGCAGCACCTGCCCTGGTGGGAGGCAGGGCCAAGCACTCCCCCCTTAGGATGCATCCTGGGTCAGCCCCCCCACATCACCCGGCCCTCAGAAAACTATGATCAGGTGCGCGCCTCTGGTCTTGTAGCCTGAGTGCAAGGCTGAGGGTGGGGATACGCTGTCCTGGCCCCCTCACATCACCTGGCCCTCAAAGATGATCAGGTGCACGCCTCTGGTCTTGTAGCCTGAGTGCAAGGCTGAGGGTGGGGATACGCTGTCCTGGGCCAGCCCCCTCACATCACCCGGCCCTCAAAGATGATCAGGTGCGCGCCTCTGGTCTTGTAGCCTGAGTGCAAGGCTGAGGGTGGGGATACGCTGCCCTGGACCAGCCCAACCACATCACATGGCCAGGCGGAAATTAACCAGTCTGCTTGCGGGCGCCTGCTCATGGTGTGAGCGTGAGGCTGAGGGTGTGGGTGTGGCCTGCAGAGGCTTACCTACGGCACGACATCTTAGTCTGCTCCCAAGGCAGGGGCCGTCGTTGTTTAAATGTGCCCGTTGGCCGATGTCTCTCGTGGACCAGCACACGGAGACAATAAGCACAGGGGCATGTGGAGGACGTTCTTCAGGAGGGGGATGGCACATGGCATGACCACAGCGCAGTATGCTGGGTGCTCATGAGCGGCACGCCAGCACGCGACGGGGCCCGCCCCAGTCAGGCGCATCAGCTCCAGCCGCCCCCCCTCCCGCTCACACCCGCGCGCGTCCGCAGGTACTGCTTTACCAGCTTGCACTTAGAGAGCCCGCGGGCGCTGTGCCAGACAGTGGCAACCCTGGGCGCCTGCAAGCCGTTGAGCAGCCTAGGCAGCCTCTGCCGGCGCCCCCAGCGGCAGTGCCAGGCACGGCAGCTGCAGCTGCTGGGGGCCATGCAGCCAGGGGGCCTTCAGCACGCCAGGTCTCCGAACCCAACGAGGCGCACGGGCTGCGTGAAGACGGGACCCAGGGGGCGCGCGCGCCCCAGGCAGCAGCGCGTCAGGCCCGGCAGGGAGGCCCACCGTCGCTGCAGCTCAGGCACGGCAGGGTGCATGCCCATGGCCGCCGCAGCCCGGGGCGTGACCTCCCTGAGGTGCCGCAGCAGGAGGAGGAGGAGCAGTGGCCACGCATCTACAGCAGCACCGACGCAGCCGGCCCAGATGGGGCAGCATGCGACCGAGCAGGCAATGAAGGGCACCAATGGTCACCGAGGGCTCAGGCAAGAGCTGGCGTGGGTGTGCCGTTGTGTGTTTTTGTTAAAGCCATATGTGCATGTGCTGGTTTACGAAGACCAGTGAGGGCCGTTGAAAGCGAGAGTCTGCGTAGCTTTGCGGTCCATTGGTGTGCATGTTGCAGTAAGGTGTGCGTGTACATGTAAGAGTGTCTGTGCATGTGTGTGCTGGTTTGCCAGGGCCTGGATCACAGCTGGCATGAAGAGGAGCTGGCATTGCAACGGCAAAACAATTGTGCACATGTATCCTCCTGTTCATCAGCTTGTTAGGTACAAGCACTCGGCACATGGGCATGCCCAGACTCGGCACATTCACGAACACAAGGCACGCACGGCCATCCTGACACACGCCCATGCTGTGCTTCACAGGGCTTAGCTGCAAGGATTGGTCAGGGCCCTAGTGCAAAGTGGGGGCAAGGCCATGCTGCTTATCGGTTGACGGGCCCTGCTGCAGGGTAGGGGCAAGGCCCTCATGCTGGGTGGGGGCAAGGCCATGGGTGGGCAACGGCGCAAGAGGGTTCTGCTGGGGGCATATGCTTTGTACTGTGGCCTATTTAAGCCATGTCAGAACCAATTTTTTTTGTCAGTGCCATTTGCCCTTCTGGACGGGCCTATGAGAGGCAAATGTTTTGTACAATGGCTTATTTAAGCCGTGTGTCAGAGCCAATTTGCTTGTTTGAGGCACTTGTCTTCTATGTTGCACATGCGAGACACTAGAAATGGGTGTGTGCTTGCATGTACACGCACGCACACACTGTGCCTCCCCTTAACCACGCCCCCATCCACCAGCGCCGCTGCCCCTCCCCCTCCCCCGCACACCATCGTAAGTATTGATGCCTGTCGCACGCAATGCGGGGGGCACGCTGTGTGCTGTGAGGGGCGCCTCGCGGAAAGGGCAGGGGGCGGACCGACCGGCGTCAATATCAATTGCAAGCACGCGCATCGAGGTCCAGCACAGCGCACCCCCCGCCCCTCCTGCGCCCGCCCTTGTCACAAGAACGCCGCCACAAACACACCAGGCACCACAAATCACACTCACGGGGCGTGGGAAGGGGCGCAGTGCGGCTCCTGGGGGGCGGGAACACTGTGCCTGAGTGCACCGTTTGCCAAGCCGCGACCACCGGAGGAGTCCCCGCAAACTGCGCTGTCCAGCCATCATTGCCTTATGCTTCGATAATAGCCGAATTTGCTGCTGACAAGTGGCCTAATCAGGCTGCATAGCACAGAACACATGCCTCCGCTTGCACCACCACTGGTGCAACGGGCGTCCCCAGATGGAGCCTCGCATGCCTGTTCCGGCCGCAGGCGCGGCGCTGCCCCAGCACACGCCAGATGTTCAGCGTGTCCCAGCTGCTGGGCGAGTACCCGCCCGTGCCGGGAAGCGAGGGCACCCTGTTTGGCGGCAACAGCTCGTACGGGGATCTGCTGCCCCAGCGGAGCGCGCTGACCCTGCCGCAAGCCCGCCCGTCAAGCGCCCGGCACTGGCTGGGGCAAGCCGTCGAGCGGGAGGCAGGTGAGAGTGGCGGGGGGCCTGGGGCAAGGTGGCGAGGCGGCTGGGTTGCGCATCTTGCTGCAACCCAGGGGATGCACTGGCCGAGTATGAGTGGTTGGATGGGCACGAAGCTTGTTGCAACCAAGGGGAGGCAGCACCTGAGGCTGAGAAGTTGGCCAGGACATGCTGCAGAGCGGGACACAGAGGAACGGTGTGTGCTGGGAGAGGAAGAGGTGGTGCAGCTGGGCAAACTAGTGGGACAAGGGCAGGCCGGGGTGCCGTGCGTGCTGTGCCACCAGCGCTGCTCTGAGCAGCCTCCTGCCTCCGCTCACGCTCGCTCAAACTATGAGCCTGCGGGTTTCTCAAAGGAGAGTGTGAAGCGTGTACGCACTTGTCAAAGCCGCTTCCCTGCAACTGCCCATGAACAACTGTGTGGGTCGTCCTTTCCATGCCTCTGACTGCGGAAACTGTTCGGATCAGCAGTAGCAGCAGCGTGGCTGCCCAATTCCGTGGAGCCGTGGGTGTTCAAGAGTGCCCCCCCCTCCCAGACTCCAAGCACTCACACACACACAGGCTTCTGGCGTGCTGGTGCCTGCATCTTGGCTGGTTTGCAGGTGCTCATTCTCTTGTTGTTGCGCCTCCGCTCCTCAAACGCAGCCCGGGTGTCCCCGAGAGACGAGGCCAACCAAGAGCATGACATGGAAGCCGCCCCAGGCATCCCCCGCCGGCTGTTGATGAGCCAGTCAGGGCGGATCCGCCTGCAGTCCAGCGCCTCCCAAACACTGGTGCACCCGCAAGGCAACGCACAGGCTGATGCAAATGCAAGCATAGCATTCAGGTGCGCCGGGCGGTGGTGCAGTGTCAGCGCTCACGGGCAGGAGGGGTGGGGCGGCCCCCCCCCCTCTTGTTTGTGTGCATTGGGGTTCTGCCCTGGAACTCTGCCACTGAGACCGTGTGGGCGAAGGTGTGCGTGAGCACAAACTGTGAATGCGTACTTGTACAAGGAACTTCGTATGTACGTGCGCGTGCAAATGCGTGCGTGTAGCACTGTGTGTTTGCCACTCAGCAGTGGCTCCCTGCATGTGCTTGCCAGACATGTACAAACATAGCACACTCATTTCCTCTGTCCAGAGTGATGCCCGGTCAGCATGAGTCTGGGTGCAGTCTCAAGTGTCTGTTTCATGGTCCCTTTGACGAATGGTCCAGTCCTGTTGAACATGGTCCTGATGCCTGCACATGAACACCCTCACGCACACCAGTCCCGCTGCGCCCTCACTCCCCTGCGGTGCAGGCCCATGCCCACGCTGGCCAGCAAAGCCCACAAGCGAGCACAGCTGCTGAATGCCCGGGCCAGCTGCACCAGGCTCGCCTCAGGCCTTGTTTCCGGCAGCGATGCTTCGGGGCCAAGCTGCGCCCCCTGCACCCCCCTCTCTCCAAGACTAGCGGCGGCCAGGCTGACCGCCGCCACTGCGCCTGCTGGTGCCTGGGACCTCTGTGCCCCCCCTTCTTCTCCACCGCAGCTTCTGCTTGACAGCGACAGCGATGCCAGCAAAGATGATGAGATGGTGGTGTGCAACGCCGGCAGCGCGGCCTTGCCAAGCCATGGCAAGCAGTCACAGGGCCTCGACCACCATCTCAGCCCGCACCCCATGGCTCAGGCTCATGGTCACAGCCATGGAGTCGAGCAGGCTGGAACGCATGCGTCCTGCTCCCCAGGTGCGGGCCTTGGCAGGCTGGAAAACCAGCTTCATGCAAAGGAGGCGCGTTGGCAGGCTGAAAAATCAGATCCGTGCTGAGGAGGCGCGTGCTTCATGGCAGGCTTATGCACAAGCACCATGCTCTCGAGCTGTTCGTGCGCCATGGCAGGCTGGGACACGTGCATCATGCTCCCAGGGTGCATGCCATGGGACAGCTGCCATCGTGCCTGCCCTGCTTGACAGGCGTTGACCCCGCCTTTGGTGCGGCCTGTGGTGCGGCCCCTGGTGTGTTCTGCTCCCTGACGCGTACCACAGGAGCTTCACGCGGCACCTGTTTGTGCACAAGACCAGTGCGCGCGGGCCAAACCAGGCTCCCTGGGGGCACGGCCTGCCTGTGATGCTGTGGTGCACGGCGCGGCCACACAGGCTTGGTCCGTGCGCGCACGGCCTCTGGGCCACCACCCCCAAAAAGGCCCAGGAGCTCAGCCAAAGATCCTGCACCTGCCTGCACTGCACGCCTGCGCAGGGGGAGCAGCACAGGCAGAAGGCGACCAGCCCCCTTGCCCACCCCAGAAGCCCAGCGCACACCCCTGCAGTGCTGCTGCTGCCTCCCGAGCCGCGCTCTCCCGCCCCTTCACCTCCCCCGCCCTCCGTATCATGACCTCCATGCACGTGCCTGCCCCACCGCTCCCCTCGCTGCCCAAGGCGCCCCGCACGCCCGCCGCGCCAGTCCCAGCTGCACAGAGGCCCCTGACGTGCGTGGGGGCCTCCAGGGCAGTGCCTACCGCGGCGCATGCGTCCGCCTGGGGCAGCACGCAGCGGTCTGCAGGCCTCACCCACAATCACCAGGCCCGCACAGGCCGTGCTGCGCCACACACTGCTGCCGGCGGTGCCCCGGCCCACACCCCAGGCGACCCGGCCTGGCCATCACAGTCGCGGCAGACCTCTGTCCGGCGCACCCCCACGCAGCCTGCGCACAAGCCTGGGTGCGCGCAGCCTGGAGCGTGCCAGGACAAGGATGTGGCAGCCTTTGCCAGGGCGCTGGTGGCGCACGGGAGGGCGAGGTGGGGGGCGCTGGGCACGCCGGGCTTGCTGGCGGACGGCCATGATGACGGGCTTGGCGGTGCAGCAGCCGTGGGCAGGGCCGGTGCTGAGGCCTGGAGGCCCGGGGGTGCGTGCGCACCAAGGGGCAGCACAGGCAGGGCGGCGGGTCTGCCGAGCAGCCCGGATCGGGGCAGCAGCAGCAGGCGGTCGGCCTCGCCGGTCCTGCAGCCTGGCGGGCTCCGCCTGTTCGTGGCTCAGAATGTGCCTGGCGCAACCCTGGAGGAGTTAGAGCCCCTGGAGGTGCCCGCATTTGTGGCCCGACAGGAGAGCATGATGCGCAGCAAGCTGGTCGACAAAGTGGAGCGGACGCGGGCAAAGGTGGGGCTGGCCTCGCGGTCTGTGCCGGATGCACGCATGCACCAAGCTGAGCCATTGCCCTGCCTTGCCTCCAGCCTCTGTTTGCTTGCCCTTACTGTGTAAATCACACCACACACCAAGGCATTGGGGCATTGGCTGCATGCCCCAATTGGGGACAGTACGGATGCTGCGTGGGGAATGACTGAATTACGAAGCTATCTGCTTGCTGTGCTGCCCTGCCCCCCCCCGCCCCCCCTCTCCGCTGCCCAACCTTGTGTCATACGCATGGCATCGCCCTGTATGGGTGAGAAGGTTTGGCTGCATTACTTATGCACAGATTTTAATACATTATGCAGCTAAAATCATTGACACCTGAAGGAGCTGGCTTGAAGTTGGGTATAGAGGCACATAGCAGAACGACTACAGCTCAGCCAATGGGGTAGATACCTGCAGGCCGCTTGCAACCTCCACCTGGCCTGTATGGTGCAGTAGAATGTTCCCTGCTCGAGGGTCCATGGGTGGTGTGATGCACCGTCCTGAAACCATTTCGAGACTTCAGCGAGTAAGAAACACGGTACAGTTATTCTTATCCTCTTGTGCTTGTATGATGCAGGTTGCCGAAGGCGCCCCACTCCCTATTTCGTTGCTCCAAGGGCACCTGCATGACGAAGATTCGGCATGCATTCCAGTTTTTTAGTTGATCCCAGTCAGCAAAGCTGTATTTGAGCACGTTTATGCCTTGGAAAGACTTGGAGCATGATTGTGATGGTGACCATCTCTACGCTCGAGCAGAAAGAATGATACATGGAGACAACAAATGAACGTGCCCAACAATTAGAAGTTAGCAATCAAGGAATCAACCAATAAATTAACATTCCTCCCATCTTCATGGAGAAGGGATATATGTAGGAAGGGGCAAAAGAGTTAGGAAGGGGCATAGAGGAGAGTTAGGAAGGGGCAGCTCAGTCAATTGCTGGCAGCTGACCAAATTCAAAGAAAGCAAGTTTGTCTTAAACGTTGAAAAAAATCTGGTCTAAATACACATCTCACTCTCTAACATCTCAGGGATCCGAACTGCTCCTTTGCAAAGGTATTTACGAAGTTAAAGTCTTAACATTTTGGTGAACGGGCATCATCAAAATGAGCGCGCTCTTGATGAACAAGGGTCTGCAGGCCGGTAGCCTGAGGCAGGCAGCCGCTCGGCCAGCGAGCCGCGCCATGCCTGCCCCCGCCCGGCGTTCCGTGATATCTGCTGCCGGCAGGGAGATGTGGTACCCAGGTGAGCGAGGAGCCGGTTCTGTCCGTCCGTGAGAGATTGGGGGAGAAAGAGGGAGGGAGCGGTACTCTTGAGCTGCAGCAGCTGCTGCGAGCCGGGCGGTGCAGCTCTCCAGGATCCACAATAGCCTAGAAGCATGTGGAAATGTGCTTGTGGAGGCACGAAAGGGCGCTTCGTTTGCATCTGGCGAGACTGGTGTTAAGGTCGGAAGAAGCATCTCTCGTAGGCAAGGCTCGGGCGCACGTCACGGCGGGCGCAGTGCACAAGCACACGATGGTCTAGGATATCTTGTGCACTGCGATTCCTGAAGCCCTCTGAACAGGTCGTGATGGGGACGCAGGGAGGGGAACGATCACACCCCGCTTGCATCTCGTGAGATTGTTAGTACACACTGGGTGCACGCATTATTGTCTAAGAAGCACAGAACGGTGTGGCTTTCTGTACAGACTGTGCCCTTCCTACCTGCCGCACAGGTGCCACTCCCCCAGCCCACCTGGATGGATCCATGATGGGTGACTATGGATTTGGTAAGTTACATGGCTGCCCCAGCATGTGCCTGAGCTTGTCTGTGTGACTTGCAATTGAAAGCATTGGGTGGGTGCAAGCACGGTGTGTGCAATTGAGCGAGCACACGCACTGCCCTGGCATGCAGGTAGCGACAGCTTAGTAACTTATGCAGGACATACATCACCTGTACCTGTTGTAAGCTCTGGCCCCTTTGGTGGTTGCACTAAGTTTGCAGCCTTGAACACAATTCCCTGTGTGGTACCAAAATACAGACCCCTTGCGCCTGGGCACCAACCCCGATCGTCTGAAGTGGTTCCGCGAGGCTGAGCTGATGAACGGCCGTTGGGCTATGGCTGCTGTGGTGGGCATCTTGTTCACCGACCTGGTAGGTTGAGCAGGTCTAGCTAGAAGGGGGTGCTTGAGTGTGCTTGGGCACCCCTGCGTAACCTACATGCCCTTCGTGCCATTCGTGCGTACAAGGCGGTTTGTTTCATGCAAAGAGGCGTTCTTAGATGCAATGCCAACAATTGAGTTGTGCCAGAAGCCCATGGTACGCCTGCCGCCTATGGACGCAGGTCGGTCTGCCCAAGTGGTGGGAGGCTGGAGCCCTGGAGTACCCTATTGACAACAAGACCTTGGCCATTATTGAGCTTGTCGTGTTTGCTTTCTTGGAAGGCAAGCGCTATGAAGGCTACAAGAAGACTGGCGCTGTAAGTCCCCTGTGGTGTTAGCAATGCACTTAGCTGACCCGTCATTCCTGAATGAGGTGTACTTGTGTTCTTGGAGCGGCAGCCTGACAGTGCAGGCTGCCAGATTCGCATCACTGTGCAAGACTTCAACTTTTGAGCCTGTTGCACTCATTGCCCAGTTGAGGTTGCTTGGATTCCCAGTCATGTGGAAGACGCATGCCGTGGAAGACCCAATCCTAGATGCAGGTTGATGCTGACATACTAAGCTGTTGTCATGACCTTGTGCGTTGCAGACTGGCTTTGCATTCTTCTTCCCCTTCGACCCAATGGGCATGCGCAACTCAGACAAGGAGCTGAAGGAGTTGAAGGTGAGGCACTGCCTGCCATGCCTAGGAACAAGCCTAAGGTTGATTGATTCATTGTACCTGACTGCATAGTATCTCTTCCTTTGTGCTCAAACAATGAGGGGTCTGGTCTCTTGACAGGTGATGCAACCTTTACATTGTCTAGTCAATCCTGCCTGGTTACAATTCGGTGATGGCGATGAATGGGTCAGAGAAGGCTGTTTTTCTTGCATGCCCACTATGCAGAACGGTCGCTTGGCCATGCTTGCCTTCCTGGGCTTCGCCTCAACCGCTGCCGTGAATGGCCAGGGCCCCATTGAGTCCTTGGCCACCCACCTGGCAGACCCTGCACACAACAACAGTGAGTCGCCAAGTCCCACACGTCTGGAACGCTGAGCCTTGCATGGCACATGAAGTCACTCATCAGAGCAAACAATACAGAGCAGTGTTCTGTTGTTGAGCTCTGTTTTTAACTATTGGCGAATCAAGTATTTGTGATCTCAACACAGGCAAAAGGTGGGCCGGCCATGTGTGTCCGGAGTAGAGTAGTGGGTAGTAATGTGGCTTGTCCTCACTTGATTTGCTTCCATGTTATTGCACACAGTCTTCACCTCCTCTGTCGGCAAGGAGAGCGCTGTGACCGTGGCTGTGCTGTCCGTCCTCCCTATCATCATCGGTGCGTACCAAAGAAGACCGGGGCAGGCTGACCAACTCCAGTATAATCACATGCACATGCATGTGTTCAGAGAGAAGAAGCAGCAAATATATAAAACGGGCCAGATTTTCAAGCAAGGTCATTGAAGGCTTACAGGGATATCTCCCTGTCTTGCGGCAGACAAGCTCTGCAACTGGCTCGATTGGACAATCGAAACTTGATGCACCAGACGCATTGCGATTGGGCGCTTATTAGCTGATTGTGTGTTTGAGACTACTGATTTAATGTGCACCCAGGGTCCTGGATCTCTCGTGTAGTTGCCTAATCTTGTTCGTTGTTTACTGTCCCTGCTTGCAGAGGCCTCCAAGACTCTGAACAAGGGCCAGGAGAGCGTGCCTCTGTTCCCCTGGAACGAGGAGTGGGAGAAGGTCGCTAAGTAATGTTCTGGTCTCCACAGATCGGATGTATGGTAGGGCTTATATGACTGGCGATGCAGAGAGGGCCTTCATTGACAGCCCTTGGGGACAGATCATGCCGAACACTGTAGCCTAGACCTAGGGAATGGCCCGATGAGCACTGTGTACAATTTTTCGCAAATGCTGTGGTTGCATATACTGTGTTATGTACTTTGTTGGAATCAGCGACTCTTCATTTGAAACTGGTGCCGGTGCCCGCGTGTGACGCTTTTCTCGAGCCTGTGTTGCTTTTTGTGCATTGAAATGAGCTTCCCGGTTGACCTCAAACCTGGTGCCAAGCTTGTTGGCTTGTGGCCAGTTGTCGCCCTTGCATTTGCTTACAAAGCAGTTCCAGTCGAAAGATTGGCCTTCAGTCTAAGCTAAGCTACTCATCGAGAAGCTGAAAATCATTTACTGAATGATTCTCTAGTAGAGAAGAATCGGACAGTAGCACATTAGCACAGTAAAATGTATGAGAGGTCATCTTGCAAGCACCGGGCAGACATGCAAATAGTTCGACAATGTGTCTCCACAGTGCATTTCAAAGGGCTCGAGTCCACAGGGTTACAAGTTAAGGGTTAATCGCCAGCCAGGTCGTTACAAGGTTTACAAGGTTTACAAGGATAAGGCCTTCAGTCAAGAATTGCGACTGCTAGCCTGCTCATAAAAAACGATTAATTCATGAAGGAAAAAAGGAAGTTTATGGTTGTTCTGGTTTAAAAAA
>LKMJ01001026.1_pt1 | contig 23715 bp, 23 predicted proteins | sample 643391 | NCBI WGS metagenome assembly LKMJ01 (sample SAMN04112250, study PRJNA286221) | soda lake metagenome | biome: soda lake; feature: Kulunda Steppe; material: water; isolation source: sample PL-Br10 brine of Picturesque Lake | place: Russia: Kulunda steppe | collected 2010-07
CGATACAGACCCAGATCGAATAGCGCAGCAGTTATCGAAAACCCGCTAAAACACTATAATCGCCCAATAGAGGCTTCAACAAAGCAAAATAGAAGGGGTGGCGATATATCCGCAATTCTATATAGCATCATATAGTTTAACAGGAGTGGAAAGCAGGTACACAGCACTCAAAAGCTCGAAAAACAGCAGTATCAGAGAAAACCAGTTTACTGTATCTTAGAGAGAAAAGACACAGTAAATATTTGTATCTGGCCGCTGTCGGTACATCTGAAAAGATGGATTCGGAAAATACAGCTGGTTCAAACACCAGAAACAGCATCGAGAAGGCAATAGAAGCAAGATTACACAGCATCAATTCAGGCAACTACCGAAAAAACAACGCCCTCATTCTCTCACAGTTCGCGAGGTTCCTAAAACAAGAGAGAAACACTACTCAGATCACCGAAATTGAAGTCGTAGACTGTAGACGATATGCACAATGGTTAAAGAAGAGAGCTGAGAACAGCGAACACGATTTAACAGCTGCATCATGCCACGATAACGGACCATACTTCACATGTGTACGTGCATTTCTGAGCTGGTGTGTAGACGATGAACGAATAGACACAAATCCAGCACGGCCAAACAGAGTAAAAGAAGAGTTGCCAGAACACCACAAAGACCACGATAGACAGTTCTGGAGCAAGAATAAACGAAAAGAAGCAATCCGATTCACAAGGGGAAAAGCAGTCGATTCCATAGAAAACGGGAGCGACAGGGAGCAAGAAAAGTGGTTCAGAAACCTAGCAATGATCTCAATGCTCGGGTTAACAGGAGCACGGGGAGCAGAACTATTCAATGATCCAGACGACGAACACAGAAACGGAATAAGCTGGTGTGACATAAACTTCGAAGATGACCTTGCATACGTATTCGGGAAAACAAGAGAAATACAGGCCATACCACTAGCTGACGGCGTTCTCAAGGTATTAGAATGGCATAAAAACGAGCAAGATCCAGACTCAGAAGAGTGGCCTATATTCCCAACAGGACACCATCCAAAACTAGCCACTACCGTTCGCGAGGGGCTCAAGAGTAAAGGATGGAGCAGTGAGGATATCGAACAGGAAATAGAGGGATCAACGAGCATAGAGCTACTACATAAACACAATATAACACCACCAGCGATCTCAAAAAACGGGGCAAGATCAGTAATGAAGAGAATATGCGAAGAAGCAAATATTACAATAGATGGAGAATATCTAAAGCCTCACGGTGGGAGACGTGGATTAGGAGACGAAATTTACGATAGTAATGCAGAATTCGCACAAGAAATGCTCAGACACGTATCAATCAAAACAACCCACGAATCATACAGAGACAAAAAGAAATCAAAGCAAAAAGACACTCTCGATGAAATACTGAACAAATAACGAAAATACAGAAAAGTAACCTGAAGTGTGGGTGAGAAATCAGTATGTTTGTGAATGTATTTTATATCTCACAGAAGGAGTGAAGGATTCCAAACTATTATACACCACTGTTGGGTTTGTATAGATATGTCGTTACAGGAATTCGTAGATGAATTCGAAGGATCGAACGGGGAATTGGTGCTATACAATGACCGAATTCCTTGTTACAAACCAGAAGCTCCACCGATCAGGTTCGAAGAAAGTAAAGTGCAGATAGAGCTCCTGCATGAAGCTCAAGCCGCACTCAAAGAGCTATCAGAACTGATTAAGTCTCGGGGTTTTACACCTACTGAATGGTACACAACCAGAATAGCGATCAGTGCATGTAACTTGGAAAGTGGTGGTGGTGTTGTACTTGAAGATTTCAAACTCACAGAAAATTCAAACGTCGAAGTGACCGACAGCAAAGGAGGAACTGGGGCTCTTTTAGGATTAGGATCAAGAAACGCACTTATCTGGAGTAATAAAAATCTAGCAGACAGCGAATTCAGAGGAGAAGATCTAACAGAATTGCATGATATGATCACTCTCGACGATATTGAACAGAAAGGATTCCGAGATGAAGTGATCTTTTACGGGGATAACTCAGATCCAGATTATATCCCAACAAACCCGGAGCTGATCGAAGATATGGTGTCGGGGATAACTGCAATCCTAAATGACAATCAATACGTGGACGTAATTGCCATTCCAATCTCAAACTACTATATCAACGCTGTCTCGCCCTATACATCAGGCAACATGAGGCTCAGTTGCATTGTCGACAGCCTCCTCTTCGTAAAATTCGATATCCTTCCAGCACCCATTCTGGATCTAGCCACATACTTCTACGAAAACACAGACGAATACTACAACCACCTGTTGAACGTTAGTAAGAAGGGTGAATGGGATGAGTGGTTAGAATTCTACCTAAATGCGATCATCGAACAAGCAGAAGAAGCGAAAAAGGAGATGAATGAGCTGATCGAGCTAGAAGAAGAGCTAAACGAAACCTATGGAACAGATACAGTAATGAGTAAAACGGCAAAATTGGGGTTCATCAAGACTCTATACACCCCTTACGATGTGCAAAATATGCTTGATGAAGAAATTAGTATAGACGAGATAGAATCAAATATGGAAGAGCTTGAAGAAGAAGGAATACTCACCCAAGTTGAAGACAGCCCGAAAAACTATATTCTGACGACCTTCATCGAAAATTTCAACCATTATGATACCTAACGTAATAACATGCAGTCAGAAAAAGGAGACCGCCGAGAAAGAGAATTAGTCAACAAACTAGACGACGCCCGTTTTGCAGTAATGCGAGCTCCAGCGAGTGGATCAGCAACAGAAAGAGAACTACCAGACGTTTTAGCGGGAGACCAAGGCGAATTCTACGCAATTGAGGCGAAATCAAGTAGTGGAAAGCCGATTTATATTAAACAAGAAGAGGTTGAAGGTTTAGAATTTTTTGCAGACAATTTTGGAGCAAAAGCCAGGATAGCCATACGATTTGATCGAGAAGATTGGTACTTTTTCAAACCCGAAGAAATGTACAGAACAGACAGCGGAAATTACCGGGCAAAAAAGGAGACAACAATTGAAGAGGGAACCCACTTCGAAGACCTCGTAGCCTCAAAATAATATAGGAACCGTGTTATTTGTGGTGTTTTTATCCATCGTTTGATAGTGAAATATATGTATAGAAGTGTTAGTGGATCAATCCAGAAGGAGAACTCAGTAGAGCAAGATGTCGATGTTTCATATTGGACAGACACAACAGAGGGGTCTACGTTTGAGTCAGACAAGATCAGGTGGTGGACAGAGACTCTATTATCCGATTCAACATCGGTTCTGAATCCCTGTGCTGGAAAAGTAGAACTCGATACACCTGGAGAAACACTACGAGTAGATCTCAAAGAGGAAAATAACGCTGATCTGCACATCGATTTCAGGGATTTACTAGATCACGTCGAAGAAGAATCGTTCGATGCGATTGTCTACGACCCTCCATACTCCTGGTATCAGGCGAAACACAAATACAACATCCCGCTCGAGGAGGGCGAATTCTATTACTACGATGAAGCGATCAAACGGCTCTTCGATAAGCTATTGAAGCCGGGTGGGATCTTCATTCAGTTTGGATATACAACAGAAGCAATGCCAATTGAATTTGGATACAAATACACTGCATTAGGGATATTCAACAAGCTAGGCGGCCAAAACGACTACTTCGGAGTTGCAGCAAGAAAACCATACCAGCATTCAGGAAAAACAGACCCAGTACACACCTGCAATCAGATCCTACAGAACGATAATGCAGAGTTGATTAACGGTGGACACATCTCAACAGGAGGCAACGGTGGTTCTCCGATCAATGTGGTATACAGGCAAGAACACGACAAAGACTACACTGAAACCCTAACAAACGAAGTGGGGAGGTGGATCACAAACGGTGATCGAGTCTTACACATTTACGACACTGAACGACGAATCAAGGAAACAACAAGCAAATGGACCACCTGTAAATACGACCTCGGAGAGAAAACCGAAAATGGGTCTACTGAAGCCGATTTCTGCCTCAAACCGTGGAATATCGGAGCCAAATTTGCCACAGGGGTTTTCGATGTCGTAATCCTTGATCTCCCTTACTCAGCTTGGCAAGAAAAAATCAAAACACCATATGAACAGGCAACCAGCGGGTCGGATAGAACCCACGTCAATACTGCTATCAAGCGGAGTATAACCGACCTCGTGAGCAGCAACAATGGTGAAGTCATCCAGGTGAGCAGAACAGCCACCACAATGTCCGGTAACGACTACAACTACATCAGAGAAGGCGTCACAGTGCTACAACACCACGAAAAAGACACAGACAGATTCATCGTAGTTGATAGAAAAGATCACGATAACCTAGAATTAGCAGGATTAGGAGAAGGAGATCTAGACAGTGAAAAGCAAAGAAAATATGGAATACCGGACACGACAGATAGAAAGAGCAGAACAGATTTCAAGCCGTATCCCCATTCAGAACCCTGCATTCATTGCGGTAATTCAACATTCCACCACATGGCAGCGTATGTATGGTGTCCTGATTGCGGGGCAGCAGCAGGAGAAATGTGCCGTAGGGAAGACGGAACATTACGACACCCAACTGGCCCAGATCACTCGATTACAGCAGATGACATTTGTGATGAACGGATAGAAAACTGTAACACAATACACGACGGAAGCTGCAATGGTAAACAGAAAACCTATCTCAAAGAACCCTCAGATGAAGACAAAAAGAAGAAAAAGAAGACAGATCAAGCTACCTTTACGGGGTTCTGAAGGAGATGAGGTGTGGGGTCCATCTATATGTTTTTAACCTTCGATTTTAAGTAGAAAGTATAGAAGTACAAGAGAAGTAGTTAGATAAACATAACTTAAACCAATGACCACTATAGAAAGTATCTACGACAACACGAGTACAGACCTATCACTAGAAGAGTTCAAAGAGGAGGTTGAAAAAAAGCATGAAGAAATGGGAGGACTGCTCGATAAGCAAGGATCAGCATTAGCACTCCAGAAAGACCTTGAATCAGGCCGAATCAACTCCATCGAAGACATAGACACCTCTTCATCCGGTGTGAGATTCACCGCAAAAGTCCTCAACATCGAAGAAGTCAGAGAATTTGAAAGAGATAACGGAGCAAAGGGGGAGGTCGTAAACATCGATGTTGCAGACGAATCAGGACAAGTTCAGCTGGTCTTCTGGAACGATATGGCAGAAGAAGCAGCAGAGGATCTCTCAATTGGAGACGTAATCCGGGTCAAAGGTAAACCAGAAGACGGGTATCCAGGGATCGAGATCAACGTAGACAAATATGAACACCGGGATACAGAAATTAACGTGAAAACCCTTGACGTATACAGGGTAGCAGACCTCTCACCCGGACTTTCATCGGTTACAATCAAAGGTCTCATCCTCGACACATCCAGCATTCACACATTCGAGCGGGACGATGGAACAGAAGGACAAGTCGGTAACATCGTAATCGGGGACAAAACCGGACAGATCACAATCACTCTTTGGGGTGAAGCAGCAGAGCTCGCGGAATCATACCGAAAAAAGGTCTCAGTGAAGATCACAGATGGTAACGTCCGTAAAAACGATAGAAACGGTGACCTAGAAATCCACGTCAACGACAAAGAATCAATCGAGACCATCAGCGAGGAAATCCAGTACGTACCTTCAGAACCGGAGAATATCGAAGATGCAGAAGTAGGTGACAGTTGCAATCTCGTAGTCGTAGTCAACCAAATCTACGAAGAAAGCGAATTCGACCGGGACGATGGATCTATCGGCACCCTACGGAACATCCTCGTACAAGACGAAACTGGATCAATGCGCCTCACCCTTTGGGGAGAGAAAAAGGACGCAAATATCAAACAAGACGACAAAATCCTCATCACGAACGTAGAAATCAAAGAGGGAATGGACGGCGGAATCGAAGGATCGGTAAACTCCAGATCTACGATCAACATTGTCGAACGAGGATTCGGAAGCAGCTCGAATACAGACACAGACGAAGACGTAGAAAGCGATAGTAGGAACACAGGACTCTCCGATTACGACGGACAAAACCAAGAACAAGAAGAGCAGACAGACAAAAGTACAGAACCGGTTTCAGACAGTAACGACGATGAAGATGAAGCAGAAATCGAATTCGTCGGAACAGTTCTGAAAAACGGCGGAGTGAAAATCGTTGACGATAACGGCACAAAACGAACAATCGAAGGGGCAGAAGGAGTTACCCTAGACATCAATCTAGGCGAACAAATCACGATCAGAGGCGTGCAAAAAGAAGATAAAGTACTTGTCAACGAATACTTCTAAACCAACAATGAAAGACATCAGCACAGTATACGTCGAGCGAAACTTGGCGGTATTAGCCTATCTAAAGGAGACTAACAGCGAATGTGGGTACTGCTACGATGAAACAATTCAGATGCACTACATCTGGGCAGAGAGTGAGAATGGACACATCGGTTGGCACGTCGACGGTTGGCTCGTCCCCGACTGGTTAGACGAGAAAGAACCAGAATACAGCGAACACTCAACGAAGACAAAGAATGCTAGAGTAGCAGAACTCGTCGGGATCAAAAACGAATTCCTGAATTCACAAATCGGACGTTGGGGGTTCGAAGAGATTGAAAACGAAGACGAAGACGCGACTACTTAAGCAAAAGCAGTAGTGGCTACTTCAGATACATACTCTTCATCGGATTCGTCGTCAGTGATTTTGTCGATAGCCGAATCGAAATCATCCTGAGTCACTGTATCCCGACGATCACGGATAGCAAACATACCCGCTTCCATACAGATAGCCTCAATCTCAGCACCAGAAACATCACAGAGATCCTCAGCAAGACCATCTAGGTCAACAGCCGAGTCAACATTCATATCTCTGGTGTGGATATTGAAGATTTCCTTACGACCTTCAAGATCTGGTGTCGGAACTTCGATGATCCGATCAAACCGACCAGGACGAAGAATAGCATCATCTAGCATGTCGTAGCGGTTCGTAGCCGCAATAATACGAACATCTCCTCGCTCATCGAATCCATCCATCTCACTCAAGAGCTGCATCATTGTGCGTTGAACTTCAGCATCTCCAGACGTTTTGGAGTCAGTTCGTCGAGATGCGATGGCATCAATTTCATCAATGAAAAGGACAGCTGGCTGGTTGTCTCGAGCCATCTCAAAGATGTCGCGAACCATCTTTGGTCCCTCACCGATAAATTTATGAACAAGCTCTGATCCAGCCATTTTGATGAAAGTGGCATCAGTTTTGTTAGCAACAGCCTTTGCCATCATGGTTTTCCCAGTTCCCGGTGGGCCGTGAAGAAGAACACCACTCGGTGGATTAACACCGACAGAATCGAACAACTCAGGCTCAGTCATTGGAAGCTCTAACGTCTCTCGAACTTCCTTAACTTGATCTTCAACACCTCCAATATCAGAATAACCGACATCAGGCGATTCAGTAGTTTCCATCATACGTGCGCGTGCATCTGTTTCAGATGGAAGACGATCAACGACAGAGAGGTTATTATTGATACAGACCCTATCATTCGGCTCAAGCTTTTCCCGAAGATCGTCAGTAAGCTCAGTCAATGACTCCTGATTCGTCCCGTGCTGTTTGACAATAGCTCCACGATCAGTAATATCCTGAACTGTACCAACAAACAACGGCGACTGACTCAGCTTGTCAGCTTTATTCTGAACATTCTGCAAATCGGCCTCTTTTTGAGCTAACCGCTCTTTGAGCGATGCAACTTCATCGCGAAGCTGCTGTTTTTCCACCCTCACATTTTCAAGCTCCGTCTTCACGTCATCGAGTTTTGCTTGTTCCGACACTTCGCAAGGCAACTGAGATTGAACGTCAGATTCTCCCATAGCAAACAGACTTATCACAACATCACTTATAAAATCTTGGAGCAGAAAATGGTAAAATATTATATGAAACAATATAACTCCGTTTCAAAGTTAAAATGCGAGAACAACATTAAACAAACCCATCCAAAAGCCGGGTCAAGATGACAGCAAACTACTTATATACCAGTATGAATTAAAAGAATATATGAATAGAAGATCCTACCTTGCAACAGTTGGTGGAACAATTGCAGCAACAGCACTCGCCGGATGTTCTTCGGACACCGGCATCGAGACAGTAGTCGATCCAGACCCATCGAACACAGAAGAAGGACTAGCACCAAATCCAGAAGACGTTGCGGAAATGGAGGTAAACGAAGATGAGTTCGAGATCATAAACACAGAAGGATATATGATCGAGAGAATCCCACTTGATGTCGCTGTGTACTGGTATCATACACAACAAGCAAGATTTATCGACACCAGAACTCGAGATCAATTCGACAAAGCACACATCGAAGGTGCATTACATAGCCCACCAAGACAAACAGAGAGAAACATTATAGAAGAATTTGAAGAACACGAACGAGTTGTAACATACTGTACGTGCCCACATCATCTATCTGGACTAAGGGCAGGAGAGCTGAGAGAAAAGGACATTTCTGCATACGCTCTAGAACCAGGATTCGAACCATGGGTACAACAGGGACACCCAACAGAAATGGTAAACGAACCAAATGAAGCAATCCGAAATCACGATGAAGACTACTCTCACATTGAGTAACTAATCTATACTTAGCTATCTACAATGTCGAGCACCCTCCCCCTAATTCTAACTGCATTACTGGGTGGATTTACCCTATTAATACTAGCAATAATGGGGAGGTGGGCTGAAACAGAAGAAGAGGAAGAAGACCACTCAACCCACGTTGAAGTTGCTACAGGGGGTGGGGGTGGGCATGGACACTCAAATTCTCACGGGTTTGAAGAAACCGTAAAAGCGGAAATATCTAATAGAAAAGGAGGTGGGACAATAAAACTCGACGGTGTGATATCTGGCCAAAAGAAAAAGCACAAAAAAGGTGCAAAAGGAGGGGGCGTACAAACAGGATCTTTAGTCTGTAAGCACTGCGGATCTGTAAACGATAGTAATACCAAAAGATGTTGGAACTGCGGATCAGACCCATCAGGAACACTCTCAGATGATAAGATAAACACGGTGAATGAGAGAATAAAGGAAGGAGCATTAGATGATTCATACAAAGTACAAAAAGACGAAGAACCAAAAGAGGAGCCTGTAGAAACTCCAGCTACTCCAAAAGAAGAACGAGAAGAACAGAAAACACAAGAACAGCTCGGTACAACAGAAGACGAAGTACGAGACGACGATATTCCTATCTGGAGATACTGGATTGGAAGATTCAAAGCTTGGGTGGACAAATGGATTTCACTAACAAATACCCATATGAGAAGCATGATTGTCGTCTCATTGATCTTCGCCGTTGTATGGAGTCTAGGATTGATCTACGGATCTGTACGACTAGGGCCCTCTGGATTCGTCACACTATTTGGAGCTAGCATTATAGCAATTGTATCAGCTGCATTGATGGTGCTTTTCGCATTAGCACCAGGAAGAAAAAACACTGTCATGCTTGCATATCCGTTTGCCGTGAATGCAATTCTACTTCCTCCGATAGTCATTGCAATCTATGAACCAGTGTTATCATTCGTATGGGATTGGAGTGAATTAGTGGCAATATTTATTCTTAATGAGATTGTGGCAATAGTCGGATACGATACGATACTCAGAGACAATTTCGATATGAACGAACAAAGATACCTATTCATGTGGTTCATTTTAGCGTACCCTATCGGATGGAGTCTAGCATTAGGAGTTTATATACAAAAAATAATCAGATCAAGAATATCGGATAAAAAGAGTTGATGCACATCCAATGGACTTATGAACAAAACCATGCTCTGAGTATGTATGAAGAAACGTGATCTGTGTAGAATTACTGCTCTTTGCGGAATAGCATCTTTAAGCGGTTGCCTAACAGCATCAGAAAGTATCGGAGACGTTCTACGGGAAGATATAGATGAAGAAGCTATCGAAGTAAACTATTCTACAAACTCAGATGGTGATCTTGAAGTAGAGACACACCAAAGTATAACAGAAATAGGTGTAATACAAAATGAAGAAACTAAAACAACATTAACAGAAAGAGCTGGATCGAACTACACATTACCAATAGCAACATGTGACAGAGAAAACGACATAGAACCTGGGCCCGTCATCTTTGAACATAAAGAAAGAGGAGAAATAGTAACGACAACCCAATGGAGATACGAACCTGAAATAGCAATCTCAGATTTCCAAATCGCCTCGATTACCAATTATAACCCGTTAGGATATCCTCAAGAATCCACTCCAGTAATCACATTAGAACACACAACAAGTGGTGCTGTCTGTATCACTGGTGTTGAGATAGCGAACCCGTCAACAAAAATAGGAACAGAAAACGGAGAGCAAACACCTATGATGAAAACGGGGCATCTTGACACAGATGATGAATCTGATCTCAACGAAAAAAGCTCACATAGAAATAGCTGGATACTAACCGACAACCGAACTCTATCGATAGCCATCGATGGTCTGTTTACACACAATGCAGAAGAAGATAATATCGGAGAACCAGAAGAAAAAGATGAAATAAACCAAGAATTCGATCTAATAATACACACAAACAACGCAGGAGAATTGACGATTCCAGTAGAAGTGTTAATGACAAATGGGATCGAAGAATGGGAAAACGAAAACTTCCCCTGGACACACAGATTCTCAACAATCAGAGCTCTAAGCACGGGCGATTGAATCAACAACAGCATAACATATTCAATATAATCTTAGCACAAACACACTAACACTCTAAAAATAAAAGGTTTCAATAACCCATTTTTGCGGTGGATTAATCAACTGCGCCTTATCTAAATGGGATATGTTCAACGATAGCCGAATCGCAAGGATCGGGATAGCAATACTATTCGCTTCAACACTTATTCTCGGGGCAGTTGGAGGAATAGGTGCAGTATCCGCCGAAGAATGCGATCCATCTGAACCAGAAGGATTGAACAACTGTGATGAAGACGATTTTACACTTGATTCTCTCCTCTATGAAGCTGTATGGGAGAACGTCTACCTCGTAGTCCATACGACACTACAATACGCTGGATTCGTTGCAGTATTCGCAGGGGTAACTCTCTGGTGGGGTACCACTGAAAGCTCTGACCGCGCACAAATTGGAATGTGGCTCACATTCTCTGGACTAGCCATGGTCGCACTATTCTTCGGAGGTAGCACACTGGTCGAACTCGTCCGGTACGTGGCCGAAGGCGGTTAGAAGCTTACTGAAAACCACCTATTCCCGATTTACTTAACTCGATAGAGACAATCAGAAAACAAATTTATACATCGTAAGTCAAAGTTCTCTTCTATACAACCGAAACTACCAATAGGGGTTAGTAAAGAATATAGATGAGTACATAATGGCAGAAAACAATAGTGGACAACACGAATATGAAGAAACAATTCGTGGGTTCAAGAAATGGGCAATGAACGAATTGATATATGGGATACCGCTCATGTATGCAATTGGTGGTTTTGCTTTCATCGGAATCATCATTAGCTTCCTGATTGGAGTAATCTCAATTATAACCGGGTGGAGACCACCGGAATACGCTGTATTTGTGGTATTTGCAATCAGCCTATTTTGGGCATACGGTGGATGGCTAGAGGGGCGTAAAGAACAAGAAAGAATGAGAGCAGAAATGATGGAAGATGGAGGGTAATACTATTTGTTTGTACCTACCATCATGGGTTGAAGTTTAGTAAAATAATAAAGAGGATAAAAATGAACGAAATAGACGCACCAGAAACAAAGATCATTTCCAGAGATGGATTCGGAACAGACAAACAACTTGATGAGCAAGTATACGTACACGGAGACACAGCAAAAAAACCAGACAGAGACCTCGATCAAATAACTAGGATACTACTATCATTAGAAGAAGGAGACAGAATCAGAGTGCAGCTCGGAATAAAAGAATTAAAAATAACTATTGAGACAACAGTCCAAAACATTCGGCGGGCATCATCAAGAACACCACCACACATAGGTTGGGATTATAGTATAGAATTCCTTGGAGCAGAGGGTAACTCAGAAGTTACCCGACTCTATCGGATAGGAAAGGGCTCTAAAGAATATGACGATTGGAGCGTATTCAACTACCAATATTACAGAGGTATTGGATTAGTTGACGACGAAACTGAGATCTACGGTGGGTGGGTCATTGGGGTTACGAAAATCGAGGATCAATAACCTGAACAGTAGATTTATAAGAAAATAATAGAATACCATAACCATGTCAATAAAGGATAATCGAGAAGGTGTTGTAAAGAAAGGGGAAGAAAAAACTCGGAAACATATTACAATACTCATTGTTGAAGACGATCCGAGTCTACTCACAGTCTACAAAGATTTTCTAAAAGACAAATACACAGTTGAAACAGCCAAAAACAAAAAAGAGGCACTCAACAAAATCAGCGAGGACATCAATATCGTTCTATTAGACCGGAGACTCCCAGAACACAAAGGGAGCGAAATACTAGAGATAATGAGAGAGGAACCTAAATTCGACGCAAAAATAGCAATGCTCACAGGGATTGCACCAAATAGCGATATTCTAGACCTCCCAGTAGACGAATACAAAACAAAACCAATCGACTACTCAGGTATGCAGGATCTAGTGAGAACACTATTACTCCAAAAGAAATTCGAATTAACGTCTGAGAGGTTTTTCAGGCTGAATTCTAAAAGATCAGCACTCAAAGAAGCAGACAAAGCAGATACAGAAGCATACAATCAAGTAAACCAACAAGTTGAAAAGTGTCTAGATAACATAAACACGATTCTAGACGAGATCAACAACGATTCTATTTTCAGAACATTCCCAAAATAAGAGCATAACAGTCTCAGATAGGTGTTTTGAGGTTATTAGGATTGTTTATATCTACCGATTGTAGTGAAGTGTGTTATAGGAGTTAGTTAGAAACTATGTCAAACGGAACTACAACCAGCAACAGCAGTCAAAGCGTCGAAAACAATAACAGTGAAGGTATCGTCATTACTAACGGCCCAGATGAAGTGATGGAATCTATTTCTGAAGACGAAGAAGAATCAGCTGAAGTCGAAAACGCCGGTCAGAAAGAATCCGTCGACCAAGAAGAAAGTGTTGACCAAGAAGAGGTGGTAGAGCAGGAAGAAAACGTTGACCAAGAAGAGCCGGTAGAGCAGGAAGAAAACGTTGACCAAGAAGAGCCGGTAGAGCAGGAAGAAAACAGTAACGTGGAGCAAAAAAACAAAGGTAGTGCAGATTCTAATCAAGATAACGGAGTAACAGAACCTATGGACTCAGAACCCGAAACCGAACCAGAAACCGGAAAAGATGCACCCGATCAAGACCAAGAAGAACCACAACCAGAATCGGAACCAGAAGTGTCCGAAGAAGTAGAAGAAGATGAACAAGAAACAACAGCAGGAGAGGAGGATTCAGAAGCAGGAGGAGGAAAGAAAGAGGAGTCAAGAGTTGACATCCTCTATCACGACGTAAACGCAACTCCTCGAGAATTCAACGCTATCGTCGAACTCAATGAGATCAAAAACCTCATCGGAAAGGCAAAAGTCCTCGTAGAGGAATGTAAGATCCGCATTTCACCTGAAGGTCTCTCAATCCGAGCAGTTGACCCCGCAAACGTTGGAATGGTAGATGCCGTACTCGAAAAAGAAGGATTCGAAAAACTCGAGGCTACGAAAGGGACTCTAGGCGTCAACCTAGGTCGGCTACAAGATGTAATGGGGATGGGGAACACAGGCGATCTCGTCCACATGAATTTCGACACGAAAAGGAGAAAGCTCGTCATTAACATTGACGGAATGGAATACACTCTGGCAACTATCGATCCAGATAGCATCCGGCAAGAACCAGATATTCCAAATCTTGATCTCCCTGGAAGAGTCGTAATCGAATCAAACCAAATCAGCCGTGGTGTCACAGCGTGTGACATGGTTTCTGACCATATCACTCTCAAAACAGAAAGTGATCCGCGCAACAACCGATTCATCATGGAAGCAGAAGGTGATACTGACGACGTGGATCTGGAAAAGAAAGAAAACGAAAAAGAGGTCACCGAGATCACGACGAGCAACGAAGGAACAGACTCGCTGTTCAGCCTTGAATACATCAAGGACATGAACAAAGCAATCCCGAAATCTACGGATGTCACAGTGGACCTCGGTACCGAATTCCCCGTGAAACTCCACCACGAAGACAGCGGTGGGCTAATCAAAACCACCTACATGCTGGCACCACGCATCCAGTCAGACTAACGTAGAAGCAAAGCAAAATTAGAACAACTTCAATTACAGTATTACATTCATACCTTGCTAAGCAGAAACACAGGAAATACTCTAATTAGAGATCAGACCCCTGTGTGATCATCGCGGTTCCGATTACCATCGTTAGAATGAGGCTGTTCAGACGAACGAGCTTGCGGATGGCCCGAACCCGTCTCCTGCATATGATCAGAAGATTGCTGCTGATTCGCGCGCGCCTCTGATTCACGTTGTCGTTGTGCTCGTTCAGTACTAACATTACCAGCTTGCTGATCGCGAATTTTCTCAATATAATCATACCGAGCCTCATCAATAAGTTTAGATTTCGAACTCGAATTTAGAACACCCTTGAGGGTGACTTCAGGCTCTTGATCACCAGTAGAAGCATTATAAATATCAATATATCCCATCCCAACAAATCTATCTGGAACAGGAAGACGATTATTTATTTTTTCAATACTAGTGAAATCAAGACGAGTCTCATCTGGTTGAATAATCCCTTCTCTGTGCAGAATACGCTTATCAGTAACAATATGCCAGACAGATGCTCGCTTAAATACAGTCACTATTAACATCGCAACACCGACAACAAAGAGAGTGGCGGGGAAATACCACCATTCGCTAGGTAAAGAAAGTTCCCAGAATGAAGGAGTTACAGTATCAAGCATAGCCTGACCATACCCAAGGAGAACAAGAACATAAATTACTATCCCAAGTACGATAAACGACCAACTAATCGTATACTCTAACGCAGAGTACCACCGACTAGGTTGTTCTGCATACACAACCTCCTCATCCGAGCGCAACATACTATTCGGATAATACAGTCCAGATATTCCTTCCTTATCTCCTGTCGTGCCAGTGATAACCGGAATTAGCTTGTGCAACCCAAGAACTTTCAAGTGAAGCAATCCCTGGAACGCAGAAATCACAGTTACAAGAATCTTTGCAGGTATAGAATTAACATCCTGAGCATCATCGGTTTCAGAATCATAATCTGGATACACATGATCATCTACATCAACCGGATCAATATCAGAAGATGATTCATGCGCAGATGGCTCTTCAGTAGTATAATTAGCTCTCGCTTGAGGATGACAGTGATCCAAATCATCAGCGGCATCTAAATCACCAAACGATTCTCCAGAAGATTGATTTTCTGTATTATTGTTTAACTCACGAGATTGCGGAGGTGAAGAGTCATCATTTTGCTGTTGGGGGTGTTCATGTGGCGGTTCTTCTCTGGGTGATGAATCAAGATCATCACTATTGCCATTATCTCTATTTGGCATACAAGAGCCAGTACTATTCTGATTACAATAATACTTGGCATATGGATGATTGTTCATAAACCTAAAAGAATTGTAACAGCAACTCGGCATGGTAATAATAACACGAAACATTCAAAATGATATAGTGGTTGCATCAATACGTATATGCCTAACTGTCAAAACTGTGGATCACACGTAACAGAACAATATGTTAGAGTGTTCGAGCCCAGAGAATACGAAATGGGAGACGGACCAAGAGCATGTCCAAACTGCGAAGACATCAAAAGAACAGGTAGCGAAATCAGAAAAAAGCGGGCGTAATCAAGCTCACCATTGTCATTACCGAGATAATAATGATCTAGATAATGACCTTACCTTCTACATCTCTGTACAATAGGTTCAATCTCATCACGGACGACAGACGCTTCTACATCAATCCAACCACCCATAGAGAGCTCACTTGTGAAGTTGAGATTAATCGTCTCAACATCACTAGATTCGGGATCTTCAACGGAATATTCGTTGACTAGTGGAATGATTTCGTCCTTGATAGTCGCTCTGTCAAGAGCTGTCCACCCACTTAGATTAGATCCATTACCGAAATAGATTTTGGACGTTCCATTTTTAGAATCGTCATCTGACATCTCGCTGTCGGAAGTAGAGCTGTCAACGGATTCAGATTCATCGATACCAACATCAGACCCAACATCGACGGTACCTACATCAGATTTAGACTGATCTCCAACCGTTATATCAGCTGGTTGTTGCGGTGTGTAATCCACTCTACTCCAGAAGTCAGACAGTCTTTGACCAACATCATCTGGTTCAGTGTGGTTGAATTCTTCTTGCTCTTGTTCGGACAGATATTCTTTGACGCCATCCCAAGAATCAGACGAATACCGGCTATCGAGGAGCATACGAACACCGCACTCATCGTCCCCACGAATAACACGACCGAAAGATTGGCGAACCTTTCTAACAGCAGGAATAGTTAGAGCGGTTTCGAACCCTGATCCATCCATTCGCTGATCATATGCAGCCTTGATAGCCTGTGTTCTGGGTGTATTCGTAGGGATGAGGGGAATACCAACAGCAATACAACAATGAAGTTTATGCCCATCATAGTCAACCCCCTCAGTGATCGTAGATCGGGCACTAGTGAAAATAACAGAATCCCCACCAGAGAAGAACGACTCAAGAGTGTCCGTCGTCTCTCGGTCGCTACTGGATTGATCCAGGTGAAGCTCCTTGGATACATCATCGCGAGATTGGAAATACTCATACGCCCATTTTGCTTCGCCGTAGTTCGGCATCGCGATCATGACGTTACCCTCAGTCTGGATACCAGTCTTAATCACATTCAAGTACTGAATGCGAGTGTTAGACATGTCCCGTAGGTCATCAACAGGACGCCCACGGTTTTTGTAGATGTACTTATCCAGATCTACACTCAACGATAACCGATTATCAGTAGGGAACCGAAGTGGATACTGATCGAAGTCTGTTGGTCGGAAAACATCGGTATCCATATCAACACCACTTGAAGGCATTAAGCCCCCAGATGAATCACCACCATCAGAGTCATCATCCTGTTCTGGATCATCTTCTTCGGGATACGGAATGTCGTCGATACCTACCGCTTCTTTATAGACATCAGCGGGCTGGATTGTGGCAGACATGAGTACCCCACCACCAAGGTCACTGAAGATAGCTCTCAACTCATCACGAGGAACGCAGTTGAACAGCTGGAATTTTGGAGTCCACCCATGAACCCATTTGGGGAATGAATCTGGGATCGAATCTTTTTCACTGTCCTTCAAAACTACATGGCGATAATATTCTATGTCATCCTCTGTAGCCCACCGATAGAAGAAGTCACCAACGTCTTCTGCTTGAGTCTCGCGAGAATAAATCCCGTCACTCTCAAGGTGATCATAAGCAAGGTCGACAGCCATCATAACCTGATAGACTTTCGTAAAGTGATGTTCCTTGAACGACCGAGAGAGAGCATCTTTTGTGAATTGGTCTGTATCAGATTGATCAGGTTCAGCTAATTTCTTTTCCTGAACGTTTGCGCCATATCGCTCTAGCTGTTGTTGCCAACCTCCAGACCCATATTCCTCGTTGAGTTTTTCAGCTCCATACTCACCAAGTTTCTGCTTGGCGAAACGCATGAGCTGGATAGCATCAACCAAGTCATCGAGAGTAACAGACATGTTCGGAACAGCCTTGATCGCTGACTGAACAGTTTGTTGAGCCTGACGCTTTTCACCACCACTTTTGTCTGATAATGGCGTATCAGAAAAACTCCCCTTAGCACAGTCACGAGCGATTTTAACGTCATTGATCGCTCTGTTGAGGTTGTAGAGATCAAGTTCAGCCGAAAGCATATCTCGAACTTTGCGTTCAACTTGATGAGCCTCATCGACTACAACAATTGTCTCATCATCAAGCAACCCGATCTTATCATTTGTAAGCAATCGAGTCTGGGGATCAAACAAGTGATTGTAGTTGCCAAGAACAACGTCAGCATCACCTGCTAATTCAGACATCGATTCATGCGGGCAGATACCCCGTCTGGCAGCAGACTCAAACAACTGCTGTTGATCGAAGACATTGTTATGCGCTTCATCGAAGCCAAACGGAAGATTACCACGATTAGCGAAGAAACCCACATAGAAGGGATCGAATTTGCCCTGAAGGTTCATTGGCAAATTACCCTTACCCTGTGATTTCCGCTCATTCATATCAACCACGTCGTTAGTATGGGGAACATAATCGGGATACGGCGTTTCGACCCCATCAACAACTAATTGATCGAATTTAGAGTCATCAGTGAGACCGGCTACAATCTCTTGGACAGCTTGAGCTCTGAAGGGATCATGTATATACCGATCTTTGTACCGTTGGGCACGATCAGAGGGATCTTCCCAGTCATAATCATACCGCGAAAAATCTGGTGGGGAAAATCCATCTGGCCAATCAATCGGAATATTGCTATCAAACCGAATTACTTTCCGAGCCGTTTCGCGGAGACTATCCGCTTTCTCTGAAATAGAAATTGTATCGAAAGGAGAGACATTAGTGTATCCGTAGGGCATCATGTCGCTACGCCCGCGCATGACAACAGTGTTCACCGGGTCTTTAGATTCAGGGAGAGAATCATTGATACCCCTCATCTCATCAATGAATTGCTTTAATTGCTGTTTTACCGGAGTAACAGCAAGCACTCTAGAATATTGTGGGAAGAACTCATCGTCCTCGTCATCCATAAACTGCTCAGAGAGTATCTTTCTATCACGAATGGCGTGAATACCACCAGTGATAGCTGCAAGCGTCTTACCAGTACCACAGGCCCCTTCAAGAAGGTAGTAACCATTATCGTAGAGCAGCTCAACGAACTGGTTGATAGCATCAACCTGATCCTGATAAACAGAATCGTACCGGAAATACGGTGTCCAACCGTGATCGAGATCCTGAATATCAACCGGCTCAACCCCTTCTGATTCAAACTGATTTTCAGATTCCGAGTCTGAATCGTCAGTGAAAATCACATCCGGCTCAACGCGACTACCAACATTGGGACCTGTAGAAGATCCATCTTCCTTTCTTGGTGGTTCCATAGTAGTATAATAACCCATACTCCCTTTTGAAGGTTCGTTTTACAACGGCAATACGGGGTCGGAATATATAAAAGAAATAAAACCAATCACCTAACAACAGACAATGTTGACAGCGATCAAAAAGAGGGTATTCATCTTCTTCCTCTTCTTTGTGAAAATAGGTGTCGTAGCACATGAGTACGCACACAAACAAGCAGCGAAAAATCAGAACTTAGCCATTCATGAAGTGGTATACTTCTACCCATCAGGGAAAGTAGTACACGATCAACCTAAATCGTACAAAAGAATGTTTATTGTTTCTGCTGCACCATTCATACTCAATACCAGCTTCGGATTTACCATCTTCTTTAGCATCATTACATACATCAACTACGTTGGCCCAGGATCTATCACACCAACAGTAGCAGCTATATTGCTATTTGGAACATGGGTGGGGATCTCATTGTGCATCTACGCTTTTCCAAGCTCTCAGGACATTCAGAATATCAAAAACAAAGCCAAACAAAAATGGGACGAAAAGCCGTTTGGTATACTCGGCACACCTGTATTCCTCATTAGGCATATGAACATTCTACTCAGCTTGCCGATCATATTGGTATTGCTTATTCTAAATAGAACACGGAAAATATACTCTCACTACATTTTCACAGCAGTTATCGTGTATTTCGCCTACTACGCAGCATCAATAACAACGTTCGGATGATCTATTACAACACAGAAAGACACCAAAAATATAATCAATATACCGCCGAGATCAATGAAACATAGAGACCTAACAGAACACAACTAATTCATCAACCCCAATATACACAATGAACTCAACAAACGAAAATAACAACACCAAGCCGAGAATTTACACAGAAACAGGTAGGAAAAACTTCTTAATTGCTATTGTAGCTATATCCATTCTATTTCCAGTGGTCGCTGCGAGCCATCTAGAACCGATCACAGTATGGTTTCCAATTGTTGCAGTCATCGGCGTAATTCTAATTCGAAAGCGAAAGCCAGCACAAGTCCCTACATGGGTTATATACAATATATTTAGCGTCTACTTTATGATATACGCAATCTATTCGTTTGGAACAATGCTCTCTGTGGAAATCATGATTCTGTTCATCTTGGGTATGACCGTATACGACATATTAGGGGTCAAAGGCGGCCAAATGCAATCAATGGCTGGTAAGATGATCAGCTGGGGAGTTCCAATATTCATTATGGCTCCACACTCAGAAGAATTCGATTTCCAAAAATTCGTAGACATAATTCAAGAAGAAGGGCTTGAAGGTCTACACGAATCAAACCAAGGCGTATCTATGTTAGGTATCGGAGACGGATTCTTACCAGGAGCACTAGCTATCAGCGCAGCATCGTTAGGTTCAATTTCTCTCTTCAACCCAATCGGACTAACGTTCCCACAACTAGGGGCTGCATTAGGGGGTATAATCGGCCTGTCATTGCTTATGTGGGCTGAACTTCCACGAGCTATTGCGGCACTGATCGTATCCGCCCCAGGAGCTCTAATTGGTCTTGGAATTGGAATTGGCATAGATCAAGTGATAACCATCTTCATTTAGAATCAAGTCAGATACCTGGGGTCAAACCCCGAGGCAGTTGACTTAGAAAAGAGTTTATTAGGGAATATCTCAAAAAGAGTGTATGGAAAGATCTAGAAGAGGAATACTCGCTGCTACAGCAACAGCTGCAATCGCTGGATGCATACAAACAACAGATGAAGTCACAAGAGAACAATGGCTAAACGATGACGATTTCCCTTCAGACGACAGTAGAAATAGACATTGCGACGTTCGAGATCCTGGTCCATATTCAAGAACACTACAACCACAAGGACATGGCCACGATTCCCTCCTAATCGGGGTAGACGGAAGAGAGGGAATGCACGGAACGAATCATCATTCAGAAGTAGAAATCGAAGCAGATCATCCAGTCGACGTTTACGTGACAGCAGATGAAAGTATCGGGAACGAAGTCGACACAACAAACATAGATACCGAAAACGAATCCACAGGAAACGAAACTGATACAGACAATCACGGAGAAAGCCTCGAGCTAATCCAGCAAATAGACGAGCTGACTGAACTCGGTGTGACAGAATACAACAAAACACTCCGAGTCCCAGACGAAGACAAATACACAATCATCATTCTCCCTCCAGAACGGGAGGAAAGTGAACGATCAATCGAAGTCAACGTAGAACTAGAGTGTAGCTATTACCTCAGATTTGAGGAATACGAAGAAATACACAGCTAATCAACCCACAAAATCAGAGATAGAAGGCGTATTGCCAACATGTGAACCAAATTCTGAGTCAATAGAATCGGGATCTACGGAATCATACGAGACTGAGTATTCAGCCTCATCCAATCTTGAGAATCCAGAAACGGAATGGAATTTAATTGGTTGTTCCTGCTTCGTCATCACAGGGAAATCATAATTTTCAGAGCGATACTCAAACGAGTAGTCGTCATTTAGTCGGGATCGAACAAACTCAACATGACTATCTAACCTCCTGTTAATGATTTCAGCAGACAAACGGTCGACATCAGACAATCGAGACTCAAACGTATCTACGAATTCTGGATCTAATTCAGACCCAACCGAATTACGGCCAGCAACTATTGCAGCAAGCGATGTAGTTCCGGTCCCCCAAAACGGATCAAAAACAGTTTCTCCATACTGCGAAAACATATTGATGAGGCGGTATGGCAGTTCAATAGGGAAAGCAGCAGACCTATCCCGAGCATCGTTACTCAAATATTGATCTGCCCCATTGATGCCTGTCCAAAGATCAGAAAACCATTGATTACGCTCTTCCCAGAAATACGATGATTCATACCGAAGATCGCTACCAGATTCAAACGACCGCTTATCCCCCTTCCTAAATATAAGAATATGCTCGTGTTCCATTGTGACATACGCATTTGGTGGAATCATACCAGACCCCATAAATTTAGAACTTGAATTAGTGGGCTTACGCCAAAGAATACCGGGTAATTGAGTATAACCCATATCAGAAAAGGCATCTATGATTTGAGAGTGGTTGGGAAACAATCGAAAAGAATCACCAATATTCCTCGTAGCATCACCGATATTCACACAAACAATACCACCATCAGAAAGAACAGTATCCACTTCTGACCAAACCATATCAAGCTGATCGTGCATCAAAGAAAAAGCGGTCCCAACGTCACCACTTTCCATACAAGAAGATATCTCACCATCCATCTCAGAGAACAATTCATCCCACATCTCAACCATAGGATACGGGGGAGAGGTAACAACTAAATCAATTGAAGAAGGTTCAACCGCCTGTAAATCACGAGAATCGCCAATAACTACCTCATGATGAGTCTTCATAGACATAACTAGTCCATATAGATATTTAAAATCTTGCTATATTAAAAGCAGAAATAAACAGAACAAACTAAAATTGGTTTACAGAATCACTCAACAAATGCTAAAGGAGGATATCACTCGATAAACAACCAACAGTTAAAAACTAACTCAAATATCCGCAATCAGCGAGTCTACAGGGTCTTCTTCCTTGAGAGGGGAGAACCCATTATCGTACCCAAGATCACTGGTATCGCTCATTGGAGTAGCATACTCTTGAGCCACTAGGACACCAACCTCAGAATAATTGGAATCGTCCAGACTCAAAGAGTCGAGAATTAGCGTTTCACAACCGAATTTACCAATGAGCTGTTCAAGAGCAGTTAGCGTCTTCCAGAGCAGATCAATAGGATCTATGTTATCTTTCGACTCGAATATAACATCTTGTGTGGGGCCTTGATCCTGCTCAGATTCGGGAAGAGGAAGTTCAGGGAACTCTCTATTCTGAATTCGATACAAGATTTGAGAGTATACCATATCTCGAGACTCAAAGAAATCAAGCCTGAACGACGTACTAAAGACAGATGTATTTTCATCTACACACTTGAAGAATGCAGAGAATACCGGAGTTCGACAGTATGTAGAGGGGTGTTGGGTATCAGAGGGTTGTGCTAAATTATTTCGGTCCATATTTTTGACTTCACAGTAATCAATATAACCGGATGTAAAATAGGTAGCGGTTATTTGAGGTGCGAAAAGACGCATATATAAAATATGTGATTGAGACATCTATATCCAGAGGTGACAAGCGAGTGCAAAGAGAACATAATAAATACTTAACCATTCAGCATTTAGAAAAACCATAACTATAACAGTACCACAGTCACCGAACAATGATAGAATCCGAAGCTACAGAACCGTTCTAACCATGTAGTGTTGGAACGACAGCAATAGATTCGGTTTCAAGCGAACATAGCAAGATCAACTATGAGTACACAACTCACCACATCAGAGTGGGATATACCACCAAAGCGTGCAGAAGGCGAAACAATCGAAGAACGATTTCTTGACAACGTAATCAACAGAATCCTACCAGGACGATATCTCAATAAAGACGAGAACGGAAACGTTATCGAGAAACCAGAGGAACTTTTCGAGAGAGTTGCC
>LKMJ01001027.1_pt1 | contig 23708 bp, 24 predicted proteins | sample 643391 | NCBI WGS metagenome assembly LKMJ01 (sample SAMN04112250, study PRJNA286221) | soda lake metagenome | biome: soda lake; feature: Kulunda Steppe; material: water; isolation source: sample PL-Br10 brine of Picturesque Lake | place: Russia: Kulunda steppe | collected 2010-07
ATATTATTCATATTGTTGTTTCGGTGATGATAGTCCCATAGTGGACGACAACGCGTAGTGGAACACGATTTCAGAGCGCATCTATTATCGTATTAATTGGCGGTAGAAACACATTGAATACTACTGGACACTCAGTGTGCATCCCGTACCCAACATCAAGGCTGACGCTGCGTTCTCGGTCACCGTTCGCCATAAGCTATTCACTCATCGGGTGCCTGCAGATGGTCGCGTGAGCGATCAAACTCGCTGTGACAATCATATTTATGTTGTTATATTGGTTAACATATCCTGAATGTTATTCTGGTCACAAGCAATTGTATTATTTGGCTCCTCATAACTTGTCAATACTTGTGATACCACGTCATTTCAGATACTGGTTGGCTATACCCTGCAACATCATGTTCATTCTTAGACTAATAATTAAATTCACTCATCAATAAGAGATTATTGATACTGCTGAACAGCTGCTGTGGAGTCAGAGAGGACAATGGCACCAAGTCAGTGGTGTCTGACACGAATGCTTCCGCTCGATGTGTTCGGACTGGATTCGGCCGTAGAGAGTCTGTTGCAGCAAGGAGTCGCGAATCGAGCGGGTCAAATAGCGTCCGCGGTGTCCGCAACACAATCGTCAGTAAACTGGAGGTACAATAACGCTCAATCGGATGGTTTCATGTGGTCAGATTGATACCGGTTACATATGCGACTTGCACGCGCTCAGACGACGGACGGAGTCGTTACAGGCACCTACGAAAACGGGGTCCTCAGATCGGGGACAGGTACGTATGAGATCGGTGCCGACACCGATCTTTTGGCACCCGTGTCGTCTTCAACACTATACTGCGTCGGTCGAAACTACGCGGCGACACTCGACCAGATGGAGTACGAGCGTCCGACGGAGCCCGATTTTTTTATTAAACCCAGCGTATCCATACACCCGCCAGAGACGCCGATCCCGTATCCGACCTTTTCGAACGAGGTCACCTATGCCGGAGAGCTCGCAGCTGTGGTCGGCGAAAGGTGTCACAACGTCGCCGCAGACGAGGTCTCTGACGCTCTTCGAGGATACACGATCATGAATGACGTAGATGCCCTCGACCAGCCAGGCCGAACAGCACGAAAAGCCTTCGACGGTTCCGCTCCGCTTGGCCCCTGGATCGAGACTGATCTGGACCCGACCGGACTCGATATGCGTACAGTAATCAATGGGGAAGAAAGGCAACGCTCGAACACTGAGTTGATGCTGTTCAAACCGCGGGATGTCGTCTCGTTTCTCTCCGAGAGATTCACTCTGCAACCTGGCGATGTCATCGCGTTCGGAAGTCCGGCGAACCCCGGCCTGGTCGAGCCAGGAGACAAGATCGAGATTACCTACGAGGGGATCGGAACACTCCGAAACACGGTTGTAAACGTTGAGACAAAGAGTTCCGAATCTTGTTAATGGTAGCTATTCCACTCCGTCGACCGAGGAATACGAGGCCTGACAGAACGTATCGTCTGTCGCACTCGGGTAGGAGACTGTGCGAACGCATCGATAGTCGGGTCGACTGGGGGTATGCTACCTAATACAGCGAAAGATTCCGGGCGTTCACAGCGGGGAGGACGTCATGGTGTCGCCACCGAATGGTCGTCGATAGCGTCACTGAGAATTTCCGTACAGCGGTGCCAGTAGTTGGGGGTGTGTCCTGCGTTGTGTGGGGTGACAAGACAGTTTTTTAAACTCCAGAGTGGGTGGTCGACGGGAAGCGGTTCGGGATCGGTGACATCGAGAGCAGCACTCCGAATATCGTTGCCACGCAGTGCCGCTACCAACGCATCCGTCTCGACGACCGGGCCTCGAGCGATATTGACGAGCATCGCGTCCGTCGAGAGCGCGTTAAGTAGCTGTTCGTCGACGAGCCCCTCCGTCGTCTCGGTCAACGGACAAGCGAGCACGAGATAGTCGCTGCGAGCGGCGGCAGCGAGCGTCTCTTCGAATCCAACGACTTCGTCGGCATTCCCACCCTTGTCCGGCGTATAACGGACACCGATGGTCTCGACGCCGAAATCACTGAACCGGTCGAGTATCTCTGTCCCGATGGGCCCCATACCCACGACGGTGGCTGTCGATCCGCGGAGCTCCCCAGCTTGGAAGTGGTTCCACTCGCCGCGCTCGTTTTGCTGCCATGCCCTAGAAAGGTTCCGGACATCGGACAGCACGTATCCCATCACCTGCTCGGCAACGTTCGGCCCATGAACACCTGAAGCGTTAGTGACGGCTACTCCTGCCTTCTCTAGTGCGTCAAGTGGAAGATGACCGATACCTGCGAAGGTACAGACGAACAACTCGAGCGTCTCGGATGAGGCGACTAGTTCCGAATCAATCTGATAACCCGTTGCTACCGATGCCTCCGTGATATGTTTGCGTTCTTCTGCTGGGGTGCGTGCAACAGCGATGTCCAGATCAGAATGCGCCTCACGGATGGTCTCGGCGTACTCTTCAGGGTCGAGACCGTGGATCTTGTGGTGAAGAACGACGATATCGGTCATCGTCCACTACGTTCCTTTTTTGTTGTGGTGGCAAACTGTACGCTGTCGGTCGGTCGGCTTTCTGTTGGTAATGAAATCACTGCTCGTGATTTTATTTACAGGTTTAAATTAATAAACGCTCCGGTTTTTTGACTGACGTTCTGGCTGTTATTCACCAATGTGGGACACAGCTCGTTAGCCGAACGGTGACCCAATAGGACAGCATGAGAGAATTACCCCGCTCTGAGATTATGAACTCCCTCTCAGCCACAGATTCAATACGTAACGCCGAACAATCATTTATAGAATGAAAACACTCAATAGTATCGGATAGTTGTATACTTGTATGCCAGAAGTTCCAGTCGCCGACTTCTCTTCTTTATTTTTACTCATGAACGAGAGGCACCCACCTGCAGGAAACTCGGGGGAATCGTCAGATTCGCAGACCATGAGACAGTATGTATAGACTGTACTTGTCGTGTTATTCAACACGCTCTGATGCCGATGGGATAGCTACAACGGAGAGAACTGAATAGATGACGGAGACGCTCGAGATCAGTGGAGAAGCACTCAGAAATGACATCGAGCGAACGGCTGAGTTCGGGGCAATCGACTGTACGGAGGGCCGCGGCAGAACAGCGCTCCCGGGGACAATGTCGAACGGACAGGCCCGAACCTACCTCATCGAACGAATGACGGTTGCTGGTCTCGAGGTCAGCATCGACGCTGTCGGAAACATTTCAGGGCGATGGTCGCCGGATACTGTCGACGATGACACCCAGCCAGTTGCTGCTGGAAGCCATCTGGATTCAGTTCCAGAAGGAGGGATCTTCGATGGGCCGTTAGGTGTCTATGCTGCCCTCGAAAGTGTCCGTGCGATCAAAGACTCCGATCTCACTGTCAACCGACCGATCGAAGTCGTCTGTTTTACTGGCGAAGAGGGAACGCGGTTCTCCGATGGTGCCCTGGGCTCGTCTGTCGCTGCGGGAAAACTGCCAGTCGACAAAGCCCTTTCGTACTCGGATGGAGACCAAACCCTCGAGCAGGCGCTCGATCACATCGGGTTCAAAGGCCACGGACGTCTTGAGGCCAGCAACTGGCATGCCTGGTTTGAAGTCCACGTCGAACAGGGAAAACGACTCGAACGCGCAGACGTCCCGCTTGGAATCGTATCCTCCATCACTGGAACAACCCGCTGTCATGTGACGTTCAACGGTGAAAGCAATCATTCGGGGACGACACCCATGACCGATCGTCATGATGCACTCACTGCTGGCAGTGAGTTCATCCTCGCACTGGAATCGGCGGCGAAAGATATCGCAACCACCGACAGTGAATCTGCGGTCGCAACCGTGGGCTCGCTCTCGGTCGCCCCCGGCGCGACCAATGTGGTTCCCGGCACCGTCGAACTCTCCGTCGACATCAGAGACGTCGACGCAGCCGTCATACAGCGACTTATCGACACTGTCGAACAGACGTGCGACCGTATTGAAACGGAGCGTGCCGTCGACACAGAGATCGAACGCGGATACGATATCCTACCGACATCGATGACCGATCGACTCTCAGAGCAGCTCCGGAGAGCCACCCTAAAAAATGGTGTCGAACCATTCACACTACATTCCGGTGCCGGACACGATACGATGCAGATCGCCGAGGTGACGGATGTTAGTATGCTGTTCGCTCGGTCACGTGGCGGACACTCACACAACCCACTCGAACGAACCGACTGGGAGGACTGTACGCTCGCAACGCGCGTTCTGGCAACCGCGATCGCCGAAACGGCTGGCGCAGACGTGGGCGATCAAAACGCAGCCGACAGCCGCTGATCACTGTGAATCGCCTGATACGAAAAGAGAGCCTTGGCTTAGAGATCTCACTGCCCGCCGAGATACATTTCGATAATTTCGTCACTCTCCAACAATTTACTACTTGCTCCTTTGAATGGACCTCACCCATCTCAATAACGTACGTCCGATCGGTATTTTTCAATGCGCGAACGGCGTTCTGTTCTACCATCAGGATACTCGTTCCAGCGTCCTGAATTTCGTTGATCAACTCGAACGTTTCGGCCACGAGTTTCGGTGATAAGCCAAGTGACGGTTCGTCTAACACTAGCAGATCCGGGTCCGTGATGAGTGCTCTGCCGAGTGAGACCATCTGCTGTTCGCCCCCACTCATCGTGCTTGCTTTCTGCTCCCACCGCTCTTCGACCCGGGGAAAGAGGTCGAGTACTTTTTCGAGGTTCCGTTCGTACTCCTCGTCACTGATCGTCCACGAGCCTAGCTCGAAGTGTTCTTTCACAGTCATATCTGGGAAGATGATCCGACCCTGTGGGACGATCCCGATCTGTTCGTCGACCAGTTCGTGGACGCTTGTATCAGTGATATCGTTGTCTTTGTACGTGATTGACCCCTCCCAGCAGGGTAAGTATCCAGTGATCGCCTTCAGTACCGTTGATTTCCCGGCCCCGTTCGGGCCGATAATCGCAACTGACTCCTCATCACCGACATTCATTGAGACATCGTCGACGACTAGGTTCTTACCATACCCTGTAGATATATTATTGACACTGATTGTATTATTTTTTGTCATATATCTTCACCAAAGTATGCTTCAACAACCTGTTCATTTTTCTGTATTTCGGTTGGACTCCCACGCGTAATTAGGTTTCCGGCGTCCATAACCAGGATGTCGTTGCAGTGATCCATCACGAGATCTAGATCGTGTTCGATAAGCAAGAAGTTCACACTATGTTCCAACGAAGAATGAATGACATCGAGAATTTTGTTCTCCATATTCGGATTCACACCCGCAAACGGCTCGTCGAGCAACACAAGGTCTGGATTGAGCATTAGCGTCTGACAGATGCTCACCAGTTTCTGCTGTCCAAATGAGATGTCTCTGGCCAGTTGATCCGATTTCTCGGTCAACTCGACCGTCTCAAGGAGGTTGTCTGTCAAATAAAAAGACGTCCCGATACCGGAGACCAGGCCACTGCGGTCTACAGCAGTCTGGAGAGGAATTGTTCGGCGCGGTCGGTTTTTGGGCTCTCGAAGAACGCTTCTGTCGGTTGCTCCTCAACGACCCGGCCGTGGTCCATGAAGACAATTCGGTCTGCGACCGTGCGTGCGAAGTTCATTTCATGGGTAACCAGAACCATCGTCATTCCCTGTTCAGCGAGATCTTCGATGACGGTGAGGACGTCTCCGACCAGTTCCGGATCGAGTGCGCTCGTCACCTCGTCGAAGAGCATAACTGCAGGATCCATCGCAAGCGCTCGCGCGATCGCAACCCGCTGTTTCTGCCCACCCGAGAGACCGTTCGGTCGTTTGTCGATCTGCTCGGGGAGCCCCATTTTTTCCAGTAGTTGCTCGGCCTGGACTTTTGCCTCCGACCGAGGGCAGTCGCCTATTTTTCGCGGGGCGAGTGTGATGTTTTCCTCGACAGTCAGATGCGGAAAGAGATTAAACTCCTGAAAGACCATTCCGATCTGCTGTCGGAGCGTATTAATGTTGATAGTCTCGTCGTGAATCGGGGTCCCCTCGATCGTGATCTCCCCACGTTCGATCTCTTCTAGCCTGTTTGCACAGCGTAGCAGCGTCGACTTTCCGCTGCCGCTTGGACCGATGATAACCACGACATCCCCCTCAGTGACAGACAGTGAGACGTCTTCGAGTACCTGGAGTTCGTCGAAGTACTTATCGACGTTCCGATACTCGAGTATGGACTCAGACATTGGTCTCACCCCAGTCGTACCGGGTCTGCAGCTGACGGTAAATCACCCCAAGTGGGAGCGTCAGTGCCAGGTAGGAGACGGCCACCAGCACCAGCGGTGTCCATGGGTCGAAGTGTGCGGAGTTGACTTCCCTGAACGTCTGGATAATCTCCGGGACGGCGATGACGGTCATCACAGAGGTGCTCTTTATTAGGTGGATTTCCTCGTTGACAATCGCTGCGAGGGCGTTCCGGCCCGCTTGTGGCAACACGATGTGAATCATCGCCTGTGGCCGACTGAGTCCAAGTGTTCGTGCGGCTTCGAGCTGCCCGTCTGGGACAGCATCGATACCACCCTTGATTGCCTCTCCCATGTAGGCACTCACTAGGAGCGTGGAGGCGATGATTGCGGTCGGAATCTCCCAGTTCGAGATAGGAAACTGCCCCGCATCCCAGAACGAAGGAATTCCGACAAAGATCACGAACAGGAGGAACAAGAGCGGAACACCCCTGAAGAACTCCGAGTACGCCGTCGAAAAGGCGTACGTAATAGTGGTGTCGGAATGGCGTCCGAGCGCCAAGAGGAAGCCGCCGATTAGCGAGAACACCGACGTCACGACGACGATGAATAACACTAGGGCCCAGGCCCTGACGAACAGCGGAATGATGCTGATCAACAGCTCTGCATTGACGAACAGCGTTACCCGGAACAGAAAGTATCCTACGACGAGGGTGAGAACAACCGAGACGCCAACCCCAATCCACTTCAGATAGTCCTCGCTCGTGAGTATATTTTGAACGACATTCCGTGTCCCGGAGTTGGTGTTTTGTTGCACCCAGTTGAATTTATCAGCCATTTATTCTTAGTTCGCGGGTGAATTAGAAGTCCGTAACGACGTGGTTATCTATGGCTCCGTCTAAGATACCCTCTTCTTCGGCCATTTCGATTCCCTCATTAATCATTTCGACCAACTCCTCGTCTTCTTGTCGGAAGCCGTAGGCCATCTCGCCAACGCGCAGGCCGACGTAGTCTGGTGGATTGTCGTGTCCCTCCTCAGCAGGACCAACGTCTTCGATTAGTTCGAGGTTCTCATGTTCGATCATGAACCTCTGCAGGGTAAGGTCGTTCGTAACCGTAGCGACTGCCTGCCCAGCGAGAAGCGCATTGATCACTCCCTCCATATCGTCGTACGCGTCGAAAGACACCTCTCCGTCGAGCATCTCTTCACCGAGTCGTTCTTCGGCGATGTCCTGTGCGAGGGTTCCAGACTGGACTGCCATCGTCTCACCGCGGATATCCTCGACAGAGTCGATGTCGTACACATCGAGCGTCGCGGCTGTATGCCAGGATTCGATATGAGGATCGGAGAACGCGATAACCTCTTCTCGTTCCTCCGTCGGCGAGACGGCACTGGCGAAAATATCAAAGTCCCCGTTCTGTAGGTTCTGGATGAAAGTATCGAACGCGACTTCTTGTATCGTGTAGTCTTGGTCCATCTCGTCGAAGATCCAAGTTAGCATATCGATATCGATACCATCGAATTCGTCGTCCGTGTTCCGGTAGGTGAACGGTGCCCACGGGATATCGACGCCGAGGACAATCTCGTCAGGTACCCCGTTACCGACCGCACTGGTATCGTCGGAATCCGAGTCTCCGAGACATCCTGCGAGGGCAATCCCGCCGACGCCGGCCAAGCCTCCCTTGATGTACTGTCTGCGATCGTATTTCGGTCCTCGTTCAGACATTCTGTTCACCCTGAGAATGTTGACAGTGTTGAGTTCTATCGACTATTCGACTCCATATGTGCGTTTCTCTCTGCATTACAACGAAAATTTTCTATTTATGCCGTATAAGCCTTTCGTATACCCAATACCTAATCATAATATCATTTAAACACCATTATACACCTCATATTTGTTCCAAATGTTCGGTTATTCTTGAATATGTTCGCACACCTGAAGTGTCGAAAGAATGTCCTATTTGAAGAATGTGTATATATTAACGAGTTCGCTGAAGTAAGCAGAACATATTTGTCATACCGGTAATTAATAGGTTATGTGGTCAAATTAGTACTACTGAAACGACCAAAAGAAGGTGTCTCGAGAGATGAATTGATCGAATATCTCCGCGAAGTTCACGGCCCACGAAACGCCGCCCTGTCGAACGTCGATTATAGTCTTGCGGCCCATGTGGAACCCGAGGACCACGACCAACTCGTGGATAGAGATTATTACGACTCGAGCGAGACGATTCCCGTCGACCCCTCCGAAACGAGCTACGATGCACTCGAAATTCACGAGTTCGATACGATCGAGCAGTTGATTGCGACACACACCAGCGAGGAAGGGGAACAGGCGGAGGGGAATATGAGCGACTACATCGATTTCGAGGAAGAAATTGCGTTTGTCGTCGAAGATGTGGAGATATAATCGTCGTTTCCCTCCTCGAGCGCACAGTAACAGCGGTTCGATACCACGGCCAGACGTCGATCCTCTTATCAACTGCATCAGCCGACAGCCCCGGGCTGCGATCTATTGATTCCCAGTCCCTCACTGAACGTCTGTGAGCGACCGTAGATCGCCTGTCACCGTGATCACGATACTTTTTCAGACATTCTCCGCTCTCGTGGTTATAGTAACAACTGGAATGTTTACACACCCGATCGCACAGCAGTCGTGTGATCGGGTGTGTACTGACGTTCAGTGCTACTATAATGACCGCAACGATGAAACACGGACAGCGTGCAACGAACACCTGCGATCGTGTATGAACGAGTCTCGGGCGTTCCTGTGCTCACACCTGACTGTCGCGACCGAGTTACCAGCTCGATCGACTCCTGTTCGACGGCTTTATCGCTCTATTACTGCAGTCACCGATAGCGCAGGCGATATCTCACGAGAACATCAAAAATTGATACAAGACTTGATTCTATGCCCGAATAATCGATCCGGGGAGCGAGCCAGTGACTGTCTCGTCACGGACGACGAACGAGCCGTTTATTATCACGTGGCTGATTCCGTCGGGGTACTGCCGGGGGTGTTCGAACGTCGCGTTCGAGCGGACCGTCGTCGGGTCAAAGACGACTAGGTCAGCATCCATCCCCGGTCGAATAAGACCTTTCCAGTGGAGTCCCATGGCTCGAGCCGGGAGTGCTGTCATCAGTCGGACAGCCTTTTCGAATCGAAGCAGATTCTTCGTTCGAGCGTACCGAGCGAGCACTCGGGGATAGGTTCCGTACGTTCGTGGGTGTGGATTCCCACCGAACATCCCATCGGTAGCAATACAGGCGCCACTGTACCGCAGAATTTCCTGTACATCATCCTCGTGGAGGAACCGCGTTATCTTTCCAACCTCGAGGCGCTCTTCGAGGAGGAGATCCATAATCGCGGTCTCGGGGGATGTCTCACGAGCCCGTGCGATGTCAGCGATTGTTTCGCCGACAAACGCCTCGTTCTTCTCGGTTGCGACGCTCGTCACCGTGACTTTTTCCCAGTCGTCCGGCCTCGCTTCGAGGTGGGCCCGGAGTCGCTCGCGATCAGTTTTGGTCTGGAGTGAATCGAGCACCGCCTCTGGCCCGTTCACGTGCACCCACGACGGGAGCACCTCGCCGAGCATCGTCGAGCCAGCTGTGTAGGGATACTGGTCAGCTGTAATATCGACCCCCCGTTCGCGAGCTACCTCGAGTATGTTGATCGCTCTATTGGCCTTCCCATGTTGGGGAGCGAACGCGAGTTTGAAGTGTGAGAGGTGGATCGGGATCGACTCTTCGGCCCCAATCCGAACGAACTCTTCGAGAGCGTTCCAGATGTCTGCGGCCTCGTTTCTGATGTGGGCAACAAACGGGCGATCGAAAGGAGCCAGTCGTGCAGCGAGCGTCTGGACCTCGTGGGTAGTCGAGTGGACCTGGGGTGGGTACACCAGCCCGGTAGAGAATCCGATCGCGCCCGCCTCCAAGGCGTCCGTAACGAGGGACGCCATCTCGTCGAGTTCTGCCTCGGTTGGCTTCCGGTCTGTCATTCCAAGCGTTTCGTATCGGACGGTTCCATGGCCAACGAGCGTCGCAATGTTCGGCCCGCAACCGGCCTCCTCGACTGCGTCTAAGTACGTGCCTAGACTATCCCACCGCCAGTCGCTCTTGAGGCGCCCGTTCATGCCACTCAGGTGATCTTCCCACTCCTGTTTACTGTCTGCATAGATCGGACCTGCGGAGAACCCATCCTGGCCGACGATTTCAGTTGTAATTCCCTGCCGGACCTTCGGTTCCAAAAGCGGATCTGCAAAGACCTGAAGGTCAGAATGTGAGTGGGTATCGATGAATCCCGGACAGAGAAATGAGCCGTCGATGTCGATACTGTCGATTGCGCCTGGGATGGTGTGAGATTGACGCGAAACCCGCGTAATCGTTCCATCTTCGACTGCGACCCACCCACGGAACCAGGGTGACCCTGTTCCGTCGATGATCCGAGCATTTTTTATTATAATATCCATTTAATTGGCAATTTTATTTGTGTTCGTAACTGTATTTTTATTAATAACTACGCATCCGATCGGTCCAGTGACGTCCCGATGTTTAAACCGGATCTTGGGCCGATCAGCGATCGAACGATCGACTATAATCGACAGGCGTCAATGTCCCATCCAGTGAGACGGTCGCGTCCAGTGTCGACCGTGCCAAGACGGTGCCCTCGGAAACCACCAGTGACCGGGGACCCTGCGTTCGGAGCACGTCGAAGGGCTCCTGTTGATCGTAGACGACTAACGATCCCTCGTTTCCTTCTACGAGCCCGTACGAATCCGAATCGATCCCGTAGACCGCCGCGTTATCCGTGGTGAGGAGTTCCCAGATCGTTCCCGCATCCTCGTACCCGTTGATGTGGGCGAAGTGAGCCAGCATGAACGCCCCCTTGAGCGGATCACCGTCACCGTACGGATTGAACAGGTCAACGATGTTGTCCTGGCCGATTCCGACTGGGACACCGGCCGCTTTGAGCTCTTCGACCCGGGTATGGCCACGCCGACGGGGATAATCATCGTATCGGCCCTGAAGGACGGCATTCGTGATCGGATTCGTGACGACAGACAGTCCGCTGTCGGCGATCATCCGGATCAGTTTATCCGCGTACGGGTTGGGATAGGAGTGCAACGCCGTGACGTGACTGGCCGTTGTCCGCTCTCCAATCCCCCGTTCGTCGACTTCGGTGGCGAGGACTTCGGTACATCGGGACTGGGGATCATCGGTCTCGTCGATATGGACGTCGAGACCACAGTCGTGGGCGACGGCCATATCGACGATGGCTTCAATGTGTTCGACCGCACGTTCCCGGGTCGGTTCTTTGTGGGGGACTCCCCCGACCATATCGACCCCCATCTCGAGTGTGGACTCGAATAGCTGTTGGCCGGCTTCGTTGCCGGCGAGTGAGTCCATCGGGAACGAAACCAGTTGTAAATCGACCGCCGTCAGCTCGTCCCGAAGCTCGACGAGTGCCTCGACTGTCGTGAGGTCTGGGTGACTTGAGTTGACGTGGGTTCGGATTCGAGTAATGCCAAAGCTCACGAACCACTCGATGACGCGGCGGGCCCGTTGCTTGATCTCCGATTTGGTGATCTCCTCGCGAATCTCTGTCCACCGTCGCCACCCTTCCTCTAACGTGTTCGATCGGTTCCAGTATGGATCGCCGCCGATCAGAGCACTGTCAAGGTGTGTGTGTGGCTCGATTAGCGGTGGCGTCACCAGTCGGCCGCCAGCATCGTAGTGCTGGTCGGCGTCGAACCGTTCGGGGTCGCCGTCTCCCGCAGGAACCACCCTATCAATCATTCCGTCGCTGATTTCAATATCAATCTTGCTGTCGCCTAGCGTCCGTCCGTTTGTCAGGATGAAGTCAGTCATATTTGTAACACTGTTTGAGACGTTATTCCTCGAGTGGGAGTGGTTTCCAGTCGACTGGTTCTCGATGAACGAATTCGCCGTGCCCGGGATTCGCAACGATGTCGCCGTCGTCGGCGACGAGTGTCCCTCGAACGAACGTCTTGTCGACGGCACCGGTGACCGTCCGGCCCTCGTAGATCGAAAAGTCGGCGACTGAGACGTTGTCCGCCGCAGTGATCGTCTGCTCCTTCTCCGGGTCGAAAACGACCAAGTCTGCGTCGGTCCCGATGTCAAGCGTTCCCTTCCCCGGGAAGCCAAACGTCCGAGCTGGATTCGTCGACATCACGCGGACGAGGAACGGATAGGAAAGCCCGCGTTCGTTGATCGCTACGTCGTGGAACACGGGGAGGCTTCGCTGGAGGCTGTTGGCTCCAAACGAACTCTCCCACCAGCGTTCGACGTCTTTTCCCTCACGACTGAACGCGACGTGATCGGTGGAAACGACGCTCAATGCGCCATGATGAAGATGGTCGAACATACCGTCAACGTCCTCATCACCTCTGAGTGGGGGTGCAATAATCGGCAACGTTCCGTCTTCGTATACTGCATCGGTAAGCGCGGTGTAGTGAGTACAAGTCTCTGCTCGAACCTGCGTGCCGTCCTCCTGATAATCTTCAATCACGTCTGCAGTCTCCCGACAGGAGGTGTGGAAGCCGTAGTATTTGACACCCGCGTTCCGAGCCATCCGCAGGGCATCGTCGGCGGCCATCGATTCGGTGTAGGGTGGTCGAGATGCTGGATACCACTTCGACTCGGATTTCCCTTCGGCTTTCAACTGTTCTGTGAGTCCGTCGATTATGGACTGGTCTTCGGTGTGGACGACTGCGATCGCATCCCGGTCCGCGAGTTCGCCGAACACTCGGTTGATGAATCCGTTGGAGACACCCTGTTCGTAGGCGGTGAACATCTTGAACGAAGGGACCCCTTCCGCCATGACAGCATCAAGTTCGTCGAACAGCTCCGGATCCTCACGAGTGATACCTCCGTGGAGCCCGAAATCGATCAACGAGCCTTGTCCCTTCTCTTTCTGACGTGAGACCGCCTCGAGAAGCGTACCGTCTTTGTTCCAGATACTGATCGAATCGGAGCCGGTGTTGGCCCATGCTTGCCACGCGAAATTGATACAGGTCGTAATACCACCCAATGCTGCTGCCGCGGTTCCCGTTTCGTAGGTGTCTTGCGAGTAGTAGCCGTCGATGTGCGTGTGTGGATCGACGAGACCGGGAAAAATGTACTTGCCCGTGACATCGATTACTTCGTTGGCGTTGGGTACGGTATCCCCAATAACTGCAATTTTCCCGTCTCTGATTCCAATATTGGCTTCGGACATACTCTGGGCGGTGACGAGTGTCCCGCCTACAAGTGCCATATCAACTGACATTGATATACGCTTCATTTCTACCGGTATAACTTTGGTGGATGTGGCCATACTCCGGAATGAATGATACATTCGTTCCGAGTCGACGTATATCGAACTCGATTCGATACATTTCCGCTTGACCGGTTGGTGCGGTCAAAAAGCCAGTTTGCACCATACGAATCGGTGAGCACCCGACGGCGAGCCATGTAACAACAACAAGTTCTTCGGTCGCGGACCCAGACCACTTCTCGGCCGATTGCAGTAGTGGCATGAATATCGTTACCCCTAGGAGCAAACACAATCTTCTAGGACGCGCAGACGAGCATCTACACTGCCGCGGCGATATTTTGGGTGCAAAGCGTTTAGAATTCGTCTACCGACAGGCCGAGTATATCGGGGCGAAATCGGTTCAAAAAGCGTAATGAGAAGGTGTTCGTCATCGTTACACTCGGTGATCCGTTGGATGGGTGAGGACGTGCCCGGTACGGCCAATCGTAGTAACAACTGACCACTCCGTCGTCGATCCGAACACAAAGCACCCAGCAATCTCAACGACCCAGAGGAAATCAACGGTTCCAACGAAGTCCGGTCAGTCGGTGGCTTCTCTCATCAAGACCTGAGTGCGAACGGTTCGGAATTAGAGGCACTACGGTTTCAGACGTTCTAGTGGGGATCCCGCGAGTGGCATATTCGCCTTGCCCGTGGTCGGCGACGATCTCACTTTCGTGTGCCACTACTTCACCTCTGACGAGCGGAGTCTCTACTGCGCCAGTCAGCTTGCGGTCCTCGTAGATTGAGTAGTCTGCAATGGAGATATCGTTTTCGGCACTGACTGTTTGGGTTGCTGTCGGGTCGAACACGACGATATCTGCATCGTAGCTGGGAGAGATCTGGCCTTTCGTTTCGAGGCCGAACGTCCGTGCCGGTCGCGCTGATATAGCTCGAACGAGGAATGGATAGGATTATCGCCGACGAACGACAGCAGCGTCGTGAAAGACCGGGAGACTGTACTAGAGTCCATTGATCCCGAACCCGGCATCCCACCATGAATCCGATGTCTTTTCCTCGCGTGTGGTTACGACAATGTTCCGTCAAAACGACATCGAGAGTTTTGCGCGTGAGATACTCGAACATAGCGTCTCTGTCCGCATCCTTCTGGAGCAGGGGCGCCATAATTGGGAGACAGCCATCTCGCTTGTATGCCGAGCGGTTGAGAGCTGTATAGTGCATGCAGGTCTCGGCCCGGGTGAGACTCCCATCGTCCCGGTGGGCTTCGATAACGTCGTCCGATTCTTTCCCAGAGGTATGGACCCCATAGTACTTCGTGCCCGCTTCCCGGGGCAGTCTGAGCGCGTCGGCGGCAGCCATTGCTTCGGCGTGGTCTGACCGTGCAATCCGGATAGAACACCGGATCGGTCTTGCCCTCAGCTTGCTGTTAAGCAGTTTGTCGATTACAAACATCTGTATCTTCGGTGTGGACCACCACGACGGCATCTCGGTCTGCGATCAGTTCGAAGGCGCGTTCGAGACGCCAAACTCGTAAGCAATGAAGAGTTTGAATGACGTCACGTCCTCGTCGAGTGTGGCATCGAGTTCGGCTGGGGGACCTGTTCGCTCGTGATAACCCCGTGAAGCCGAAGTCGACCAACGAGTCTTCGGCCTGTTCGCGCTGTAGGCGATACCCTCAGGGAGCGTCGTCCAGGGTTTGCTGTCGCGCTCTTGCCAAGCGAAGATGATGACCGAGTCACCCCACCGAGTGCGGCCGCAGCACCCCCGTTTCGTAGGCTTCGACCGAGTTGTCGCCTTCAAAATGGACGTGCGGGTCGACCACCCCGGGTAACAGGAGTTTGTCTGTCGCATCGATCCGTTTTGCAGGCTCCTCAAAGATTGTTTCGGCACCAATGGCGACGATCTGTCCATTGTCGATCGCGCCGTCCGCTTCAATAACGGTTTCGTCGGTCACGACGGCTCCGCCGGTAATGAGCGTATCAATCATTGGTCTGGTCTGTCGAAATCGATCTGTTGCCGTTGGCCGTCCCAGGCGACGGTCGTCGTTCTCTCCGTTCGAGCGACTGGGTGGCCATCACTGAGTACGAGCGTTCGCGGGCTCTGTGTTCGAAGGACATCGAACGGTGATCGGCCGTCGTAGACCACGAGCGATCCCTCGTTACCTTCCTCTAGTCCGTACGACTCGACGCCGAAAACAGACGCGTTCGCCTCGGTCAGCATGGTCCAGATTTTCCCGACGTCGTCCTGCCCATTCATATGGGCAAGGTGGACAAGCACGAACGCGGTCTTCAGTGGATCGCCGTCGCCGTAGGAGTGAAATAGATCCACGACATCGTCCTGCCCAATCCCGACGGTGACGCCTGCGTCGTGGAGTTCGTCGATTCGGGTGTGTCCGCGCCGCCGCGGATAGTCGTCGTACCGCCCCTGGAGGACGGCGTTTGACATCGGATTCGTGATCACCGAGATCCCACTGGCAGCGATCAATCGAATCAGTTTATCGGCGTACGCATTCGAATACGAGTGCATCGCCGTCGCATGGCTCGCCGTCGTTCGGTCGCCGATCCCTCGTTCGAGCGCTTCACTCGCAAGCGTCTCAGTAAACCGTGCCTGTGGATCGTCGGTCTCGTCGATGTGTGGATCCAGCGGCTTGTCGTATTTTTCGGCGAGGTCGACGATCGTTTGGACGTGCTTGACACCCTTTTCCCGAGTGTGTTCCTTGTGCGGAATGCCGCCGACGACGTCCAGCCCCATCTCGATCGCTTCCTCGAATCGGTCGAGTTTCGTCTCGTCACCGTCGTACAGCGACGCACTCGGAAACGCGACGAGCTGTAACTCGATCCGGTCTTGGTACTCGGCCTGCAACTCCAGCAACGCGTCGACAGCTTCGAGACCTTCGGGGCCGGTGTTGACGTGCGATCGAACGCGGGTTACTCCATTTGCAAGAAACCACTGCAACAGCGTACTTGCTCGACGTTTGTAGGCTTCGACATCCATATCCGCACGAATCTCGTGCGTGGTTCGCCACCCCTCTTCCAGCGTCTTCGTCTCGTTCCAGTACGGGTTCCCGGCGAGCAACGTATCGTCCAGATGGGTGTGCGGTTCGACGAGCGGTGGGGTGACCAGACGGCCGTCAGCATCGTAGTGCTGGTCGTCACCGACCGGTGACGGATCGCCTTTGCCTGCCGGGAGGAGGCGATCGATAGTTCCATCTCGAATCACTATATCGAGAAGCCGATCGTCCAGTGTTAACGCATTTGTAACTATGAAATCAGACATTCATCAAAGATTTGTCTCTATGGGCAATAAAACGATCGGGAATTGCATCGAGTACTGACCATTGTCTAAACAGAAAATACCCATACTGGTAGACGGATGCAACCTAGTGTGCTACGTGCAGCTCGCGACCGAACCGATCAATGCCTGCTGAATACGCCGATAGACGATTTGTATCCGTGTGTCCGATAGGAGCGTCGATAACAGGCGACCGACTGGCAGTTCCCAGCACGGACAACGTGGGTTCTCGCTTACAATTTCTAGACGGAACCGGTTTCAGTCCATCGCTGACCACGTCAGAACTGCTCAGCGACTGCTTGAACTAGAACTCAATCGGTGGTACCAACGGAATCCCCGAATTGCTCACTCAATCCCACTGAGTGTGAAAAGTTTTTATTTGTAACTCGATACTGCTTAGGTCGGCCAATATTAGTAAGAACCCGCAGATATAATAAACACCCGTCCAATAAGCACGTATGCCGAAGCTAATATTGTTGAAACAGCCGAAAGATGGCGTTTCTAGGGCTAAACTGATTGAGTATCTGAAAACCGTTCACGGTCCCAGAAACTCCCGCTTGCCGGGACTCAAAAGCTACACCCTCATGGTCCAAGTCGATCCCGAAGAGCACGACGACGTTCCCGAGGACATCGAGTACTACGACTCGAGTGAAACCCTCCCCGTAGATCTCGATGCGACACCGTACGACGCCGTGGAAATACACGACTTCGAAACGATGGAGGACCTGCTCGAGGGTCACTCCTCTAAACAGGGTGAAAAAGCTGAGAGTGAACTCGGAGAGGTAATTGATTTCAATAAGGAAATTACAATCGTCGTTGAAGATGAGGAAATCGCCGACGAGCCGGCCCGATAAGACACTCGTGGGATACCACTGCTCTGTGCACCCATCGCCGCCGAGGCGTCAGGAAGCTACTCGACAGTCACTTCAACGCATACTCGGCTCAGACCTGCTGAGGCGCTGAGGGTCAACTGGTCGCAAACACAGTGGCTGCTGGTTCGAACACTAACGTAGGGCTCAATCACTCGATCGAGACAGTCACATCAAAACTACCCTCCTGAAGCGTTCGTTCTTCGAGTTCTTTGAGCTTGTCGGCTGGGGTCGCAAGCGTGGCCACGTGGTTGCCGGCGAGTTCGCCGGCTGGACTTTTGAAAGACGTCGGTCCACAGGCGATAAGAATCTCCTGTTCGTTCCGGTAGCCGGGATACAGAAGGACATCACCTCGGGAAGGATAAACAGTGTGGTTTTCACGGGGGATCTCTGGGAGGTCAATCTCGTCGATGTTGATCCAGGTCGCGATCCCACTCCAGCGGACGTGCATCAGCGTCGATTCCAGTGGAAGAAACTCTTCCATTGCAGCGACCGACTCGGGTGCCTTCTCGGTCAGCAGCTCCCCGTTAAATGTGTATTCGCCGACATCAATTGTCAATGTGTCTAGCATGAGGGACAGATACGTCGTCGTTGGAGAACCTAAATAGTTGTTTTGGTTACCACTCACAGATGACCGGATATAGAACACCGTCCGCTACCGACTCAGCGGTCTACGTTTCGTGTGGGAGTGGTTTCCACTCGACTGGCTCTCGATGGACGACTCGCCGTGGTAGGGTTCGGCGACGATGTCACGCTCGTCGCCGACGAGTTGCCCCCGGACGAATGTCTTGACGACAGCGCCAGCAACCAACTGCCGTTCATAAATCAAGAAGTCGGCCTTGGAGGCGTTGTCCGACGCGGTGATCGTATACTCTCTGTTCAGGTCAAACACAACGAGGTCCGCGTCGGTGCCGATGTCGAGGGTCCCTTTCTGGCGGAAGCCAAACGTGCGGGCAGGGCTCGCCGACATGACGCGAACGAGGAAAGGATACGACAGCCCGCGTTCATTGATCACCACGTCATGGAACACAGGAAGGCTGTGCTGAAAGCTGTTTGCTCCAAACGCGCTGTCTCACCAGCACTCAACGTCTTTTTCAGCATAACTGAACGCGACGTGGTCGGGCGAGACGACACTCAACGCTCCATGACGGAGATGTTTGACTATCCCGTCGACATCATCCGCAGATCGCGAAGGTGGGGCAATGATCGGTAACGTTCCGTCCTCGTAGACCGCATCCGTGAGCGCAATATAATCTCGTGCATACAGGTTTCTGCCCGGGTCTGAGTGCCGTCGTCCTGATACGATTCGATAACATAAGCGATCTCCCGACAAGAGGTGTGGAACCCATAATACTTTACACCAGTATTTCGAGCCATTCGCAGCGCGTCGTCTGCGGACATCGATTCGGTGTAGATGGCCTATATGACGGATACCACTTCGAGTCGTATCTGTTCTGCTCTTGTAGCTGTTGTGTGAGCCCATCGGTCACGGACTGATCTTCGGTATGCATCACCGCGACGGCATCACGTTCGGCGAGCTGCTGGAACACGTCGTTGATATACTCGTTCGAAAGACCCTGCTCGTAGGCGGTAAACATTTTGAACGACGGGACGCCGTCGATGACCGCATCGAGTTCGTCGAAGACCGCAGGATCCCCACGGGTGATGCCACCGTCCAGACCGAAATCGATTAGCGAAGCTTCGCCCTTCTGTTTCTGTCGTGACACCGCCTCAGGCAGTGTTCCGTCTTCCTCCCAGATACTGATCGACTCCGGAGCCAGTGTTTGCCCACGACTGCCATGCGAAATTGATACACGTCGTGATGTCGCCCATTGCCGCCGCGGCTGTCGCTGTTTCGTAGCTTTCCTGCGAATAGTACCCCTTGATGTGGGTGTGCGGATCAACGACACCTTGAAATATGTATTTGCCTGTTGCATCGATCGTCCGATCGGCTTTGGGGACTGAATCACCGATAATGGCGATCCGTCCGTCTCTAATCTCAAGGTTTGCCTGGAACATGCCGTGGGAGGTAACGAGTATCCCACCGGCAAATACTGTATCAACTGACATGGCGTAACTATATGGACTATTATCGAAGCCGATTGCATCATCCCGACTTGCATACTGTTCGTTTAAATGCCGTTCCGATGAGTCGACCCTCGGGTTCAGTTTATCCGAACTAATTGATCATAGCAATATCAACAGTAGTTAGTCGTTTTACCTCCGTTATCCGCTATTGGCCGAGTTTTTGGTACTATATGCCATACTTCCCGTCCAGTAGTGTTCACTCAGAATGAACAGGTTTAGCTGTGACGGCAACAGGAGATGTTATCGGTTTTGACCGATACGACGGGTGTTGCTGTCTATACCTAGATTTGATTGTATAATATCTATATAATAGGGGCAGAATGTTGTTCGATTAGACTGAACACTTGTTTTGGCCCAAAGATATTAACTTCACCTCATAGATAATGTAAATATGGTCGATAAACAAACCCGGACGGTTGATGCGACCGGGACCAGTTTCGAGATCGTTGAGGCACTGGTAGATCTAGGAGGAGCTGGTGTTTCGGAACTGGCTACTACGCTCGATATTCCGAAAAGTACGACGCACAACCATCTCCAAACACTCATTGAAAAAGAATACGTCGTGCGGGAAGATGACACATACAACATTGGGTTGCGATTTCTTCGACTCGGTGAATATTCTCGGAACCGTACCCCCTTGTTTACTGTTGCCCGTCCCGAGATCGAGTCGCTGGCCACAGAAACAGGTGAGCTCGTAAATCTGAATGTCGAAGAGTACGGGCGGGGCGTATTTTTGTATCGAGCAAAAGGATCCGATGCTGTCCATATGGATACGTACGCTGGAAAAAGGGTGTATCTTCATACAACTGCATTTGGCAAAGCGATTCTTGCACATCAGCCCACAGAACGTGTCGAGGAAATTATCAGCCAACATGGCCTACCTGCTGTGACTGACCAGACAATAACTGAGCGTGAAGATCTTCAGTCCGAGTTGGAGACGATTTCCGAGCGTGGATTTGCGCTTGAACGCGAGGAGCGTCTCGAGGGGTTGTGCTGTGTGGCGGCACCAATACTAGTCGATGAGGGTGTCATTGGAGCCGTGAGTGTCTCAGGCCCCGAGAGTCGATTACGTGGAACCTGGTTTACTGAGGAGCTACCGGAACTTATCATGCAGGCAACGAACGTTATTGAAGTGAACTTACGTTATGGTTCAAACTGAGACCGTCCAGTTCTTTCTTTGTTGTTTGACTTCCACCTGAGAGTGGAGATACTGTGGCCTCGCTATCTTGCCTCCTACATTCACATTTAATTATCAATCAAATGGGATCCTGGGTGTCACTGGTTTTTAACTAAACCTCAGCAATCGGTTAAATTGTAATAGCGAGCTGTTCTCGAAGAATAGATCGTTGCTGGAGGATATTCTACACGTCTCTGGTCAACCGATATCGCAGCGATGATGACGAGTAGGTCAGATGCTACCTCAGTTATCTGATCAAAGAAACGCACTATGACACTCATAGTTTCGTCATAGTCATGTGATAATGCACCACAATTAATTTAGCTGCACAACCCTACCTGCAGTTGATGACCAATAGGACTGGAAGATCAGCTAACTCAGACGGGAAAGTAGCCCGCGTCCTCGACAAATATGATTTTTCGACACTCGGAGACAAACTAGCCGCTCGGTGGACTGCAGAGAATAACCGAATGAGTCTTCGACAATTGGCGACGTATTTCAACAAACAGTTGCTCGAATCGCGACTTGATAAAAAACAAGTCGACATGCTCCCTGGAGAGGTAGAAAACATGTACGAGTTGCTTACTGACGAAGACGTGACAAGCGGAACGCGAATCCAGGCCGAAAATCGTCTCAGCGAACACGGCATCGATATCGAGGAATTGCGTTCGGATTTCGTCAGTCGACAGGCGATCCACACTTATCTTACGAAACACCGACAAAAAACGCACGACAAGCCTGATGCACATGAAACTATCGACAAACGTCTTGAAGAGCTGCAGCGGCTCAAAAGTCGGGAGCGAGCTGTAACCGAGCAGACGCTCTCGACACTACGAAATACTGATCGTATCGATCTCGGAGAGTTTCAGATATTCAGTTCCGTTCAAGTCCAGTGCACAGACTGTGGTCGACAGTTCGAACTCACCGGACTGTTGGACCGCGGGGGATGCGATTGTGAGTGACACCAATGGACCTCTTGACGTCCTCATGAGATCAACGCTGTGACTTTTTAGATACTCGACCGACTCAGACTGCTGAAAACAGATCTCCAATACCATGACACTTGTACATCTGTCATATCTGATTGGCTATCGACCCATTTTTTAATCGTCGAACATACTATTACCCAAGATGAGTCGAACTACTCCTGTTCAAGTGACTACCGAAGTAGAGGTTACAAACATTGGTGGGATCGATCACACTTCGCTCTCCCTCGATCCTGGTGTCAACATTCTCACTGGCAAAAACGCAACGAACAGAACATCATTTCTCCAGGCACTGATGGCTGTCTGTGGAAGCAAACAGGCGACACTCAAATCAGATACCGAACAGGGGAAAGTGACGATCAAGATAGGAACAGAAGAGTACACACGAAGGATATCGAGACACAACGGGACGCTCTCCTACGATGGAAATCCATATCTCGACGATCCGATTCTCGCCGACCTGTTTGCCTTTTTGCTAGAAAATAACGAGGCACGCCAGGCCGTCGCAAGAGGCGACAACCTGCGTGAACTGATTATGCGGCCCGTCGACACGGCAGAAATAGAGCGGGAAATCGAAGCCTTACAGGCGGAACGAGACGATATCGACACAGAGTTACAGCGTCTCGATGGCCTCGAAGACCAGCTTCCGCAGCTGGAGGCGGAAAAACAGAACCTCGAAGCGAAGATCGACGAGAAAGAATCGGAACTGGCCGAAAAAAACAGTCAAATCGAGTCTCTCAACGCAACTGTCGACGAGACCCGAAAACAGAGGGACGAATACGAATCGAAGATCGATACGTTGGGTCAGACGCGTCAGGAGTACCAGCGAGTAAAAAACCGAATCACATCCGAAACCGAGAGTATCGAGAGCCTCAAATCCGATCGTGAGGAAATGACCGGAGAGTTAGAGAGCTACGATCCAGTCTCTGACAGTCGGGTCTCGGAAATCGATCAGGAAATCCAACGGCTCCGTGGACAGACCCAACAGATTGACTCGACTGTCAGCGAGCTTCAGTCGATTATCCAGTTCAACGAGGATTTCCTTGCGGAGGATTCGACGTCTGCGCTCCATGGGTTGGACCAAGGAGACGAGTCGGCTGGAGACAATATAACCGACCAGCTGGTGGCTAATTCGAACCAGGTTACCTGCTGGACCTGTGGGAGTACCGTCGAGACTGCCACGATCGAATCTATGATAGAGGAACTCCGAGGTGTGCGCAATGCTAAGACTGACGAACGAAAGACGCTCCAGAGCCAGATCGATGAACTCCAAGAGGAGAAATCCTCACTCACGCAGACCCAACGGGCCCACAATCGACTTCAGCGGAAACTCGCAGACGTCGAAGCCGAAATCGATGACCGGACGTCGACACTGGATGATCTCAAAGAGCAACGAACAGAGCTACAGACGGAGATTGAGACGCTCGAATCGGAGGTCGAAGAACTCGAAGAATTCGAACAAAGCGAAATACTTAGTCTTCAAAAAGAGACCTCGCAGATTGAGGTCGAGATCGAACGGCTCAGGTCTGACCTCGAAGCAGTTGAAGCGGAAATCGCCGAAGCCGAATCCAAACTCAACGGTCGCGAACAGCGCGAACGTGAACGCGAACAGATCACCGAGGAGCTTGCATCACTGCGGACGAAAATAGATGATCTGCAAGCCGAGGCCGTTGAGGTGTTCAACTCTCATATGGATGCCCTGTTGGATCGTCTTGGGTACGGAAACCTCGAACGAATCTGGATCGAGCGCACCGAAACGGAGGTTCGGGAAGGACGACA
>LKMJ01001028.1_pt1 | contig 23702 bp, 22 predicted proteins | sample 643391 | NCBI WGS metagenome assembly LKMJ01 (sample SAMN04112250, study PRJNA286221) | soda lake metagenome | biome: soda lake; feature: Kulunda Steppe; material: water; isolation source: sample PL-Br10 brine of Picturesque Lake | place: Russia: Kulunda steppe | collected 2010-07
ACACACACACACACACACGCACACACACGCACACGCACACACACACATGCGCGCGCGCTGCAGCGCAGGTGTAAAAGTGAAGGCGTGAGTGGGTGTGCGGGTGCAGAGTTCAACCCAGATGCCCCTCTCTGTTCGTGCAGGGTGCAGCCCCGGAGCACAGCTGCACCGGGCCTCCCCCAGCAGCAAACAAGCAACATCAAGACAAGGCGTGAAGGGCCGGGCAGCCAAGGGGGAAAACGGCTCGGCGGCCAGCACGAGCGGGGCGCTGCCTGCCACCGTGCAGCGGCTGCTTGGCTTGGTGGGTCTGCTTGCGCCGCGTCCTTTTGCTGTGCGGCCTCTGTTGGGCTGATGCTTGATGCCTGGACCTGGCAAGGGTGCGCGTGTCTGGAGGGGAGGGTCGAGGTGCAAGTGCGGTGAAGGGGCCGGTGCTTGCAGGGGGTGCACAAAAGCATGTGCGGAGTAAGAGAGGTGAGGGCAGGGCTACTTGGGGCAGCACAGTGTGCCTCCTTTGCCTGGTGCTGGCCTGACACAAAAGGCCTGGCACGAAAGGCCTGACACGAAAGGCCTGACACGTGCTCTCACACCACACTGAATTGCCTGGTGCTGGCCTGACACAAAAGGCCTGACACGTGCTCTCACACCACACTGAATTGCCGCTGCAATGACGTAAGTGCGCGCGCTCACATGCTCACGCGGCGCCCCGCTGCCACAACAAGTGTAACGGCGCACGCGCTTGCAGAGTGCTGCGCAACCACAATGACACAAGTGGCGGAAACATACGCCGACACGCAGTGCTGCACTGCCCGCCTGCCTACAGGCAGCAGCGCCCCAGCTGCGCCGGCCATGCATACCTAGAGGCTTCCAGGCACAGAGGCAAAGCCTGCTCTGCCCATCCTTCAGACCACACGCCCCACCCGCTTGGGAGAGCGGCGCACAGCTACTCTGCCCTTGTTGTCCTCACGCCGAGTAGCTGCCTGCGTGCACACTGGTATGCCCCATGACCTTGCCTCACGACCTTGCCTCATGACATTGTCATCGCCGTGCAGGGTGTGCCGCATGATGTTGCTGCGCGGCAGGCAGCGTACGAGCTAGTGCAGTCAGGGCAGATAGAGGAGACGCGCGCCACGCTGGACGCGTGCTACGGGCCCGAGCTGTTGCAGGGGCAGCCGTCCTTGAATTTCAGGCAAGTGTGCAAGCATGCAAAGGCTGTTGCTGTCAAACATCAGGGCTATGCAATGCACGTGTGCACGAAGGGGTCAGCGGTGTGTGTGTGTATGTGTGTGCGCAAGCGCAGGGATGCGCTATCTATACGCGCAAGTGCACCCACGCGTGCAGGGGCGTGCTGGCTTGTCTGATTGTGCGCAAAGCCATCACTTGGCGGTGCACCAATTGGCTGTAGGGGCATGCCTGCTCCAAACACAAAAGGGGACCAGCAGAGGGAGCTGCAGCCGTCACCTGCAGAGTCATGTGCCCATGCTCGTGCGCTGCCCTCCAACCTGTGACCTTGCACCCCTCCGCGCCCACTCACGCGCAGGCTCCATGTGGCGCAGTTCTGTCACGTGCTCAAGCGGGGGGGGCCGCATGCGATGGAGCAGGTGCGTGGGCAGGGGCAGCACGAATGGAGGAGTGGAGATGGGGTTGGGAGAAGGCTGCGTGCAATGGAGCAGGTGCGTGGGCAGAGGCAGCACGGATGGAGGAGTGGAGATGGGGTTGGGAGAAGGCCGCGTCTAATGGAGCTGGTGCGTGGGCAGGGGCAGCACGGATGGAGGAGTGGAGGGGTGGGTGGGAGAAGGCCATGTTCTATGGAGCAGGTGCGTGGGCAGGGGCAGCACGGGTGGAGGAGTGGAGGGGGGTGGGAGAAGGCCGCGTGCAATGGAGCTGGTGCGTGGGCAGGAGCAACACAGGCTCAAGGGGTGAAGAGGGGAGTGGTGAGGGGGCTAAGCCACACGCGATGGAGCTGGTGGGGTGGGCAGCTTGACAGGGGCAGCACGAAAGTCAGGAAGAGGTGTGAAGTGGAAGGGTTGCAGATAAAAGGGAGGGGGGCATATGCTGATGGGGGAGTGGTGCCAGCAGTGGCCATAGTGGAGGCGAGGTGCAGGCTGGACATGGGCCTTTGCATCAAGCGTTGCCTCTCCTTACCTCTGTCTCCGAGGCAGCCCCAGCAAGGATTGGCCAGGATCCTGGCCTTTTCGCCTTGAGGCCCGTGCCTGCCCCTCGTCTGTCCATAGTGACAAAAAGACGAGCAATCAGCTCCGCGCGCCTGGGAGTCCCTCTCCACACTGACCGCTGAAGCGCCGAGGCTCCAAGATACAGGAGCAGGGGTTTGCACCGCCTGCTTAGTGCAACGCGTGACCTTATGCGCGTGCCAGGCAGGCTTGCCAGATGGCCTGTGCTTGCCTGCCCATGCCTAATGCAGCACGCGCACGCGCATTGGCTGGACCTTGTGCACCCGCGCACGCAGGCGCTGGCGTACGGGCGGGAGCACCTGACCCCACAGCAGGAGAGTGGCAGGGCGGACGCCAGCAGCTCAGGCAGGGGCATTGCTGCAGGTGTGAAGGGAAGGGGATGGGGGGGGAAGGAGAAAGGGCAGGCTGAGGCTGAGGCAGGCACCCGGCGGTGTTGAGTGCGCGCTTGTGTTTCCTTTGCATGCGTGTGTACAAGTGTGCGTGAGTACGAGTGTGAGTTGTGTGTGCGCACGCATGTATATACGTCACTCGCATGTGCGTACAAGTGTGTGTGCGCGTACAAGCGTGTGCATGTGAGTTTGGGTGCACGTGCAGGAGTACATAGCGACCACGGCAGGCTGGCAGGGACGTCAGGCTGCGTGCGTGCTCCTGCTCCTGTGTTGCTGCCTGATGGGGTCATCGCACCTGCGCTGGTCCACCCCCTCAGCTGTAATAGCCTGCTGGCGCTGCCGGCGGTCCGCCCAGGCGCCATCATGCCTGTGTTCACATCACCAAGCGCTCACGCTGCACATGCCCATCTTGTTTCTGTTGCATCGCCCATGCTGCCACGCCCACACACTGCGGCTGGGCAGTAGCAAGGAACCCCTGTGCCGGGCACCCTGCGCGCGAGGCTGCATGCTCTCTTACTGCCCCACACGCTTGCGCCCGCTGGCAAACCGAGTGATCTGCACACACACACACACACACACACACACAGGTGCACACACCTCCAGGCATAAACACATATCCCTGCCCGCACATGCGCCTGCAGGCAAGCTGAGTGACGAGGAGCAGGAGCTGCTGGGGGATGCACTGAGCCTGCTGGCATATGACCAGCCAGAGTCCGCCCCGGCCGGGCACCTGCTGGGCCAGGTGCGGCGTGTGCACTAGTGCATGTGCGCGCTCGCGCATGTGCTGCGTGCGTGCGTGCGTGCGTGTTGCGCGTGTGCATGGGAGAGTGGGTGCAAAATCTGGCTTGCGTGTAGGTGCATGTGCGCCTGTACGTCCGAGTACGTGCGCACACCCGCAGCTCTCCCCAGGGCACGTGCCCTCTGCTTGCCAGGCTAACCCTCACATTGCATGCTGCCAATTCCTCTGCACACGGACACGGCGGATGCCGCGGCCGGTCACCTATGCACCCGGCATGCTGCGGCCAGTCACAACAGCGCCCACGGCATGTGCCGCAGCTGGTCACAACGCACACAGCATATGCCGCGGCCGGTCACAACAGCGCAGAACCCGCTGCAAGTGCCATGTGCTACCTGCGTGCCCCAGGGGGATGCACCTCCTCGAGCACTGCGCTTTGTATGCACCTGCGAGTATGCATGTGTGTGGCTGTGCCTGTGTGCCCGTGTGTGGCTGCCTGTGTGTGTGTGAGTGTGTGTGCCTGCGCATGCGCTAGTTTGTGGCTGCGGGCTTGTGTTTACCTGCACAGAGCCATCTAGATGTGCGTGGTGTGCCTGAGTGGGCAGTCCATGTGCAGCAGCACGCATGCTTGCATGTGTGTGCGTGAGCTGCGCAGGGTCACCGTGATGCGCTGGCAGATGCCGTGAACGGAGCCATCCTGGCGCACCAGGGGGCGCCCCCCTCCTCCGCGCTGGAGCGCCTGTCCCGCCAGGTGTGTGTGGCGTTTCGCTCTGGGGCCGTGATGCGAGCTGGGTCACTGTTTCGTGCACAGCGAGCGCTTGGGCACACCAAGCAGCACCTGTAGTGCACGTGTGTGGGGAAACTATGGAACAGGTGGCCAGGTGCGTGGCGCGGTCTGTGCTGGGTCACATCTGGAGTGTGTGGCAAGGCGCTGTGGAGTGTGTGGAATTGCACAAGGGATTGCTTGACGAGCTTGCGGCGTGATCCCCTGCTGCTGGGGCCCGTAAACAGTGCGAAGAGGGCATTGTGGACATGAGCGCAAGGCTGGCAGGTGGCCAGGTGTGCACCGAGGGGAGCAACCTATGAAGATGGTGTGGGCTTGAGAAGCCTGTATACCTTTTCTCGAGGCCGGACCCAAAGGTCAGCCCGCCTGCAAGGCCAGGCCGCCAATTGACGGGAGGACATGTGGACCCTGAGCCTGCAGGCAAGCGCAGCAGGCTCTTGCACTGGTGCCAAGTGCTAACGGGGGTGGAAGGGATCACGCTTTGATCTTGGTGCAGGCCCCTGCTGGCCCTCCTTGAAATCGGGCTGGCAGCCTATCAAATGGGATGCGTGGCTTGGGCTGCTCATGGGTCACTACCAGGCTCCTGCACCGTGTGCTCTCCTCCCAGCCATCCTTGCCCGCCTCCGCCGCCTGCCTTCTCCTCCTGGGTGCTGCCAGTAGTGAGCAATGCCCCTCTTCTACCTGGAGCCAGACATGACATTGGAAGCCCAGGTGCATCCCAGAAAAGTACTCCAGATTGAACCAACCTTTATCCTTTGAACAGTGACGCACACACTGAAAGTGAATGATGTTCACAAAAACATACCATCAGCATGTTGTAAGGGTTGAGGGATGAAAGGAGGGGAGGTGATGTGAAGCCTAGGCGCATTTGAGTGTTGCCTTCCCTCAATCTACCTTACTCCCAATTTCAGTGAGCCGATCGATGAAAGTACATTGCTTGGGCATATCCTGAGTCACAAGCGCACACAGTACAGTGCAAGGAAGGCATTGTCATTGTACAAATATAGGCACAGGTAGATTTTGGTGCATCAACAGCAGCAAAGACAGGGCCTGAGTCCTGGTTGATGTGCTCATTCTCAAAAACTGTGTGCATGAGCTGCAGCGTCACTTCTCAGGCACTGTGCTTTATGGGCATATGGTGGTAATCAGAGCACAAATGATGACCACCGAGGTATGGGATACACCCTGACGCTGCAGGTCATGCGCAACAGCCAGGAAATATTTGGAGCTTTGGGTGTCTCCCTCTGCGATTAAAAACATTGAACAACCCTTGGTTGTCTTGGAATACTCACAGGCAGATAGATGTGTCTGCAAAGAAGCCCTATCATGAATCTAGAAGCACGCCACAGATAACATTGAATAAGAATCGAGAAGTTGCATAATCAATTAAGTCTTGCATGGACCACCTGGATGTCGAAGTAGAAGTGCCGGAAAAATCCTGTATCCACACAGATTCCTTTTATATCTCATGTCTAGGGGGCTATCTGGATCTGGTGTATGCCTCCCTTCGCTCATTGTAATCCTGCTTTACTTGCAACCTGTTCCTTATTTGCAGGCGTTGACAGTTACGCAAGCTTTACAAGACCGCAACCATCCACAAACACTACTGGTCGATGGGCGTGCCTTAATTTTTGGGTCCTGATTGGTGACATGGTCTATGTAAATCAAGTGAAACACATGGACTCATTTGGGCATACCAGTCAACTCTCTGTAGTTTCTGGCATACTATGGGTAGTTTCTGGCATACTACTCCAAATAGTATTTGGAACATTAACAGTAGTGTACTAGTAGTGTACATTGTGCTACTGGAGTTTTCCCAGTCAAGTTTAGAGACAATTATGGTCGGGAAACCCACCAACAGAAGCAATACCATGCCTACCTTGCGCCCATAGAAAATTGGGCACTTCCTGTCTTCAAAGAGGCTGGCTTCACACCTAAGAAGGTCAATCCTATAGCCCGCTCTGCCATTGGGTGCGCATGCTGTGAAATTTGCTTCTATAATTTTGGCCTTCAACCTGATACAAATGTACCCCGGGTACCCTACCGGAAGACCCCTTCAATGACATGTACATTTGTAAGGTCTGCGACCGAATCTAGAGGGTAACAAGGGAAAGTTGACAATGTTACAAGAAAAGAAAAGAAAAGGTTACAAGGGTAAGTCTACTAGGGTAAACCGCCAGCCAGGTCGTTAGGCTGATTGGTTTGTTGCTGGTCTTCGCCGGCCAAAAAATAGTCCATAATGTCCGAAATGAAATGTCAGAGTTTGTTGTGCCGTTACGAAAGTCAAAGATAGTCTGACCACTAGTAGGCAAGGCATGTAAAATATGAGGGGCCTCCATAGAAAAGGATTGGCAGAAAGGGAGGAAATGGAACGAGTACTTTCTCCTGGGAGAGCACACAAACAAGTCTTGGCAGTGAAAAAGAACATGCACCTCATTTTGAACAGCAGCACAGAAACACTTGTCACAGTGGCCATTTCCACTGCGCCAAATGGAGGATTCCACCGCGAGAGAATATGCCCAAGCGAAACCTGCTCACATTCCTCATAACATGCTTAGAGAGATGCAGATAGCGAGGAGGCATCAGGGGGGCACCCCCTTTCCGCACCTGAGTGCATGAATCAGCTTGAAGATCTAAGAGGGGACAGGCAAACCAAGAATGATAAGTCACCAGTTTGCTGCCGCTTTCCAGAGGGTTAATGTCAATAATGTCCCTCCGCACTTTTCTCATCCTTAACTGCAGTTAGGTCTCTCGGTAAGAAGTGCCGTTTTCCGTACTCAACATTGTTCCACTTTCCTGAACCTCATGTCAGCAGTCAAATCTGAGTAACAAATAGGGAGCCCCTGCAAGGAAGCTTGTTAATAAGTGTCGCAGCCTTGCAATCCCTCAAAGGCGTGCGAAATATCCGAAGCACAAGATGCTATAGCCCGAGGCACCAGCATCAGATCTGCATTAAAGGCCTGCTTAAGAGTGCACTGTTAGAGGACAACAGCATCAGATCTGCATTAAGGGCCTGCTTAAGAGTGCACTGTTAGAGGACAACAACCCGTTGCAAAAACCTTATGGCAGCTCTAAAGCAATAGAATTGCAGAGGCTCTTGCGCACATTCACGTAGCACAGCCCAGTAATGCGCAGACCGCTTCACACATAGGGTGTCCTTTAAGAAAGCTGAGCTCCAAACCTGACAGCCATACATACCAGCAGGCACTACATATGCGGCATGGGCCCTACCCGTACCCATACCCATACCCATACCCATACCCATACCCGCCGCCCCCCTCATATGATATGATATGCCTCAGCTAGCCAAAGGGAAGCAAAAGGGCTGTCACATAGGGCAGTGTCCCGTACGAACCCACGTATTCAATGAGCTGCTGCAAGCATTGGTATGGCTGCTTGCTCAGACGAGGCTGTCATTTATAGTGTTTGGTGATATGTCATGCCAAGGTTCTTAACGAGTCAAAGCACTTCAAAGTAGCGCCGGCTAACATGAAAGTGGGCACCTGAGCACCGCGCTTTGAGTTGAAATGGACCACCTCTGATTTTGCAGTGTTGATGATACCCTTACAAGGGTAAGGCCTCAGTCAAGAAGCTCGACTGTTGGCCTGCTTGTTAAAAGCACCAAAGGGGGTCCATGAGCAAGTCCATAAACAGGACAGCCTCAAGAAGAACAGTAAAGCAACACCATAAGACTGCCCAAAAGTAGGGTACAATGAGGTCTGGAGATGATTATTGGAAGAATTGCAACCGAATCTACCACTGGGTATGCCTCAAGAACAATGGCTGCTATACCGAGAGGCAGAGAAGAAAGGAAGTCAACAAGAATGACAACTGGGCTTGCCCTGGCTGTGCTTACCTTTAAAAATGGCCCCTCAGCTAGACTACAATCCAAGCTACTTGCACTTGAAAACAAAAATGCTCTCAAGGCCTTGGTCTGGAGCGGGGGGCTAGTAGCCACCCTCCAGATCCCCACTAGTTTTCCCCACTTGAAGACATGGAAATTTTTCCATTGATGAAGGAGACTCTTGGCGCTTTGGGCCAATGTGTCTCCTTTTTCTTTATTGATGCGGAGCGTCTTGCTGCCTGCGTAGTTTTCTTCTCTTTTTTTCTTATACTTTCGACATGCAGCCTAGCAGTCGCTTGCGTAGTTTTTCTTTTCTTTCTTTCCTTCTTTCTAGTCGCACTTATATGACTGTAGCTTATCCTTAGAATCCTGCATAACCCTGTGTATCCCGCAGCCACTGCTACCTCTCTGATCCCTTCTTACTCAGACCCAACCAGGCTCATGTAGCAAGGGGGACCCAGACGCCTGACTAGGTGGCGGTTCCTTAGGGCCTACTGAGTCAGGGGAGCACGCTAAAACAGGGAAGCAAAAAGAAGTCGCAACTACCGATACACAACATACCCACAGAAAAATAGTGCCAATGGTTTGGCAATGGCAACGCGTCCATCATGGAGTGTGATGTATGATACATTAAACTCGAATCATAGAGAACATACAACCAGCTAAAGGAGCTCAAACACGCATGCATTCCCTAAATTGTCCAACTGCCAAGCTGGCACGTGTGTCATGTGGCAGTAGTCACGCACTTGTAGGAGAACATCTTTTGATAGCAATTCAGAACTTGCAAATGAGCAGCAGACTTAAGTACATCAGGTATGAAGTAACCAGTGCAAGGTAGCAAGATCTGCACTCTTGGTCAATAAGCAGGCACAGCAAAGCTTGTGTACAGCTGGTATAAGAAAACAAGGGATGCATAGGTTCAAGCGCTCAACTTCGGCCGTTGCCAGTTAAATCAAGGACATTCAGCTGGAAAACAAGAGTTTAATGATACAACAGCCGAGAAGGCATGAAATAGAGCAACGCAGTAACCACAAAGAAACCCTTGCACATGGCTGGCCTTGCCCAGAGGGCTTCATTTAAATCTCAGCAGCTGCTGCGGCAGCTCCATCAATGTCGTGCTGCTCCGCGCTTGCAGATTCTCGGCCAGCTTCTGTGCTGGCCGCTTGTACAGCGCCCTCAAACATGCGGATGGTGTGCAGCAGCTGGCAAGCTGAGGGCCGCGTGGCAGATGCTAATGCAAGGGCGACAGCATGCCTGCAACGTAAGCACATGTAATACATAGAATGTGTGAGGCTTGGAACAGGTGATAGGTGCTCCTAGAGATAGATACTTGCATGGTCCCTGTGTTAAAAGTTGCCTGTGTGGGAACCTTGAACGCCTCGCCAGCTGAGCATCTGCCCCATCCTCTGGAGAGCCGACAATCAGCACAGTACAAAGAGAAACAGAGATGGCAAGACCTGCACTGTTGGCTTGCTTATGCGCCCACTGGCCACGTACCACCAGCTCTGACCTGTTTGCTTCCTCAAGGGATAGGCCCAAGTCATGCGCCGTCGTGAGCTGATGGCGCGTCATGCTGGCGCCTGTGCCACAACTGTTGACTGAAAGCAGCACATGCATCAGCAGGGATTGGCCACCAGGGAAGGAAGGCCGCACTGCATCATCCTCTCCCACGACTTGGACCACCTGAACATGTACGGCAAGTCAGAGCGCAAGATAATGCCTTACCAGGATGCAACAAGAAAGTGACAGGTGGATGAGACATCCACAGCAATGCAAAAGCTTGTCACTGTGTGCACTTACCTGCAAAAATGCCCTTGTACACCACTTACGTCACATGCCAACATGGAAGGCCTTGAACATGCTAAACTCTAGCTGCGTCATAGCACCTGCCTGACTCCTACCTGATCTACGCCTCTCCAGGCAGTTCCCTGTATGCCCTGACCTGGTGAGCACTAGTGCGTGGTTGACAAATAGCACAGCACCCCTGTACCTGGCTGCTGGTGTCAGCCAGCGCATGGAAGTCCAAAGCAGGGCCTTCGCAGTTCTCCAGCTCCTGAAGCACGTCTGCAATGATGGTTGCCACCTGAAGATTTTTCAGACAAGGATCGGGTAACAGCAAACCCAGACTTGAGCCTCCAAAGTGTAATATACGTGGCAAGCAACAACTGCACACAAGGCATTGACGCACAAACACATACATACCGTGGCTGAATGGTTAACAGCCTGTGTGAGACTGACCAACCAGAGGCAGACAAGCATGCTTGATGATATCTTCTGTGTGTAGCCCATGCAGCACACCTACGCAGCAGCTGTGGCTGACGGGCACGTGGGGAATGCAAGTGCAAGGCTGGAGAGGATCTGCGCACCTGTGCGCTCTTCAGTGGCTTTGGGGAGGGCAGGCCCCGTGTAAGCCAGCACTGCACAAGAAGGGCATCCTCCACCTGCATGTATGTGGGGGGTCATGAGGGTCCCAAGGGTCATGCACAGACAGACAAGGTCGAGCACAACAAATCATTCTCCAAGTGAAACAATCGCGCCTCATGATGACTGTGCATCCTGACTTGCGGTTTCTAAGCGCACAGTTCACTGCCAAAGCAACAAGCAAAGCAGACTTCAAGCTGTTGGATCTAACTCAGCCTGATTTAGCTTCTTGGGCGTCTCACCAGCTTTGACAAATCGAAGGCACACAGTTGGGATGACAGCTCTGCATAGCCTGCCTCTGGGTTTGAGATCAACGAGCCAAGTCCAAAGCACGCCCCTGCCTGCACGCACACACAAGAGGGTTCTGAAGGTCCAGGACTGTGCTAAGCACACATTTAAGTTTCTGTGCAAACACCTGCTCCCAGTGTGGGTCAGGTAGTCTGCTGCAAGGCCTGAAAACCAGAAAGGCAACTATTGTACAAGGGGGAACAGGCCACCATTATGTTTTTTTTAAGAACCGCCCACCAATTGAGCGGATGCAAATGGAAATCACTGAACTCGCTTGAATACAGCCTGCCAGTCGTGACTCAAAGTTGAAGGGGAACAAAGGCGATGACTTCCCTGCCTTCTGCTGTAGAGATCAGAGACTGAAGCTGTGGTCTTTGATCCTGGAGAGGCCTACCTTGACAGATACGAATGCAGCATGCATGAGATCTTGAACTTGACGCAGCACAGGGGCAGGGCTCGGTCCTCCGTCACAGAGCTGACAGATCAGTGTTTTAAGATTCTCTGCAGAGCGTTACAGAGGGGACATTTTTGTACTGTGTCGATGCACACATGCGCCTGTATTGCCACACTCATTCGTCACCACTGAACATGGTACCATTTTGTCATGACGTGTGCTCTGCATGAGCATTATGCTTTGTGCTAGAGAAAGGAGGACTGTGAGCGATGAGCGTGACAGACACCCCCCTGGAACCCCAACATTCTCTGATTAATGGCTTTGTTTTGGATTGCAGCGCGGCCCTGTAGGCAATGTGCTCAAAGCTTGTCTATTCAGTGCACACTTCCAGTCGTCTGAATTACACAGGCTTTCTTTTCGTGCTTGCAATAAAGAGTTGTTGCAGGCTTTCTTTGCCCTCCGCACTCTGGCCTGCATTGCTAAAAAAGCAATTTCATGCTGCCAAGCAAAAAATGTATAGATGAAGAGCAGACATGGTGCACCCTTAAGTGCGCATGAGCAAATGTGGAATTCTTGAAGATGAGTGGAGTAGCTACCTGTCCGTGGCGTCTCTGGCCTGCAAGCTTTGAGCAACAATTGAGAAGCTTTGTCCCTCTTGAGTGTTGGCATACATTGATACACGTGCGCACGATAACAGACACACATGCAAACACACTTATACGAATGCAGAAGATGAGGGGCTGCTGTATGTTCTAGTATTTACTCATTCCAGGTGATCATGACAGATCTCAGGTGCTGCCTCACCTGCTCGCATTGAAGTAGGAGGTGGCTGATTTGCAGCCTTGCACAGCTGTACAAGTATAGCTGTTGAGCGTGCTGCTGCATCTTCTGGGCTGTCAGTTGCATCTAAGCGCGCCCGCTTGTTTCCTAGCTCTGCAGGCGCTTGATTTTGTTCAGACTTGCTGCTTATGCCCTCATCAGACCTACCACAACAGTCACATGCAGTAAAAACATTATAATGAGGAATGAATGGCTCCAATTACGTCAAGTTGGTGGCGCTCTCAGTATCATGTACCAAACCCTAGTTGTGAAAATGTTGCTCTCACATATCATGGTTTGTCTACATTGTTCCCCTACTAACACACACAGCATGTCTCACTTACTTGACCTCACTCGCCCCTGACTGCTCTTGGCGTGACCACCAGGCTTTCATATTGGTGGTGCTGCTGCACACAAGACCGAATGGGTCAAAGATGAGAGGAACATTGTTAACAAACAAACAACTGGGCGAACATCATGCTAACAATTGCATGATGCAAGCCGTTGGAGGAGAATGCTTATAGCTTACCGACAAGGTTAAGAAGCAGTCCGCGTGATTTCAGTGCCAAATAGGAATCAAGGTGAACAATTGAGAAAACGGCAAACTAAAACCCTTGACGAGTGGAAACCCTAGGGCTTCCAAAATCTCCAAACTCTCTCAAAGTTCTCTTACAACGAATCCTCGGCTTGTTGGGAAAATAATTCCGATCAGGTATGATGTTTGCTAACGTTGTGTGCGATGTCTCCTCGCTCGAGCTCGTGTATGGTGGAAGGCGCTTAGCTGTGCAAATGAGATGGCCATCCAGTTATTTCTGAGCCCTCATTGGCTCAAGCTTACCTTGAGGGTGCCCAACAAGCTCTCACTTACCAGCTTGCTTGTCCTACACTGACATGCAACGCGAGTGCTAGCGCTCTGTACAGCCTTTTGTTTCAAGTTTGCTTCTGCAAGGAACGTGTGCACACTAACGCACGATGTCCTTGTGGCCATTTGCTTCCCTAGGCTGCAAGGTGTTTGCAGGCCAATTCAATTGATCCAATTCAATTACGCAAGGATGGAGGTCAAGAAAGAAGATCCATTTTTACGGCAGGCCTCCTGCCGTCAAGACCGTGCCTGCGATGTGATACTTGACCTGACACAGGACTCTGATGACTCTTTTGACAACTGTCTCCTTCACAGGTGAGAATTTAGCATTGTTTTTTTGGATCAAGTAAGGACAATTGTTGTGTGTAGCTGAACCTGGGAGCTAATTGGAAGGTCTTGCAAGCTTTTTAGAATCCTTATGGGACAGGTGAAAGCATTAGAACAACACAAGCTTGTTTCCTTTAGGAAATGGTCTGCCAAGCCAAATGATGCACCAGTCTGTAAAGTGCAGGGTGTTGTGTGAAAATTTGCAGAGCCGTTCTGACTCAAAAAGCTAATGGTTGAGCTTTCCATAGTACAGTATGAAAGCGATTTAGAGCAAATTTGCAGTTTTGAACAGCGCTGCTGTCACAGCAGCATTGACAGCGTCAACTGCAATTATTCAAGGCTCAATACAGTTCATCACAATAATTCAAGACTTGGACTCAAAGTTTGAGCCTCTATCTCTGGGGCTTTGCAAATTGTGTAAGCTGTCACATTTCGTAATCTATGTACACCTCAGGACAGCATTTCTAAGTATGGTCTTTTATCACCCTGCTAGGATCCTCGATAGTCCCCCCTGCTTGAGGATGCATGGATCACTCACACTCCAGAAAGGGTGCCTCAAAGACAATCGGACAAACCGTTCGCCCTGTCGTCACATGGCACCACAGCTTACCAATGCATTTAAATGTACAAACATCATACATACGGATCCTACGAAATGCCGTGGTGCAACATGCATGACACCAGTCTAGACAGCGTGAGTGATATTCCACAGTCCAACAATCGAGTTACTTAATGTGAATAAGAAGAGCAATAATATTGAAAAATACTCACAGAATGCACAGGTGCAGATTGCAGAGACACTTTTGTTCTGCTCAAACCCGGACTTGTTTGGGCTGCACTCAGCTAGCCAAACAGCTGCCGGTGCTCCTAACTCTTGTCTGTGTTACGCCGTGAAATATAATCAGCTAGCGTGCAGGCTCCTTTTTTCCTCAATGCCTCATATGAGCCCCATAGCAAGTAGTATGAAAACAGTTACTTATTTCAAGGGATGGTTAGAGCATAAATCTGACACAATGCTGCAAGAGCTTGATAAGGCAAAGGACATTCGCACACATTGGTTACACGCAGCCCCTTTCATCCATAAGACGTAGGGAAAAAAATTACACAGCAAAATTCTTCCTTACATCAGTGGAGGAAAAGAGGTCACCTTGGGCCTAGGCACCATATGACCCCTCCACCAGTGAAACAGAAGTAGAAGAAGTCAAAAAGGATCAGGAGGTCGACAGGCAGTACCCCATTCCTGACCTTGATGACGAGAGGAGGCATAATTTATCTTAAGATAAGCATTCTGAACCGAGTGAGCATTAAGCTTCCTTGTGAGCTGTAGCTGTCTGAGGATCAAGGCCAAGAATCTTAAGAGGCTCCAGTAGGCTGCAGTAGGGGCTGTGAATGGTGCCACCCACTCCCGGAAGGATAGTGAAGAGGCTAAAGTTGGCAGCGGCTTGGCGAAGATGATGACAAAGCACGCTGTGCAGTTGGCTAGCAGCCTCGAGCTGGCTCCTAGGCATGGTATCTTCGCTATCTTCAAAATGTATTAGCCTTATGGACAGCTCTCCAGATAGGGAATGCATGGAAACTTTCGCGGGGAAATCTGATGAAGGTCGCAGGCTGGCACACACGGCACTTGATGGCCCAACAGCTTATTGTCAGGAAGTGCTTTGTGAGACAGGGTGGGTGGGGTTCACCAAGACATTTCATCCATCTAAATCTATCACATTTCGTCCAAAGTCTCCAGTACATTCAAGTCATTTCCGTGATGCCAGTTGGCACTTGTAGGGTAACATCCTAGACATAAACTTACTAAGCAAGTCGGCCTGCTTTGGAAGATGCTGATGCTTGCATACTTTCCATCCAGTGCTGCACCTTTTCTTCCGAGCAGAGCATGCTTTGGAAAGCAGAGTGGCGCACGACCTTTGCTTGCAAGAGCAGCGCAATGAGTGCTCCGCAGGGGCTCGGCAGCTGCACACACGAGAGTGTTACAGTAAAAAAGACGCTTGCCCGACCTGCTCTTGTACGCAGGCCTGGACCGGTGACCAGCACCTGGCCGGAGGCAGAGGGGGGGCGCAATGGTGGTGCACGGGGCGACCGCGGGCTCAAGCGTTTGCGTGCACCTGCTAGCTCCCAGCCGCCCCACATGTGCGCAGAGGGCCGCGGGGGAGCGCCTGATGGACGTGATGCACTGGAGGACAGTGATGTGGAGCTGCCAGGCGCGCCAGCCAAGCGAGTGACGTTTGACACATCGTCCAGGCTGGCGTGCGGGTGGGGCAGGGGGAGGGACCCACGGGCGGGGCCAAGGGAGCAGGAGGCTGGGGTCCCGGCACGTGCCGCGCAGGTAGGGCCACCGGCTAAGAGGCGCTCATGCTCACCTCCCTTGCGATCGCCCTCGTCTCCCAAGCGCGGCCGTGCAGCCCCAGCCCAGCATGCTCCAGCCCGCCCATGGGCCTCACCACAGCAGCACAAGCAGCAGCAGCAGCGCGGTGAGAAGCTGGGCTGGTTGCAGAGGCAGAGGCAGCAGCAGCGCGATGGCCATGGAGAGCGCGAGCAGAGCTTCCTGTCGCCTCTGACCTCCCCCATCAGCGCGTCCAGCAGCTCGCCCGCGCCCGCGTCCAAATGCGCCCCCAAAGCGTACGTGCCTTCTCGCAAAGCGCCCCCTCTGCAGTCTTCAGTGGAGCCTGACGCAATCCCCCCTTGCCAGCTGGCCTCTGAACCACTTCACGCGGCAACACTGCTGCAAGTGGCTGCGCCTGCAGCAGCCCTGCACCCAGTGGTTCCCGCTTCGGCAGTCGCCGCCGCACCGCCTAGTGCCCCTGGCTCACAGGCAATGAGCATCAGCTATCACGAGCTGCTCAGGCAGCAGCAGCAGGAGCAGCAGCAGGAGCAGCAGCAGGAGCAGCAGGAGCTGGTGCAGCACCCGGCATCGGATGAGGGCGGAAGCGACACAGGAGGTAGCCTGGCAGCAGCGCCGGCACCCGAGGAGGTCTGGATGGAGTGTGAGGGTGGCGGTGATGGCGAGGCCTTGGCAGGCCTGGCAGCAGTGGTCACAGATATGAAGGTCGGGGAGCATGCGCAAGCCTGGACGGGAGTGCCTGCCGAGCCTGCAGGACCAGATCCAGCAGCAGCAGCAGCAGCAGCAGCAGTAGCAGCAGCAGCAGCAGATGCAGCAGCTGCAGCAGGTGGAGCAGGAGGACCAGCAGAGGCTGCTGCAGTTGATGCTGCTGTGGGGATGTGGGTGGCAGGGCAAGAGCATGGCTCAAGGCAGCAGCAGCAGCAGCAGCAGCAGCAGGAGGGGCCCCTGGAGGACGAGGATGCCAGAAGCAGTGTGGCCAAGGAATTTGGAGGACTGTTGTCGTCCTTTTTGGGCAAGCTGAAGCCCAGAAGAGGGGGTTGGGCCAGCAGGGCAAGGGGTGACGACTCAGCTATGCCTGCTCTGGATTGCAAGGGGGAGACAAGCAAGGCTGAGGCTCCACCTGAGGCGGCTCGAGTCAAAGAGGAAGGCACATGCATGCCTGGTAGGCAGGCGCGAGCAGCTGGTGCAGCAGCAGCAGCGGCAGGGTGCGGCGCAGGAGAGGCTGCAACAAGAGAGGCGGGGGCTGCTGGAACAGGCGCAGGCTACGCCGCCAGCAATGTGGGTGGGCTGGCAGCAGGGGGGGCTCCGGCAGCAGAGGAGGTCGGTGCAGACGCACTGTGCAAGCTGGTGGGCGTGTGCTGCATGCAGCTTGGCCAGCCCCCGGCGCCGCCTGCATTGCTGGGCGTGCTGGCACGGAGGGCAGCGGCTGTGCTGCGCGCTGGGGCCGGCCGTGACAGCGGCAGCGGCGGTGGCCAGGAGGCTCAGCATGGGTGGGGAGGAGGGCGTGGGCAGGAGGGAGCAATGGCTGCTGTGCAAGAGCACCTGATGGACATTGTCCGCTGCGCCCTGCTCACCATCCGGTCCCAGCAACAGGTAGACCATATGCTGTCAGTATTGCCCCAACAGCAGAGAAGGGGGGTGGGGATAAGGCCTAGCTTGCATTGGGTTGCTCGACAGCTGAGCAGGGTGTGATGTGTGTTGGCTTGGTTAGGCTTGTAATCAAGGCCAGACTTCAAGGCCCCTTGCCTTCAGCCTGCCCTGTGCTGCACCCCCCTCCCTCCTGCTCCTCCTCGTCCACGCAAGCAGGAATCTCTGTCGGTATCCTGGAGCATGCAGTCCTGGCTGGGCAGCAGAGATGGGCTGTGCTAGCCAAATATCATCTTTGGCTTTGAAATATGTCTAGTGTGCCGATCTGCTCGGCCGCAGGCACAGCTGCAGGCTGCAGGGGCCAGACCTTACTTGAAAAATCGCTGGTTGGTGGAGTTAGTTAGTTGGGGCGGTTGAGCTGAGCTGAGCACTGCTAGCGCTGGGAGGGCCCGCCGACCAACGGCACAGTGCGTGGAGGGGCGAACAAGTTGTGGAAAATGGGGACGCACTTATGCCATTTCTGCGGCAATGCTGATTTCATGAGGGTGCGAACGAGTTGTGAATGGTTGGGGATCAGTAGCGGGTGGGTCTGTTGCAAGCGCAGAGCCCGGACCCTTGCGCCAGGGCCATTACACGCGTCTGAGCTGCCCTATATAGCGTAGGGTCACCATTGCAGCAGAGGCACGTGCAGGCTGAGGTGTGCAGCACCCAAGTCAGAGTGCACCTAGCCTAGGCTTGCACGACATACATGCAAGCCTGAACCGACCAGCAACAGCAGCATGTGTGCAGGCAGAGCGTATGAGTGCGTGCATGTGTTGTACGCATGTGTTGTACACGCGCGTGTGTGTGCACACGCGTGTGCAGGGCCCCGGGGCCTGTGTGTGTGTTTGTGTGCAGGCGCGTGTGCATGGTGTGCGTGTGTGAGTGCGCGCGTGTGTGCGTGTGTATCTGTGCTCCTACCAACATACACCTACCAACCGCCTACCAATGGGCCTCCGCGCTGTCCCTCAGGGCATCAAGTCAGTACTGGCTGGCAGGGGCAGTGGCGACGTGGGCTACCTGCCGCAGCTGGTCCTTGAGGCCGTGACTGTGGAGAGCTGGCACTTATGTGGACTACCTGAACCCAGGTGTGTGAGGCCGTGACTGTGGAGAGCTGGCACCTGTGTGGGCTGCCTGAACCCAGGTGTGTGAGGCCGTGACTGTGGAGAGCTGGCACCTGTGTGGGTTGCCTGAACCCAGGTGTGAGAGGCCGTGAGGGCGGGGGTGCCTCCCCTTGTCTGCAGCTCCATGCGCTGTGGTATTGTGTGCATGTGTGTATGTTTGCTGTGCTAGTGCATGCATGCATGTACACGCTCTGTCAAAGTGCATAAATGCCTGTGGTACTTCTAACACTTTTTTGCCCTTAAGCCAATTGCACAATCAATCATGCACAATGCTCGGGACATACTGCATGGTCCCTTGCTTAGGATGTATGTCACATACAGTATGTGTCAAGGCTGCAGCCCACCTCACCAGATGGGCTACGGCTCAGGCCATTGGGCTTTGAGCCCGCAATATTTGACTGCGAGTCCTGCCCCAAGTGCTGTATGGTCACTCTGATGCGCCATTCTGGGGCACGAGTGGCTCTATGTTCTGTTTGGTGCAAGAAGCATCTTCGTGCTGGCCCGGTGTGCGCTGCTGCATACGTACTTGCGCCGATCCCCTGCTGACTGCGCAGGCCTATCCAGAGCTCAGTTGTGGCAGGGGTCATTGCAGATGCCATGCGGCAACTGCAGTCCAGGGCTGCGCCGCAAATGCCTGACATGGAGACCCTGGGCCGAGTGAGCAGCCAGGTGCTCACTCCTGCCTGCCAGTGATGTGCTTTGTCAGTGTCCGCCTTGTTTGGGGCGCAGCTGCTTTACGAGATGTACAATTGCAGCTGGATGTCTGGATCCCGCATCAAGAGCTGCATGCTGCATTTTTTAGATGCAAGGGGGCTTCGTTGCGAGAAGGAGGGTTGGAAGGAAAGACCCAGAAGGTCTCATTGTAGCGTGCCTTTTTTTTTGGCATCCTTTCCTGCATGTACACTGGCAATCATCTGGATGGCAAAGACTGACGTCTTCTGGTATGCTGACCTCTGCATTTGCTCAAGGTGGAGAGCAAGTTGTATCGTGCCAAAGCAGTGCTGTGATGCTCACACATGTGCAGCCTCTTGCCATGTGCCTGCTTATGTATGCCAGCGGCACGTCGTCATTCATTGCAATTGAATACACATCACCACTCCTTGCCGCCCTGTGTCTACCCACCCCTGTGTTTACCCTCACCACCACCTTTGTATCAGAAGAATTGAGAACTGCCCTTGCACCTCCCCTGCTGCTCCTGTGCCTGCATCACCCCCCTCCCCTGCTGCCTCAATGCTCCTGCCATGTCTGCATGCAGGTCCTGCAGCTAGTAGGCGACAACGTTGCTCTGCAGCAGCAGGCGGATGCAGCAGCAGTGTGGGTGCACCCTCAGCCTCATGCCTGCTTGCTGCTGCAAGTGCTACTGGAAAGCCACCTGCATCAGGGCCCAGCGCGCGACCAGGCACAGGCCCTCGCGCTTGCCCTGGCTAAAGGCACGCACCCCAATGCGTGGCAGCTGCTGAAAGTCATGGAGGAGTGGGCTGCAGCCTGTGCAGCAGCCAGGTAGGGCATCTCGTCTACGCTGCGCCCGGGGCACAAAATAGATAGCAGTTCTAATGGTGCCGATCTCGTCCCATCCTATAACTTTAAGGTGTAGGGTTTGCTAGGAGGTGGTGTCAGGGGAGGTTCTCTGCTAAAAATACTTTGAATGAATGCCCAGCCCGGTTTGCTATGGCCTATTTTTCAACGCTATTTGCAACCCACTTAAATGTGGGTGGTGTGGACCTTATATTGCCCTCTGCCAAAATTGTCTTCGCCTGAAAACGTACACTGGCAAGGTGCAAAGAAGTGTGCCTGGCAGTAAGTTAATGAATGCAGTCTCTGTCACGTTTACTGCCAATAAGGTTTATGGTTGTGGAATGGACAATCTGTACAAAGGCCTTTGTGCCTTGTCCTTGCCTGCCTCATGTGTAGTTTTAACTTGCCATGCTGTAACTTTCAGGGCCTTAAAAAGGACATAGTGCACTTCTTCCTTGCATCAGCTTGTGCTTCTTTGTTGGAGTGCAAATCCTTGTTCATGGGTTGTGCCCTATGCTGGCCATAGTTACCCCTTGAATAATTTCATATTTTTTAATGTGTGTAAGTCTTGGAGGCAATAAAGAAAAGGAGAGGGACGTCTGGATAACCCCACCCATACTTCCACATTGCCAAGAGCAGGGGCAAAAAACGGACATCATCATGCCCATTCACAAAAGCAGGTCCCAAGCACGCAGCCTAGGCCCATTTCCCTGCTCCCAAGAGAAAGAGCGAGCACAGAAGTCTCCATCAGAGAAGGTGGAGAAAGGTCACAAGAAATTAGGTCCTGTCGTGCTACTGTATTAGCATTGCTAGGAGACTGAAGCTGTTGGTTGAAGAACGCTCCTGTGATTTGCATTCTCCTTTTAAGATTTTAAGGTTGTTCTATGTTTTGTGCCGATTCAATGAAGAGGTGAGGCAATAGTTAACATTACATATGTCCCGAAGGAGGTGAGGCAATGGTTAAATAGCGGGACCTGCTGAATGACTCATTTTTCGAAGGGCACCTTAGCTGAACCCACCAGGGGTGCATCCTCCACCTGGTTCAGAAAGAGGAGCGCTTTTTTCTGTACCTAGGTAACTGCATCTGGATTTGGGCAAGCAAAAACAGCACAACGTGGCACGTTTCAGGTTACATTCCCATGTGCTGCGTCTTGAGACAAGAAGCTTGGAACATCATGATGGTACATGTGATAAGTGTGGCTTGCAAGCAATTCAAGACGAAAAACACACTCTTTTCCTGTGTCCTTGCATGCAGATGTGTTCGTTGAGGCTCATTCACATTGCAGACTTGTTTCACGATTTACCACTGGCACACAAAATTACTGTCAATTAGACTGGAGCTTCTATTCATCCCAAGCTTGTTCTGAGGATGCTTCAATTTTTTTTCCAGAAACAAACTGGTGATTCTGTCATGCCGAGAGACTGCTGCATCCAAACTAGACTCGTAGCATGGCCATAACATCTGATGCACTCACATTGGACGGACTGGACTGGACTGGACTGGACTGGGCGCTCCCAGTGTAAGTGCAGCTGACAGCAGCTGCATGCAGCACTGACCTTGCCTATTTGCAGGCTGAAGCAAGAGAGAGAACGTGTAGGGAAGGATAAGGGTATCAGAGGCTCCTCAGTCTCATCGCGGGCAACCTGTTGTCTGCTTGGTGTACACTGTCGCTGTCCGCAGCCACATACAGCTTTAGCTGAACTGACAACAGGATCAAATACTCCTCCAACTAACAAATCCGACCTCCGGCTCACAATGCAGAATAAATTTGGCCCTGCATATGCAGTAGATTTATGCTGCATTTGCATGCACAGTTGGTTGTGGTAGTTGACTGGGTATTTATCCTCCTGTTATCCTGCTGCCATGACGCTACTTTGTCTGCAGCATACTCTCGGCGTGACATCCCAGCTTTGGTTTGCAGGCACAAAGTACATAGCAGCTTAGAATCAATGCTTTTGACACAGCCCCGCACTCAGCAAGATGTAAATGAGAGGACCTAGAAACGCTTTTCTCATTGTCGAAGGCTAAGGCTGCATTGACAATAGGCCGCTGTTTGCATCTTAGTTGCTCGCGGCAGCAGCAAATCCAGTAATCCAGTAATCCAGTAAGCCAAAACCTACATCGTCATGTGTCATGATTCAACGAAACCTGCCTGCTACCAGCTATTCCCTGCAAAAGTCTACAGTGCTCAAGAAATGGCTGTCTTTCGCTTAAAGCTATACCTTGGCTGAAATAGCCCCTGCCTCTACCAAGTATGGCATCTCAGCTGCTAACCATGGAGCCAAACCTAAACATAAGGCATGCGCGATGCCAAAGCGTGGGCTGCAGGCAGCACAGAGGAAATTGAGAAAGTGCACGTCAGATATGTGCCAACAGAAGGGTTCTTTTAGAGCTCCTCATGTATCCAAAACTGGCTGGGGATGTGCTACTTTGAAGCATGTGGAGCCATTACACTCAACTGACAAGGTCCCTGACACAGAGCCAAGGCACGAGCTATTATTGTTTAAGATTGTTTATGGTTACACTTACAATGCATTCTTTCATTTCTGGCATTCTTTACTGTACACCAAGATAAATAGGGATCGGCGTTTGCTAAAACCGCTTAAAAAATTTCAGATTTAGTGCATGCCAAAACTCGAAAATTCAACCCTGGCCCCAAGAATAAGAATGATCATAATACCGTACTGCTCCTAGGGTTACCGCGAATAATTAAATAATTATGGGGGGTCCTCGCTATCTGTAATCTATTTAGAAATTACTTTTATCAAGACCTTGCGTAGTATCCAGGTTTTGATCCAGGCTCCCCAGGGCCGACCATGAAGACACATGCTCCAAAGGATCAAAGGACACTATTTAATGAAGGTTGCACAAAACGGAAGCGCTTGAGCAATGAGGAATCCAGGGAGCTTCGCATCCGCTTGGAACCCGACGTTGCACGTCGAGTGGAGGAGCATGAGAGGCAGCGGCCATAGTAGCCCAGGGCAAGGGCAGAGGCAGGGGTAGGGGCAGAGGGTCAAGGGAGAATGCTCCTGAGCCAAACAGTGGATGCAAGGGGAGGGGCAGGGGCAGGAGCAGAGGCAGGGGGAGGGGCAGAGGGAGGGCGAGGGGGAGGGGGAGGGGCTGAGCCAAAGGAGGTGTCTCGGAGTCAGAGGAGGACACGTCTGAAGGGGACACAGACATGCAAGAGGAGAGGCTGCTGCGATGCTGGGAGAGAGTGCCAACTTGAGAGAGGTCGCGTTAAACGTAATGATTGGAGGTGCCTCGCGGAAACCAAATACTCGCGGGAAAATTATTGAAATTATTTGGAGACCTCACGTAAAGTAGGACTCGCAATGACATAGGAGCAGAACGGTAATTGTACAAATAATTTGGCAGACATCTATAATGGGGACGAGGCATAGATAAATCTGGGGACGGATGGCATGCAGCCCCATGTCCAAGGCAGTGCAACCCCTGCAGACCTCTTCAAGAGGACGACAGCAGGTCCCCTTAGGAAGTGGTCTGACAGGTTTACAATGAAGATCTAGCCAGAGTGGGGCTGTGTGATGGAGTGCAAATGTTGCCAACCTCAGTGCTGGGCGTTTACGCCTGACAGGGTCAGGTGTAAATTGCGTTACGTCAGCGTTATTATGGTTTTGACTGTAATTCAGGTGTAATTCAGGCGTAAGTTACGTCAATTTTCACTCTGACGTTTGACGATCGGGATTTTCGTTATTTACGGTGCTGCACCGTCAGAAATTTAAAGTCTTGCCAAGCCTTCTCCTTTTCAATCCAGGTGCTTAGTTCCCACACTCAAACATTCTCTTCGTCATCAACTTCCTCTTCATCGTCCCCCCCTGCTCAATTCCCTCTTCCTCATCCTCCCCCCTGCTCAATTCCCTCTTCCTCATCTTCCCCCCTGCTCAATTCCCTCTTCCTCATCCCCCTCCTCCTCAGCCCCCTGCAGCTCATCCCCCTCCTGCTCATCCCGGGATGGGGCCCCCTGCTGCGCATCCACATCCATTGGCTCGGCTGCTGGTTCCACCGCATCTGCATTCTC
>LKMJ01001029.1_pt1 | contig 23699 bp, 19 predicted proteins | sample 643391 | NCBI WGS metagenome assembly LKMJ01 (sample SAMN04112250, study PRJNA286221) | soda lake metagenome | biome: soda lake; feature: Kulunda Steppe; material: water; isolation source: sample PL-Br10 brine of Picturesque Lake | place: Russia: Kulunda steppe | collected 2010-07
GAAACGCCTCGAGGATGCTCTCGACCGCTGGCACGAGCATCCCTAGATGGGCGGGAATCGCACAGGCCTGTGCGACGGTGCGACCCTGGGGGTCGAAGATGGCCGCCGAGGCGTCCTGTGCTTCTTTAACGATACTTGAGTACGCGCTGCGGATGAGCGTCGTTTGCATCTCGTCCGCAATCGCGTCGAACTTGTGACGCAGTACCGCTTGCGTTATTTCGTCGACAGTCATTCCACTTGGAACCTGATCGTGTGAAAGATTGCCGCACGTATATATTAACTGGGTTACAGGGGATTCGCCTGTTGTACCCGCTAACGGTTTGCGCGCTTGAGTTGTCACGAATCGCCCAGATTTATTACAACTTGTCACGTCCCTCGTCATATGCCAACGGATAGCACAATTGCCGAGCAACTGGGAGATCGAGTGGAGACGTTTTCTATCGGCGACGTTCCAGAGTCGACACGACGGCACGCGAGATACCTCGTCTTGGATTCTCTCGCCGTCCAACTTGGAGGGACCCAACTCGAGCAGGGGCGGGAAATCATCGATCTGTGGGCGTCTCGTGGAGGGTCCGAAGAGGCAACCGTCCCGTACGCAGAACAGAAACTTCCGATCGATGCGGCGGCGTACGTCAACGGCTACCTCGCAAACCTGCTGGATTACGACGACACCTACAGCGGCCGGGCGATCGGACACCCGGGTGCAACCGTTATCCCGCCGGCGCTCGCGACCGCGGAAGCCAACGACCTCGACGGAGAAACGTTCCTCGAGGGGGTACTGGCAGGGTACGAACTGTCGATACGAGTGGGGGATGCGATCATGCCCACACCCGATCGATCCCGCCTGGTCGTCGGAACGGGAACGTGGCAGGTGTTCGGGTCCGCGATTGCGACCGCCAAATTACTCGGCTGTGATTCTGCGCAACTGGCAGACACGCTCGGGATCACCGGTGTCAGCGCGCCGGTTCCGTTCGTTCGAAAAGTCGGAATCGAATCGAACGACATTCAGTGGATGAAAAACAACTACGGTCAGACCTGTCAAAGCGGCGTTATCGCTGCGCAGACGGCCGAACGAGGGTTTCGCGGAAATCGCAGTATCTTAGATGGACCGAAGGGATTCTGGCGAATCGCCGCCTCCGATTCCTTCGATGAGGAGATCCTCTTGGGCCCGTTCGAGAGCTGGGATGCGACCGCCGAGGTCTCGTTCAAGCCGTACTCTTCGTGTCGCTGGACACACGCGGCACTCGACTGTATCGAAGCGCTCCGACCGGCCAACGGCGTCGAGTCAATCGAACGAGTAACGGTCGAAACGTTCGAGGAGGCCAGTCGACTCGACACCGATCCATCGAACGTTCTCGACGCCCAGTTCAGTATGCCCTACGTCGTTGCGATCTCGTTACTCGACTACGGACCGGGATACGAGTGGCTCTCGAGCGATCGGTTATCCGACCCACACGTTCGTTCCCTGATCGATCGAACCGCAGTCGTCGAAGACCCCGAATTCACCGCTCGCTATGAGTCGACGGGACAGATGTCCACACGGGTAACGATCGAGTACGACGATGGCTCGAGTGAGAGTGCAACGGTCGACGATCCGTCGGGCGATCCCGAAAACCCCATCGCGTACGAGGAAATCGAACGAAAGTTCGACGCACTCGTCGAACCGATTCTCGGAACGGAGCAGACAGCGGAGTTGCGTACTACCGTCCTCGATCTCTCTCGAAAGACGAGCGTCCGTGACCTTGCCGCACTACTGGACACTGACTCGGTCTAAAACTTTAATCGTGTGGTAACGCTCCGTCTCTTTGAGACCAAGAGTTTCCAAAAGCGTGTACCGGGTCGGTTGTCGTCGGGACACTGATTCGATCGTAGACATCCCGGTGAGGGCTTTCCCTTACAAATAATTATGTACCGGTAACACAGTTACTCAGATAGAATGTCGATCCAGATTGCGATAGACATTGGTGGAACCTTTACCGATGTCGTCGCCCGGGAAGACGATACCGTCTATACAACCAAAGTACCGACGACTCCCGCGGATTTAATCGGTGGGGTCAGAAATGGTATCGAAGAGGTGATTTCGGAAACGAGGGGTGAACGGGGTAACGTCGACCGATTCGTTCACGGAACGACGGCGGGAACCAACGCGATTATCGAACGCGAAGGAGGGACAGTCGGCCTCCTCATGACCGACGGATTCAGAGACTCCCTCGCGATCGGTCGACAGAAACGAGAGGATATGTACGATCTCTTTTTGGACTCACAGACACCGACGTTTCTCGCCCCGAGGGAGCGTCGAGTCGGCATACCGGAGCGAGTCGGTTCGGAAGGCGAAGTCCTCACGCCTCTCGACGAGGAGGCCGTCCTCTCGGCGACCGAACGACTCGTCTCGGAGTACGATGTCGACGCAATCGGTGTCTGCTACCTCTTTTCCTTTCTCAACGACGAACACGAAGCGCGAACCGGCGAGTTGATCGCCGAACACTTTCCGGATCTTCACGTCTCGCTCTCCTCGGAGATCAATCCAAAGTTCCGTGAGTACGAACGCGTGGTTGTAACAGCGTTCGACGCGTACTTGCGGCCGGTTATCGAAACGTACGTCAGCAGAATGACGGAGTGTCTCGAGGATGAAGGAATCGGGTGTGAATTACAGATTATGCAATCTAGGGGCGGAATCACCGGCGCAGATCTTATTCTCGATAAACCAGTCGGAACCGTCCTCTCCGGTCCGGCGGCCGCAGTCGCCGGCGCGAGTGAAATCGGTGCTCGTGCGAACGAAACGGATCTGATAACGATCGACATTGGAGGGACCTCGAGTGACGTCTCGCTCATCGAAGATGGATCGCCTCATATCTCGAGTGAAGGGACAGTCCAACAGTACCCGCTTCGAATGCAGATGGTGGACATCAGCGCGATCGGTTCTGGTGGGGGCTCGATCGCGTGGCTCGACGATGCCGGGAGTCTCCACGTCGGCCCCGAAAGCGCCGGAGCGGATCCCGGACCGGCCTGTTACGGTCGCGGTGGGAGGGAACCGACGGTGACCGATGCGTCGGTGATACTCGGATACTTAAATCCCGAGTACTTCGCTGATGGGTCGCTCGCTTTGGACCCCGAGGCTGCAAAGCAAGCCGTTCGCTCGTCGATCGCCGAACCGCTCGAGTACGATCTTCTCGAAGCCGCAATTGGGATTCACGAGATCGTCAACACGAAAATGGCACAGCAGCTTCGACTGACGACGGTTCAGCGAGGGTTCGATCCGCGGAATTTCTCACTCTTCGCAATGGGTGGGGCCGGTCCCGTTCACGCCGGGCGACTCGCCGAGGAGATGGCCGTTCCGCGGTTCATTATTCCACGGACACCGGGGGTCCTCTCCGCGAGTGGATTGCTCTCCGCTGATATCGAACACGATCACGAAACGACGTTCGTTCGAACGCTGTCGACGGCCGACCCGGCCGAGATCGAACGACTATACGACGACCTCTCGAACCGGGGGAAAGCGGCGATGGAACGAGAGGACGTTCCCATCGACGAAGTCGAAGTCACGTTCGAAGCGGACATGCGCTACAGCGGCCAGTCCTTCGAAATCGATCTGAAACTCCCCTCCGACAGGAAATTTACCGATGACGTCCTTTCAGATGTTCGGGACGCGTTCCATACCCGCCACGAGGAGGTCTACGGCCATCAAAACTCCGAGGACCCTGTCGAGTTCGTCAACCTGCGTGTCGTAAACTCCTATACGCCCGAGCGGATCGATCTCTCGACCTCGAGTACGGAGACCCGTCTCGAGGATGCACGGAAAGGGACGCGAACGGCTGCGTTCGTCGGAGAAGCCGACCCGGTAGAGACGCCTGTGTACGACCGGTCTCGACTTCCGGTACACGTGGACTTCTACGGCCCGGCGATCATCGAACAGAGCGATACGACCACCGTCGTCTATCCCGGCCAGCACTGTACGGTCGACGAACAGTCCAATCTCGTCGTTGAGACGAGTCACGTCGACCGATAACCGGCGTCGTTCGCCCACTCGTCGAAACACTCATTCAGGGTTCCTCGAGAACCCGTCCTGACGAGGGGTTTTCACATCGAGAAGAGCCGCTTTATTTCGGTGATCCGTCCGCAATGACGGAACGCGCTATGTGGTCACTGGAACTCCGGAATCACGTGCTCTGCGAAGAGTTCGGCCCCCAAGGTATGAGGGAAATCGACGAACTCGACAACGACCTCTTCGATACCCAAGTCGACGTATCGCTCGATATCGGCGACGACCTCCTCGGGTGTTCCGACGAGATGATTGTCGTCTTCCGGCTGGTTCTCTGGCCGGAAGCGCGGGGCCGCTTCGAGGAGTTCTTCGAGTTCCGCTTCCGTTTCACGAATCACACATCGGGCGAACCAGGATTTTTCGATGGCGTCGAAGTCGGTGTCGTACGTTTCACAGTGGGCCTCGAGAACGTCGAGTTTCCGTTGCATGACGTCGATTGAACCCCAGTAGTTCCATGAATCTGCGTGTTTTGCGGCGATTCGAAGCGTAAACTCCTCACCACCACCACCGACCATGATCGGCGGATGTGGGTCCTGTACAGGAGATGGCCGACAAACGGCATTTTCGACGCTGACGTATTCGCCGTCGTAGCTGACCGAGTCTTCGGTCCACATCGCCTTCATCAGTTCGAGTGTTTCCTCGAGTTCTCGAAGACGGTCCGGTGCACTCGGCCAGTCGTATCCGTAGGCGACCGCTTCATCTTCTTTCCATCCGGCACCCATTCCGAGTTTCAATCGCCCCTCGCTGATCGTGTCTACGACCGCGGCCATTTTGGCGAGGAGCGGCGGGTGGCGGAGCGGATTGTTGATCGTTTTCGGGTAGAGATAAACGTCCGACGTCTCACACGCGAGCGCGGTGAGCGTTGTCATACACTCCATCGTCGCGCCGTTCCCAGTGATGAGGTGATCGGGGATCGAGAGGCCATCAAATCCGAGTTCTTCGATCGTGACGCCGAACGACCGCTGTCCCTCCCAGCTAATCTCGTCACAGAAGGCAAGGTTCGTATATTCTCCCGATCCACCGCTTGTTGGAACGTTAACTGCTAACTCCATGTGTATAGATACGCAGTATCACATAAATAGCTGTAGATGATGGCTCGAGTGATGAATCCGTATCGAGCGCACCAACGTGGCGCTTTCAGTATCCTTTTGTAATCGAACCCGAATGAACGATTAGAAGATCGTTCGTGTCACTACTGATCACCGTCCAACGGGAGCTTTCCAGAACGATAACTGGTCTCCGCGGGGACGGCAAAGGATGGATTCTACTCACGATCGGTGCGGGATGGTTTCTCGCTCTTGGTACACAGCTCATGCTCCCCGCATTGTTACCGTCGCTCAGAGCGGAATTCGGAATTGGTCTGAGCACTGCTGGTCTTCTTCTCAGTGCCATGTGGGGGGTGTACGCGGTTGCACAACTTCCCAGCGGAATCGCCGGAGATCGGTTCGGGATGCGAACGGTTCTCGTCGTCAGTATGGCGATGGCAACAGCAGTGGTCGCCCTTTTTACTGTCGCCACCTCCTTCTGGATGCTTTTTCTTCATTGTCCTTTTTGGGCTCGTTACTGCACCGCTCGGACCGCTCCGATACGCAGTTCTCTCCGAAACGTACGACGAATACGATGGGACGGCGATCGGTCTGACGTTAGCCGCCGGAAACGTCGGGAATTCCATCCTGCCCGTCGTTGCCGGGGTCTGTGCAGCCTATGCCAGTTGGCGGTTCGGATTTGGCATTCTGATTCCGCTCTTTTTCCTCACGACGATCGGTCTCTTCTACAGCCTTCCCCGGTCTAGTGTTTCAAAATCGACGGATTCGTTTTCCGTAAACTCCCTCCGAGCGATCGTTGCGCCGATGCGAAATCAAACGATCATCTTGCTGACGACGGTCCAGATTTGTGCCTTCTTTAGGTGGCAGGGATTCGCCGGATTCTATCCGACCTATCTCGTTGACGTGAAGGGACTCTCGGGTGGCGCTGCGTCCGTTCTCTTCGGCCTCTTTTTCGTTACCGGTGTAGCCGTTCAGACGGGGGCCGGAATCGCGAGCGATCAGGTGGGGGTCAAACGAACGCTGCTGTTCATCGGTGCGGTCGTTCTGGTTTCGTTTTCGATCCTCTCGTTCGTCGATGGAGTGTTGATACTCATTCTTCTGACAGTCCTGCTGAGCAGCCTCAACGGTTTCACACCGGTTACCCATACCTATCTCGCGAATACGATGCCTCAAGAAACGACTGGCAGTGATCTGGGGCTTTTGCGGACGGTCTTTATGACCGCAAGCGCCATCTCTCCGTACGCCGTCGGAACGGTCGCAGATCACATCTCGTTCGACGCGGCGTTCATCATGCTCGCCGGCGTGTGTGCCATTGGACTCCTTATCGTGATCCTTACCCCGGTCGCCGAGTAGAGACGTCTCGGCCAGTAGAACTGAGACGCCACCAACAGCCGACCGCTAAAAGAGGTCGTCCGGCAACTCGACACCAATTCCTGGATCGGTTGGGATCGAAACACGGGGACTCTCCTCGAGGCCGGGCGATCCAACATCTTCATCGAGCAGATCGATACATATCTCACAGCCGGATGAAAGATTTTCCGTGACTGCGGCCAGATGGAGATTCGCCGTCGCCTCGAGAGACGTTCCGAACGCACTCACGATGGAGACGGTCATATTGTGTCGCCTCGCCGTCCGTCCCATCCGATTGAGCGCTCTGATCGATCCGGATTTGGCGAGTTTGAGGTGACAGCCGGCGACCGTCGAACTCCGACCGAAGGTCTCGATATCACCGGTTCCGAACACCGACTCATCGGCGTAGACGGGAATACCGGTATCCATCCAGAGTCGGTTCATATGATCGGGCAGCTGTGCGTCTACGGGTTGCTCGATGTACTCGAGTTGGCCGGGATTCTCGACCCGGTCGAGAACCCACTTCGCATTTGCATACTGGTTCCAGGAGGTGTTCGCGTCCACTCGAAGCGTCGCCTCCGTTCCAATCGCACTGAGAACCTCGTTGATTCGTGCGACGTCTCGCTCGAGGTCACCACTCGCCTTTATTTTGAGATGGCGATATCCACGGTCGGTCCACGCCGATGCCTTTGTCGCGATTTCGGTGGGGTCGCCAGCAGGAAGAACCTTCACCACGTTCACTTCGTCGCGGTATCGATCGCCGAGAAGGGTCGAAAGCGGCGCTCCGAGTTCCTTTCCGCGAAGGTCGAGGAGTGCGAGTTCAGCCGCAGCGAACGCGCCCGGTGCGCCGGGAAACCGTTCACGGAGTGACTCGAGTTCGATTCCGGCCTCGTCTATCCCTTTCCCTTGGAGGCGCGGTCGAATCCATTCCCGTGCAACCTCTGTGAGCCCATCGGTCAGGTCTCCGGTAAACCAGGGAAGAGACGTTCCTTCTCCGTAGCCGACGGCCCCGTCGTCGGTCGTTATCCGAACGAAAACGTGGTGTGTGTTACGTTCGACGCCGTGCCCGACCGGAAATACTTCACTAAACGGGATTCGACGCCCCGCAACATCGACGCTGACAATCTGTGACATTCTCGCTATGAGGTTGTGAAGGAACTATTAAATATTGTCGGTTTCTTTCAAGAGAGATTCGGGATAACCTCTGATCCGAACAGTTCGATGGCCGCTGCGTGTTCTTCGAACGAGAGCAGCGGATGCCACATGCGAGCGAGAAAGTGTAGCTCACATGGCAGCTCGTCTTCGTACTCACGAAGTCGTTCGACAGCGCCCTCGGGGTCGGAGACGAGGGCACCGGCGTGCAACTGTTTCCGTCGCTCCTCGCTCATCGTCTCGAGGTCCCAGTCGCTGCTATCCCGCTGGTCGGCGTGTTCGGCGTACTTGCGTCTGGAGTAAACCAGCGCCGGTTCTAGCGTCTCCCACGCCTCCTCGGCATCCTTCTCAACGTGGGTATATTGCATCACGGCCGTTGTAAAGTCGTTTCCGTCGAGACTCCTGTGGTTCGCTAGCTCGTCTACGTTGTCGCTGAACTGCTCAAACGACGATTTATACGACATTTCACTGTCGTAGTAGACGATGCCGATGTGTCCGTCTGTTCGTTTTGCTGCGCGCCGAACCGCAGGCTTGGAGGTTCCACCAAGGAGGATCTGGGGTCCACCATCCTGTGACGGCTTTGGCTCCACGAGAAGGTCTTCGTACTCGAATATTGACCCATCGAAGGAGAACGAACCAGGTTGCCAGGCACGCTGACAGATTTCGATCGTTTCTGAAACTCGACGGCCGCGCTCGCGCTTTGGAACATCGAATGCGTCGAACTCCTGTTGCATATACCCATTAGCCAGCCCTAGGCGAAACCGGCCACCAGAGAGCAGGTCGACCGTCGCGGCATCTTCGGCTAACCGAATCGGATCGTAAAGCGGTGCGAGTGCAATGCTGGTTCCGATATCAATTGTTTCTGTTTCCCGTGCGAGCGCCGCCGAGAGGGGGAGTACCGAGGGTGAATACCCGTCGTCGAAAAAGTGGTGTTCTGAGACCCAAATCGTATCGAACCCGTTTTTTTCGGCCAGTTTCGCCAGTTCGATCGACTCTTCGTACACTTCTTCGTAACTTCGTCCTGACTCGGGCGGACGCTGAGCGGTTAGTAGGCCGTAGCCAAACTTCATCGTCTGTTACTCTCACCGTAATCTCTTAAATATTGGCTCACTCGCCCCGCCAGTCATCAAGAGATGGTTTCTAACTCAGAAGTACCGACCAGAAACCACGTTCGGTAATACGAAACGCCAGGTTGGGTCCGACGGGAAACTGGTTGTGCCTTGGTACCGAATCACTATCGTAGGGTTACTAGGCGGACGTGCCGGTCGATATACGGTAATTTGGTATGTGTCTAATGGAACATACGCAGACCTAGTCTGATACTAATAAGTCTAATAAATTATCTTTCCCCCTCATTGATGCGCGTCACGTCGGCTGGTTTTTCCTCGAGACTCAACTCCTCCCAATGATAGTCGTCGGTACTGGGTGATCGATAATAACGAACTGTCCCGTGTGAGGATCTTCGCTTCGAGTACCGCTGTTGAGTACATGTAGCGACTCATCGAACTTCTCAATCAACGGGTGGCCTCTTCACTGATCGACGAGTTAATTACATACCTATGCTTGTAAGGCTTTGAGTACAACTGGTTTTGCAACGAGTTATCTTGTGGCAGACGCTGCTTTCGGTTCGTTCTCGTCGAACCTTACGATTCGAATTCGATTTTCAATTCGAACTCGTTCGCTTTACCGAGCAACATGTTCGGAATCTCCGTATTAAATACGTCACCGCGCATACGATATGACGGTCCAGAGACGCTGAGTGCGCCGAATACGGACCCGTCTTGATTCATCACCGGCACACCGACCGTCCGAAGTCGGCTCATTCCTTCTTCTCTGTTGAACGCGTAGCCTCGCTCTCTGGTCTGCTCGAGCTCGTCACGTAATTCTTCGGGGTCGGTAATCGTGTTCTCCGTCTGTTTCGGCAGTCCGATATCCTCGATAATTGCGTCAATTCGGTCGGACGGAAGATGAGCCAAAATCGCTTTTCCTGCTCCGGTCGAGTGAAGATAGATCCGTTTTCCGAGACCCGTATCCGTCTGCACTGCGTGTGTCCCCGTACTCCGATGGACGAACACGCCCTTATTGTACTCTTCGACGATGAACTGGGACCGTTCGTTCGTTTCCACCGCTAGCTCTTCGACGATCGGTTCGGCCATCCGATAAATTTCTTTTCGAGTTCGTGCGTGTTCACCTAACCTGAGAAATTTGAACCCGAGGTGATACACGCCGTCTTCCTTGATGACGTACTGTTTCTGTTCGAGCGTTTTGAGGTGCGTGTGAACGGTACTTTTTGCAATGTCCAATTCCTCCGAGAGCTCCGTGACTCCTGCACCGTCTCTCAAGCGTAACGATTCAATTATGGAAAACATTGTATCGGCCGATTTGACGGACCTCGAGGGGGTCGGTGACATTGGCATAGGTATTCACCGGTCTGTTATCAAATTTTTGGTCACCTGTCGAAACAGGATGGTGGTATTCCGTTGTTATTTCCGCTAGCCGGTCACTGCGTGTCCAGGATCCCGGTGGTTCCCCCTCTCCTACCGATGATCGGATATTGCGTTCGTAATTACCGAGCGTAAATGATTCACATGTCCCACAATATATCCCACAGCCGGTATCGAGGTTACCCGTATATCCGTTCTATTTGCTGTTGAAATATCGAAAGTGGACTATAATTTCCTAGTTACTAGTTCGGTAAATGCGAACAAAGCTCTGATCGCTGTTTGTGGTACTCGTTCATTCCGTGAATTCGCCACCGTGAGAGACGCTTCGACCATGCTGGGACTATTACTGACCATTACTGATCATGCGACAAACGTCCTCGAGTTCGAGTAGCCATAAATGATCACTCCGCGTGGCGAGACACTCAACTCACTTATCACGGTCGCCGAGCAGAGGAACCAAAACTTTAATAAGATCTCCTTTGAACTATGTGAATGATGTACATAGGCAGCCCGGAAACTGATAGTGCAAGTGGTGACTCCTCTGGTGGGGACGACCGACGCAAATTCATGAAGCGGCTCGGATTCGTCTCCGCAGGTGGCCTCATGGCGTCCCTTGCGGGATGTATGGGTGGTGACGACGACGACGATGACCTGGGAGAACCGGTCGAGTCCCTCGAGTTCGTCGGATACCCAGAGGCGAACGCCAACAGATACGAAACGTTGACGACGATCGTCGATGAGATCAACTCACTCGGATTCGATATCGAGTACAATCCCGTGAGCCGTGACCGACAGCTCGATCGGATTATGTTCGAGAACGATTTCGATATGGGCAGTCTCGGGTACACCGGCCGACCCGAGCGTCTCGATCCGAATGCGTTCCTGTGGACGAATTACCATTCCTCGGAGGCGACCGGCGGCGCGTACAACTGGACGGGGCTCGAAAACGACGAGGTCGACGCGATCCTCGAAGAGCAACGAGGAGTCATCGATCCTGACGAGCGCCAACCCCTTATTCACGAGGCACAGGAAATCATCATGGGGCTTCCCGGCGGCGAGATGCCGATCCAGCACAACGACCTCATCAACGTTTACAACTCCGAAAAGTTCGACGGATTTTCTGCGACACCTGGTCTCGGACTGAACAACTACGATACCTGGGTAGGCGTCGAGGCACTGACCGACGACCGGGAGATGACCTGTGCCTACCCCATCGAGGTGCCACACATTACGCCCCTGGACGCGAACGAGACGAACATGATCACACAACGGCTCTGTCACGATTCGCTCACCGTTGTGGGCGAAGACGGGATGCCCCAACCGTGGCTGGCTGAGGATTGGGAGATCGCAGACGACCAGATGAGCATCGAGTTCGAGATTGCAGAGGGCCACGAGTTCAACGACGGCGAACCGTGTACGCCAGAGGACGTGGTGTTCACCTACGAGTACATTTTAGAAGAAGAGGTTCCGTTCTTCGCAACGGCGGTCGAGCGCATCGAGGAGGTGACCGCCGACGGCAACACCGTAACGTTCGAGCTCAACGAACCCGACGGCCCAATCTTCCACGACGCGTTCTCACGGATTCACATTCTCCCAGAACACATCTGGAGTCAAGTTCCCGACGAGGTCGACGGTATCGACACCCCTGGCGAGTTCTCGCCTGTCGAGGAGGAACTCACGGGCGAAACGCTCATCGGCAGTGGACCCTACGAGTTCGACGAGTGGCGACGAGGCGAGGGTGTCAGGCTGACAGTTCGTGACGAACATCCCGTCGCGACTCCAGACATCGACTCGATTTTCATCCAGACGATCGAGAGTCCGTCAGCGCTCACCACCGCTCTCCGAAACGAGGAAATCGACTTCGTTATCGACAGCGACGCCGACGCGGCCGTGTTGGATGACGTCGCTGAAGAAGAAGATCACCTCGAGTTCGTTGCGACTGACACGGTCGGATACGACGAGTTGGCGATGCGTACGACGAGAGCACCGTTGGACAGGGAGTCAGTCCGCCAAGCGATGTCGATCATGATTCCAAAAGAGATGATCGCCGACGAGATCTGGCAGGGATACGCGATTCCTGCACACAGCCCGATCGCGCCCGGTCTCGACTTCTGGTATAACGACGACGTGACGAAGTGGTCCGAGATGACCACGGAGGACGCAATCGAAATCCTCGAAGAGGACGGATTTACCGTCACCGAGGATGGCATCTACTACCCGCAAGAAGAGTAAGGTCGCAACCAGACGTGATCGATATTTAAGTACTAGAGAGATACACAATGCGATATGGATACTAAAACGTACATCGTAAGACGGGTTTTCGGCACCATCGTGACGTTTTTCGCCGTCGCGACGGCCATTTTCTTCCTCTTTCGGATGGTGGGGGACCCCGCATCGTTATTCCTGACGCCAGGAATGAACGCAGAACAGATGGCGGTGATTCGGTCCCGTTTCGGTCTCGACGAACCGCTCTATATTCAATATTACCGATATATGGTCGGAGTGGTCACCCTCGATTTCGGTGTTAGTTTCTACTTCCAGTCGGCGACAGTCCCCATCGTCCTCGAGCGAATGGTGAACAGTATGTTCCTCACGCTTCCCGCGATTTTACTCGCGTATGTTGGTGGAATTTTAGGCGGTGCGTATATGGCGTGGCGTCGCGGTGAGCGCATCGAGACGGCTGGATTGCTTGCCGCCGTCCTGTTTCGTTCGACGCCACGGTTCTGGCTCGGAATTTTGCTCCTCTTCGTCTTGGCGGGATGGTTGGGACTATTCCCGAGCTACGGAATGGTTTCCCACGATGTTGAGCGACGTGGATTCCTTTACTTGCTTATCGAGCCCGACTTCTACCATCACCTCGTTCTCCCCATTCTCTCGATGACGTTCTACCTGATGGGGCTCCCGCTGTTGCTCATGCGAACGAGTATGCTCGAGGTAATCAACGAGGACTTCGTCGATATCTGCCTCGCGAAGGGACTTTCCGAGAACGAAGTCATGTACAAACACGTCGCTCGTAATGCGATGCTTCCAGTGATTACCGCCTTTGCGGTTGGAATTGCGTTCTCATTCGGTGGAAACGTGCTCGTAGAGACGGTTTTCTCGTATCCGGGAGTCGGGCGACTGATGGTTGATTCGGTGTTCCGAAGCGACTATCCTGTTGCACAGTTTGCCTTCCTTTCGATGGCCGCTGTCGTCTTGACGATGAACCTCATTGCAGATATCGCGTACCTCTATCTCGATCCACGGGTGAAATTGGAATGACTGCTAGCGAATCGACAATTGACGGAGGAAAGCAAGAATGATGAACCCGATTCAGGCGACGAGAAACACCGTCAACCGGGTTCGAATGACGAACCCAGAGGATGTAAAGCGAGACGCCACCCGATTAGCCGAGTCCTCGAGAGAGATATTCGGAATTATCGTCGGGAACAATCTCGCAAAGATTGGGGTCGTTCTCCTGATTGGCTTCCTCTTTATCGGACTCTTTGCGCCGTTTATTGCCCCGCACGAACCGTACGAACGGCACATGAACGAAGAGGGAGACTGGGACCGAAACGCGGCTCCCTCCCTCGATCATCCGATGGGAACGACTGACTCGGCGTACGATATCTTTTCACAACTCGTCTACGGTGCGCGAGTCGCTCTCATCGCGGGGGTCCTGACTGCGTTGTTCGTCGGAGGAGTCGGCACCTTTGCCGGAATTGCAGCGGGCTACTATGGAGGGAATCTCGGAAACGGAATTATGCGCCTCGTTGACTTCGCGTACGGAGTGCCGTTCTTGCCGTTTGCGATTGTGCTCGTCATCGTGCTCGGGGCAAACCTCTGGAACATCATCCTCGCGATCTCGCTCATCCTCTGGCGGGAAACGGCACGTGTCGTCCGCTCTGAGGTACTCTCGATACGAGAACTTGCAGTGATCGACGCAGCGAAGGCAAGCGGAGCGAGCAATCGTCGGATCATCCTTCATCACATCTTCCCGAAGGTCCTTCCGACAGCCGTCCTCTACTCCGTCTTTGCCATCGGCTGGGCGATTCTTGCAGAAGCGGGACTCTCGTTCCTCGGGTTCAGTGATCACGAACTCGTTAGCTGGGGATCGATGTTACAAGCAGCGTACAATGCACAGGCACTCGATCAGGGTCTCTGGTACTGGATATTCCCACCGGGAATCTGTATCAGTCTCCTCGTGATGTCCGTGTACTTGGTCGCACAGGGTATCGAAGAAGTTGTGAATCCGGAGCTACGAGAGGTGTAAACAGATGACATTACTTGACGTTTCGAACCTCGATGTGGAGTACCAGACGAAAGAAGGACCGATCAAAGCAGTCGAAGACGTTTCGTTCACGATCGAAGAGGGAGAACGATTTGGTCTCGTCGGCGAGAGCGGATGTGGGAAATCGACGATTGCCAAGAGTCTCCTTCAGCTTCTACCCAAGAACGGTCAGGTGACTGGTGGCTCCATCGAGTTCGATGGACGGGAACTGACGACGATCGATACGAAGGCCTTACGAGAGATCAGATGGGAGGAGGTATCGTTTATCAGCCAGAGCGCGATGAACGCACTCGACCCAGTGTATTCAGTCGGCGATCAGATCGTCGAAGCAATTCTCACCCACAGAGACATGCCAAAGGCCGACGCGAGAGAACGGGCCGCCGACCTGTTAGAGGACGTCGGCCTCGAGCGGAAACGTGCAGACTCCTATCCCCACGAACTCTCCGGGGGGATGCGCCAACGAGCGATGATTGCCATGGCCCTGGCGCTCGATCCTGCACTGATTATCGCCGACGAACCGACGACTGCACTCGACGTGATTACACAGGACCACATCATCGAAGAGATCAACAGATTGCTCGAGACGATCGGAAGTTCGCTCTTTATCATCACTCACGACATTAGCGTCGTCGCTGAAACGTGTGACTACGTCGGCGTCATGTATGGTGGCGAACTCGTCGAGAAGGGTCCGATAGAGGAGGTATTCGTCGAACCGGAACATCCCTACACCCTCGGATTGTTGAACGCGTTCCCAAAAATCGAGGGAGGGGCGGACGAATTGATCACGATGCCGGGACAGCCTCCTGATCTCCGAGACCCGCCGACTGGCTGTCGGTTTTACGATCGGTGTCCATTCCGTGAGGAAATCTGTGCACGTGAAACGCCGCCGCTCTCAGAGCGAGGGGGCGAACAGCGTGCAGCCTGCTTCGTCAGTGAGGAGCGGGATATCAATGACGAATACGAGACCATCATCAGTAAGGAGGAACAATGGCTGAAACTTTGATCAGCGTTCGCAACCTGAAGAAACACTTTGCAGTGAACGACGGTCTGCTCGCGAGACTTCGGAATCGAGAACAACACGTTCACGCAGTCGACGGAATCGACTTCGACATCCAAAAAGGAGAGATATTCGGGTTAGCAGGAGAGTCGGGTTGCGGGAAGACTACGACCGGAAAGTGTCTCACTCGCCTCGTCGATGTCACCGACGGAGAGGTGATTTTCGGTGATGAGGAGACCAATATTTCCGACCTCGAGGGCGGTGATCTGAAAGCGTACCGCCTGCAGTCCCAGATAATCTTCCAGGACCCCTTCGAATCGATCAATGACCGATTCACGATTCGAAAGTGGGTCGGTGAACCGCTGAAGATTCACGGAATTATCCCGGATGAGGGGGTCGAAGCGAAGATTAGCAACTGTCTGGAACAGTCCGGATTGACGCCCGCTTCGGAGTATCTCGATCGATACCCACACGAGTTGAGCGGAGGGCAGCGACAACGCGTGGCTATTGCGCGCGCGCTGGTTCTCGACCCGTCGTTTATCGTGGCAGACGAACCCACGTCGATGCTCGACGTCTCCGTTCGAGCGGGCTTACTGAGAGTGTTGAAAAACCTCGTAGACGAACAAGATGTGACGATACTGTATATCTCACACGACCTTTCGCTTCTCAGGTACATCTGTGACCGTATCGGAATCATGTACCAGGGAGAACTCGCCGAAGTCGGCGATGCGAAAACGGTACTCAGCGAGCCGAAACACCCCTACACGAAGGCACTCGTCTCCGCGGTGCCGCGAACGGATCCGTTTTCGGAACGAGATCGGGTTCGGATTCCGAGCGAGGTCGTCGACCGCTACGGAGGCATCGAGGGCTGTTCGTTCAAGGACCGATGTCCGTACCGCTTTGACGAGTGCGATCGAAAACCAGAACTTCAACAGGGTGAGAGTATGGACCAACGCGTAGCCTGTCACCTCTACGACGATTCAGTCCCTACGTCGATCGAGGATGTCGAACCCGAGTTTATCGTAACAGAGAACTAGGTTCACAAGAAACGAAACATATGAGTATCGAAATCGCGGCGGTGTTGCTCGCCATTTCAAGCATCCTACTCACCGGAAGTATCTTCTGGTATCTCACCCAGATACGCTCACAGCAACCGCTCCTCGTCGAAACGACCGCTACAGACGATGTTCTGATCGAAGAGCGGGTTAGAGCCTATCGCGATATAATGACCCACATCATTCGAATTAATCGAAAAGGGGTACAGATGAGCGAATTACAGTTTAAAGAACACACCGATAGACTCGCCCTCGGTAACGAATCGGAGCTGACGGAGCCATACGAGGAGTTCGTCGAGGTCTTTCAACGGTCGTTTTACATTATCCATCCCGATGTCAAAGCAGAGATCACCGACTATCTCGACTATCTGACCACCTATCACGACGATTCCGCACAGGTCGGCCAGTTACTCGCCAAGAGCGCAAACGTTGCACAGGCAATGAGAAACGACCTCGGACTCGAATCAATCTTCGACAACGAAGAATAGCCGACCACTCGACAACAGCAATTCGATACATACACACCATGTCTACACTCAGCCCGATTGACAGAGAGAGCGAACAGACGATAGTTGACGAAATCGACAAGGACGAACTCGAGCGCCACGTAGATGCGCTGAGTGACCTCGTCCGTACCTCGGGAACCGAAGATGAACGAATCGCGAGCAAATATATCGTCGATACGTTACGCGACTATGGAGTCGAGGCGGATTATCTCGAGTACGACGGATATATTAGCGTTCCCGAATTCGCGTCGGTCGACGTGACGGTACCGACATCACGAGAGATAACGGATTGTATCAGCGTTTCCTTCGGCGCGAGCACCCCCCAAGCAGGTGTTCACGCGCCAGTCGTTTCCCTTTCGGACGTGACTGCAGAGGAACTCGAGCGAACCGATATCGAAGGACGAATCGTCCTCGTTTCCGGTCTTCCCACACCCCACCCTGTCGGGCTTCTCGAGAAATCCGGCGCCGCAGGTGTGATTTTCGTCTCGCCGACGAACGACGAACTGCACGAGATGATCGTCAGCCCGGTGTGGGGGACGCCGGACAGCACAACGGTGAGCGAAATCCCTTCTCTCCCGGTCGTGGAATTGTCCCAGTCCGAGGGCGAGTGGCTCCGCGAACGCGTCGACCGCGGACCGGTGGAACTGACCCTTCACACCTCGGTGACGACGGAGGTCACGTCGCTTCCGTGTCCAGTCGGACGAATCGAGGGTCGAGAGAGCGACCGGTACTTCGTCGTGGGTAATCACGTCGACTCCTGGCACGAAGGTGCCACGGATAACGCGACCGCTATCGCCACGACCTTAGAGGTTGCGCGACTGTTCGCCGAACGGGAACCCCGACGAGGGATCGTCTTCGGGTTCTGGTCTGCACACTCGACTGGGCGCTATGCCGGAAGCGCCTGGTACGCCGACGAACACTGGCTCGATCTCAGGAAAAACGGCGTCGCCTATCTCCACATCGACCTCCCGGGCCTGAAGGGCGCAGACGAACTCTGGTACCAGCACATGGCCGAACTCGAGGCCGAACACTTAGATGCGATGCGAACCGTTACTGACTTCGACCTTCAGGAGGGTGTGGACAGCTGGCTCGGTAGCTCAGACCGACCTGCGCGCAACTCCGATCAGTCCTTTTGGGGGACGGGACTGAGTTCGCTGCTTTCGGGTGCGCGACTCGAACCGGAAACCGAAGACGGCGGCCCTATCGGCGGTGGCTGGTGGTGGCACACTCCCGAGGACACCAGAGACAAAGTCGACCTCGACGTCCTCGTCGAAGAAACCAAACTGTACGTCGCGCTCACATCCCGACTGTGTGGCTCACCCGTCCTCCCTCACGACTTCACCGCTTCGGTCGAAGACATCCGTGACGTTCTCGACGATGTCGAACAAACGACGGCACTCCCCGTCGATTTTTCGGCGACTCGAGACCGACTCGAAACGCTCGAAGCCAGCCTCGAGGAGTTCAACAGTCACATCGAGACGACGGTCTCCACTGAGGATAGGGTCGCTCAGGATATCGAGGACGTCCAAGTCGAAGTTGGAAACGTGCTCATTCCCGCGCTGTACATGGCTCGAGCACCGTACGAACAAGAGCCAGCACTCCCGTACGAGCGTCTCCCCGGAATGCGGATTGAGCAAGAACTTACGACAGAACAGGACCGCCGCTTCGCCGAGGTCTCACTCAAGCGCGCACAAAACCGTCTCGACCACCACATAAACCGTGCACAGCGGACTGTAAACGCGTTCCTCTCCACACAAGAGTGACGGAAAAGTCAAGAGTGACGAGGGATTGGATCCGTTTGACAACTGAGCTGAGTTCGTTTTGCGACAGACTCTGGTGAACGGAGTTTTGTGACGGCCTCTGTTGAACGGAGTGGTTAGTGGCTGTGATTCGGTGGGTGCTCAGTTTCAATCAGTGTCTTTCTCGTCTGAGTCGTTATCCTCGAGTTCGGTCCGGAGCAACTGTAAAATTCGCTCGGTCGTGTTCTGGATAACGTCTTCGATAAACTGAACGTCGGATCGTGTTGGATTTCCGAGTCCACCTTCGTCGGTGAGCGCTTCGAAGTACCGATAGGGACTCAGCTCGGAGGCTGGCCGATTCGTCTGGGGCTTCTTTTCCTCCTCGCGGACAAGTTCCGGAGCGTAATATTCGATCTGGCTGGTCTCGTATTCGCCAGCGTGACCCCACTCGGTACCGAACTGCTCTTCTAATTCCGTTCTCGCGAAATCCGTCCAGTGAACGTAGAGCGTATTCAACCCCTCCTCGCGCTGGAGCTTGTCTATCGCCAGTTTGTGCGGCTCAGTATTCCCTCCATGACAGTTTACGATAAGGAGATTCGACGCGCCGTGGCGTGCGAGCGACCGGCCGATGTCGACGATCACGTCGATATACGTTTCCCAGGAGAGAGTGATCGTCCCCGCGTAATTCATGTGATGCTCGGAGTATCCATAGGGAAGGGTCGGTAAAACGCCGATATCGAGTCCGACCTCCGATGCGCTGTCGGCGATTTCTGCAGTCAACTCTTTTGCTCGAATTGAGTCGACCGAGAGAGGGAGGTGATGTGAGTGCTGTTCGGTACTCCCACACGGTAACGCGATACAGTCGCTCTCTTCGATGGCTGCCTCAGCCTCTTTCCACGTGGCCGTTTCTAGGTCCCACTCGGCACGTGATTCAGTCATGGTTGGTCCATTCAATCGAACGGTAATAAAGACTGCCGCAAAAACTGTCGTTACTGAGAGTCGAGAGAGTCCTCTTGGGCTCTCGCGTTCGCTCCGAGCGTCGCCGCCGTCTTACAGCCCGCCCCTGTATTGATGATAACGATTTCGTCAGTTTCTTCGAAGCCGCCTTGCTCCGCTCGTTCGAACGCACCGGCCAGAGCGACAGCTGCGGTGACGCACATTTCGATGCCGTCGGTTCGGGCCATCGTCAACGCTGCGTCGATCGCATCTTGATCGGAGGAGGTAACACCAGCACCGCCAGACGCGTACACGGCCTCGAGCATCCACGGCGAGGCGCCGGGGTCGGGAATCTCGACGCCGCGGGCAATCGATTCCGGGTTCTCCCATGCGGCGTGGCGGTCGGCGTTCCGTTCGATCGCGTCCACAACGGGAGCAACGCCGTCACTCTGCGCGACGGTCAATCGCGGTGGCGAATCGTCCATCCAGCCGAGTTCCTGAAGCTCTTCGTAGGCCTTCCAGATTCCGATCAAGCCGACGCCGCCACCCGTCGGATAGATAATTTCGTCCGGTGTCGACCATTCGAGATCCTCAAACAATTCGAGCCCCATCGTTTTCTTCCCTTCGTGACGGAACGGTGTTTTGAACGTTGCAACCGAGGAGTAGCCGTGTGCTTCAACGTCGCGTGCGAACGCGTCGGCCGCATCGCCAATTTTACCGTCGACGAGGTGCAGGTTTGCCCCGTGCGCAGCCACAAGATCCTTTTTGAGGTCACCGGCTTGATGGTTGAGATACACATGACAGTTCATGCCCGCCCTGGCGGCGTAGGCGCTCGCCGATTGTCCCGCATTTCCGGCCGAGGGGAGCGCGACGTCGGTCGCGCCTCGCTCCTTCGCGGCCGAAATCGCCGCAGACTGTCCTCGGTCTTTGAACGTATTCGTCGGATTTTGACCCTCGTCTTTCACGTACACCCGCTCGACACCGAGCTTTGTCGCAATCTGTGGACACTCGATGAGCGGCGTCTGTCCCTCTCCCATCGAAACGATCGCGGATGAGTCTTCGATCGGGAGCAGTTCCCGATACTTCCACATCGATCCGCTTCGGCGTTCCCAGTCGTCTCGACCGATGTCGATTGAATCGTAGTCGTACTGTGGATCAAGAATACCGCCACACTCACGACACGGGCCACCATCGACATCCAGGCCGTATTGCATGCCACAGGAGTAGCACTCGAGATGCGTTACTACGCTATTGGTTGCTCCCATAGTCGTCGATTCCGCTGAAGGAGTATTAATCAACCGAGTGGGCCTCGAGTGCGTAATATTTTCGCGTCGTCACGGCGATACCCAATTGGGGCGTTTTTTTCGCGATACACGAATACTTAATGTTGGGTTGTACAATGATTCAGTTGTGACAGCAGATCTATTCAGCAATATCTCGTTTAGAGAGACGACACTTCCGAACCGCGTGATGGTTTCACCGATGTGTATGTACTCCTGTGAGGAGCGAGACGGACTCGCAACCGACTGGCACATGGTCCACCTGGGCGGTCGTGCCGTCGGTGGCGCGGGACTCGTAATGACGGAGGCGACGGCCGTCTCCCCCCGCGGACGTATCACACCCGAGGATCTCGGTATCTGGAGTGAAGAACACGCGAATGTGCTCGAACCGATAACCGCGTTCATCAAGTCCCAGGGGTCAGTTCCGGGGATTCAACTCCAGCACGCCGGTCGAAAAGGAAGTAAAACCCGTCCGTGGGAGGGGGAATCCCCGCTCCAGCCAGATGAAGGGGGATGGCCGACACCGATTCCGAGCGACGAGCCCTGGCCCTATGATTCTAATCCGCCGGAAACGGACGTCCTATCGACGGAGGGTATTCGGTCCATCGTCGACGAGTTCGCACAGGGGGGCCGATACGCCCTCGAAGCCGGTTTCGAAGTCGCCGAACTCCACGCTGCACACGGGTATCTCCTTCACCAGTTCCTTTCACCACATACGAACAAGCGCGAGGATGAGTATGGTGGCAGTTTCGAAAATCGAATTCGGTTCCCAGTCGAAACCGTCAAAGCCGTCCGCGAAGTCTGGCCGGACGATAAGCCCCTCTTCGTCCGTATCTCTGCGACCGATTGGTTGGACGGAGAGTCCTGGACAGCCGAACGATCGGTGCGCTTTTGTCGTCATCTCGCAGAGCTCGGCGTCGATTTGATCGACGTGAGCACCGGGGCGCTGACACCCGCGCAGAACATTCCCGAACGAGGGCCCAGTTATCAGGTGCCGTTCGCTGAACTGGTCCGGGAGGAAGCTGAGATTCCCGTGGGTGCCGTTGGCAGCATTACCGACCCCATCCAGGCCGATGCCCTCGTCCGTAACGAACGAACTGACCTCGTTGTTATCGGACGCCAACACCTTCGTGATCCCAACTTTACTAATCACGCGGCAGAAACACTCGAGCGGGCGGACGAAACGCGGTGGCCAGACCAGTACGACTACGCAGTCTGATTTTTCAACCTAAATGATCACTTTCCGGACATCAGAGCAGTTCCGAGAGTGTCGACCGGTTATACCGACCAGCCACCATCGACTGGCAACACGTGCGCCGTAATGAACCGTGCTGCGTCGCTGCAGAGGAATGCGACGGCCTCGGCGACGTCTTCCGGATCACCGATATACGGCAGAAGCGTTCGGTCGGTCGCGCTGACGAGCCGGGCTTGTCCACCGAGTTCGTCCGCGGTTTTGTCCTCGAGGTCGGCCATCTCTAAGTCGGTGCGGATGATTCCTGGGGCGACCGCGTTCACTCGCACGCCGTGTTTCGAATAGTCGGCGGCCAACTGGCGTGTCATGCTGACGAGTGCTCCCTTTGCGGACGCGTAATCCGCAGATTGTTTGTAGGGGACTAGTGCACCAGCAGAAGCCATGTTGACGATACGGCCGTCCCCACGTTCGGCCATTTCCGGGAGTACGCGCCGGCAGAGGTGATATGCGCCCTCGACGTGTATACTGTACATCTCTCGCCACATCTGAAGGTCGATTTCTTCGATGGTTCCGCGACTTCCGATTCCCGCATTGTTCACGACGATAGTGGGGTCGTCGTACGTTCGACAGGTTTCCAGGAGGTCGTCGATCACGTCAGGGTCCGACACGTCACCGACGACGAGTTCTCCATCGTCTACGACTTCCGAAAAATGCGCTCCGTCGTCGTGAGGTGTCGAATCAATATCGAGGCCGATGACAGTTGCTCCCCGATCCGAAAAGAGGCTCGCTGTCGCCCGTCCGATGCCTGCGCCGGCACCAGTTACGATTGCTGTTTGATTCTCGAGTGTAAGTTGCATACAATCGGAGATGCAGGATCCAAACATAAATGCCAGGGGTATGGTGAGACATTGATCAGGTAATAATACCTACAAGATACAACGTTCCGTGCCTATTTCTCGGTAGCTTCTGGCTGATCTAACCTAATATACTGAAATCAGACATTCCCAAGACAATAAGATTAGCGTGTCACTGTCCAGATCAGGGGCTGGGGAGCGCACAGGTCGTGAGAAGGATTTGTCCAACTCACTAATCTGCTCAGAGAAATCCCAGGGTGGATTGTAATGAGGGCTCGAAGAACGAGTCCACCCGACGTCAACCTGGGTGTTCGAGAGGGTATGTCCAGTCGTTTGGATTATAAGTTTGAGAAGTCGGCTCAGTGCTCGAATCACTCGGCGTTGAGTGGTCTCATGGCCCGGACTGGAATTGAACGAACATGCTTTCAGAGACACAGCAACCTGGCAACGGCGGTGCGGTCGTGAGTCGCGGTTAATAACAGCTAAGTGTTATTTTTACAGTCTGCTCCGCCTGTACGGTCGTGTTTAGTTTGTCTCATTGTGCCAGCGGGCGGAGGCTTGGAGCCATGAATTAGCCGTCTCCGGATCGACGTGACTGAACGAGTTTGAGAACGAAGAGGTCCGCCGTTTTACCTCTCTGTAGACACGTTCAACTGAGTTTCGATCACCGTGCCGTTCGTATTGAAACTCGAGGCCGCGGCGGTGGAGTGCGGCTTTCAGCCAGGCGGCCGAATCAACCAGAAAGACGGCGTCTTCGACGTCGTGTTTCTCCATGAGTTCGGCGAGAAACAGTTCGGTGAGAGCTATTGTGCGTGCCGAATACAGCCGAACATGCAAGA
>LKMJ01001030.1_pt1 | contig 23698 bp, 23 predicted proteins | sample 643391 | NCBI WGS metagenome assembly LKMJ01 (sample SAMN04112250, study PRJNA286221) | soda lake metagenome | biome: soda lake; feature: Kulunda Steppe; material: water; isolation source: sample PL-Br10 brine of Picturesque Lake | place: Russia: Kulunda steppe | collected 2010-07
CTCGGGGCCAACAGTCCGCTGGCACGGCTCGGCGGAAGTCCCCTCTCGGACATGGGGACCGACGGCTCGAACGGCCCGAGAGAACGGTACCTGGCGGCCAGAACGTCGATGTCCAGGCTCACCCTCGACACGCTCCGGGGGATCGATCCCGAAGACGTCGTCCGTGCCCGACGGCGCAACTACGCGGTCTGGCGGCGGGCGCTGGCCGGCCGTCCCGACCTCGAGTTCCTCCTCGGGGAGCTTCCCGAAGGGATCTGTCCTCAGGCGTGCCCGGTCGTTGCCGACGACCCCGACGCGTTCTTGACGGAGCTGTCCGGCGTCGACGGCGTCCACCGCTGGCCGCGGCTCCCGACGGCGGTCCGTTCGGAGCCGACTTACGGGACGGCGCGGTGGCTCGCCGAGCACGTGATCGTGTTGCCGGTTCACCAGCACCTCGACGTCCGGGAGCTTTCGGCGACCGCTCGGCGACTCGGACGGAGCGTCGAGGGGCTGGCGGAACGTCCCCGTGGCCCGACGTCGTCGGCCCCGAACCGCGCCGACCACCGATCGCCGGCGACCGACCGGGAGCCACCGCGGATCGAGTTAGGTTCCGACGGTCAGTCCAGCGGCCACCAGCGGTCGTAGTGGGCTGTGACCTCGTCGATCCGCCGGCGAGCCGAGTCGACGTCTTCTCCGAGCCAGGCGAACGGGTCCTCTACGTCGGAGTCGAGCCCGAGGACGCCCTCGAGGGTTCCGAGGGTGGCGTACGGCAGGTGGCTGACCTGGTAGCCACCTTCCTGGATCAGGGCCAGACGACCGTCGGTTGCGTCGGCGGCCAGCCTCCGGGCCCGCCGGCCGAGCTCCTCGAACCCCGGTTTCGTGAGGACGTTCCGCCCCAGTGGGTCGACGGTGCCGGCGTCCCCGCCCGCGCTGACCACGAGGAGGTCGGGATCGAACGCCTCGACGACGGGCTCGACGAGCCGGTCGAACGCGTCGGCGTACCCCTCGTCGCCGGTTCCGGGCGGCAGCGGGACGTTCAGGTTGTACCCCTCGCCGGCCCCGGCGCCGTGTTCGTCGACGTCACCGGTCTGTGGGTGGGCCTCCGGATCCCACGACCAGTGGTCGTTGTGGAGGCTGATCGTCAACACGTCCGCTCGGTCGTAGAACACCTCCTGGGTTCCGTTGCCGTGGTGGACGTCCCAGTCGACGATCGCGACGCGGTCGACGGCGTCCGCCAGCAGCGCCTCCTCGGCGGCGACGGCCGCGTTGTTGTAAAAACAGAAGCCGTCGACCTGGGCCGGCTGGGCGTGGTGGCCGCTCGGACGGACGCAGGCGTAGGGCACGTCCTCGAGGCCGGCGTCGAGGGCGTGCGTGGCTGCCGCGGCGGCCGCACCCGCGGCGTGACGGGCCGCGCGGGCGGAGGCCTCGTTCGCGCCCGTCTCCGCGGTGAGCCGGCCACCGCCGGCCGCACAGAACGCCTCGAACTCCGAGACGTGATCGGCCGTGTGCACGCGGTGGAGCTGCTCGTCGGTCGCCGACGGCGCCGGCTCCCAGCTGACGTACTCGGCGAGCTCCGTCCGGAGGATCGCCCGGACGTTGAGCAGCCGCTCCGGGCGGTCCGGGTGGGGCTCCCGTTTCGCCAGGCGGCCGGTCCACTCCGCTTCGAACTCCCCCGCCGGTGGCTCGTGAACGACGAAGCTGTCGTCCCAGTAGGCCGTGATCGAACCCATGGGCGAGGCTCCGTCCGATCGTACATAACTCCCCCGGGCGACGGTCACGGCAGCTGGACCCGCGGCCGCTGGATCCTCGGGTGGCTCACTCGGCGAACAGCCGTTCCAGGGCCGTCACCAGCAGGTACGCCGCGAGCCGTTCGGTTCCCTCCGTCGGATCGTACCGCGGGGCGACCTCCATCAGGTCGACCGCGCCGACGGCGTCGCTGGCGCCGAGCACCTCGACGGCCCGGAGGGCCTGGTGGGCGGTCAGCCCGCCCGGAGAGGGGGTTCCGGTCCCCGGAGCGACGGACGGATCGACGGCGTCGATGTCGACGGAGACGTAGACGGCGTCGGTGTCGGCGGCGGCCGCGGCGACGGCCTCCTCGACGACCGGGCCGATCCCGCGCTCCTCGACGTCGGCCATCGTGTACAGATTTAAACCCGTCTCGTCGGCGAACTCGAAGAAATCGGGTGATTCGTGGCCCCGGATGCCGACCTGGCTGACGTCGGCGAAGTCGGTGTGTGGGGAGTCGGCGATCAGGGCCGTACTCGAGCCGTGGAAGTCGGTCCCGAAGAGGGGGCTCTCCGAGACCGTGTCGGTGTGGGCGTCGATCTGGACGAACCCGACCCGGTCGTGGCCGGCTCCATCCGCGAAGCCGCCGACGGCCGGGAACGTACAGTAGTGATCCCCGCCGAGGATCACCGGGAACGTCCGGGCGGCGACCGTCGCCACGTGGGCCTCGATGCTCTCTGCGGTCGTCGCCCGATCCATCGGGAAGACGGGGACGTCCCCGCAGTCGGCGACCGTCAGCCGGTCGAAGTCGACCTGCCGGCCGGTGCGCATGTTCGTCAGCCCGCCCTTGTACGCCGAGAGGTACGCCCACCAGCCACTCGCCCGCCGGATCGCCCCGGGTCCGTACCGGGCCCCCGGACGGTTCGAGGCCGCCCCGTCGTAGGGGATTCCGAGGACCGCCGCGTCGACGTCCTCGACGTCCTCGACCTCCCGGGGGTCGGCCTTGAGGAACGTGTCGAGCCCGGCGTAGGCGAGTTCGACGGAGGCCCCGTGGGTCGACTCGCGGAACGCGGCGGCCCGCGATCGGTCGGTCATCGTTCGGTACCCTCAATCGGGATCGTCGCTCGTCCGACTCCCTCCATCGGTGTCGTTGCCCGCTGAACTTCCTCGCTCGAGGTCGCCGGCCATACGGCTCTCTCCCTCCGGGCCATCGCCCGCGTCCTCACACGTCTCGTCGTCCACGGCCTCGGGATCGCTGCCCGCGTCCTCACACGTCTCGTCGTCCACGGCCTCGGGGTCGTCCAGTGCATCGTCGGGGTGGTAGACGCCGATCCGGTAAACCAGTTTCCGGTCGGCAGTCGTCTACCGACGACCTCGGGAGAGACGAGGGTTCCGGAAACCTCCTCAGCTCCCGACGTCTTCGAGCACCGACCGGATCCTCTCGGCGGCCGCCGACCGGACGCTGCCGGCGTCCACCGGCCCGTCGAGTCGCCGCCCCTCCTCGCGGTAGATCTCCTCGAGCAGTCGGTCGGCGACCCCCTCGAACGTGACCGGACGGCCCCCGTCGGCGAGATCGGCGGCGATCCGTTCGAGCCGGTCGACGGTGGCGTACTCGGCCGCGAGCTCGGCAGCCGAGGGGGCGACGGACTCCGGTTCTGCGGCACCCTCGAAGGCGGGGTGGAACAGTGCCGCCCGACCGGCTCGCTTGTTGCGGACGACGACGCCCGCGGCGGGACCGTCGTACCACGCAGAGTCGGGGACGGCGTACGTCTCCGGATCGAAGTCCCGGGCACGGCGTTCCCGCTCGATCGCGTTCACCGGCTCGAGGCCGAGGCGATCGAAGATCTCCGCGGCGACGTCCGGCGGGTAGAACCGCCCGGCCGATGCCGACCAGACGTCGGTCCCGAGCACCGCCGGCGTCCGTTCCCAGTCGTACTCGGTCGTCCGGCGGACGGTCGCCCGGCCGAAGAGGACGACGTCCTCGACGTCCTCGACGGCGCCCCGGAGCGCCTCGCGGTCGAGTCGATCCCGGACGTGCCGAACCGCGTGTCGGTACCGGTCCGGGAGCGTGTCGGGATCGTCGTACACCCTATCGCGGTCGCCGAACCGAACGACGCCGGACGCCAGAAGCTGGAATCGAATGGGCTCGCCGTCGATTCGCTCCAACAGCCAGAGGTGTCCCTCCTCGAAGACCTCCGGGGGTGCGTCGGCGGCCCGCGGGGTCGACGGACGGCGTTTCATCCCGACGAGTCGCCCTCGAGACGCCCACGGAGGGCCTCGTTCATCCGGTCTACCGGCGCGTCTGCGCCCGTCCAGCGCTCGAACGCCTCGACGCCCTGGTAGAGCAACATCCAGGCGCCGTCGACCGTCCGCGCCCCGCGGTCGGCAGCCTCCCGGAGCAGCCGCGTCTCCACGGGACGGTAGACCGCGTCCATCACCACGAGGTCGGCGTGGAGGGCCTCCGGGGGGACCGGGGAGCGATCCTCCTCCATCCCGACGCTCGTCGCGTTCACGACCACTCCGGCGTCGGCGAGCAGTTCGGGGAGGGCCTCGAGTCCGTGTCCCGACGCGCCGGGCACCTCCGCGGCGAGCTCGTGGGCGCGGGGCTCGGTCCGGTTGGCCACCGAGACCGTCGCGCCGGCGTCGGCCAGCGCGAACGCGATCGCCCGGCCCGCACCGCCGGCGCCGACGACGGTCGCCCGCGTGCCCTCGAGGGCGACGTCGGCCCGCTCTAGCGCGCGAATCGCGCCCGCGGCGTCGGTGTTGTGCCCCGTCGGCTCGCCAGCGAAGTCGATCGTGTTGACCGCGCCGATCCGGGCCGCGAGCGCGTCGGGTTCGACGTGCGCGAGGACCTCCCGTTTGAACGGGATCGTCACGTTCAATCCGGCGATCCCGAGGGCCCGTGCGCCCTGGATCGCCCGGCCGACGTCCTCCGGCTCGAAGGTGACGTACCGGGCGTCGATGCCGAGTTCGTCGTACGCCGCCTCGTGCATCGGCGGCGACAGCGAGTGTCCCACGGGGTTTCCGAGGAGTCCGTACACCTGCATGTGCGGGGGATGGTGGTCGCGGGGGAAATAGCTCCGGTCTCCGGGGAGACGCAGTTTCACCTTGACGGCGGGGTCGGCCGTTCACGAGCGGAGCAAGAGGAGCTTCACCCGGCCGACGTCGTCGAAGTCCCGGAGCCGGTAGACGAGTTCGCGGACCCGGTCGACCGCCCCGGAACAGAACAGCGTCTCGAGACACCACTCGCCCTCGTGGAGGTGGCTCGTCGCGGCGATGACGTCCTGGAACTCGTGTTGGACGTCGTGGAGCTCCCTGATGACCGGCTCGTGACGGTAGTCGAAGGCGACCACCGCGGTGACCTCCCCCGAGAGACGCTCCAGGCTGGTGTGGGCTTCCGTGTACTCCTGTAACGCCTCGCGGATCGCCCGCGACCGGGAGTCGAACCCTTCCGCCTGCCAGGTGCGATCGAACTCCGCGAGCAACTCCTCCGGAACGTTGAAACTGGTGCGCATTCGGCGGTCGATTCGGTCCCCGGGCGGATATATCGTGGCGGTCGATCGGCCGGCGTGGTGCCATAGCCGCCACGGCCGCCGGTCCCCAGCCGTCGTCGGAGGCCGTCGTCGCGTCTCGTCCGGTATCGGGGCGGACCGTCTCGTCGTCGGAGACCGTCGTCGCGTCGTCTTCGATGGGTCGTCGCGTCGTCGGGGACGGCCACCCCGTCGTCGACTCCGTCGGACGGATCCCGGCCGACCAGGGTCGAGTATTACGATGGCCCGAAAACGGTGCTAACAGGGCTTTTCCCTCCAGGATTCGAGCATCGACCATGGACCTCGGGCTCGTCGTCGGTGTGGTCGTGATCGGGATCGTCCACGGCGTGTTGCCCGACCACGGCTGGCCGATCGCCGCGACGTACGCGCTCGGTCGCCCGCGGCGGTATCTCGCGGGGACGGTCGCGGGGGTGATCCTCGGCGTCGGCCACCTGGTGAGCAGCGTCGCGCTCGTGGCGGCGTACTACTGGTTCAGCGGCTTCGCGGCGTTCGCCGAGGGGCCGTGGCTCCGGTACGTCGCCGGCACGGCGCTGATCCTGCTCGGGATCCGGGAGTATCGCCACGGCGGCGACCACGGTCACGCTCACGGCGACCACGGCCACGGCCATCACGAACACGCTCGCGGGGACAGAAACGACGGTGTCGCTCACGGCGACCACGCTCACGGCGATCAGGGAAACGGCCACATCCACGGCGACCGGGAGGACGGTCCCGGCGAGTCCGGCCACGACCGCACCGACGGCGGATATCGCGGTCACGACGGAGACGGACTCCACGATCACGACGGAGACGGACTCCACGATCACGACGGAGACGGACTCCACGATCACGACGGAGACGGACTCCACGGCCACGACAGTGACGGACTCCACGGCCACGACGGTGACGCCCACTCCGGCCGCAACCGAACGGCGGGAGGGATCCTCTCGGGCCTCCGGAGCCGCCTCCCGGGGAGTGGACACCGACACCTGGACGAGAGCGACGCCGAGCGGGGGCTCGTGGCTCTGGGCACGACCGCGCTGGTGCTCGGGTTCGCCCACGAGGAGCCGATCCAGATCCTGGCGATCTGTGTGGGGACGGCGTTCTGTCTCGAACTGATGCTCGTCTACTCGCTCGCGGTGATCGTCGCCATCCTGCTTCCGACGCTCGGATTGATCGCGGGCTACGAACACCACCGGGAGACCGTCGAGGCGTACACGCCGTATCTGCCCCTGCTGACCGCGGTCGTCCTCGTCGGGATGGGGCTGGCGTTCATCCTCGGGGTGTTTTGAGGATCCAACCGCTTATTTGACCCTCGGCTCTACGGGGAGGCATGTCCGACGTCGTCCTCGTCCAGCTCGCACTGCTGGCCGGCGGCGTCGTCTCCCTCTACGCCGGCGCGGAGTTGCTCGTCGCGGGCGCCGCCCGGCTCGCGCTCGGGATCGGTCTCCGGGCGGTCACCGTCGGCGTCACCGTCGTCGCCCTCGCGACGACCGCCCCGGAGCTGTTCGTCGCGATCGTCGGCGCCGTCGACGTCTCGACCGACATCGGGCTCGGGGCGGTCGTCGGCTCGAACGTCGCCAACGTCGGGCTGGTGCTCGGACTCGCGGCGTTGATCCGGCCGCTCCCCGTGGGATCGGTCGTCATGCGTCGACACGTCCCGTTCATGCTGTTCTCGGCGGTCCTCCTGCTCGTTCTCGGCGCCGACGGTACTCTCTCTCGGCTCGACGGCCTCGTCTTTCTGGCCACGCTCGGGGCGTTCACGGCCCTGTTGCTCTACTACGCGAACGTGGACCCGCCGACGATCGACGATCCGGACGCCGGCAGTGGGATCGAACTCCGGGACGTCTTCTTCGTCGTGGCCGGGCTGATCGCGCTGGTGATCGGCTCGCGGTGGCTCATCGCCGGCGGACGCGGGATCCTCTCGGCGATGGGGTTTTCGGATCTCTTTATCGGACTCACCGTCCTCGCGATCGGCACCTCCCTGCCGGAGCTCGCGGCGTCGGTCGTCGGCGCGATCAGAGACGAGACCGCCTTCTCGATCGGCAACGTCGTCGGCTCGAACATCTACAACGTCCTCGCGGTGCTCGGGATCGTCGCCGTCGTCGTTCCGATCCCCGTCGAGCCCTCCGTCGTCCGATTCGAGATCCCGGCGATGGTCGGCTTCTCGGCGCTGATGGTCGCCCTGATGTACCACGGTCGGCGTCTCTCCAGGATCGACGGGGCGATCCTCGTCGTCTGCTACGTCGGGTTCGTCTACCTGCTCTTGCCGTGACCGCCGACCTCTCGGAGTGAACTCACACGGCGCGATGCCGGTCGGTATGAATCCGAAGCGACCCACTTATCAGACGTGCCGTCCCCTCCGAACGTATGAGCGACCTGTTCTTGCGTGCGGCCCGGGGGGAGCGAACCGATCGACCGCCGGTCTGGCTGATGCGCCAGGCAGGGCGATATCTCCCGGAGTACCGGGAGATCCGGGCCGAGTACAGCTTCTACGAGGCGATCACGACACCCGATATCGCCGAACGGATCACCCTCCAGCCGTGGGAGCGGTTCGAACCCGACGGCGTCGTCATGTACTCGGACATCCTGACGGCGATCGAGCCCCTCGGCTTCGAGTATCACATCGAGTCGGGCGTCGGCCCGGTCGTCGAGAACCCGGTCGAGGGACCGGAAGACACCCACCGCGAGCGAACGCCGGTCGCGGAGGAGCTCCCGTACGTCGGCGAGCTGTTAGAACGGCTCTCGGAGCGACTGGACGGGCGAGCGGCCGTCCTCGGCTTCGCCGGCGGCCCGTTCACCCTCGCGGCCTACGCCGTCCAGGGCGAGCCGGCCCGGAGCTTCATGGCCCTCCGGCGGCTGCGGGCGGCCCACCCGGAGGCGTTCCGGCGGCTGCTCGAAGCGTTCGCCGACGTCGTCGCCGAATTCCTCGCCTACCAGGTCGACCACGGCGCGGACGTCGTGAAGCTCTTTGACACCTACGCCGGCCTGCTCGGCCCCGCGGACTACCGCGAGTTCCTGTTGCCACTCCACCGGGAGATCCTCGGGAGCGTCGACGCGCCGACGGTGATGTTCGCCCGGAACATGGGCGGTCGTCTCGAATCCCTCGCCGAGACGGGTGCCGACGTCGTCGCCCTCGACTGGACGGTCGAGATGGACGCGGCCCGCCGACAGCTCGGCGACCGGCCGGTCCAGGGGAACCTCGACCCCGCCGCCTTGCTCGGGGACGAGGCGACGGTCCGCGAGCGGACCCGCGAAATCGTCGAGGCCGCGGGGCCCGAAGGCCACGTGTTGAACCTCGGCCACGGTGTCGACAGACGGACGCCGGTCGAGAACGTCGCGGCGTTCGTCGAGACGGCGAAATCCATCGAACGCTAGCCGTTCGCCGGCGGTGAAAGTTCGATACTGGCTACCAAAACGATTAGGTCCCACGCTCTTGTCCATCCTCGTCCGAGAGTTCGGGGTGACACGGACTCCCGACGACCGACCCGACGTCGTGGATCGCCTCTTCGCGACTCTCGCCGACGGGCGCCGACGCCGGGTGCTCGCGATCCTCGGAGACCGCAGCGCGCCCGTCCCCGTCGACCGCCTCGCGGCGCTGGTCGCCGCCGAGGAGGGCGGCCGATCCGTCGACGCTGTTGGGGAGACCGGACCCGCCGACGTCGTCGGAGAGAAACGCCGGCGGGTCCGGCTGACGCTCGTTCACTCGACGCTCCCCGCGCTGGAGGACGTCGGACTGGTGGTCCGATCCGGGACGGGTGTCGCTGTCGTCTCTGGTGTCCTCGAGATACCGACGTTCGACCGACTGCTGTCCACGCCCGAGCCCGTCCTGCGGGCGTTCGCCAACGTGCGGCGACGGCGGGCGCTGTCGGTGCTCACGACTCGCGACTCGCCGGTCGATCCCCGAACGCTCGCGGCCGAAATCGCCGATTCCGACGCCGACACCGACGCCGTCCTGACGACGCTCGTCCACGTCCACCTCCCGTGTCTCGCCGATACCGGGCTGATCGAGTACGACCGCGGACGGGTCGCCGCGCGGGAGGTACCGATCGATCCCGAACCCCTCGCCGCCGCCCTCCGGCTCGCGGTCTGAACGGATCGTGCCCTTTCGTTTCTGTTGACTGATCCCGATCAGTCCGTAACGTCCGTCTCCCGGAGTTGCTCCCGGTAGAGTCGGCCGAACGCCTGCCTGCGGAGGGTGGCGATCGCCGCGTTCTCCTCCCGTTGAAACGTCGCCGCGACGGCGTCTCCGTCCGGCCCGACGTGCCAGGCGACGTGGTCGACGTTCGGGTGGCCGGCTTCGGCCACGTCCCCCTCGTGGGACGCCCGCCACCGATCGTACTCCTCCCGATCGGCGACAGTGACTGACAGCAGGCTCGCGAAGACCGCGTCGCGGGCGGTCTCGACCACCTCGCCCGTGACGCGCTCGTCGTACTCCGTCCCGTCGAAGTCCATCGCGCGGGCGACCTCCCTGACGGTCGTCTGTGCGGCGACTCCGGCGGTCTCGTACCACTCCCGGGCCTCTTCGATCGATTCGGGGTCGAGCCGTCCCCTCGTGTGCATAACTGGCGGTGTGGGCTCCGTCGGTTAGGAGGTTTCGCCCCCGTCTTCCATCCGTCGGGTCAGTTCGCGGGCCTCCTCGAGGACGGCGTCGAGCTCCCCGTCGTCGGCGGCGAGCGAACCACGGCCCCGGCCCCGGCTCCGCTCGGCGAGTGCGTCCTCGAATCGGGGTTGCCCCGCCTCCCCGCCCGGCGTCTCGATCTCGTCTGCGTGTTCGCGGACCCGTTCGGCCAGCTCCGGCGGTCGACACGCCCCCCAGTCGGGAGCGTGTGTCTCGAGCCACTCGCGGTGGTCCTCGCGCCCGAGCGACGCCGTCACGGCGAGGTGGTTCGCGAGCTGGACGTCGTCGACCGTCCCGACACCACAGACCGGACAGGCGTATCCCATGTCGTCGCCTACGGTCGGCGATGGGAAAACGGCCACGCCCCGTCTTCCGTACGAGCCGAGTACAGCACCTGCACGGCGACCCGGCGGAGCCACACGCGCCACGGCGGTTCGCTCGTGCCGGGACGAGCCCGCCTGGCGGACGACGCTCACCGATCGCCGGCGTCGGCCGGCAGCTCCCGAACCATGACGAGCGCGTCCTCGCCGTCGTCGTAGTAGTCGGACACCCGTCGCAACGGGTCGAAGCCGAACCGTCGATACAGCCGCCGGGCCGGCGCGTTCGACTCGCGGACCTCGAGTCTGACCGACCGGGCGCCACTGGTGGCGATGGCCGACAGCGCGGCGGAGAGCAGCGACGACCCCACCCCGAGACCCCGACGGTCGGGGTGAACGGCCAGGTCTTTGACGTGGCCGACCGGTGAGCCGTGGTTCCGGACGACGTCCGCGATCACGTAACCGACGACCTGCCGGTCGAGTTCGGCGACGAGAAAGCCGGGCGTTCCGAGGAACCGCTCGAAGGCGTCGTACGGCCAGGGCTGGGGGAAGGAGGCGCTCTCGATGCGAAACACCGCGAGCAGGTCCGCCCGCTCGGCCCGTCGAAGCTCGAGGCCGTCGCAGTCGGTCGCCGGGAGGGTCACGGGCTCGCTACGGGCCACGGATAGAAAAACATCGCCGGTGGCGAGCCTGCCGGGTGGTGAGGTTTTTGTTCACCCCGCGCATAACGGGTGTAGATGCCCGACCGACGCTCCCGCCACGAGGTGTCGCCACCGACCGACAGGGAGTCCCCCGTCGGCGCGCCGGTCGTCCGGGGCGACGAGTCGGTGACCGGCGCTCACGCCGAGGAGGCCGTCCGGTTCGATCCCGACGAGCCGTCGAGCCTCGAGTCGGCCGCCGAACACGTCGCCCGTTTCGCCGCCGCCGACGCCAGCGACGACCACCTGTTCGTCCTCACGGGGGCGGCCGCCTGTGCGGCACTCGTCCGGGGCGTCGGCTCGTACAAGCTCGCCGCCGAGCGGGCGAGTGCAGCCGGCGGGAGCGAGGTCACGGTCTCGTTCATCCGCAAGTGGGCCCGGGTCCACGACCTCCCCCGATCGGTCAGGAGACAGGTCGCCCGGGGCGAGATCGCGCCGACGGCAGCGAAACACGTCGCCCGTCTGAGCGGCGAGTCGCGGCTCCTGCTCGCGTTCGCGATTCTCGACGGGGAGCTTACCGTCCGGGAGGTCCGTGACGTCGTCGGCGCCGTCGACGACGGCCAGGAGCTCGCGGCGGCTCTCGCCGAGGTCGACGTGGCACTCGGACGCGTCGAGCTCGACCTTCCACCGGAGCTCTACCGGGATCTCAGACGGGAGGCCGCCCTCTCGGACGCGGAGCCGTCGGCGGTCGTCGCCGCGGCGCTCGCCACCTACTTCGAGTGAACAGAAACGCTTAACCGCCAAACGCCGGTACTGGGAACCGAGGGCCGGTAGCTCAGTCCGGCAGAGCGTCTGGCTTTTAACCAGACGGTCGCGTGTTCAAATCGCGCCCGGCCCGTGCAACGAGCCGATGAGCCCAGCGAATCGGCGAGTGAACCGGCAGGCACGATTTGAACGCAGGGAGAGCGCAGTCTCGCGAACGAGTGAGCGAGGAAGCGATCGACCGTGTGCGGCGACGGGTCACAATTCGACGGCTGCCGTCTCCAACCACTCCGCTGTAGCAGTCGACCGTCGGCCAACGTTTGAAATCGAACCCTTGCGTACCGTCCCGTATGGCTGACCTGCGTGTCACCGTCGACGGTATCGAACTCGAGGCGAACTGGACCGACGACGCACCCCAGACCCGGGCGGCGCTCGCGGCGACGCTCCCGGTCGCAGGCGAGGCGGCCCGCTGGGGTGAGGAGCTCTACTTCACCGTTCCCGTCGACGCCGATTCCGAGAACGCCCGCGAGGTCGTCCCCGAGGGGTCACTCGCGTACTGGCCGGCCGGAAACGCGCTCTGTCTGTTCTGGGGGGCGACGCCCGCGAGCCAGAACGGTGAGCCGCGTGCGGCGTCGCCGGTGAACCTGCTTGCCCGCATTCCCGACCCGTCCCCGCTCTCGGCGATCGACGGCGGGGCTCGCGTCCGCGTCGAGCACGTAGACGAGTGACGCAGGTACGTAGACGAGTGACGCAGGTATGCGGTATCGTCGGTCGCGACGCTCACACCGTCGCCGACGGTCCCGGTCCCCGGAGGACGTCCCGGAGGATCGCCATCGTGGCGACGTTCAGGGTCAACGCGAGCGGTGCGGTGCCGACCAGCGCGAGGAAGATGCCGACGAGCGGGAGGTTGACCGCGACCAGGCTGACGACGACGGAGCTCACGAGCACGAAGCCGAAGTACTTGATCGCGTACTCGAAGTACGCCCCACCTTGGATCGCCAGCGCGTAGCTCCGGGCGGCGGCGTCGAGAAGCGAGACGTCGAGCAACACGACGAGATACGGCGTGGCGAAAAAGAGATACCACAGCACCAATCCGACCGGAATTCCGAGCAGGACGGCGACGACCGCCACGCCGGGATCGACGAGAGCGAGGAGAGCAACCGGGACCAGCAACGCGTAGACCGCGAGGACGTAGCCGAGGATCCGGACGCCGTACCTGGAGACGTTCGCGAGGAAGTCGATGGACTCCGCCTCGAGACCGTCCCGGATGCTCCCGAGGTATCCCGCCCCGAGAATCGCGTGGACGAGGACCACGACCGGCACGAGCCACAGCGACGGCGAGACGCTCACTCCATCCGGGTTCGGCGTCGAGACGAACGTCCAGACGTCGACGATCATCGCGGGAAAGGCGAACTCGACCCCGAGGTGGATCCCGTCGTGGGCGAGGGTGGCCTCGAGTTCGTCGACGGCGAGCAACCCGGTGGCGATCGGGACGACGACCAGCGGCAACAGACCACCAGTCGCCCGCTTCCAGGACCGTTCCAGAAGCGGGATGAAGGCAACGTCGTTCATGGCTCGACGGCTCCGCCGGTCGGCCGCGCTTCGGTTCGGTCGGTCCGTCGGATCGACGGGGCTAGACTGGAGGGCATCGCCCGCCGGTTCGACCGACGGTCGGATGGTTCTACCGATCCTCGCGGCGGTCCAACCGGTAGGTCGCGGCCTCGTACGGTCTGCTGTGGCTGACCGCCGGTCGATAGGTCGCGGTCCCGCGACCCGTGGAGACTCATCACAGTCCGTACCGACGTGAAAAAAGCGCATCCGCGTGATCGTCGTCCCGGGAGCGGCCCGTTCTATGCTCTCTTCGGGCGGTAACCGGCCTCAGTGGACCGGTCGCGAACCGGCCTGTGGACCGGTCGCGAACCGGCCTCAGTGGACCGGCCGGGCTCCCGACACGGCCTCGTCGTGGTCGATCAGTACTCGTCTTCGTCGTTCTTCTCGTCTTTCCTCTCGTCGTCGTAGTCGTCTTCGTCGTCCATCTCCTCGTCGTGATCGTCCTCCTCCTCGTCCATCTCCTCGTCGTGATCGTCCTCCTCCTCGTCGTCCATCTCCTCGTCGTCCATCTCCTCGTCGGGTTCGGGTTCCTCGGGAACCTCGTCGGGGCTCTCCTCGGGCTCCGGGCCGTCGACCTCGAGGAGGACCTCGAACTCGCGGTCGTCCGCGTCCTCGGGGGGCTCGAGGTAGCCGACGGCGAACGCGCTGTAGGCGAAGCCGGTCTCGAGGTCGACGTCGACGGTCGCGACGACGTCGTCCTCCTCGTCGTCCATATCCGCGCCCTCACCGTTTTGTTCGCCGTTTTCGGCTTCCGTCTCGTCGTTTTCAGCCTCCGGATCGTCGTCCTCGACGTCGGCCGGCGAAATCTCGAGTGCGGCCGCGCCAGCCGGAACGGCGACGTAGTCGGTCTCCGTGCCGGGTGCGATGTACGGGAACAGCGCCTCGTCGGCGCCTTCGGGGGTGATCTGGACGGCCGGCGCGTCCGGCGACGCGTGGACGACCCGGATCAGTGCCGATCCCGCGTCGACCAGCACCCGTGGCTGAAACGTGTTCTCTTCGAGTTCGCCCGTGGCTGCCACCGTGTGGAACGCCTCGCCGAACTCGACATCGCCCTCGAAGGCGACGGTTTCGGCATCGTCGGCGGCGGTCACCGTCACGGTGTAGGTCCCCGGTTCGATCTCCAGGTACGGTGTGACCTCCCGGTAGCCCAGATCCGCGACGACTCTGTCGCCGTCGACGTAGACGTCGACGTTCGGTGCGTCCGGGGAGTAGTGTCCCACCCGGACCGCCCCGACGCCGTTCGGGGCCGGTTCCTCGTCGTCTTCTTCTTCTCGGTCGTCGTGTTCAGCCGCGCCTACGGAAAGCGCCGACCCGGTAACCGCCAGTGCGGCGCCGGCAGCTCCCAGTCCGCGCAACGTCGTCCGCCTTGATACGTCCATGTGCAACCCCGACTCGGGGGCCACTGGGGAAAAGGAGGGCAGTCAGTTCCCCTGAACGACGACGCGTTTACTCCGAGCTAACGAAGGTAGGCTCCCCGTGAATCCGGGAAACCGTCCCGTACTCGTGACTGTCTTTCTGACAGTCGGCCCGTCGCGTGGGTTCGGCCACAGGCCACGATGGGGTACGGTCGTCGTCGACCAGCCTCAGAGGGAACACTGTCGTCGACGATCACCCTCGAGGGGGAGACGATTGCCGTCGACAGCCTCGAGTGGGCGCGGTCCTCGGCCGCCGAGTATGGTCGGGTCAACGCTTAGGTGCGTCCGATCTAACCCTCCGACATGATCCCGCCGATCGCACGAAGTTTCGTCGCCGGGGAAGTACCGGCGACGGCGATAACCCACGTCGCCGGCCTGAACGAACGGAACGTCGGGGGCATTCTGAACCTGCTCGGGGAACACTACGAGGAGCCGGCGGACGCGACGGCCGACGCCGAGGAGTACGTCACTCTCGTCCAGGACATCGCCGCCGCCGACCTCGACGCCTGCATCTCGGTGAAACCCTCACAGCTCGGCCTCGACCTCGGCGCGGACGTCTTCGAAGGGCATCTCGAACGAATCGTGGCGGCCGGCCAGGAACACGACGTCTTCGTCTGGATCGACATGGAAGATCACACGACGACGAACGTCACTCTCGACGCGTTCGAGCACCACGCGCGGGCGACCGACGGCGACGTCGGCGTCTGCGTCCAGGCGAACCTCGAACGGACCCGATCGGATCTCGACCGGCTCGCCGAGCTCCCGGGGAAAGTCCGTCTCGTGAAAGGCGCCTACGACGAACCGTCGGCGATCGCACACACCTCGAAGAAAGCGATCGACGACGCATTCCGGGCCTGTATCCGGCAGGCGTTCGAGACGTTCGACGACGGCGTCGCCGTCGCCAGCCACGACCCGGAGATGATCGCCCTCGCCGAGGAGTGTCACGACGAGTACGGGACGCCCTACGAGGTCCAGATGCTGATGGGGGTCCGCGAGACCGCCCAGTACGAACTCGCCGAGTCCCGTCCGGTCTACCAGTACGTCCCCTACGGAAACCGCTGGCTCTCGTATTTCTATCGGCGGATCCGCGAGCGCAAGGGGAACGCGCTGTTCGCGCTCCGCGCCGTGCTCACCTCCTGAGACGGCTCCGGCCGTTTTCGCTCCCGGTCTCCGTCGTCCGTCTGGGACCGTTTCGGTAGCCGACGGGGATTCCTTCGACCGTCGGCGCTTTCGGTAGCCGACGGGGATTCCTTCGACCGTCGGCGCTTTCGGTAGCCGACGGGGATTCACTCGGGGCCTTCTTGAGTCGTCGCTGATTCACTCAGTCGTCGATGAACTCCACATCCTTCTCGGGAATCTCGGCTCGGCCCGGCGGCGGCCCCTCTTCGACGACGGACTCCCGCCAGGTGCCAAGGCGGAACCAGGCGACCGCGAGGACGAACGAGGCGGCCATCCCGAAGGAGAACGCCCACCAGATCCCGGCCACGCCGAGATCGATCGCGGCGACGGTCGGCACCGTGATCGCCGTGTACGGGATCGTAACGGCCGTGAACGCGAGCACGAGCGCGACGGGGACCCGGAACACCCACCGCGAGAGTATAGAGAGGACCATCGCCTCCCGGGTGTTTCCGGCCCCACGGAAGCCGCCCTGGAGCACCATCACGCCGGCGAACAGCGCCCAGAACGGGGCCATGATCCGCAGGAAGACGACGCCCTCGGCGATCACGTCGGCGTCGTCGACGAAGATCGCCATCGCCTGTGCGGGGAACGCGAGCAGGACGAGGACGACGGCCCCGATCATCGCCATCGTCCCCGCGGTGGCGACCCAGGCGACCCTGGCTGCCCGGTCTGGGGTTTTCGCACCGAGGTTCTGACCGACGCCGGTCGCGGTCGCGTCGCCGACGGCGCCGGCGACCGACCACGTGACGGACATGTACCGGACGCCGATGCCGTAGGCTGCGGTCGCGGCCGGTCCGAACCGGGCGACGAAACCCGCCATCGCCACCGCCGCGAAGCTACGCGCCCAGCCGTCCAGCGTCGCCGGATAGCCGATGTCGATCAGCCGACGCTGGATCCGGAGGTTCGGCCGCAGGTCGCCGAGCCGGAGCCGGACGCCGTACCGTCCGTCCAGCAGGATGTAGATCCCGGCGACGGTGGCGAACGCCCGGGCGACGAACGTCGCCACGGCCGCCCCTCGAGTCCCCATCTCCGGGAACGGCCCCCAGCCGAGGATGAAGAAGGGATCGAGGACGACGTTGATGCCGGCGGAGATCACCACCAGCCACATCGCCGTCTTCGTGTCCCCGGCACCCTGCAGCGAGGAGCGAAACGCGAAAAAGAGGAAGGTCAGCGGCAGGGCGAGGAAGATGACCTCGATGTACGCGAGCGCCTCGACGAACACCCGATCCTGCGCGCCGATGAGCTCGAGCAGCGGCCGGCGGAAGTAGAGACCGACGGCGGCGAGAGCCGTCGAGACGGCGAGGGCGAGCAGGATCGTCTGACCGACGACCCGATCGGCCGCACGTTGGTCGTCCGCGCCGACGTGCTGGGAGACGAGCGCGATCGTCGCCGCCGTCAGCCCCATCGCCGTCGAGACGAACATCCACGACAGCGGGAACATGAGCGAGACGGCGGCCACGGCCTCCGAGCTCACCCGGCCGACCCAGAACATATCCGCGAGGTTGTAAAACGTCTGCAGGAGGTTGCCGAGCACGAGCGGCCAGGCTAGGTGGACGAGCTTCGGGGAGATCGCCCCCGTCGTCATGTCGACGCCTTTCCGTTCGTTCACTGGCCTTTGAACCCTGAAGCGGGCCGACAAAAAGGCCGTTCATCCCGAACGCCGTTGCCGGATCGCGAGCCCGGCGCACCCAAGCGACTTTGTCTCCAGCCGTCCCAGGTGAGCCGATGGCAGTCGGCCTCGTCCTCCCCGAGATAGACGGCACCGATCGTGCGAGCGTGGCGACCACCGCCGAGTCCCTCGGTTACGAGTCGGTGTGGATCGGCGAGCTCTGGGGCGAGAACGCCGTCGTGGATCTCTCGGTCGTGGCCCACGAAACCTCGGAGCTGCGGCTGGGGACCGGCATCGTCAACGTCTACTCGCGGACGCCGGCGGTGCTCGCGATGACTGCGAACTCCCTCGCGCGGCTCTCCGACGGCCGGTTTCGCCTCGGCGTCGGCGTCAGCACGCCGACCGCTATCGAGGGGCTCCACGGGATGGCCTTCGAACGGCCGATCCGGCGGACCCACGAGGCCGTCGAGCTCGTCCGGGCGCTGACCGGCGACGGTCGGGTCGATTACGACGGCGAGCTCTTTTCCGTCGAGGACGTTCCCGCCCTCGACGCCCACGTACCGGTGTTCAACGCCGCCCTCGGCCCCGCCAACCGGCGGCTGACCGGACGACTCTGTGACGGCTGGATGCCCAACAACGTCCCGATCTCGCGGCTCGATTCGGCGTTCGAGCGCGTCGCCGACGCGGCCCGGGAGGCCGGACGGGAGCCCGACCGGATCACCGTCGCCCCCTGGATCCACGTCGCCGTCGCCGACGACCCCGACCGCGCCCGCGAGGCGGTCCGCGGCTCGATCGCCTACTACGTCGGCTCCGGACCCGGCTACGAGCGGGCCGTGGGTTCGGCGCATCCGGCGGTGGCTACTGAGATCGCCGAGCGCTGGCGGGCGGGCGACCGCGACGGGGCCCGCGCGGCGGTCACCGACGAGGTGGTCGAGGACCTCTCCTGTGCGGGCGGGCCGGAGTCCGCCCGCGAGAAACTCCACGAACTGCTCGACGACTCCGTCGTCGACCTCCCGATCGTCTCGATCCCCGACGGGCTCGACGGGGCGGACGTCGAACGGACGATCGAGGCGGTCGCGCCGAGCCGGCTCTGACGGGGCGGTCGAACCTTCTTCCGGCCACTGCGGATTCGATCGGGGATCCCTCCGGCCACATGCGGGCCTGACCGGGAACTCACTCGGATTTTCGGTGGGGGATTCGCAGGGGGCGTGCCCTCTCACACGTTCCAGCGTGGTAGATAACGGATATATTGGAGTCGGCGTGCAAGTGGAGCGTTCGTAGCCAGCGGTCGATCCTCCTCGACGTAACGGAGTTGCTGGTGGACCGACCAGTTCTCTCCGTTGTGAACAGTTATCGGGCGATCGGAAACCGGACGACGAAGACGGCTCCGATCGGATCGTTGTCTTCGACCCACACGTCACCACTGTAGGCATCCATCAGTGACCGGACCAGATAGAGACCGATTCCGGTTCCCTCGCTTTCGAGGCCCTTTTCGTCTCTCCCGAAGATATCCGCTTTCTGTAAATCCGGAACGCCCGGTCCGTTGTCGGCGAACCGTACTTCGAGGTGATCCCCGGTCTGTTCGACTGAGACCGTCACCTCGGGGTGATCATCGTCGTTGTGTTGAACCGCGTTGGTCAGCAGATTTTTGAACACCGACTCTGCGAACTCGTCAGCCTCGACAACCACCTGTGGTACCGATCCTTCCACACTGATGTCGGCGTCGGGGAACGAAGTGCGCGCCTCCTCGACCTCCTCGGCGAGAACCGATCCCACGTCGACTGGCTGTAGCTCCCGCTCGGACTGGAGCATCACGTCGGCGAGATCGCGCGCAGTCGTCGTAAGGTCGACCGCGTTCGACGAGCTCTTTTGTACCGTCTCGAGATGCGCTTTCCCGTCTTCGTCGACGTGATCTTCGAGTAGTTCAGCGTAGGCCGTCACGAGCTGGAGATCGTTTCGGATGTCGTGACGGACGACGTCGTTGAGCAACTCCAGACTATCACGCTGGCGTTCGAGTGCGTCCGTCTTCCGTTCCAGCTCTGCCCGTATCCGCCGCGTATGGATCAGCTGGCCGTAGGCCGCACCCGAGACGAATCCAAAGAGTCCGCCGACGTTGGCATTACGAAGGACCACCTCGACCTTGCTCCACGGGTGGGCCGTCTGGACGGTGGTTTGAGCGATCGGGAGGGCGCCGGCAGTGACCATCGCTGCAAATAAAAGCGCGCCGAGATAGCCGGTGAACGCCCACAGTCCCACAACATCGGGTAGGTCACGCCACCTGAGGAGTATTCCACCGATAAGGAGGATCGCCGGCAGCCCGAGCACGAACAGACTGCGAAAGAGAAGGAGCCGACTCGATGGCTGCCAACTCGGTCCTACGAGAAGGACCCCTCCTGTGAGAACGAGCAAAGCGGCTACAAGGGAGATTCCGGCTCCCGACTTATCACCTACGTAATCCACCCAGCTGACCGTTGGGATCTCCTGCATCAGATTCCGTTATATTCGAGCAATCTATCGTTCGTTCCTTTATCTCTTTACCATCGGCTCTCGCCGGTCTAACGAAGTGACGGTCACCTCACTGTCATTTCAGACTAGCGCACAACGGACGCGCCCTGTTTTCGACACAGAGTCCCCGGTACTCTTTATTATCTCACAGTAACGTACGTCGTATCGACTACACAGATGATCGTGGTCGTCTCCGATATCCACCTGGGAACCGAGGACATGGGGCCAGTGTACGCCAACCGGGAGTCGTTCGTGGAGTTTCTCACCTACGTGCGAGACGAACTCCAACCGACACAACTCGTCCTCAACGGGGACATCGAGGACTTCTGGAGGCGGGATATGCGGTCGGTCACGCGGGACGACTTCGACGTGTTCACGGCGTTCGAGGAGTGCCACGAGGCGGGCATCGACGTCCACTACGTGCTTGGCAACCACGACTGGTACGCCCGGAAAGACGTCGATGCGGGCCGACGGGAGTTCTACGAGACGGATTACTATCCCGAGTTGACGCTCGAATACGGACCGACGTCGTACGCGTTCCTGCACGGTCATCAGTTCGATCCGCTCCAGGACCCGTGGTATTTCGATAAGCTCGCGCTGGTGAGCGACGACGTCGTCGGTGCGACCTTCTCACAGAAGTGGGCGATGTACACCGACGCGCGCTCGCGTCTGTCGGCGCTCAAAACCGCGTTCAAGCTGTACAGCGACAGGATCACCCGCGGACGGTTAGAGGACAGGGTCGCGCGGATGGATCGGTGCCAGACCGAGTGTAACGTACGCGAACAGTATCGTGACGCACGGCGATACGTCCGGGAAAATACGGACGTCGACGTGATCTGTACGGGCCACACCCACCACGCTGCGATCAGCGCCGACGGATCCGTCGCAAACAGCGGTTCGTGGGTGGCCGACGAAACGACGTATCTCGTCCTCGAGGAGGAACCGCGGCTCATGGATTGGAACGACGGCGACCCGGTCGAACAGACCGAACGGATCGAGTTGTGACGTGCTCCCACGACCGAACTCACTCCCACGACCGAACTCACTCCCACGACCGAACTCACTCCCACGACCGAACTCACTCCCACGATCGAACTCACTCCCACGACCGAACTCACGGGAGAAGTCAGTGACGCCGAACGTGTGCTCCGTACTCGGGGACTTCCCCCTGGAACACCGGGGACGGCTGGAACGAACTCATCGGTCTCTCGCCCAGTCGCGGGCACGTTCGACGGCGTCTACCCACCGCGAGTACCGTCGATCGGCTTCCGCCGTCGCCAGCTCCGGCTCGAACGTCCGGTCGATCCGGCGGTTGGCCCGCAGCTCCTCGAGATCGGTCCAGTAGCCGACGGCCAGCCCCGCGGCGTACGCCGCCCCGAGCGCGGTCGTCTCGTCGACGACCGGTCTGACGATCCGCGAGCCGACGAGGTCGGCCTGGAGCTGACAGAGAAAGTCGTTTTTCACCGCGCCGCCGTCGACGTTCAGCGACCGGATCTCGAGGTCGGTCGCAACCTCCATCGCCTCCACGACGTCGCGGGTCCGGTAGGCGATCGACTCCAGGGCCGCCCGGACGAGGTGTTCCCGACGGGTGCCCCGGCTCATCCCGACGATCGTCCCCCTGGCGCGCCCGTCCCAGTGGGGGGCACCGAGACCCGCGAACGCGGGGACGAGGTAGACGCCGTCGGTCGACTCGACGCGTCTGGCGAGCCGTTCGGTCTCCGCCGGCTCCCCGATCAGTCCGACGTCGGCGAGCCACTCGATCGCCGCGCCCGTGACGAAGATCGATCCCTCGAGGGCGTAGCGGAGGGGGTCGCCGGTCCGTCCGTAGGCGACCGTCGTCAGCAAGCCGTCGCCGTCGACGGGGTCGGTGCCGGTGTTGAGCAACAGGAAACTCCCCGTCCCGTAGGTGTTTTTCGCCTCCCCGGGATCGAAACAGCCCTGGCCGAAAAGCGCCGCCTGCTGGTCCCCGAGCGCGGCCGCCACGGGGACGGCGGCGCCGAGAAAGCCGTCGGGGTCGGTCCGACCGTACTCCCGTTCGTCGATCGAGGGCCTGACCTCGGGGAGACAGGCTCGCGGGACGCCGAACAGCTCCAGGAGCTCCTCGTCCCACTCCCCGGCGTGGATGTCGTACAGCATCGTCCGGGAGGCGTTCGTGACGTCGGTGACGTGCTCGCCGGTCAGCGAGTGGATCAGCCAGCTGTCTATCGTCCCGAACGCGAGCTCCCCCGCCGCCGCGCGCTCGCGAAGCGAGGACGTCTCCCCGCGGTCGGTCCGGATCGGGTCGCCGTGTTCGAGCAGCCACTCGAGTTTGCTCGCCGAGAAGTAGGCGTCCGGTTCGAGCCCCGTCTTCGACCGGATGGTCCCCGCGAGCCCGGCCTCCTCGAGCTCCTCGATCCGTGCGGTCGTCCGGCGGTCCTGCCAGACGATCGCGTCGGCGACGGGTTCGCCGGTCTCCCGGTCCCAGAGGGCCGTCGTCTCCCGCTGGTTGGCGATCCCGATGGCCGCGAGCGCGTCGCCGCCGACCCCCGCCTCGGCGAGCGCGGCCTCGACGACTGCCGTCGCGTTCTCCCGGATCTCCCGGAGGTCGTGTTCGACCCAGCCGGGTTCGGGGTAGCGCTGTTCGTGTCGCTGGTAGGCCGTCGAGACGATCCGTCCCGCCCGGTCGAACAGCACGAACCGCGTCCCGGTCGTTCCCTGATCGATCGCGCCGACGTAGCTGTCCTCGGTCATGGCCCTCGGTTGGCGCCACGACGGACCGACACGGAAAAAGCGTTTCCAGCCGTCGGATGTGGTTGCTGCCGTCGGGAGTGGTTCCAGCCGTCGGATGTGGTTGCTGCCGTCGGGAGTGGTTCCAGCCGTCGGACGTAGAAAGCCAGATATCGAGCGTGACTCCCTCCAGTGTGGGGTGGAACGTCCCCCGTGGGCGACGACAGGGTAAAGACGCCGGCGACCTCACTCCGGGCCGTAGATGGGACGTGACACCGAAGTCCTCGTGATCGGCGGGGGGTCGACCGGCTGTGGGGTCGCCCGTGACCTCGCCCGCAGGGGGCTCGCGGTGACCCTCGTAGAGCGGGGGAACCTCACCCACGGCACGACGGGGCGGATGCACGGCCTGCTCCACAGCGGCGGACGGTACGCCGTCGCCGATCGGACGAGCGCCCGGGAGTGTATCGCCGAGAACCGGATCCTCCGGGAGATCGCCGGCCACTGTGTGGAGGAGACCGGCGGACTGTTCGTCGACCGCGGGGACGCCGGTGGGTACTTCGAGGAGAAACTCGCCGGCTGCCGGGACGCGGGGATCCCGACGACGGTCCTCTCCGGCCGGGAGGCCCGCGAGCGCGAGCCGGCGCTCGCCGCCGACGTCGAGCGGGCGATCGCGGTACCCGACGCGGCGATCGACCCGTTCCGGCTCTGTGTGGCGAACGCCCGGGACGCGACGGCCCACGGCGCACGAATCGAGACCTGGACCGAGGTGGTCGACGTCCTCCGGGAAGGCGAGGAGGTGATCGGCGTCGAGGTCCGCCACGAGTCCGGTCCCGGGAGCCGCGTCCACGGCCGTTCGGGAAGCCTCGAGCGGATCACCGCGGAGTACGTCGTCAACGCGACGGGGCCGTGGGCCGGGCAGCTGGCGGCGATGGCCGATCTCGAAGTCGGCGTCCGTCCCTCGAAGGGAGCGATGGCGATCACGAACGTCCGGGAGGTCGACACGGTGGTAAACGCCTGTCGGCCGAAAGGCGACGCGGACATCCTCGTCCCCCACGAGACGACGGCGATCCTCGGCACGACGGACGTCGAGGTCGACGACCC
>LKMJ01001031.1_pt1 | contig 23682 bp, 23 predicted proteins | sample 643391 | NCBI WGS metagenome assembly LKMJ01 (sample SAMN04112250, study PRJNA286221) | soda lake metagenome | biome: soda lake; feature: Kulunda Steppe; material: water; isolation source: sample PL-Br10 brine of Picturesque Lake | place: Russia: Kulunda steppe | collected 2010-07
AATGAAGTTGACGGGGTGAATGAAGTGACGGGGTGAATGAAGTGACGGGGTGAATGAAGTGACGGGGTGAATGAAGTGGACGGGGTGAATGAAGTTGACGGGGTGAATGAAGTGACGGGGTGAATGAAGTGGGTGCATACCTGGGAATGAGGACGGGGTGAATGAAGTTGTAGACCCGGGTCCTCCAGGGAGTGGTTGAGGCGATGAGAGGAGCTGGGAGATGCTGCCGCCTAGATCAAGGCTGCCCACGCCACCTGTCTGGCGGCATGCCAGCCTGCCGCACAGCTCTTTGCGCTCGGCCTGCAACTTGTGCAGCCCAGCCACGAGTGTGAGCCCCTTGGTTGTCGTACTCAGGGTGTGCACTCATGCTTGCAAACTTGGGTGGGTGGGTGTGGGTTGGGGATTGTTTGTGTGCGTGCGCGCGTGCGTGTGTGTGCACATGTGCATGTGCCGGGTGGCTTCGGGGTGGGATAAGAAGGCAGACATCTCGTCTCAGGCAGGCATCGGTTGAAACAGCGCTGCGCTGCCCTCTCCACCTCCCCCAGGCTACACGCCCAGCGACCCTGAGATCTTGGACCTCCTTGCGCGAGACCCGGCCAAGAGCCCCGGGCAGTCCCCCTTCGGTGAGTGCGTGCTCAGGGTCTTGTGTGATGGTGCGTCGTGCCCCGAATGGGAAGCGATGCAAGGCGCGGGGCTCCCTGCGCATGAGCAGGGGCATTGTGACTGGGGCCAGCGTGTGCACTTGCATAGTGAGGGTGTGGCAGGCCGGAGCGAGGGGGTGAGGGTGCGCTCCAGGCCCGACGCATGCACTGCGCCCGGTGCATGGTATGAGTGCGGCCTAGTGCGATGCTGCTGTGCGGCCTCATGACCAGCATGCTCCACATGCCGTTCCGCCTCTGCCTGAGACAGCAGGGAGTTAGCGCCTGCAAGCATGCCCCCTAGAATGCAAGCCCGCATGCAAACGGGCACACAGAACTTGTCCACACATCGCTGCAGACCTGGACACAATGCATGTGAGTGCACCTGCCTTGGCGGCCAGGTGCCAGCCTCACACTTCAACAGCTGCACTGAGGCATGCGGCTTACTTATTCTGCTCCTTACACGCAGTCTCGGCAATGTACGATTCCCTGATCATCACCATCAAGGGCATTGCTGCAGGCATGCAAAACACAGGCTGAGCCTAGCAAGGGCTTGGGAACAATTCTGGAGGGGCTTTTGTTCATGTATGATTGAGCGCAGTGCGCATCACTGTCCACTTGACACATTTCTGCTGCACAGCGATATTTCTGAGATGTGCCGCAAGCTGCTGCAACAGCAGGAATGAGGAATAATGATGCTTGCGTATTCAGCACACCTTATGTTTTGGCAAGCTCATGTACTATAAGCCTACCATGGCTTTTTCATAGCAGATTCGTCGGTGCTCACTTAGTTGTCTCTGTATGTGCATGTGATTGATTTCGGGATCTGACAAAATGGGATGGTTGACAGGCTCGCTATGAAGACCTTTGAGATGACTGCCTAGGCTCTGTAGTACACCCAAGGTTGCATCAGTCATGCGTCATTTTGCTATGCATAAATCAAATTTAATGAGAAGGGCCCGCTACACCAACCAAGAGTCATGGGCCGTGTTGGATGGAGGTTCATCCAAGATTCAGAAGCCCACGCAATGGGCTCCTTTTTATACCCTTGTTTAATGGTCAGGTGGCTCAGATGGTGCAAGCGCTGGACAGTGCAAGCGCCGGACGCTAGCCTCTCCCATAGGTAAGGGTTACATAGCTGTACCTACCAAACAATGGGAAAAGGCAGCTTAGCTGAAGCCTGTCAGGCCTGTGAGGTAAGGTAGCAAAATTATACCACAGTGGTACTACTATGGATAGTATCCGCCAGATAGTATCCACCAAACGACTCGTTGGGCAACTTGGCCCTCGGAGGGCAGCTTGGCCGAAGCCTATATGGGCCTGAGCACGGATATCAACATAAAAAGATGCGCAAATAAAGGAAGGTGGTGTCACTAAACCCTTTGCCAAGCACGTGCCAGAACATAGAAGAAAAAAGAAAGAATAGAAAAACTACGCAAGCAGCAAAAAGCTCCTCACATCAATTAAGGAAAAGGGGCCACTTGGGAAGAAAAGCCCCTACACCAGAAAAGAAAAGGGGGGGTAAGTGAGGATCAGGAGGGTTGCGGGCAGACAAGCCAGCAGACCTCTCCTGATTGGTTTGAAGGTGGGGAGAACGCTCAAGAGAACGTCTGGTCTGAACAAGCTTATGAGCATCGTGCACAGAATGAGCATGGAGCTTGAGAGCAAGTTTCTTGACTCTTTGTGAATCAAGGCCTAGACTCTTCAAGGTTTAATGGTCTGAACAAGCTTTAAGAGGAACCAAAGTGTGAGGAATGTAAATAACACCCCCTACACTGTAGGTGGCACCTAAGAGAATAACATGAAGAACATTGTCTCATGCAATGCTGCGTCTAAGATGACCATGTTGAGCATGGGTAGCTTGGAGCTGCTGCTCAGGGCGGGTGTCTTCACAGTACTTGATCTCAATGAGATGGAAAATACCAGGCAAAGAAATTACTCCCTACATCAGTTCAGGAGAGGGTGTCATCTAGGGCCTGCGCTCCGTCTGCCCCCGGGCCTTCCACCAGCAACAAAGATCCAACAGGACTTCTGTGAAGTCATTGGGCATCAGGGAGGTGATTACTAATCACGCTAGTAGCACCCTTTCAAAGGGAATTCCTTTATTGATACCCTGTGACGGGGTGGGGTTCAACCGCCCGCATAGTTTTTCCTTTCCTTCTAGCAACTGAAGCCACTCCATGCGCAACTAAAGCCACTCCCTCACCAAAGGCCAACAGTGGTGTCTGCTTGAGTGTTAAATGTAGCATCATAATCTCGGCCTGCTTGCTTGTAGCTAGTGGTTTACAGGCCCACGATGGTACGTGCAAAACAAGCGTTGGTGTTTGGTGCAAACTTCTGTCAGATCTGGGCTCAGACACTCTAGAAGATGCTTTTCATCTCAGGTGCAAGGCTTACACACAGTGCCACTTACACAAGGTGCGTGATTTTATCTTGGACTACTCCCCTAGTAAGGGAGTCCCGGACTCTGTTAAGCAACATAAACGTTGACGTCAAAAAAGTTGTTCAAGTTGCCCTCTGATTCTGCCCCGATTCAGAACTTTTGACATCTTAATAAGAACATTTGGCACTCCCAATCACCAAGGAAGATTGCATGTGGCTTTGCCAAGCCTGCTGTTTTCATCTTAGCCTTGGGGCTTATTGGTGCTTTCAAAAAGAATAAATAAGCTCAGAGAACCTCTCCAAGAATAATCAGGAACAATAACCTGGCATTCTTCAGGCTTCATGATTGAATCTGGTACAGGAACACAGAAACTGTTGCAACAAGAAAACTGAGAGGAAAGCTAATTGAACACGGTAAAACATGGTATAGCATTAAGAGGGCACCGCTTTTAGTCTGAGACTCAGGAGAAATGTCAAGGATGTGCACAGAATTTTTGCAATTTGGAATTTTTGCTAAGCGGTCAGACCGTATGCATAGAGGCAGCTCAAGGCAAACGCAGCTCAACCCCTAACTTCCCACCTGGGTCCCTATGGCACCAATCCTTGACTTCTGTATCCAGAACCTGCAGCTGCTCAGTGAAGCCCTCCTCCATGGGTTGTCCTTTCTTGGGCTTCCCCCTGCTGTGCATGAAGTCGAAGATCTGTAAAAGCAGACAGGAGCACATATCAGAAAAGCCTACTGCCATTCCTACTGCACTACTTTGGACCAAGAGTAGATGTGTATAATTTCAAAACTTGCCAATAGTATGCGAGCAGGACGTGAGGTAATGCACCGTACTTACTGTGAAAGACATAAATGCTGCCTGCTCCAAGGTGGCTTCCACCTTCTTGCCCGGCTGGATGAATTCACTTGCATCCTAGGAAGCTTGATATTCAGATTGTGACAAGAAAGCCTGAAATAGGGAGGGTGAGATATAACAGATGACTATTTCAATGTGTTACCTCCTAGCAATACCGAGTTCAGTTATACAGTTTTTGATCATCCTGCCAGCCTGAGGGATCTCCCTGGTGGCATTACTAATAAATAAGAGAGGATATTGTAACCTGCCAGGTTATAGTGTGCTCGCACCAGCCTGGTGGTACCTGAGGGAAACCCCAAAATTCAAGGTATCCACCCATGCTTTATAGCCATATAGTTTCAAACTATATCCTAAGTTAGGGGATTCTAAGCAGGGCATCCCTCCTTCTCTGTCCGTATTCTGATGGTGTGATTAAGGTTTTCTTTTGATATTGATTGCAAATCTGAGTAACGGTGTAATCATGAAAGTTTGCTCGTGTTAATTTCATCATTTAATTGATGTTATTAATTATTTCCAGACCTAACTGCCATGGACGGTCAGTGACCTTAAAGGACAGCATGCAAATAATCATCATCACGGCCCTGGGCCTTTAGCATGCTCTTGAATGACTCAAGTTGAATCCTCTATGTTGCTCAGCATTTGCTGCTCTCTGTACTTGTGGTTCTGGGTGGGTATTGTCACGGACCTTAATTTTTCAATGAGGTGCGCCCAGAAACCAAATACATAGAAGAACCAATCAATGGTGGTGCTAAAAAGCACTGTTGGTCTATTGGTCCAATGTATATGAAGTACAGAGGGTCTTGGACAGGTCTGGTAGACGTCAGGTAGTTGTAAGAAGCAGGAAGTCTTTATATTGCAACATTCCCCCCAGCTAGGTTTGGACGGCTCGGCCCCACGTGACATTGACTGGTGAAGTAGCATCATTGAATTCCCCAAGTTTGCTTAGGCCTTTAGGCAGTCAACATCTTTGCGCCTGTCTGGTCTGGGGACAGTTTATCAGGGGAGTTTTTTCTTTTCTTTTCTTTTCTTTTTCTTTTTGGGGAGGTCTGCCTCTGAGCTTAGGGGCTGTGACTGCAAATTGTCTAGCGCGGTCATAATTTTGTTTGAAAGTCAGGCTGTCTGCTCTCTGTCCTGGTTTAGCATGTAGTGCTAGAGGCTTCTCGCCAATGGCTCTCCAAAAGGATCTCAAAGATAAAGTCTTTGCTTGCAATGTTGTCATATGGCTCCCAAGAGAAATGCTCATGAGTAATGCTCGTAGGCATAACTTGTCCACTTCATCAGGAATTACCATGAAATGTGTCTACCCTTCTTGAGAGCTTTACAAACAAGCAAGCACCTCTTCAACTTCATATCTTGGTACCACATCTTTGTCTATTTTGATGGGTGGAGGTGTTGTGATGGTCTGTTCAGAGCGTCTACAAGATTCAATAAGGGACATGGAGGACAGGGTGTAAGCTGTATGTGTCTGGAGGTCTTGCCCGGTCTATTGGAAAAGATCCAATAGCACTAAGGCATGCACCTCCTATTGCTCTTGTTTGGAAAGTCAAAGTTTTGGAGCTGAGCAACACCATGTCTCCGGGGATGAGTTTTACATCCCTGTGTCTAATGTCAGCATACTCATTTGGTTGCACTTGTGCGTTGTGTGTGGATTGTCTTGCTCTTGTCTGATGGTCTGTTACAATTGTCTGCATTAAGTCTGGCAGATGGAACAGTATAGTCTGTCTGAATTTTCATGGGTGTAAGTGGGTGTTGGCCCTGCATAAGAAATGCAGGGGTCTCTCTCTGACTGTCATTCTAGAAAGATTAATTGCAACCAACTGCGGGCAACAAACAACTCAATCCAATTTATCTGGTCTGCGCTCACATAATGTCTCACTTTGGCGCAGATCTTCTAGGAAAGCATTTCATCTTTTTGGATTTGGAAGGCATCCAAAAAGGCATTCTATATGCCAAAGGGTCTGGGAACTTTCTGTGGAAAAAGTGCTAATGAAGCGTAGGTCTCTTTCTGTGTTGCTTCTTGGGAAGCCAAAACAAGGAAGCCACCCCTCAGTCAGCAAACTATATGATGTGTAAGCTGCATCCACTGCAACACTCTGTAGTTGTAGGAGCAAAGCGCACAAACTTTGAGAGCTTATCAACAAAAACCATGGTTACATCATGGTGTCTGGAGGACTAAAGCTGATGGGTCACAAAATGCATTGTGCCATGCTCCCAGCATCTACTTGGCCACTGTAATGATTGCATCAGTCATGCGGGCTTCTTGTCTGTGAGCTTGCTGCGTTTGCCAGCATTGCATATGTCTACATAGCGTTTGATGTCTAGATGCATTTTAGGCCACCAGAATGTCTGTTTAATTGTTTCAAGCACCTTTGCTTCAGTGCCCCGCATATGGTGGTGCAGATAATTCTCTGCACCTTGGTGTCTTTATTGTCTGGTACAACAATGTTGTTTGCTATGGTGTGCATGTCATTACTTCTGCAGAAATTTGAGTTGTTGGCCCTTGTCCAGGTATATGTGACATAGGCATATTTGATTGTCTAAAGTAGGTCTGTCTTTTCACCACTTTAATTATTTGATAGGCACACGGGGCAGCAGAAGGTCACAAAACAAAAGCACACAAAGCCTAGAGCAGGATTTTTACTGAGAGGGTCTGCGACCAAAGTCTTGCCAGGTTTTTAGCCCCATTTAAGGCCAGGCACAAACCTCTGATACAGATTCAAGCCAGCGCACCTGGCGTCAGTTCAGTCGGCCGTTCTAAAATGCATTAGTCTGGTCCCCTGTGTAACCCGGGCTTGTAAAAAAATATGGATACGGGAGAGTTCAGCTTTACCCTCTGGGGCTAAATTTGCATTAGGTTAATGACCAGAATACCAATCTCCCTGAGCCTTACACCTTTTCATCCCACTCCTTTTCCAGTGCAGTGTGTACAAAAAGAACATTGACATTGTTAAGTGCTTTGTGTAATCCCTAACGTTGATATGTTTTAGATTTAAAGTCCCATGGCCTTAGTTAATAACTTGGATAAACTTCAGTACAATATTTCAGCAAACATTCCGTAAAATAAGTATGGCATCAGGTCTCGGCATCATAGGCAAAGCGTTTGCCCAAAGATTTGGCAGCAGACAACAAGGGTGTGCTCTACTCTGCATGTGAAGAAACTGACACTGCAAGATTTTGCTTGGCTAACATGATTCATTCTCAATATCTAAAGACATTATCATTGTTTACAAAAATACCTTTTGACAATTGATTTGACGGTAAGCCGAGATAAGGTATTGTGGCTTTCTGTTATCATGCTATGCATTAATCGGTGCTGGCAACCAGACAGTCAGTGAACAGGTTGCTCATAAATACTATTTGTTGTAGGGCAATTTCTGTTGGGAGCTCTGCTTTTATCTATGAGTCAGATTTTGAGAGTGGAGTGTGCCTGTTACGTATTTTGTGACGTTTTTCCGCTGCCCTTCCGTGATGTGCAGTCAATAAGGGCCACTCGCTAGAGGCACCCTTTCCTGAGCTGATGTAGGTAAATAAATCGTGCGTGGTACGCCCTCATCACGAAACTGGAGATCTGTGGTTCATGTGTACAGCTGGTTAATTTCTCAACTCTCTTTTATACATCTTATTTGTTTTGCTGTGGTTCAAAATCGTGTATGTTGATCTTACAGTACTTTGTCATTGCAGAAAGACGTGTATCCACTCCTTTTTGTTTGCAAGCAGCAGGTTAGCTTGGTCGACTTTTCTCAACAAGTTGCAATCGCTGTGAGTGGTCAAAACTGTTTCAAAACCTGGTAACACAACGCACCCTGCAGAAAGCAGTGCGTGCCTAAAACTCTTTTCACATCTAGAAGCAACTTCAGGGAGCATAGGTCACCGGTGGTGGACATGAGCTTTGATTCTGGCAGAAGATGCATACATCAAATAACTTGAAGAGACACCAAAAATAGGCACAGCTGTGAGTGCACTTGGACTTGATACTCTAGAGCACGGCACCTATGGCGCCAGAAAAATTGCGTGGCATCTGGCTTGAGGCAATGCCAGTGGTCATCCTCCCATTCTAGCTTGGGTTGATGCCCAGGGAATTCAATTCCTGCACCCTTTCAAGTGGAGCGCCATTGTACAGATTGGGGCAGGGAGCTGGAGCAGCAGAAAGCCATAATCAATGCTAACCCTCTTTAACTGTGTTGTCAAGGAGTTTAGCTGGAACCGGAGGTATGGGGCAGTACTGGCTGGTATTTTAATATTGTCAGCATAATCAGCATGCGACTCTTTAGTTGCCTGTAATGCCTTTTTAGCCCTATGGTCTCCCTCAGTTCATCCCCCTATCATAGCATGATGGGTAGCTCTGGGAGCGTAGTATTTCCTGGATTCTTATATTTCATATGCCATTACAGTGCTGGACGATGACACAGAACTTCTTGATGGAATTGCATGAAGCCACCATTCTGCTAATTGGGAGAGGGTTACATAGCTGCACCTGCCAACTGACTGGGACCTGCTGGTTGTACATTATAGGACTCAAGTTGATTCTGATGAGGATAACTATTGGTGGCTGGAAATGAGAAGAGTACCGTGCAAGCCGCAGGAAAAAGCCCGGTGATATGTATTAAGGAAGGAGTGGTGCAAGGGAAATAACTATTTTTATCACATATGATCTATCATGACAGCACAGACAAGTGAAGATAACATACATGAGCCTGCTAAATGAGGGTAGCTAAGCTGAAGTCTATCAGATCTGCAACCACCCGGTCAAGAAGAAAAATCACACGTTGTGAAAGTATGCTTGCATATGTGGAACGAAAAGAGCACCAAATCAATAGTTTGATCAAGAGATCCCAGCTTCGAACAGATGGAAGGTATAGCTACACAAGAACCCAGTGAGAGCTTGGTCTAGGTAGGACAAGGACCGCAAAGTAATCCAGCATTCCCCTTCTTCCTAGACTGCTTTGATTTAAAAAACCCCTGCAGTGTCTTCTTTGTCTTGCACACTCTGCTAAGATGATGCTTCCACGCTCTTTAAAGTGGTGCAACTGCACATTCAAACTTTCTTGCTATCCATTATTAAGGCCTCCCAACCCGGCTATCCATTAAGGACAACTGGAGGATTTTCCACAACCTCTGCTGATTCTGCAGCATCGACACCACCAGGGACATTACTATCACCCCCACCCCCTTGTCCGCTACCAGGATCGCCGCTGCCACTGGTGCTGATGTCACCACCACCAAGTAAGCCACTTGCACCACTGTCAAAGAGGCCACCTGTGTCCGCAGGAAGAGAGTTCTGTGTCGACCCTGCTCTTGATGCCCCACAGGAGTTCAGTGATCGAGGTTAATACCTCACATGCAGTGTTAAGGGTCGGAGTCAGGGTTGCATGTAGGGGTTAGAGTTGTAGAGGGTCAGGGTTGTCTGCTGTTCAGCAAAATGTGTTTAGTGAAGAGACCACCATGACCGTATCTAAGGTCCATACACTCACCCATAAGCTGTTCCAAGCCTGTGAGCTGCTGCAGTAATAAACGAACCCCTCCCAAGAGCCGGCCTGCAAGATTATTGGCAGCATTGCAAGGAATTAGTCTATGGCTTTGAGAAGTAAGGTGGTTCGTATGCTCTTTCTATTTTTACCCTTTTGGGAAGAGTGGCAAACAAGGCTATCTCAATGCTTTAAAGTAAAACAAGCTCTACCTGGGCTGGTCGAGTGAATGCCACTTGCACAAGACCATTTTTTAAGCTCTTAAGGGTTGATATCCTTCAAATCATGTGACCTTGCCTTCGACCAGGCTTGGTATCATCCAGCTCATGTGCCTTTGCCTTCTGCCTGGGTGGTCTGACACTGGGATCAAGCTCAAAATGATCTTTATCTTCACCCTTGCTTCATAATGTAGACTACTTCAAATTATGGTGCGTGATGCTTGATACCCGATGTTGTGCATTGCCAACTTTACCAAAGACATGCCAAAAGACTAATAATACCTAAGTAGTTTTGTCCATTCATAACCCACCGCTTCTCAATTGATTGATGCCTCTGGCTGTCCTTGTCAGAACTCTCTGCCATTGCTGGGCCACTTCTTGCCTTGCTTGATCCATACCGCCAGACAAAGAGAGGCCAAATTTGCGAACTTGTATGAACCATTGTCCTGTGTACCCGCAGCAGCAAAGGCTGACCACCCAAACATATGTGAGCATTACAATTGGCACAACCTGGGGCGAGTCCACAGGGAAATACTTCTAGGTGAAGGAGTACACAGGCTGATCCTTGCTTTGCAGCTCAGCCTTTGGGCAACCCCATCATGATTTTTGAAAGATGCTTTTATCCAATTGCGTTCTGCTTGAAGGAGTTCAAAGGTGGTTGTGGTGCTGCAGGTACAGTGATCGCATGCTCCATGTGCACAGCCTCCCTTCTTCATTCTTCCCGCGGACCTTCTACCACCCCCTGAATCCTTGACATAATTTTGACGGAAGGCCCGGGGCAACCTCAAGCAAAAAATACGCATCTATATACTTAAAGGTAGCAAAGCATTTAAACAATTGGCTGTGAAGACCCTGAATCTGTGTGCTTTTGGAGTGTTCCTCACAGATAGTACCTTTAGCTGAGATAGCTCAAGAGCATCAAGAGCAGCACAGTGCAGAAAGGTGAAGGACCATTATCACATCTGCACTGCTGGGTGGATCTTATTTGCTCAGCCAATTTGTCATCCTGAATGCGCGGAGGGCATGCGTATTGAACAGCCCATCCCAGACCACTCAGAGCACCAAAAGCTGATTTTTGCTTGGTGTTTTTTTGTGATGAGCAGTACCACCAGGGATGGGGGGCACCAGTGTCTGGAGCTCTGGGCGTACTTTAAGGCAGGGTCTTCACTAATCCCCAGGATGCTGGGTACACCCTTGCAAATCCTGAAACTATGCAACCAGCTGGGACTCATTGGGGTTAGCCACCTAACATTAGCTTGAACTTTGACAGTGAATCTAGAGAAGATCAGTATTGTTAATCATTCAAAGCATTGTTGCTCTCGCATTTGAACTGGAAAAAGAATGGGTTGAACCCGGATTATTTTATCTATTTCATCAACAAAGGATTGCCAAAGGGTTCACATTCATGCAATTTTGGTGCATGATTGCCACCTTTTGGGGCTCCTTGGACACAGCCTGCATGCAAGAAGGCACGTTTTGCCCAACCAACTTTTTCACTTGCATTTGAGCAAGTTGGCGAGCATGACTTGAATTTCTGAGTTGAAAACTAGGTATAATGGAGCTCTAGTGCCCCAGAATATTGTGGGAAAAGGGACCCCCAAAAAACAGCATATTGACACCCCCCCTGGTATAAGCCATCAATATCATTTTTTTGTTTTTGCTCAATCAGCATGTATCATCACCTCTTAAAATCAGGTAAACCAGAAACAAGAGCCTGCTATGACATTGTTTCCCTAAGCTTCAGATCCTTCGAGCATCTGACTCACCGGCATCAACTGTGGCCCGTGCACTAGTCTGAGCAGCAGCCAAGGAGACGGCTGCCAATGCTAATGAGCGGAAATTCCTGTACAGTTTGTGATGTGTCAGTTGGCAGGTGTGCCTTCAAGCTAGCGTGGCTGTGCCATAAGAAGCTGTCAGGCGTTAGCAGCTAAACTTTTATAACAGAGCTGCTCCCTAACAGCAAACTTCAGGACACAGGAATGTGCATCAAGGGAGTCACTTGCAGATTAGCACGTGTTAGCAAGGGGTATGCACGCACTTCAAGCCAGCCCTCAATGCTCAGAAAACTTTGTGGCACTTACACATCAATGACAGAGTTTGCGAGGCTGATGGATCTGACAAGCACCTCGACACGTGCAGTATCCTGTGTGTGAACGTGTTGCAGTGGACGACCCACTTTTGCAGACAGTCCTCCCCAAGCGCTCATGCCTGTTTTGCACTGCAAATTTAGGTGCGGACCTGGTCAATCGCGCGCAGCAAGCCCTGGGCTCGCTGGCTCCAGTGTCCCTTGCTCACAGAGGAGTTGAAAGAGTGTAAGATTAGACCCAGGTCACATACTAGATCCTGCATCTCCTCATATTCTTCCATGTCCTCTTGAGCATCGCTACGGTTTGTGTTCTACAGGTTGCCGCTAGGAATTTGGCTAGCACCCTCTAGAATTCCTTGCATCGCCTCCCATACTGCAGCTCGGGAGCTCTTGTGCATCTTCTCGAGCACATCCTCCGATCTCACAATCGCGCTGCAAAGGATGGACCCCAAAAAACGCATAGACACGAGAAATTTTTTGTTCATTTTTGTTTGAACTTTTTTGATTGAACATTCTCGGATAAGGAAACAACAGGCTAGGGATCATATCAACTGAGGGGAAAAGAACACGCAAGGGGTCACGTACGAAGAACAACCAAGGGATCACATACGAAGAACAACCAAGGGAAAAAGAACACGCAAGGGATCACATACGAAGAACAACCAAGGGATCACATACAAAGTAAGCAAGGGTGAAATACGAAGCTAGCTTGTATTCGTGATGAATATGTATTTGGATTGGGAATGGCATTTCATTGAAGGGGGAAGGGTAATAGCACGCACCAAGGTTCTGCACTTTGCTCTTGTTTACCTCATTCTGAGCACTACACGCATCGTGATGCTGGCTCAAGCGGCTGTGCTGTTCAATGGCCACGAAGAAGAAGAGCACTCTGGAGGCAAGGCAGATCATGATCAGGTAAGGAGGATATATATGCTGGAGCGTGTGCTTGCTTTGAAGTGTATTGGCTTAATTGGTCAGAGTGTATGTATTTTATGCTTTGTCTTTGACCACGCAGCGTGGTCCACGCTGCTCAGACGCTTGCGATAGAAGTTCTGAGGCAGCAAGAACGTCCTAGCCAACTGTGCCGCTAATTCATTGAATGATCATACATGTTTGTGTATTGCGCAGCTTATACCCACCCTTATACCTACCCTTAGCTTATACCTACCCTTCACAGCCTATCATATCTCCTAAGTGTGCTGGGTCATTGAGTGATCATGCATGTTTGTGTAATGCACAGGCTCTACCCCCTCGGGACCTTTCATCACTCTTGAGTGTGCTAAGAGGTGGCGGTGCCAAAGGCTCAAGCGACAACACAAGCACGCAGGCTGTTGAAATCCTGTTAGATGACATTTCAAGGACTTCTAGAGCACTTGCAGAGTCGGGCAATGTGCAGCAGCTCAGGCTTCTCCTGCAGGAAATTCAACAAGGTATGTAGAAAGTATAAATTGCCTAAAAGGGAAGTACCCATTGGGTTTGTGTTATGCGCTGGATCCGATCTCAGAGTCTGCCTGAAACTGGCTCCAAAACACCAGCCGTTGTGTAGTTGAGCAAGCAGGCGCATCCATGTGTGGATCATTAGGACAACTGCAATGCCAACAGCCCTCAATGAGTCAATCTAATGCAGCATAACGCCATCGGTACCTGAAGACTTGGAGCTGCTCTTTGCTACGCGTCCTTGCCCCAGGCTTTGCTAACCAGCCAGGGCACACGCATCCTGCTGCTGACGCCATCAAAAGAGGCGGTGGGCAGTGGCAAGAAGAAATGGAGGCTTGCAGCGGCAGCAGCAGCAGCAGCAGCAGCGGTAGCAGTGGCAACAGCAGAAACAGGGCACTTGGCATGCAGAGGAGGTTGCTAGGCGAAGGCGGTACTGCACAAGGGCAGGCAAGGAATGGGAGGGGACAAGATGGCTTTGAAAGGTTACAAAGTCTCCTCGGCAGTCTCAGTGGCCGCAACTTTCTCAACAGTCCGGACGTGCTCGATGACATCTTTCGAAACAAGGATTCTCCTTGGCCATTTGGTTTGAGGTGAGCCATGCAGTCATGCTTGCATGCTTGTTCAAAATTTCTGCCCAAAGATGGGCAAAAGATAAAGATTCCAGTGAGTCATACTAATTTCCCCACTTACAGCAAAGCTGCCAAGATGGGCTAATAAAAGCAGAAGGGTATTTTGCAGCTTCAATGTGTTTGCTTTTTGTACGTCCAGTTCCAGGCAAAAGGTTTTATGCAAAAGCAATGCTAGCTCACGTGTGAAAATGGCATACAAGAAGTTCCAACAAGGAAACCACTCTGGACCTGTCCATGCAGCAAGTGTGACATAAGTTTGGAAATAAGCCTGCATTAAAAGGAATACTGCTTAGTCAAGCTCATGGCTATGTTGCTATGCATGGTAAAATGCAGTCCAGAGGAACTGTTTGGCAGTGGTGATGTGCCAAGGAATGCACGCATTGACAATCTGCTCAAGACCGCTGGCTCGGTGTGTGCAAATTTCTCCGAAAAGTAGTGTTGAATGATGAGATTGTTCTTGACTTTACAATGTTGGTATAAATGCAAGACTGATCAACTATTTCTGTGGTCATCACTTATTGCTTGATAATGATGTTGTCAAACTGTGGCTTGCAGGGAAACAGCTCTGACGTTTTAAATGTCATTGCAAACACTTTCTTTTTGTCTTCAAGCATCACCTTCACGTAGGTGATTGCTGAAAGTTGGTGTGCAAATTGTCTTGGAATGCTCAATCCAATGCTTCAATGCTCAATCCAATGCTCAATTAAAAAAGCATTGCCTTAAATTGACCAACAAGTCTGAAAAGGAAAAACGCAAAACTTTTGTGTGGCAAAATGTCCACGTGCATCACACAAGTTGGGGCTCGCGCATGTAAGAGGCTGATGCTTGCTGCCAGCTGGTCTGTCAAAGCTTAAAAAGACATGCACTTACAATGTCCAGGCTGCCTTTCATGCAGGGTGTCAACAGGCTTAATTGTCTTCGCCATTACCTTGGCAATCATTTCAACAGGAACTTCAGCAGTTTCAGGTACTTGTTTGTGTGTGCCCTTGATCAGCTTTAGTGCAAGACAGAGAGCTGCCAGGAAGGGCAATGTGAACAGAGTTATGTTCATATGCCACCTTGATGATAGCTGCACAAGGGGGTGGAGGGGCTCGGCTGACCCAAAATGGGTTGACTTTTTTGCGCACTATGCACCAGTCCCATTTTAAGATACAAAAGAGAAGACATGCGTGTCTTGAGGTGGAAGAGATGGCTCTTGACGGGTGATGGTGGCTCTTGGCATGTGCTCTTAACACCAATTTAGGCCAGCAACAAATCCTGCACTCTCACCCAGGCCATCAGAACCATCTATGTCATCCCAAACCTACGCCAGTATCTGATGACTTGATATGTAGGCCATTTGCATCAGGAAAGGGCTGGATTTTTGTCAGCCAGTTTATCAGTCTGTCAGTTTGCTGCATTACTCTAGGCTGCACACCTTCCCTGGCCTACATTGAAGTTAAGGCTAACGACCTTCCTTTTGACGCCACATGAAAAAGGATGCAACGCAATGTGACTGTGCACAATGGTTTACTTTGTTGTCCTCGTTTGACAAAGATTATGTTCATTCATGCCACACCAGGTTTCACTCTCTTTGACTATTATGATATAATGGGTCAAGTATGTGTTTCCAATGATTAGAGAATGGAAAGTCTGGCCTTGTTTGGCCCCATTGGGGGTAGTCCCACTGGAATTATTGCCAACTTGATGTGCAATGTACGCCAATGCAACGCCAGTGCAGGACCCTATGCTTGGTCTTTGGGCGTTCAACAAGTCTTAAACGACCTGCAAGCAGAGCAACCAGTAAGTGTTTCCCTAGATACTTGCAAGCTTTTAGAAACAGCCCTCAAAACCACTTCTCACTTAGGACATGTTTTAAAAAATAGCACGTTTTCACTCGCTCATTCCACAGCTCCATCAAGCGCGGAACAGGGTGGTGCAGCGCTGGACACGCAGCCTGCATCAGACGGCAAAGCGCCTGGAAGGGCTTCAAAGGGGTGAGCGATTGGTAGTCTAGCTGACCTGCTCAACTTGACAATGTATATCCAAGTATCCAAACACAGACGCAAAAAGACACGTGCACGTGTAAGGGTGCACGCATTTTCATTAATTGATCCGTGTATTTTGTCTGTACTACATCAGTTCAATTTTTTATTCATTCATTCATTAATTTCTCATTCGTTCATTCATTTATTTCCTTCCTGTTCCTCCATTTCTTCCTTCCTCCATTCTTTGTTTTTCTTTTATTCATTCACTCACTCACTCAGTCATCCATTTTTCATTTTTTTGTTCTTTCTCCATCCACCAACCCATCCATGCTCACTCATTTTATCCATGGTCACCATTCCTTTCAGGCTCCTCCCGATCACTGATACCCAACTCGATTGAGCAGCTCAGTGGAATTGCTAAGCTAGTGCAAGAAGCACAGGTAAGGGGTGGCGTGGTTGGGCTGAGTAGAATTCAATACCGACAGGATGCCCTTAAAACATCATGTGTATGGTTGTAAAATGAAAATCCTTCGGAAGTAAGCTTTGTCTTTTGTTGTACTCAATCAATAAGTACATGATAGCAACACTGCATGAAGTTTGGGCAAAGCGATGCAGCAGCTTCTCACGTTTGAAAATTTAGCCATTTTGTAACTGTCATCATAAATCCAAGCTTTTGTAAGCCACATGTCTAATCTTTCCACGTAGTCTTTTGCCTAATCTTGTCCACCATGGCCACGTGGCCTAATCTCCCCAACCTATACAAGCATACACATCAAATGAAGCGAGCTCCAGGGGCCCCAGCCAGCAATTAGTTGGACAACCCTTCTAAGCCTTGCCAGGTTTGGTGTGATTGCCGCTCTTTTTTTGTTGATCGCTTGCTGCATGTCCTCCTTGATTCCACTTGCATGCAGGCACCCTTTCAACCCTCATCGGGCTCCTTCTCCTTCTCATCGGGCTAATCGCACAAGCCCAGTCATCAGGCAATTCAAAATCATTGCGATGTGTCTTTGATTATCCTCAAATTGTGAACATAAACGTTTTTGTATGGATCATGAAGCAGGGGACGCCTAGCATGAGAGCACGTAAATTATGTGCTGTGAGCTATCATTGCAGAGGCTCTTCAACCACACATTGCCTGTCATTTTTCTCCAGATCTATCGCCTGTTACAGCATTTGGCGGATGTGATGCCATACGCGAGTGTCAACTTGTTGAACATAAAAACAAACTTGCATCAAGCAAAAAATTTAATCTATGTCAGGGCTGCATGTATCCTACAGGTCAACAGAATACAGCCATAGGTCATATAGAAAACCCTGCAAAAGGCTCTATTTTGGCGGAAATCCTTTCCTTTTCTCTAATCAAAGTCAGAAAACAGTCAATGCTCACCCAAGGCGCAGACCCTCTTTTCAGTCCCGCGCATCTCCAAGTGCATTGCCCTTTCATAAGCAACACTTCAAGTCAGTGGGTTGGGTTTGACAGGACATGACATTTGCAGAGGCTTGCACATGCTAGGTTGGCATCCCACAGCTCCGGATACTCAAGCAGGCGGCGGGGCACCTGCGCTGGAAAGTCGGCTGCCCACCCTCGCAAGCCAATGGGTTCGGGGTTCGAGCCTCACTGGAGGCTCACCGCCGGCTAAGCTGCCCTCGTTTGGCGGATAAAGCCTGATACCTATACCTATACCTAGGTTGGCACTAGATTTGGGCCCCCTTTGAAGCAATTTTGCTTTCTCAGGCCAAAAAGTTTCTCAGGCCAAAAACGATATATCTACAATGCCATCTTAGATGGAATCCATGATCTTAGTGTGGAATTGGGCTTCTAAGCCATGTTGAAGCTTAGAGCTTAATGTGCTTCTCAAATATCAAGTACTAAAATTTTAAACTGTTGTTGCTTTGAGTGGCTACCTGAAGCCCAATTGGGTCAAAGTTTTAGCTTCCTGCTCATGCGAGTTATAGGCGCACGACACCTAATACCTGTAACGATGAAAACAGTCTGCCTAAGTAGTGCCAGAAAGTCTGATAACTGACCGCCTCCAGGCCATAACTACAGGATTAAGGCTTCACCAAAGTAAAAAGCGATAACCCGGAGATAAAGTGGTTCCAGGGTAAGAATCATTCTGGTGATGAAGTGTTGCCGAACGGGGTCACTCCACTTTGGCCAGGCCTCTCATTTGCACATGATACTAAACAGGGAGCTTAGAAGGAAATTTCATGAGGATATTGGTGGCTATCTTAATAAAGCTGGTCTCTGTAATGGTTGAATAAACGATACATCAAGACTGATGCTAAGTGTTAATTTTCCTGCACATGTTTACTTGATCCTTATATTAACATCTCCGTTCCTGCACATGGGCACCAAGTACTGTTCACAGAAGCATTGGCAAGAGAAATGGTGCTTGTGATCTTACTGAAAAATATAGCATAGGTTCGTGGTCTGCGCGTTTAAAACCAAACAAGTGAGGATGAGCGGATCTCAGAATGACAATGCTTTGACATTCTTAAAGAGTATGATGTCAAGTTTTCATGAATACAGTTCAGGTCATACAACACTGGCTTTGGCTTCGCGGTCGGGCCTGCATAGGGCAGCCCCCGGGTTTGGCCCAATGAGTAATTGACAATCATGTTTTTGCCTTTTCCTCTGGTATCCAGTCCCACTGGTTATCATTGAATAAATAGAAAATTAATATATTAACAGCAATGGAGGGGGGGGGGATGATTGGCCTATGCGGCACCCGCATCAGGCACACTGGGAGCCTGGTTTGTTGCCCCCTGAAGGTGCAGTAGCGACATTTTGGAGTGTGTAATGAGCAGCCGCTAGCCATAAAAATAAGAACAATCCAAATGGCGGTGCGCCATGTAAATGGCACGCACGAGCCCGTCCACGTATGTCCTACACATCCACAAGCAGAACCAAAACATGGGTGGGTGGGTGTGTTGGAGTGGGTGCAAGTGCGGGAACAGGTGGGTGCAAATTCAGGGCAGAGGGAAGCATAAGATGTGTGCAATGTGCAAAACGTGTGAGCGAGCGTAGGGGCACAGGTTCATAGTGGGAAGATGCGCAAAATGTGTGAGTATTAGGGCAGAGGTTCATAGTGGAGTGGGCAGGGCCAGGGATTGTGGAACATTATGCTGCAGAGTTGGGCCACAGAGAGGATGACAAGAGGGTCTGACTGCTGGGACACAGACATAGGTTGGCCTTTCAGCCGCTAAGCCTTGTACTTGGAGGCTAGACTAACCTGCGGGAGGATTGGACTATAATCACTGCCTTATTGCATGTTGCAGGCATTGCTTTGAACTTGCAATTCTGCTCTCATTTTCAAAGCATCTGCGTAACTACCTGACGGCCAGTATGTGCCGAGGAGTAGGGTTGTGCTCTTTGCATCTTTTATAACAGCCACTAGTCATCCGATTGGCAATTCTTGAGGTGCACGTCTCAACCTTTTCATAGTGCCAGCGCTCCTTCTATCTTTTTATACATCACTGCTCCCTTGTGTCTTCTTTCAATTTTGATGTGTTTTGCCCCTCTAGAAGTCTAGCAGCGTTTGCCATATCTTGCGGGCAAGCGCTGCTAGGCTAGAAGAGCTAAACGCATTAAAACAATCAAGATATAGCATGAACTCAGCAAGTCGGCGCACAACTCAGCAAGTTTGTGTGTAGGTCTATCTGTTTGCGCTGTCATTGGAATGGCTGCAGCTCTTCAGACACCGGGAAGTGGGGCTACCTGCTGGCGTGCTGCATCCACAAGACAGTCAAAGACGCATGCTAGAAGTTAAGTGCAAACTTCGCTTGCCTGACATTCCTTTTATCTGCCTGGTTATCTGCTCATATGCAAAAAGTTTTAGCCATCTCTTGCAGGCTGGAACCCCTCGCGCAGGTATCCGTGGACCCTCCCAATGTATCCACAAGCTTGTGTCTCCCAGGTATCTGCATGGGTATCAGCGCGGACACCCGCACATAAGTGGGCGGGCCTGATTGACCCCTCTGCCCAAAGCTCTGATCAATTAGGTACATACATGGCGTGCAAGTAGCAGTCCCTGCTGCAGCCAGCTTGCTGGTTGCACTGCTTGAGCCCCTCAGCAAGTCGCTGTGTTTGGTGCCTGGTGTGACTGGGTCTGGGCCTGCTGCAGGGCAGGGCTGTCCAGATGTTGGTGTGGCCCTCCCTGCAACCTTCTATATTGGATGAGCCCAGGATGAGCCCAGCTGCTGTTAGCGGTGTCTATGAGCTTAGGGGCACAAAAACTCCCCACCACCACCCAACAAGGCACACAGCGCTCGCTGCTGCTGCCCTGTGCTGTGCGCGAGCACAGCGCAATAATCCTAAGCAGGGCAAGGCCGCCATGTTTGGCTCATAGATACGGCAGGGCTTCAAGCATAGATGTGGCACTGCAATAACCTGGTGTGGCATCTCCAACAGGTTTCCATGAATTGACCTAGAATGGGTGGGTGGCAGAAACGTCCTTTAACTTGCTTCACACGTGCATGCCATACCAACGAGCTCTGATGCTCAGTCAAATGAAATGGAGAGTGCATGATCACAAGATATTGAACAAGAGAGGAAATGATTCAGGCGCAAAGTGGGGGCGCATCCATGGTTTTTGCTCAATGTGCAATTTGCATGGGCATGCTAGCATGCATGTGGAGATCTCCATATGGTCTAGACCATTTGCCTGTCACAGCAGGCGGCAGGCAGTTGTAGAGGGTCTGGCAAAGGAGAGCCAGAGGAATGGATGAGGGAGCAAGCCCCCAAAGGCTCAAGCATGCATGGAAGACAAAAAGGTACGCCCTATGTCCAGCATGCACACATGAAATAATAACAACCACCCAGGCACACAACGTAAACTGCAGCGCACAAGCCCCCCCTTTCCCCTCCATGCACCCGTGCTCAAACACCCACGCTTACACAAACACTCGCACACATACATGCACACACACCTGCATCTTGGTTCTTGGCAATCATTGCTGAGCTGCAGGCATGATAATTTTTTCATGCCATTATCATGAATTTGAAAATTATCATGAATTAAATTGTAGAATTATATTTTTGGCCGTAAAATTCGCCCGTGCGTGCTGCCCGTGTGTGACCGCACAAGGTAATCCATTTTGTTTGTGTGCTCATGCAATTGATCTGATGGTTTGAATCTGGGAAGGTTTCCAGTTGCTTCAAACAGCATCATTCACTCGAATGGGGCCTTCTTCCCCATGAAGCCTGCGAGGGAAGGTTATTTTGCGTGTAATTGCTGTCATTTGCGCCTTCTTATGTGCCCAGGTGCCGCGTCAAGCATGACATGTCAGCACCGGTACATGCATCAGATGGCTGGATCGCAAGCAAATCTACACAAGAAATGAGCAGCCTATCGGAAAGCAGGCGATCCAAAGTGCATGTTGGCAAAGAAGCCAATGAGAAGGAGGAACACACAAGCTTTGCTCAGGCACAGCACAATGGCTTTGGCAAAGCTGAGGCTGCTGTTCCTGCTGCTGCCACTTGTAGCAGTTTTGATCTGCTGCCCAAGGTATGCTTCCTGCTCACCGACCTCATGCACAGTGGACCTCTTCCAAGGAGCTGAGGTCAAGTATGAGCGGGTTATGCGGCCACGCGACTTCTCATTGAACCCAGAGCACGTATACAAGCTGAGCTCTAGTGTGAATATCTTCATGGTAAATGGCAGCAGGTATGTGTACAAGCCCAGCAGTTCATTTTACGGCGACAGTCCAGAAGCAGAGGTTTTGGCCACACTGCTTGATGAGCTGATGCATCTTGGTGTGCGTCCACCGCGTGGCATAGGGACCACTGTAGAGTTTGTGTCTTTCTTGGACCCGGTGCAAATGATTCAAGCTGCTGAGCGAGATGGGAGGGGTTTCCATGTTGCTGCTTCCCTGTCTCCAGCATGCAGCCCTTGTGACATGGCCCACTTTAAGTTCTTAATCATGAAGCACCTTGACAACATCCAAAACTTCCGTCCTGGACCAGGGACTCTGTTCAACTTCTTCAGCTCTAAAGGGAAGAGGTTTCCCATGCTGGACACAAACCGAACTCAGTGGCTCATTACACCCACCGCGCACATTGTACTGCTGGATACGTTGCTTAGCTTCTCTGATGCACGCCAGGGTCAGAACTGCTTTATAGACAGGGACACCGGAAAGTTTTGGGCCATTGACTTTGACTCGTGCGGTTTTTTGACGCGCAAGAAGGACACGTACACCCTCAGCATGTCTATCCTGAAGTGCATCCAGAACAACATGCTGCGGTACAACCATAGAGGCCTGGCTTGTGATGTCCTTCAGGCATTGCATAGGAAGGTGTCTGAAAGTCCCTCTTTGTTTGACGCCTTGTATCACCGGATGAAGTCAAGCCCGTACTGGGCTTTTGACTGCCCTTTTGCTGCCATGACCCTGTCAGCAGGCAGAGGCCTGCCTTTCTCCTACCCCTTGTCCCAGCAAGGGTGCCTAGCTGCCCAGTTTGGTGACCACATTCTGACCACAGATTATGTTCAGCATGCAGACTTTCCCTGGCATGCTGTCCGCATTGTACATACGCATCCAAGTGGGCAGAGGAGCTGCTTAGTAGACCGAGCAATGGTGTTGGCATTTGTTTTGGATGTGCGCCTGAAAGTTATCAGGCAGATGGTGCAGGACGAAGAGGAACGCCGGAACTGCAGGCCTGCTTCACCCTGAGTTGCAATGCCGCCAGAGCAAAAAGGCTCACCTTGTCCTATGATGTTTGCCCTGCCTTAACCCTTTGTACTAAGAACAAGGGACCCTATTTCTGTTTGTCTGACTCTAGCCTGTGGTGTGATCATCATTTTGTTGTTTATGGTAAAAATGGTGCTATTTAATTTAGCATTGCTTTCTGCTATGTTGCTAACAGAGAAACATTTGGTTGCCGTCAGGTGCATATGTTCGTGCCACATGGCATGTGATCCTGCTGGTGCTTATTCAAACTGATTGATGCTGCCAGCAGTGGACCAAGGTAGGTAAAAGTTGGGTAACTTAGCTCAGAATTCAGCAATTTATGTCTACTAGACATGCAATCTACATCCAAACAATTCTCTATGCTATAGCCGCCACTCTTAAAATGAGTTGCACCTGCACGGCCATAGGCAGCACATGTGCCCTATTTCGCAGCAGAAAGCAGCTCCAATGCTTTCAAAGGATAGGTATGGGTTCAAGGTTTACAAGGTTCACGAAAGAAAGGCCTTCAGTCAAGAAGTATAACTGTTAGCCTGCTCATAGAAAGCAATTCGGTCATGGAGAAAGAAGTAGTTTTTTTTCTGGCACAAAGATAGGAGCGCGTTAGTGAGACTATTGTATCGATCTGAACTGTAAAAAAGAACCAGTCTGCCCTTGCCACCAAGTACATGCATTTAGGTCGGCCCTGCCCACTTCCCATCCATTTTGGGCCCACAGTTTATGAGTGCTTGACCTGCAGGCAATTGCTAATGAGCGGCGTAAGTAGCGCAACAAACCACACTCTAGGCATCGTGGTGAAGCAACTGTACTAGTACCGAAAAACTAGAACGAAAAAAGACTGCGTCAACAATCTAACCCCTATTTGCGTGAAATAAGGAAGAGGCTTCCATCTGGTGCAAGCACCAGGCAACCCCCCACCATAACTGCTCACGCAACTGCACGACCCGAAGCAAAAAAGGTGGCTCAGCTGAACACGTGGTGCACAACGCTGCAGCAACTGGTGCATCAACTGCAAATTGCACCCACTGCAGCAAGGTTAGGTTAGGTTACATAGCTGTATCCGCCGAACGAGGGCAGCTTAGCAGAAGCCTAGAAGACTTGCAATCCCAAACCAAAACTTAAAGCGCTCAAATCAGAAAGGTAGTGTCTGGAAGCCAGATGTTTTGGTGAATAGCAAAACTGAAAACCGGAAGACGTTTGAAGGCAGTTCACGAGCACGCAAGGGCAAGATCACAGCTAAGGATGACAACTGGAGAGATCAAAAAGAGCAAGGCTCGCTGACTAGCTACTTCAACCAAGCAGCCGCCAGAGCC
>LKMJ01001032.1_pt1 | contig 23674 bp, 18 predicted proteins | sample 643391 | NCBI WGS metagenome assembly LKMJ01 (sample SAMN04112250, study PRJNA286221) | soda lake metagenome | biome: soda lake; feature: Kulunda Steppe; material: water; isolation source: sample PL-Br10 brine of Picturesque Lake | place: Russia: Kulunda steppe | collected 2010-07
ACCACTTTTCGGTATATTAAACCACTTTCGGTATTTTCCGGCCTAATGCGAATGATCAAAGGGAAAAAGTTCTCCGAAAAGGCTTTTAAAAAGGGAAAAAAGGCCTAATGCGAATTCGCCCTTGACATTTGATATTTTGAAAGCTTATTATTTGAAAACTTATTACTTACGATTATTGACGAAGTCATTCAAAAAACGCAGATCTCGGGCATCGCATTACTGGGCTACCATCCTCCCGCGCTCGGAGGGGGATTGCGAGTATCCATGCGGAGGTCTAGACCCCCGCAAGGTCTGGAGGATGGCGGGGGTTGTGAGCAGGTTGCCATTTGCAGGGCCTGCTAGCTTTCTTCTTGTGCAAATACGCCGGTAATGCAAAAAACTTGCTCAAGTGATAGCAAAGGTCACCAATGTTAGATGTAGGCACCAGTGCTCTAGAGGTGTGCACCTGAGATACCTGCGCGGATACCTGCGTGGATAACCGCATGGCATGAGCTTGCGGATGCCTTTGGGGGGGTCTACAGATATCTGCGTGGGGGGTTCCAGCCTACTAGGGTACATGTGCGTGCATCATTAATGATGCATACATGTATGTATATACACATGCCTTGCATACGCATGCAGCAATACTTAAGTATCTCTAAAAGCACGCTCATGCTTTTTCAGACATGGAAATAAAGTGAAAGGGCTGTACAGCCCTAGGACCCTAGGACATGTCCAGACAGACCTGTCCTAGGATGACCAGTCCGGATAGGCTGACCATGGCATCAACGCAATATTGCATATGCACAACCTTGGTTCTTGTAAGTTAGTGATTGCATTGTTGCTTGACAAATAGACTGATGGCCAAAACAGTGCAATGGAGGCGCTTTGTGGTTGCATCATTCTTATTGAGTTCATGGACAGAATTTGAAGTCCGTGACTGACCGTCCCTGTTCTTGACTGATGTGGGGGCCACCATTTCAGGATGTTCTTCCATTTGATGACATAAAATATCCTAATCTCATTCAAATCAAATCATTTGGTGAATAGTCTTCAGTAAGGTGCCCCTGGATCTCCGGTCTCGTTTTGGTCATCACCCTAAACATCATTTTCTTCATCCCCTTTTTCACATGATTGAAATGGCGTAGCATGTCCCGTCTTTAGGTTCCGTACTTGCTTTTGAATTGTGCGCCAACCTGGGCTGGACAGTTCACGAGGCACAATGCCTATCAGCTCATCCTTCAGTTTGGATCAGGACCAGCAGGATGCTGTGAAGCTCAATGATCCTGCAGTGTTTGGAAATTCAGGCAGTATGGATGCTCCCCAAACTGCTGCAGAGGCTGCAGGTGAGGGCCATGCTCTCAAGAAGCCTGTTAAATCTGTGTGCATGCTGTTGATATATGTTTGTGTGTTGCATGCCCTTACGTGATGCATGCATGCACAGCTGCCTGCTCTTGCCTGAATGCCTGTTGTTGTCCGCTCGGCAACTGCATCGGTAAGTGCACCGTTGCAAGCTGTAAGCACTATCCCACTGTCTTTCTCTGTGTGTTGTCTGCTTTTAAAAGCTTATGCTCAAAACAACGTCCCCCTTTGCCCCTTTTAAATGCCTCTGCAGAACGGACTACATTCAGACAAAGGGTCTCTGCAGGCCTGCAGGGCCCTCTCAGGCATCTCCAGGTGGGTCTGCACAAAATAAAGCATCTGGTTTAAAGCTCCAAGTTGAGAGGCTTCACCCAGAAGCGCCAGCCACCATTATCATGCATCAAACTTTCTTCGGGCTCTGGCCGGATTGACGTGAATGTATTGGCAGAGCTGACTTGGCTTTGATCCCTCTCTGTACTTCTAGGCAGCCTGCACGAAGGAAAGATCCACTGGGCAGGGCACAACATTCAGTCAATCATTCGAATTGAGGCATCCAGAAATGCATAGTTGCTGGATTGCTGTGAGCAATAAGGACAGAAGGATCGGCAGATTGATAAACAGGCAAGGGAAGAAAAGAAAGCAGGCAGCTTAGCATGGATTTTTAAGTGATATTCCTCCCAAGTGAACACGCTCTGCGCAACCAAAGCCCCCGAAAAGCCAACCGCCTTTCCTGCTCGAGGCACCCGCAGCGCCCCGCAAGGCCTGGGTTTGATGTATGCTGGTATGCTCTCATCTGGCTTGTCACTCACACTGCTGTTCTTGCTTGGATCTTTGGTGCTCAAGCAGAAGGTGAAGTTCCCTTTTAGAGCACCTTCGCTCATAGACAAAAGCCGTCCCTATTTTTCTGGCATCAAGCGGTTTGGCATTTCCAAGTTTGGCACCTACTACCAAGAGTAAGTTCATAAGACATCATTAACCACTCTTCATGTGGGCGTGCATACTGGTGATAGATGAGTGAAGCAGGACACATCATGTGAGAAGGATCCACGCACGTGCCATAAAGGAACCCCACCTTCCAGAAAGAAGTGTTTCTGGCCTTTCTCCTGTGTTCACTCGGAAGCCAGCCCAAATCTATCCCTAGGCAGGCAAGTTACTCACTCCCCTGGTGCCTCTGTTACAAGTCTGCAGCTTTCATGGCTTTGCCGGGCTGTGACCAAACTCTGCAGCGCTGTTGGTGAATGCTCCTGAGCGGTGCCCTGCTCTCTCCTCCCTCTCTCCTTAGTCAGGCGCCCAATCCTCTGTGATGCGGGTAATGTACTGCCTTTGTCCCCCAGATCAAGTATGAGCATTCAGAATTCGTGAGTAAACTCGTGCTGGACATCCAGGATAAGACAGGTTGCTTGGAAGCGGCCTGGTTGGACTGCCTTGTCACAAAACGCAAATTTGCGGCCGGCTTCGTGGTAGCCCCTCACTTAAAGTAAAATGCAAATTCAAGCATGATACCCTGATATTTTAAGACCCTCTGGGAACACCTTGGCGTGCAGCCTGACTATATCTTTGAGCTTCAAGCATAGGTACCCTGTGCTGCTGCTGAGCAACGGGTATGCCCTATGAGGCTATTTCCTTATGATTGGGAAGGTCTGCATGGGCTTTTTTTTACATGCTCTCCGATGAGGCAGGAAGTCCGTGTACAGTCCCACTAGGCCATCTCCACGCATGCTTCCTGGACTAGCTGGCAGCAGATAAGTACAGCTCACCCTGAAGGGTCGCGGTCCTGCAAAGGAGGGGCTCCAGCAGCGTGCTGTGGGACTTCAATGAGCTGCAAAGACTCCTTTCAAAACCGTGCTGCCGGATCAAACCTTGAGCGAGTAACTTGTTAATAATCCTGTAGAAGAAAGTAATGGGAAGGAGGCAGTCACAGGGAACAGAGAGTTCAAATCCTCAAATTCCGGCAGACGAAGGAATTCTGCTTCTATTCTGTTTTATCTAGGATCATTTCATGCTCTACCGCCTGCAACCTGGACTGCCTGCCTTGTCTTGGAAGTTATGCAACGCGAGGCAACGAGAGCCTGCTCTCTTCTGGAAGACATTTCAAAATGCATAAAATACCCAAAATGAAGCATTGATAAGTTACAGTGGACACTCACTGCCCTCTCCGTGAAGTGGTCTATGCTGGACCTTAATCAGACAGGGATCCCTGTGAACAGGGCCTCCATAAGGATTGAAGTAAGCAAAATGCACTGAATACACTAGAAGGGGAGAACCTGGATAGGTTTTGGGGGAAGGGGTTGTGACTTACCCCACAGGCAAGTCCAGATGGGTGCACTGTGCACAGCAGGATAGTGCACTATCTGCTACCATCCCTGTGCCCAGGAAATCCTCTTTCAAAAACCTTTCAGTAGCTGTGATCAGAATTGGAAATGGTGGCCTAGCTGCGAGTCTGTTTGCAACGGCGATATATAGCGCAGGGATGGGCGCTTAATGTTAACGTACACAACCATGAGCTGCTGCTTACTCAGTTTCATTCATGTACCTCACCTTTTCTGTGTGCTGCCCGCAGCCCGTTTCACACGCTGCTCAATCTGCCCTGGTGAGTACAGTGCTTTGTGGGCAATCGCTTGCTTGAGGGGGGAGGTGCAGGCATCTTTTGATGCAGCCTGTAGCGAAGGCAGGACGTTCATGAAGAGGGGGCTCGTTAGAGCATCTTGCTGCAACCTGTGCTGTGAAGGCAGGGTGATCATGGACAGGGGCCTTTAAGGCATAGCACACCCTGAAATGTTTCATAAATGCCTGGGCGAACCCTGTGGACACAATGTGGCTGCTTCCTCAGGATCCGCTTCATCTTCTGCTTCTTTGCCACCTACTTCATCCAGTACATCCTGTTTGCTCTCATCTACTGGTGAGCGTCGCGTTTGAGGCTGAACTAGGCTGCTGAATCCATTGCGGTGTGCGCTGCAGCTTGACACTGCCCTAGATGTGCACAAGTGCAGCAATAGAAATATAACTCCGCATGGAATCAAGATGGATTTTGTGACCAAAAATCTGCAAACAACTCATGCCAATATTGCATTCACACACAGGCTTGGTTCTGCATGACATGCGCTTGCAGGGCGCAGTACACGTGCATCGAGAATGGTGAGGGCAAGTTTGCACGCGCACTGCTTGTGTCATCCAGAGTGGCATCCACCATGGGGTTTGACAGCATTCACCCCGACCCTGACTGCGGCTTCCTCAACTTCTGTGTTATGTGCCAGGCAAGTGCTGTGCGTGACCTTGAAGTGAATGCATTGATCTTGTTAGCGCCTTTTGGCAGGAGGGCAGCGGAAAGAGGTTTGTCATCACAAAGGACTAGGTCATTGTTTTGCGTCTTGAGGCCTGAGAGATGCACATTGAAGAGGTACGTATTTGAGGTGATGTTTTCATGGGAGGGCCCTGGAAACCCATTATTTATTTTTGGTGACTGACTTTGTTTCCTTGTTTGTTGTTAGAGGATGCTGATGGATGCCAGCATTCGACCACCTGTCCTTCAACACCTTACTGATGGACATTGAGGTGGATGGGCCTATTTGATGGGACTTAATTTGGGCAGCTTCCACACTGCCCACATAAAAGGGTCAAAGTAAAATAATGGATGCATTACATTTCCAGGCCTGTAGTGGATGCCTCACTCATGCACGTGTGGGACGAAATTTACAAGTTGGATGTTCCAAAAAGGCGTATATCCACAGTTGAAACCATTCTTTGGTGCTGTGGTTGGTTGAGTGTGGTCAAAATGGCTTAAACATGGTACCAGCTTTGGGACAATCCAAATTGACCAGTGCTGATGGACCATCTGGCCCCAAAAAAGACTCAACCTGAGGTCCCATTATCCGATGTTGAAAATTAAAAAACTTGTTCATAATTGTATTTCATATCAGATACCAAACAGGGGTATCTGAACAGTACTGGGGCCACGCTACTGCCTTTGTTGAGGCAAAGTTCATGGTGCCAACACCCTCACACAACACATGGCAGCAGTAACAGCAGCAGAAACAGCAGCAGCAGGAGTAGGAGGAAAATGCTGCATGCAGTTGTGAGCTCTATATGGCTTCCCAAGGGAAGCTGCACAATTGCAAACTCTCCTGCAATGAATGCGAAGGCTGCATATGGCTGTACAGGAGCTAGTGTTATTGCATTGAACGGCCCTGGTGGCCTGTAAGGGTGTGTGCCTGCTTGGTTGGAATCTTGAGCCTGCCTGCACAGACCTGTCAAGAGAGGCATTCTTGAGCCCCGCAATTCAAGGACTGAACCGTACACAGAACCGTTTTTGACCGTTTATACAGTGTAAAAATTGCTTTGTACATTAAAAACCCTAAACATCGATACTGTACCAGTTTTTGTACAGCGACCCATCCTACCGTCCAGTACCTAATGGTACTGGCACATCCCTGGTTTTTCATCAGCTTTCACTCGTGCAATTACAATGGGGCGCGCAATCAAATTGGGGTTGCTCTTGTAACCCATTTTGGGCGGGAGCAATTGAGAGAAGTGTGCAGTTTTATATTAATGCTCTTATTTTAGCGGTTTAGCTCGCTTGCTTGCGCCATTAACATGCTGCCCACAGGTCATCTTCTCCTCTCTTGTCAACTTCATCATGCTGGGCGTGGTGTTCGCTCGCTTCTCTGCTCCTTTCAAACGGGCAAGCACTGTAAGGTGCGTGCACGCGTGTTGTGTGCATGTCTGCACGCATGTATTTGCAAGCGCAGGCGCTATGCCTGTTACCATGTTGAATTGCCTTACCCATTCCTCTAGGTGCATGTTTGCATCGTTTTGCCCTTGTTTGCACCTTTGCCCAGAGGTTGTGCAAATGAAGCAAAGCACCACTTGTGGGCAGGCATGGGTGCCTGCGAAGCGTAAGCCGAAAAGTGGATTTATATCTCATGTGCATTCATCATGTGTCCTTGCCAATGTGCAGTCATAATGTGTTCATGCCAATGTGCACGCAGGTTCAGCAAAAATGCAGTGGTCAATCGGCATCCCAGTGGCTTCTGGTGCATCTCCCTGCGTGTGGCCAACTTGCGCAAGCACCAGATCTTACAGCCCAGCATACGCATGGTAGGTATTGCTTTTATGCGTTGAGTGATAGTGCTGCTGTGTTCTTTGAGTAAGTCGCAATTTAGAACATGTTAGAAGCTGGTACATGCAAAGTGTGCACGCATGCGCCGTTGTACTGATTTGTCTGTGTAAGCATGTTTTAGTTGCTGCACTTGCCTGGCATGCAACTTTAGGATATACTTGTACCAGGCATTGGGAGCTATTGTCACTCAATGAGATCATGAGGGCTGTTTCAGCATACAGGAGCATTAAAAACAAAGCCAGCTCTGCATTCAAAAGCTTGCTGTCCCGTATACGAGGACGTGCTTCAGCCAAGGCAACTTGCCGTTGATACGCCAAATAGATGCGCAAGGTGGACAGGTGTGCTTTTCATTGTGTTATCTTTGAGCAGGGGCCGTGCAAATCTGTGTGTTATGACTTTTTCCTTCGTTTCATTTATTTCCTTCAGTTTTGATATTCTTCGCAACCATGAACAAAACAGTCAAAGGAATGCTTCGTTACTTTGCTACTCACTGCAAACAAGGCAGGAAGAGACAGCCAGCAATTGCTCACATTTCCCTGCAAGCTTCGATTCCAGAGTCTTACAAGCTTCTTCAGGCTGCATGTTGTTACTGGATGCCGCGACATAAGATCACCAGTCATACACTCACAGGTGACTCACCGCAGCTTTTGTCTGTACCTGACTGGGTTGCAGGTCGTCACCGTGGTGGATTCCATTACTCCATCCTACTACCACCATGAGATGCTTGCTGTTGAGGGTGCTTATAAGCAGGTGCGGCAATGGAACTGGTCATGCATGTGTGAGGCTGCGTGCACAAGTCTCACTGCACATTGCAGAACAAGCTACATGAATGAATGTTGAATCGGAGAGTAGGGGTGCTGGTTCAGTACATGACAAAGCCTAGCTTCAGTGTCAAATGCTAGCCAGGCCGAAACGCAAGCCGTCGAAAGCAATTGCACTATCAGTGTTTCACCCTGCCACTCATATTAGCTCAATGAGCTACCTGGCTGTCAAAGACACATCTGTGCAGCTGTCAAAGACACATTTGTGCGGCTGTCAAAGACACATCTGTGCGCTTGATGCTGTGGTGTGGTTGTCTAATGCCACATGCCATAAGCTCAAATGCAGCCCCCCCATCTTCACCTTTGTCGCAAATCCAAGGTCCTGTTTTTGAATGATATGTGCATCCTCCAACTGTTTATTTCGTTGACTACATCTGTGTGGAAACTGCAGGTCACCAACTTAGAGCTGGGCTTTCCTGCACATGTGACGCATGTCATCACACCTGACAGTTTCCTGTTCAATACTAGCCTGCTAGAGATGGACACACGCATGATGGAGGTATGTATGTGCACACTTCAGCCCATGCCTTGGCACTTGGGACCTATCTTGGCAATTGGGAAGGCCTCCTTAGCTTGGAATTGTCTTTGGCAATATCATATTTGGAAATTAGCAAGATTTGCTGCAAACTCTGTGTGTGCGTGCGTGCATGTGTGCAATCATGCACATGTGCTTGCTATTCACGGGTGTGAGCTTCAGAAAATGTATTACGGATTCTCTTCTTAGTTTTGCTTTGCTCGTGTCAAAACTCAAACACACATAGTCAGGTTGAGTGTTTGCAACAAGCATACCAAAAAGTCACACCTGGTATGCTTGTTTTGCGGTTCCAGGACAGCTTTATGAACGACCTTACCAGTCTTCTTTGATGCACCATGCCAAATCCTCTGCTTGCAAAAAATTCCTTGGCATTCATGCTGCTAGACATGCATATGGGCCAGTGTGTAGCTCTGTATTGACAAATCTATAGTGACTTTAATTGGTACATAGCGATATGACGCTGCAATGCACTGAATCTTGGGCGCTGTATACAGAACCCCCTTTGGCAGCCCAAATTTCACCGCCTTATTTGAATATCAAATGAGAAATGGTATATGGGACTTGCTTGCCAAGAATGAAAGTTTCATCTGGTTGTGTTTCATTGCGTCTTAAGGTCGAGGTATCGTGCTCTACTTTATGCACCGGTGCTGCCAGTAAGGGGCAGATGCCCCGTGCACACCATCCTGTCTGCTCTCCTGCACCTTGATTTTGACAGGTATCTAAGTGGATGAGTTACCTATGCATGTCACAGCTTGTTTGGGCAAGAGTATCTGCATGCCCACAACTGTGCAAGCGTGGGTGAGCACATGTGTCTATGCGTGCATGTACGCGTGTGGGTGCAAGCATGCTTGTGAGGTTTGTGTGCTTGTGTTGCTTTCAGAATTTGTGCACATTGATGACATGTTAGGCAGGATTGCTCTGGGGGATAAGAGACAAACAGGGAGAGTGTTGCCGGCAAAGCTGTGACACTTGTGATGCGGCTGCTTGCACAAATTTCTTGGCCCCCAGCTACTGCAGCTGGCCCAGGCATTATGCGCTGCTTGCGCCGTTCACTGCAACTGGCCCAGACGTCAGAGCCCCCTTGGGCTCATCTCGCCCTAGCCAGGCGCATTTGCAGCCCCATCCACAAAATTTGCCCTCGAATGTATTCATTCTTGTTTCAGGCCAAACTATTTTATCTAAGGGGAGCACAGAACAAGCTGGTCCCGGTTTGGCTGGTGATTTGCGTGTGACTGACCGCTTTTTTGCGGTCCAAATTCCAAACCAAATTTTAAATCAAAAACACAATTCTGATCATGTGACCAGAGCCTTACTTCAAAAATGTGCCATAGCCACGCATGCTGTTCCATGCCTTCCTGCAGGTGCTTGTGTTTGTGGACGGGATCGATGCAATGACAAGCCGCCACATGAGCGCTCGCACTGCCTACCCTTCTACCGACATCATCCTTAATCAAGTGAGATTTCCTTGGTGTGAGAGTGCATGCACTCAAATGTTTAGACAGAGCGGTGCACTCGCATGATGCAGCTTGACAGAACTGATCCCATACTGGACTTGTGTCTGCCAGTGCCAATCCTGGGGAATAAACACATGACATTGGTCCATACAATTCCTTGGGGCTTGCTCCTGCACACAGGAGTTTGCACCAATGCACCTGGAGATGCGAGGCAAGAGTCTTGGTCTGGATTTCAGTACTTTTGACAAGGTAGGCGTTATGCTCCAGTGCTTTGCCCTTGCAGCAAGTTGCGTTGGCTGTGGCAAATGGCTCATCCCTGCTGGACTCATCTTCTTTTGATTTTGGGGGTGCTCCTAGTATTCAATGTGCCATGTTGTTGCTTGAAAACTGTCGAGGTATCTGGTCTGTGCCTTCACTCCAGAGCTTGCCTGTTGACATGCACTAGCCTTTGCGGCAAGACATGAAAATTATTGATCTTTCTGGTAGGATTGATTCTGGTTCATTCAATTCGTTTTTCAATCTTGTTCTGGACATGTATGGATGTACTGTCTAAGGCAAACTTGCATAACTAACTTGCATAAGCGTATAACTCTCAACAGTTACCTAGAAGTTGAATTTTATCAAATACCGTGCTGCTCGCTTGATCTCGCGAGTCCTTAACCTTACGAGGACCCAAAATTATTACATCAATTTATTTGCGAGTAATACAGGATAGCGAGGGCCCAGATTTTTAGCCATCCTTTGCGAATTTCAGGTTTTTGCATCTGCATTCACCTGCTTGTCTAGACCAGTAAGAGCTCACTCCCCCTCCTCCATTTCTCCATCTGACTCCTCCTGAGCCCTCTTCCTTCTCCTTCCCTGCCCCTGCCCCCGCTCCTCTCTGTGCTTTGTTTATCTCCATTTCCTTCCAAACCACTCTGCTACACTGAGTGCAAATTCCTTGTCCCATCCACTCCATTGCTTTAGCTTGGGGAATGGTGAGGCTCGTACCTGCACATTCCTTAGCCTCCCACCTCCAACCTGGTTAACCCTTACTTGTAACTCCCACCTCCAACCTGAGCCAAACCTGCTGCTCGTCCCACTCAGCTGCTTTCTCTGTCTCTGCTGCTGCTGCTCGGCCTGAGAAGTGGAGGTGCAAGCTCACATGCACCTGATGGTTGGGCAATTGCAAGGGTAGCAGTTTAACCCACACCACAGGCTTCCATTTTGGGATTGCTAGAGCTGGCCTCTCCAGCCTTGGCCTGCCCACAGGCCTAGGTGGAGGAGGAGGGCAGCAATAGCAGCGGCTAGCACCCTCTCGCGCTCAGCAACTCTCTGGGCCAGGGTGGGATCTTGGCGGATACGCAGCTCCCCGGGCTGCCCGTCGCCTCCTGAGCACTTCGGTTTTGTGCAATTCACATCCAGAAGTGTCCATTGCCCGTTAGGGGCGTGCAGGTCCATTGGGGGGGCCCAGGCAAGGCAGTGGCCAAATTAGCATACCTTGCAAACTCTCAGAAAAAGTAATTCGTTTTACTCCTTGCGGGTTGCAAGAGGGTGCTGGAATTAATTAATGAGTCGCAAAACTGCCAGGAGCAGTACAGCATTCCAAATGTAACAAAATGGGCGAATTGTTTGCGTGGAACGAACTGCCATTTGTAATACGAGGTGAAATTTAATGTCACAGGGGTTCTCCCAGGCAAAGGCTTGCTCAAGAGCCCCTCTCCTTTTTTTGCTGCATTCTTGCACCAATCACATGCTTCTGAGCACATTTCTAAATGTGTTAGTCTGCAACCTTTCTGCTATGCTCTTCTCTACTGCCTCCTGACCACTAAAGTATCCCCCACTGTAGTGGGTATTTGCTTGCACAGCGTGCCCTCAGGCTCTCACGGTGACCTGGTAGCATTCCAGACTTTTGCATCTAAGCATCATCGCTTCTGGCCTTACCCAAGGCCATTGGGAGGCCAGTTTGGGTGCAGATGGGCCCCTCCTGCTGGGCCCCCCCGGCTTAGCTTCTGTTCTTGACACCAAATTGCCGAACTCCCTGTATTTTACCAAATGGAACCTCCCGAAGCGGCGTATTTTACATCCCAGACTCTCAATGCATACTTGTTATGGGTATTGGTTTGAGACTTTTTCCCCAACTATCATCTTGAAATCAAGCATACTGACGCCGCCGCTATCACTGCTGCTGCTTCCGCTGCTTCAGCTGCTGCTGCTGCTGCTACCGCTGTCACTGCTGCTACTGCTTAAAATGCTGCTGCTTCTGCTATGACTGCTGCTGTTGCTGCTACTGCTTTAGCAGACACGTGCGATAATGTGTGTATCAGCTATCTCTTAGGCAACTTTAGACATGCAGCACCCCTTGGCCCATGTTTGCAGACACATGCTGCCATGGATCCCTTCCTTCTGGTAGATTCAGACGGCAGGAGGGATGTGGAGCCTAGCCTGTGGCAGCTGCGCCACATGACATTCAAACGCTTGGCGGAGAGGTTGGGCAGATCTTTACATGCAAATAGGGCATTGTGGCCAAAAGCATGCTGCATGTTGTGCATTCGTTAGAGCCCAGGCATTCCTCTTATCATTCTCTGCTGCAGCATCTGTCACCAAAGCAAAGGTCAGGAATGGCCCTGCCCTGCCCTGCCCTGCTTGTAATGTGAGCCAATGTGTGGCTGCGTGAAGCAAGTACAGCATGCTTAAACCATTGCTTTTTTCCGCACTGATATTCTTGTCTAAGGGGCTTGGTTTCATGTTGTCTGGTGCCTCAGTTTGATAGGTACAGCTTCATGTTGTCTGTTGCCTCAGTTTAATGGGTTGAAATGTTGTCTAGTGCCTCGGTTTGACAGGTCGGCATGTTGTCTGCTGCCTCAGTTTGATGGGTTGGCATGTTGTCTGGTGCCTCAGTTTGATATAAGTACAATTTTGCAAGTATGACCACTTGAATGGAGCTTTAGATTGCTATGCTTAGCTGCTCACTTTTGCTCATCCCTTCTTGCAAACTGCCCAGGTACGCACACCTTGGAGCTGCACACTCAGCTGCTGCAGCAGCGGCGGCTAAGGCTGCCAACACTTCAAATGGGGGCTACACAGATGGCGAGGAGGCAGGAGAGGCAGATGTGCTGAAGGTGTGTGTGTGTGTTTCTGCTGCAAACAAAGATTAGAGATAAAGCTTGCCCATGATTTTGGTTTTTTTAATCATGCATTTATCTTTCATAAAATGATTAAGAAAACATCCAGTTGCTCGAGGGTCAAAAATGCTTTTTAATTTCAACTAGTAGAGATGAATCAGGTGAGGCGGTCAAGTCTGAAACCTTAGCTTCCGAGGCAGCAATTTAAGTTGGTATCTGACATGAACGTGTTTTGGTCTGAAGCTTGGTTGCGTTCACTCCGCATACTCTTGCTGTGGATGCTTGCAGTCTAGCCACACCTCTATCAGGTTCCCACAAACCATTTCAAGTATTACTCAAGGAACGCCGTACGAAGTGAGTCAGGGACTGTCTCTGTACATGCATCGTGCCTGGTGTACGCGTAATTGAGGTCGCCATGAGCGCCAGCGGTAGATTGTCTGTAGTGCATTCTATGCTCAACCATTGTGTCTTTCCAAATATTTATAGCAACATCTCGGTACCCTTTGCACCACTACAAGACCAAATTACATTGCAGGGTAGGATAGCTAGCCTTGCTCATATGGTCATTGGATGCCTTAAAGTCAGGCGCCACATCCTACCTGTGAATTGGGTAATATACCACCTTTGTCCCCCCAAAGCCATTATGAGTAAATAGAGTCATGGGCAACCTCATGCTGGATGTCCAGAACAGACAGGTCACTTGGGAGTAGCCTGGTTGGACTACTCGGTCACAAATTGCATAATTGCAGCCTTCACAGCAGCTGCCTCACACCCAAAAAATCCAAAAAATTGAATATGGTACCATTTATTTTTTGGACCTTTCAAGGAGCCCTAGAGGTGCAGTCATATGGTATCCAGCGTCGTGGCTTTTTGCATAGGTGCCATGTGCCACTGCTGAGTGCTCGGCACAGTAAGGATGTTTGGCAATTTTTGAAAGGTCAGCAGGACTAGTTCACATGCCAGGAGTGTGCTTGCGATGGATGAACAACAAGGCTGAAGTCACCATACTGTCCCGCCAGGCCATCTTGGCGCGCGCTTCTCAGACTGGCCGGCAATTGTTGGGTTCCAGCTTGCTCTGTAGACTGGCGGACCAGCCAAGGGGAACTAGCAACATTGTGGAGCACCACTGATCATAGAAACGCTATTTTCTCAAGATTGGCAGGACGAAGCACAGTTGAAAAACCGATATGTCTGATTTGATGGTACGCTGATAGAAGTGTATTAAGGTGGCAGTCATACGGGGCATGATTTATTTCCAATCCAACCCCGCAATTCAGGGTTCATTGAATTCGCCAGTGTGACCACTCCCAATTCAACGTCCCCGCAATTGCTCAATTCAGGGGCTGATTTGGAGGGGGGAGTCCGAATCAAACCCCCCAAAAAATGTTATCCTCTGCTAGGCGGGTCCAAAGACCCTTGCAGAAGGTGCGGATCATTGGAATTAACCCAGGGAATTTTTGTATTGTTATTTTTTATTGCATTCTCACCCTTTCTCTCTCTCTCTCTCTCTCTCTCTCTCTCTCTCTCTCTCTCAAACACGCACACACACACAGACACTCTTCCTCTTTCCAAGGTTGGAACGCAGCCCCGCAGGCACTTTTTTCTCCTTTTGTTTCAACCATGCAGGTGCAAAGACCTGGCGACCCTCTGAACTACCAAAATCCGCATGCGCCTCCAGATGATGGTGGCCTTGGCGGCCTGGCAAGTTTAGGGCAACCGTTGTCCAGTCGTGCCATGCCTACAGAGAACTTGCAATACAGTGGTACTTCAGGTAGGAGTAAGTGTGCATATGCTGGAAGCCTTTAATGCTTGTGCTTGGGCAGCGACCAGGTTTTTGATTCTCACACTTGTGAGAAGTGTTTCCATGTGTGCCAACCAGGGTGCATAGCGTGTCAATACCTTTCTGTATGATCATTGCGGATTATTATTCACTTGCAGGCATAGGAAGAAGCAGCTTTGGGCGGCAAGACCATGTGATTGGGCTGCCTCCTACCTCAATGGGCACCATGCTGAGCACAGACAGTAATGGTGGGTTGCGCTGGACAGTGTCATGTTGCATTGAAAACGACTGCCTAACATGTCAAGACATGCAACATCTTCAGCGCCTTTTCACCCCTCTGATAGGTCAAACCCTTTAAAATGGTTTGATTGGCCTTGAGCAATTCTAGAGTTGCTGCGACAAGCACGCACACAGCAAAGGCAGGTGCATCTTCTTTGCTTGATGCACACAGAATCACAGCCTGCAGAGTCAAATCCACAGATTTAGCTGTTTGCCCGTGTGCAGTAACAATAAAAGTGGCATGGCTCTATTTTTGCAAGTGGCATCATAATCCCGCCGAGCCTTCTGCAGCGTCTGGATGCACAGGCGTGAGTTGCGATCGAATTTACGTGCATGCAGGCTTGGGCCTACCTACGTCAACCAATCCCAACCTTTCTCAGTAGGGTGACGCAATGATGCTTCTTTTTTCTCAATATTCCTCGATTTGCATTTAACTTTTTTCTTGTTCATTTCATATGTTCTTTGTGCTCCATGTGAGATTGCTGGGTAGTAAAGGACTGTCTCGCCTGGTAAATTTACTGCTTAGGCTGCTTATCAAGTGGATATCAGCTTAAATCTATACTGGCATTTTCTGATCGATTCGTCTGACTTCAAGATGAAGGAAAGCACGCATCGCATTTGCCTGACCTGCTTGTGCCTGATCAGTGCCGTACTTATGTCACTCCGTAAGAGTACACGCCTTTACATTTATGATGTATGTATGATTCTGGTAAAAAAGATGACAAGTCTGTGATTGGAAATACTAGGAAATACAAATGCCAGGAAACCTGTGATTTGGAGAAAGGAGGAGGCCTAAGCAAACCGGCAGCTTGCCTTTCCGTACTGAAGAGCATCAAGGCGCATCGAGCACAGAAAGCCAGCAAGAAACTCTCGAAGCCACCATGACCAGCCTTCAGGCGCATTAAGTAAAGTTCTCTGTTTAAGGGTACGTCCCACACCATTGCATCTAGGTTGACCAAGCCGTGTCCTTTGAACTACTAGCTTTCTGGCTGGCAGGCCCACCAGGCTTTCTTGTAATGTGAGACACCCTTTCTGCATAACTCTGCCCACATGCTTACCGGCTGGGTTTCTGGTGGCTTACTGGGGCTTTCTGGCTGGCTGGCCCACCAGGCTTTCTAATAATGCCAGGCCCCCTTTCTGCATAACTCTGCGCGCACGCTTTCCGCCAGGGTTTCTGGTCGCTTACTGTGGCTTTCTGGCTGGCAGGCCCACCAGGCTTTCTAGTAATGCCAGGCCCCCTTTCTGCATAACTCTGCACGTACGCTTACTGGCTGGGTTTCTGGCCGATTACTGGGGCTTTATGGCTGGCTGGCCCACCAGGCTTTCTTGTCCAGTTTCCTGGCTTTCCAGACACCAGTTCACTCCTGCCCATTTCTAGCCCACTTTCTGGGCTTTCTGCCCGGATTTCTGACCTACCTTTCTACTCCGGTCGTCGACCATCACCACTGGAAAGCCTTACCGCTCAATTTCCAGGCGGCTTTCCAGTCGGTAATTCGACACGCTTTCTGGCCGGACTACCAGCTGGTAATCCGATCGGTAATCCTGGTAATATCGGCTGGTAAGGAAAAAGAACATTCCGACATAGACTCGGTAGTCCCTGTGCTCACCCAGCCCCTACTGCTTGCAGTGTTACAGGCTAGCTTGCCAAAGAATTCCTGGTCTACACTTTCTGATGCTGCTTATGGTCCTTGAATGACACAACAGACCATTAAGGTGTAATAATCATGTATTTGACTATTTGAAGTGAGTTCTGCGTCAGAGCAAAAAACGGCTTGACCCTGTCATATGTTGCGCAGCATGACTTGGCAAGACAATTCCCGCCAGATTGTTCCTCGCAACTTAACCACGGAGCCAACTACTGCGTGTTTCCATGTCATTCCCCCCTAAATGAGTAATTCCTCAATGGTTTATGTCCAGGCTTGGTTTGAATTTACGTTGGGGTCACCCCCTAGTATGGTACTACCAGAGTCTTATAATCCTACTATCTGATAGTAGTACAACCCCAGGCTAGTAAATTGTCGACTACTGGTTGTGACATCTAGTATATGAGCTGGTTGCTTGGCATTGCCAGCCCGATGTAAATCTATGGCATCCAAAACAGCCAGTTGAGCTAGCACAGCGCTGTTTACTGCCAGTAAATCAGTAATACACAAAAAAAGGAAGAAAATAAAAGTTAAATTGGCAGTGACAATACTCCCAACTAGGGAGTTGTTGAACATCAATTTTGGAGGCTGTGAAAATACCACCATCTTGGGAGATGTTGAACATCAATTTAGGAGAATGGGTCACATAGCGTCAAGACACATACAACATTTAGTAAACAAGCACTGTCTCGGTCACTTATGGCACGACCGGACCTCAGAGGTGCTGCCAAGAATAGGAATGAAAATACACAGGCAGCAAGACACTCCCTGCATCAATTGAGGAAAAGGAGACTCATTGGCTCGAAGTGTTGTGATCCTTCACCAATGGAAAAGATAACTAGTGGGGATCTGAAGGGTGGCTGGCAGCGCCCTGCTCCAGACCAAGGCCTTGAGAGCGTTTTGTTTTTCAGTGCCTGGCTGGGGCCAATTTAAGGGCGGTTTTTTAATCCATTGTGCAAGGCCGACTCGGAGCTCTTTTAGATGTTGCAAAGTGTTGGAGGTATAGATTGGACCTCCTACACCAGGAACTTCTTAATGGATGGTGTGGAGTGTAAACATGTTAGCTTTCAAGCGCCATAGGGTCTCGAGTTGTTTGCTTAAGGCCTCCAGCTGGTGTCCAGACCTGGTTTCTTCACAATATTTGACATCTATCAGGTGCACCTCCCTCATACTAGCTTTGACATTGTGAGTTCTGCGCAATTCCCCATGAGGTCTAGCGAGCTGCACCTGTTGTAAGGCCGCGGTCACACAAAATTCATTTCATTTCGCTATTTAATGACTATATTTTCACTTTCGGAGTGAAAACTTGTTTGTGGCCACATTGGGAAATTTTCACAAAATTTGTATCACTCCACCTGCACCACCTGCACCACCTACTCCCCCATGACCACCATTCTCTTCCAGCACTTCTATTGGGTACCAAACTCTAAGGTTTCTGGCTCCCCAAGACCAGCAATAAAATCCAAAAAGCTTTTTGCGACAGGTCCTCATGCTGCAATCAGGCAGCAACACAATAGACTGCATTGTTCATGAGGAGCCTGCAATGCTGCAGACGCCCTCGCTTAAGCACTCGGCTCATAGCCTGCAAGGTCTTGCATGACAGTCAATTGATCCTGAGCCATCAGGGCAGAGTGCCAGGACAGAATGCTGGAAAGTTTGCAGAGCGTGGTTTCTGCAGTCGGCACATACTTGAAAAATTATCTTTTCCCCCTGTGCATGTGGCCATGATGCATCAGTGCTTGCCTTCATTTGAGAGTTTGTCCTCACGCATGCAAATCAAGCCTTTTTTGTGCACAAGTACTCCTCAAATTCACAGTCTTAGGCCCAGAAAATGTCAGTGATGACTATCCATATCATTTCCTATTTGCCTAACATTTGGCACCCCTCAAGTGTAAGCTTGGCTAAAACATACATGAGACATAATCTCAGTGCAATGTCGGCCTGAAGAATCATCACCAGCTGCATAAATCACGTGTATAACCCATGTAGGGAAACTCTCTCTCCTCAGACATCCTCCTGAGGTAAATGTTATTTCAGACATACAAAACCCCAATCAAGGGGTTTCTAGTCATCTTGCACAATTGGGACCCTCCCTGGGGGCCTCCTGAGACCACCCCTTAAATTTGCCCGAAGTGGAAAAAAGGTGAGAAGTGCACTTTGTGGGTTTGAATTCAAAAGTCAAAATTCTTGGGGGTTGCAAATTTTTGGTGTGTGACCGCAATTTTCCCACTTTTTTGGGGGTGAAAAACGGCGTGTTTACAACATTGTTTTTTTAAATGGTCTCTTAATGGAACAATAAAACACCGGGCTGTGTTTACACACCAATACTTTTCACCGGTGTGCAAAAAAGGACCGGCGTTTAAAAAGCATTTGCAAACCACCCCCGGAGGGTCGCTAAATATTAAGCAACCGGTGTTTTATTCCCCGTGGATGAGAAAAGCTTTTGGCAATAATCCTGGTCTTACAAGGCTTGGAAACAGGGAGAAGAGAAGAGGGTTAGCGTTGTAAACGCAACGAGCTTGCAATAATCGGATTTCAATTCCGTCCAATGTTTATTAAAACCCCTTAATTTCTTAACCGGGGACGGTTGTAAACACACCGTAAAAAAGTGAAAAAGGTGGAAAGAATGTGTGTGACCGCAGTTTTATCTCCTTAACTACGAATCATTTTTTACCACAGCTCTCAGGTCTTTGCAGAAGCATGCAGAGACGTATGGTATCACATCAATCAACATGACACACGAGGGCAGGTTTTCCAATCTTCTGTCAGGGAGGAGTAAAGCTAGCCGCAGAGAAAGACAAGCCTAAGCTCAGGCTTGAGCTGTGTGATGCATTGCCTCTGCAGCACACCCAACAATCTCGTACACTAGTAAATAGATTTCTTTGCAACCACTTGAACTGGAAATAGAGCAGGAAGGGCAGCTGTTCTGTCACTGGCTAGCTTTGAACGTAGATCATAATATCTGAGTGCACTACACAAAGTATGTTCGACCAGCACGGGGAAATGATGAAAGCTTTCATCCCTTAAGGGCAGGGTTAGGAATGGCTCCGGAGACTAAGTTGCGAGGGTCTTCAATAATTAAGGTATTCAGGGTGTGGTCCAGAGGGATAGTGTCACGCTGAGAGATTGCTGCGCACCAATAAGGAGATGCTGTGCAGCATGCAGAGTTGCTGCACGCGAGAAGCGGCTCCACATAGAATCTAGAATCTACAAACATTGGATGCGCAGATGAGTTTCAAGTACCCCAATTGGTTTGGGTGTTAAGGTGGAACAGCAGAGGTCCTGATAGGGCCCCAATTGGAGGCGTGTGCACAAGTGCACCTGAAGGCTTCCGGGCCTGCCTGAGAGGTTCAGGTGAACGAACTGCAATGTTAAAATACACGAAATCAGTTAAAAAGAAAATCACAACGAGTGGCGACAAAGGGTGTGGCTTGTGTAACTTTGGTCATCACCCTAAGAAAGGCAACCACTCAAGATGGTGCCATGCATAAAAAATTTTATCGAATTTTTCCTCTCTGGATTCCGATGGCCGCCCTCGCACCCTGGCATGATGTGATTAAGCAAGCTTTAAGGTGAGCCAGTGAGGAAACCTAACATGATAATTGCTTCTCACACACACTTACTGGTGCATACACACGAGCACGAGCATGCACGCGCACATACGCGCGCGCGCGCACACTCGCGCACACACACACACACACACACACACACACACACACACACACGCACACACACAAAAACACACACACAGTCACACAGAGACACACACGCACTCACATGCGTGCGCGCGCACACACACACACACCACACACACATGCGCACGCATATACACACGCATGCGCGCGAGCATGAACACATATAATATAAACATGAACAAATACATATGATGTACACCAAAAAAACATTCTTTTGCACGCATACACACCATGTGTTCAGGAAAAATCGCCAGATTAAGGGAGCCAACTACTTCCAAATAGGAACAGTTAGATCAAACGGGCGCCCGGCAAATAGGACAGTGGTGCGTTTATACCTTGCACAGAGTGCATATCTAGCAATTTTGTGTGTATAGTACGTTTCAGTATGTTAAAGGCTGTACAAGTAATCTATGCTGATTTGTTGGACCCACATTTTTTAGGTTTTCAGGGACTGGTTGGCAAACACAGACAAGCTGACCTTCATCACGGACATCAGGTGACAAAAGAGGCCTAAGTTCTTGTCTTATATCCAGTGCAGATTTGTGCACAGGGGATGATTTAGATGCATGGTTTGCTCAATCCCAGTGCCTTCGTTTTCCTGTCACCGCATTTTGCTTGAGTCAAGCAGGAGCAACAAGGTGACTGAGGTGGCGACCAACCCATACGCAGAGATCGCGTGGTGGTTTCCCCAGGTTTGCATGGAAGCTTGTGAATGTTATCATGAGTCCTTGCTTAACACTGTCTGCACCTATCGGAGGGTTACATTTAGCAGACTGTGAAGCCATGCAAACTCATGCAGCTTGAGACTCGTGGATGCGTGTTTCAGGATGGGAGGCTTAAATGGATTGGCCTTGCATGGGTACTTGCATGTAACCAACAGTCATTGTACATTCAGCTAGGTTGAGAGCCGTACCTGCAGCGCATTCCCATGATTTCTTTGTGTGCCCTGGCTTGTCCTTGTCCCAGACCCGTGACCAATTCCGCATATCTGCCAAGCTGGAAGTCATAACGAGCGCAACAGAAGATGACGACTTGCAGCTTGTAAGTCACATGCAGCTCTTCCGTGGTCGCTGATTTTCCCATGCCTCATACGCGTGTGAGGTTGCTAATGCCTGGGTCAACTGCTTCTGAAGCTTTTTGTCATACAATCATCTTGTCTGGTACTGTTCCACTGGACTTGCATGGTCCAGCACAGCGCAGTGGCCTATTGCTACTTTCTTGGCAGGCCCGGCAGCTTTCATGGCAGCGGTTGAAGGATGTGGCACGGCAGCAGTTCCTGTGGCCTTACCCAGGGAGACCCAGAGAAGAAGGCGTGGATGACAGCCATGTGTTCTGTCCAGAGGTGCGTGGGCCATATGACGCATGCTCCTAGTTTTAGAGCCTTGTCGGATGGACCTTTGAGGACATGTCTGCTCTTGCGACAGAGCAAACCTTTGCCTGGACTCTCCTTATACTTTGTCTGCTGAACCACTGATAGCAACCCAATACCAATGGCACGGTCCTTAGTTTAATGCACGCTTTTATGGTGAAGTTTCAAATCAACATCTCTGCAGAACTTGGTGTGGCTAAATGACATGTTGAGTTCATCTGTACTCTCCTTGAACAGGCACCTTCGCCCGAGAAAGCGGTGGATACTTTTTGCCTAGTGGTAGTGGATGTTGACCAGGTATCAGGCTGGTATCAGTCAAGAAAATCTGGAGGGCACTTCTCAGCTGTCAGCCATTTTTATTCATTTGGGCTTGCATGTTGTTAACATTGGCAACAAGGGGCACCCCCTTCAGCTTCCAATTCATTAAGCCTTCAGCTTCCAATTGATTCATTTAAAAGTTTTAATTAACTTTCAATTCATTAAGCCTTCAGCTTCCAATTCATTAATTCATTAATTCATTAGCGCACAGGTGAATTCTATGACTGGTGTTTGTCTGTTTGGCTGTGTCCCACATGTGCAGGTTGACCACCTGTGCTTGAAAGGGAACAAGCGATGGCTGTACACAAAGCAAGAGGTGCCTGTGGAAGGAGGACAACAGTTTGAGTGGATCAAACAATATGTCAATCCTTGAAGCCTTACTCACTTGGTGGTTTGGTGTGGAGGTTTTGGGTTTAGGGTTTAACCCTAACACTTAACCTGAATTAGGTTTTGGCTTAATACTGGACGTTCTATGTTGCGATGTTGTTTTTCATTGTAGCTAGAACTGTATGGGAGTCCCTGTTATGAAGGGAGGGTTTACACATCAAACCCTCCCTTCATGTCCCTGCCATCATGTGACGCAGAGCTGGGTTTTAAGAGCAGCTTGTTAACTTTCATGTGCATTTGCAATCCTCCAAATTTTTTAATGCAACCTTGTGACAAATTGTTTCTTTTATCTTGTGTCATATGCCAATTTATTCCCTTGCCTACGCACTTTTTCCTTTTCTTATTTCTTTTCCCTCACGAGTAGCCAAAACAACACAAGTACAAGTGAAGTAAAGAATGCAAATGTCCTGATCTCAATTCTTTTTTTTACTCATAATCTTGCTGCTTTTTTGTCGCTCATCCTTGTCATACGCGTTATGTCCTGTAGCATAGTGAACAATGGTTTAAATGAGAGACAATGTCTAACGCTACCAGTGTGAAAGCATCAGGATGTCCGGGCATGAGCCTTTCTTTCTTTGCATTGATGATATAAAGAAAAACGTCCAAAAATGGTAGACCATGCCAGCAGGAAAACCCCCGCGGGGCCAGTGATTGTTCTCAGGGAGAGGTGCTCACCACTCAGGCTGTATCATTCCATGTAAGCTGGAATTGTCATACATGGAAAATACAAAGGAAAAAAGAAAAAGTACGTAGGCAGTGAACTTTCACCACTCCCTACATCAATTAAAGGAAATGGAGACACATTGGCCCAAAGAGTCGTGAGTCTCCTCCACCAGGGAGATGGAAGAGCAAGTGAGGATCTGGAGGGTGACAAGCCGCCCCCTGCTCCAGATCAAGACCTTCTGGATTTTCCCTGGAGCATGTCTAGTTATTGTCAGCATGTGCGCATAGAGCACAGAATGAGCATGTAATTCGAGGGCATTCTTATCGGCTTTTGGTGTATCAAGGCCGAGCTCTCTAAGGTGATTCAATGTGTCACACAGTGTGAGGAATAGATAGAGCCTCCCACACCAACTTGAAGAAGAATGGTGTAAATGATAACTTTTTTGGCCTTCAAGCGCTTACAAAATCGAAAAATACAAATTGAAGGCCTTTTTCACGCACTAACGCCATGTAACCTTTATTCAGACTTATTTGGTCCAGACAGATCGCCACAACTTAGGTTGGTTAAGTCCTTTCCTCGTCTTATAAGACCGTCTTATACCGGTGGTGACCATGCCTGCAGTATCAGCATGACAGCTGTTATGCCAAATATGTGCGGTGCCAGATGTATGCTGCATTGTGGCCGTCACGTCTGGGTGACCCAGACGTTGGTTCAGTCAGTTGATAGATCACTTGATCCTATTATCAGTTCAGCTATAGCTGTATTTGAGCAAATATGGTGTGTGGACTGGCAGCAGACAGCGACAGTGAACACCAAGGAGACAATAGGTTGCCCGCAATGTGACCTTGGAGTCTCTGATACCCTTATCCTCCCCTACACACACACACTCTCTCTCTCTCTCTCTCTCTCTCTCTCTTTAGCCTGCCAACAGGCAAGTTCAGCGCTGCATGCAGCTGCTGTCGGACATACACTGGACTGGGTGCAAGTGTAGGCTGGACGGTCATTACTGTGAGTGTCTACCATGCGAGCAACCCATCTGCAGCAGCAGCAGCAGCAGCCTCACCCCACTTCCACCCCCACTGCAGATGCGCGCTCCCCCCTCCACCACCTCTGCAGCTGCTAACCCTGCCCGTCCTCAATGTCATGCCCAACCTGAGCAAGTGGATGC
>LKMJ01001033.1_pt1 | contig 23665 bp, 23 predicted proteins | sample 643391 | NCBI WGS metagenome assembly LKMJ01 (sample SAMN04112250, study PRJNA286221) | soda lake metagenome | biome: soda lake; feature: Kulunda Steppe; material: water; isolation source: sample PL-Br10 brine of Picturesque Lake | place: Russia: Kulunda steppe | collected 2010-07
AATTCTCCTTTCTGCTCTTCAAAGCCTGTATGCTGGTGACCAGTACCTCCTTCAAGACGGGCATAAAGCTGCACGGGTTAAGCCTACTGTGGGTGTGAAACAAGGGTGCCCTTTGTCTCCTCTGCTCATTTCGTTGTACATCAATGACATTGGTTCAATTGCTGAGGGAGTGCAAGGAGCAGTTACTGGCACAGAGGATGTGCGGGTCACGCACATGTTGCATGCAGATGATCTGACCCTTCTAGCTAATGCCCCTGATGCCATGCAAACCATGCTAAACAGGCTAAACAGGCTAAACAGGCTAAACAGGCTAAACAGGCTAAACAGGCTAAACAGGCTATGGTCTATGCACGCTCCAAACACCTGAGCATCAACACTGCAAAATCAGAGGTGGTCCACTTCAACTCGAAGCGCGGTGCTCAGGTGCCCACTTTTATGTTAGCCGGCGCTGCTTTGAAGTGCTCTTACTCGTTTAAGTAACTTGGCATGACTTACCACCAAACACTGAACATGACAGCCTCGTCTGAGCATGCGGCCATTCCAATGCTTGCTGCAGCTCATCAAATACGCGGATTTGAACGGGATACTGCCCTATGTGACAAACCTTTTGCTTCCCTTTGGCTTGCTAAGGCTTATGTTGTGCCTGCTGGTATGTATGGCTGTCAGGTTTGGAGCTCAGGGTCTTTGCGCGAAGGTGATGTGTTTAGACCTACCCTCCAGGCATTGCATTTGAATTTCTTAAAGGGCACCCTAGGTGTGAAGCGGTCTGCGTCTAACTGGGCTGTTTTACGTGAATGTGCACATGAACCCCTGCACTTCTATTGGTTTAGAGCTGCCATTCGGTTTTACAGCGGGATGTTGTCCTCCAATAGTGCCACTCTTGAGCAGCCCCTTCATGCAGACCTGAAGCTGGTGCGTCGGACTAAAACATCTTGGGCTTCGGATATTTTACGCGCCTTTGAGGGATTGCGAGGCTGTGACACTTATACACAAGCTCTCTTGCAGGGGCTCCCTATTTGTTACTCAGATTTCACTGCTGACCTGAGGTTTAGGATGAGAAAAGTGTGGAGGGACATTGCTGACATAAACCCTCTGGAAAGCGACAACAAACTGGTGACTTATCATTCTTGGTTTGCCTTTCAAGCTGATTCATGCACACGGGTGCGGAATGGGGGTGCCCCCCTGATATCTCCTCGCTACCTGCACCTTGAACTCCCTAAGCATGTTATGAGGAATGTGAGCAGGTTTCGCTTGCGAGCTCATACTCTCACGGTGGAATCCTCCATCTGGCGCGCTGGAGATAGCCACTGTGACAAGTGTTCCTGTGCTACTGTTCAAAATGAGGTGCATGTTCTTTTTCACTGTCAAGACTTGTTTGTGTGCTCTCTCAGAAGAAAGTACTCTTTCCTTTTCTTCCCTTTCTGCCAATCCTTTTCTATTGAGGCCCCTTATATTCCACATGCCTTGCCTAGTCAGACTGTCTTTGATTTTCTTTCTCAACGGCACAATAGACTCTGCCATATCATTTTGGACATTACGGACTATTTTTTGGCTGGCGAAGACCAGCAACAAACCAATCAGCCTAACGACCTGGCTGGCGGTTAACCCCTTGACGTGTAACTTGCCATAAATGGACCCAGGGGTCTCTGGCCCATTGTCACAATTGAAGATTGCTGCAGGCCAAACAGACTTGAAGCATGACCATGACCTGTATGTTGTCATCATCATGATACGGGTGTATAAGCACAGAATGAAAGAATTTTCTTGCGTTGTGAGTGGGGCATTGCTGATGCCCTCATCCTTCCTTCTGTTTCAAGGACATGCGGTGATTTCCAGCATTGCGTGAGAACATTTCAAACGATCCCACAGTCACAATTTGTTGTCGATGTGAGAAAGAGGTTGAGAAGTATCTGGTACCAGGCAAACCAGCTAGGCGATGTAGATCAGGTGGACAAGGCTGCAAAATATCATAATTGGGTTGCTTTGCCTCTTAGGTCGGTGATTGTTGATGGACCGCCTTTTTCTGTACCTAGGTATCTGCATCTGGATTTAGGCAAGCAAACACAGCGCAACGTGGCACATTTCAGGTTACGTTCTCATGCGCTGCGAGTCGAGACAAGGAGCTGGGAACATCATGATGGTACCTGTGATAAGTGTGGCTTGCAGGCAATTCAACATGAAAAGCACGCTTTTTCTCTGTGTCCTTGCATGCAAATGTGTTCGTCGAGGCTTCAATTTGCAGACTTCAAGTTGTTTCACGATTTACCACTGGCACACAAAAGTACTGTCAATCAGACTGGAGCTTTTTATTTCTCCCAAGCTTGTTCTGAAGATGTCTTCAATTTTTTCCAAAAACAAACTAATGATTCCCATCTTATTTCAGAGCTTATGGATGTTTTTTTGATGGCTGGCGTTCACCAGCAACCTGATCAGTCAAACTACCTGGCTGAAGGTCAAACTTAAACCTGTAAACTTGTAAACTTCTGTTTCAATTCCTGGCTCAGGGGCAGACAGGTGCGGTCAGCAATGCTGGGGCAGCATGATGCTCTTTATTAGACCCACACTGGGCTGTTGTGGTTTGACAAAGTTTGCTTTCTTGTTCAAGACATCATAAATTACTTTTTGGCTGGCGATGACCAATCACAAACCAATCAACTTAGCGGCCAGGCTGGCGGTCAACCCTAGCTCATAAACTTGAAATGGGTTGATGGACTGGAGGGCACCGCCATGCCTGGGGTGGCTTTATCCTATGGTGCATGTCACGTAATTGCTCCAGACGCAATTTGGTATTACTGCGAGTCCCAATAGGTTCCAGCTAACAATCAGAAACTGGGTGAGGCTTGCCACATGTGGACTTGGTGCGCAGAAGCACGCTCAACGCGCGCAGAATTTCATTGGTGGCATGGTTGCAAGCTTTCTTTGCTTGCAACGTGTCATTGGCGCATCAAAACATTGTTCTGGGAAAGGCCCCCCATGGGGGAAAGGCCCCCCATGGGGTCGGAAAGATGGGTTCAGGGCGGTATCGCATTGTCTTCTGGGTAGTATCACATAGTCTTCTGGGTTCAGGGCGGTATCACATTGTCTTATGGGTTCAAGGCGGTATCACATTGTCTTCTGGCACATCCAAGGCTGGCGGCCAAGGCAGCATTGCGTAATACACCGGTGTGTTTGCCCACACATAGGGAAGCCGGCTCTCAAGGAGCTCCTTCAGCTGAGCACAGGACGGGAAGGAAGGAAAAAAGGACAAAAAATGTAAAGGAGGCAGAATGGGACAAGCTGGCTGGACAAGGTTTATGTGAGCTGTACAAGCATACAAACAAATGCACCCAGCACATGTTCACATGCTTGAGGGCAAGAAGGAAATGCACGTCAATGGGAGCTCCAGTACGTGCTCCCACTGATCCACTCAGCAAGCCAGGCATGCAACTTGATGCAAGCAAGATCCATGTGAGACAGCAAAACACAGCAAGAGCACACCCCAGCAGTGACCCCAGCAGTGCATTCAGCATCAAGCCGGTGCGCGCACCTGAGGAATATCAACATACAAATCCACTCGAGTGTGTGCCTCCACACACTCCTCTGTGCCACATTGAGATGCAGGCCAATGGGCCACCCTGCAACGCAGGCAGGCAGGATGCAGCAACGTCCATGCCTTGCGTGTATGCCATGAAGCAAGGAAGTTAAGGTTGCCTTGCCCACTGCTGTTGCTCGCAGCTGGTTGTTCCTAAGCACACAGTCACGGTAAAAAGCCTCAAGGTTGAGGTTGCTCCATTTCGAAGCAGAGGAGGTGCTCTGGATAATGAATGTGCATGTGTTTCAAAGTGGTATGCCTGCTCCTCAGATGGAGCAGAGGCTCAGCGTGTCCAGTGGGCAGGAGCCTTTCGCAGCTGCTAGTAGTCCACAAGCAGCAGCACGTTGAAGGAAGCTCACTATAAATCTAGAACACAGTGGAGATCAAGGCAGCCGCGGCAACTGAGTTGGGCTTGAGTCGCCCTGATCAAGTGCATGGCAAGAGGTCTTAAGCAGCTCACTTGTGAAAATCCCGAGGGTCCAAGTACTTTGTCTGGTTGATGAACTGAGCTCGCCATGCGTAATGGTGGATGTCACCCCTGAGGCACGTGTGATGGGCGCGGTGGGAGTAATCTGAGTCAGGGCAACTGAGTCAGGAAAAGAAGCATAGTGCCTAACTGCCTGAGCAACCTCGATGGTACCAACCAGCTCTGCCAATGCTGCCCAGCTGATGCGCTCCCCAGGACCTGGCATCCTTGTTCAGGGAGCTGCAATACAATTTGTGGCATCTGTATTCATTCCTACATGACAGGGATGGGTCATTTGCACGTTTCGTATCATTCGCGAACTCAATAATTTTTGGATCATTTGCTGTAAAACACCAATCTAAAAAACCCTCCCCCAATGGTCCATGCGATGCACCTGTCTTGCTCCATTTTGCACCAATTCGCGGATTTAAAAGACCCTCCCCAAATGGGCCATGCGATGCATCTGTCTTGCTCCATTTTGCACCTTAGACTGGCCCCACGTTCACAACCTAGTCTTGAGCATTATTTTGAAATTTGTGTGAAATTTGAAATCAGGGGGTGGGGTGGATGGGGGGGTCAGCTGGCGTCAGCTAGTGCCTCCCCCTCATCCGCCTCCTCTCCAAGCTCACAGGCAAATGTTCAATCAAACCATTGGGCTTGTTTCAAATTCACCGAATCATTTGTGCGTTGCAAATCCAAAACTAGCAAATGACACAACCCTGCTACATGATCACGCAATAATGTTAATTTTGCGGTCCTCAACTGGATGACCTCAGTGCAGCAATGCAAGACTCGCTAGGGGGCAGGAAAAGCTTGTGTGCCCTCATTCCAAGCGGTCCTCCCCTGTATCTGTGCCGTTGAGGCTCTCCCGCTGCACTCCACGCCACTCACATGGTCATTGTCTGGTCCCGGAAGCTGGTGTCCAGGCCATTCCAGTGCCAATTCCTCTGCATGCGGTAAGATCAGAGCTACAGGTGTGCGCTAAACATGCAGGATGTAAATAGCATAGGGAGCAATGCCGCATGCGAATGTACCAAGCCCGCACGTGTTGCTGAGACATGCATCCGGTGAAGCTATTAGAAACTGAGCAGAGCAAGCGTGTGTGTGCAGGTGTATGCCTGCATACTTGCAAGCACAGCAACGTGAAAGAAGAGTACACAAGCCAAGCGACTCTGCTAAGTAGGCTGACACTACAACGGAATATATAGAAAGAGGCCTTTCATAAGCTATCCATGCAAAGCTATGAATTGCTGTAATTTGAGCCCCTCTGCGCAAGATGGAGCTCTTCAAAGATAAACGCTTGGTACTGCCTTTTAGAAGTATGGTTCCCAACATACTTACATGGATGAGCTCAAACACAGCTGAGCCAGGCTGCAGGAGAGGCGCATTGGCGAGATTTGATGTGTGCACGCTGACATACACGCCTGTCTTGCGCATTTGCAGCAGCTGCTCGTACAGAGAGCTGGAGCTGTCGTATTCCACCACCTGTTGAAACCGAAGCATATAGTGTGCTGCACTGAACATGGCAGGTGACCTCACTACTGAGAATGCTCCCGCACACTATCTGTCCTCATCTGGGCGTCGTGCCATGTAGCTTTGCTTCCTTACTAGGCCTGCGTAACCTAAGCCTGATGTGCTGCAGCTTGCTGCATTGTCACTTGAAAAAAAAGAAACTGCAACTTTGGCTGACAAGGGCTTCCATCCAGGTTCTTTTACTAGCAATCCTGCTGAGGCTCGTAACCAAAACATTCTGGACTAACATAGCGCGATAAAGGCCCAGTCGTGGGAAGGTGTAGCATCAAAGGCAAAAGTCAACCACAAACACCATCAAGTCACCCATTTCAAGCACCTGTAGCTCCCCGTAGTTCTTCAGCAAGGCAATGAGCTCATCTTCATTGAGCACACGTCGATTTGCCCGCTTGCGCTGGTAAGTGATCAAACGAGGCATGACCGCCCGAGGCTGCGGAGGCGGCAAGCCTGGCCAGGCATACGTGCGTGCACAAAATTACACGTGTGTACCAGCAGTCATGAGATGGAAAGTGCTGTAGGCATGCAGTAGGAGAGCAGGCACTTGCGCCTGTGCGCAACAGCAAGCAATGGTGATTGTATTTGTCTGTTGTTGCCTCACGGCAAAATGCGCACTTGGGCACGTATCAAAGCGGACATTGCTCCATTCCAGGCAGCCTCGCTCCTATACACTTCCCTTTGCACCATATTTGGCCCATGTCTAGCGTGCTGCTGGCCCTTATTGCAGCAGCACTTGGCCATGCTCAATCCGGACACCTTCTCGGCCATTGAAGACCTCCCCAAGGGAATGGTCTGTTAACGTTTTTGATTTTGCAAAACTCTTGATGCTCTGAGCCCATCATAGACGCCTGTGACGCAGCATTTGACAATGCTGAAGCAGGTCCATGCACCATAATCTGTTCAAGCACAGCCTTCTTACCGCATGCTTCTTGAGGCTCATGCATGCTGTAATTCACCAGTACTTGATGAGCTTGACTTTGAGCCCTGAGCCCTTCAAATGCTGCATTTGCTAGCATGGCTCTCATGAAATTCAGGCCCCGAGTTGCATATTTGTTGCTGTTTTGATTTGTTTAAATTTTGGGCTCGGTATACAATCGATAAGCATAGCATGTAACACAGACAAGAAGACTGCACCCTCTGGGGTGACCCTGGGCCACATCAATGTAGGAAGAAATATGTGAGATACTCCTTCAAAAGAGAGGGGGAAAAGGTCAGCGTTAGCCAGGTGGGGTCTGGGACGGATTGTCATTGTGCTTACACCCAAAATTAAGGGGAAGTTCTCACCTTGTATTGATGATAGAAAGTTGCATTTGACATGCTTTGAGCAGCCAGCACACTCAGTCACTCCACTGCCTTTAGCGCTGTTGAGCTTAAAGGGTAGGATAAGTCAACACCTGGATAGACTGTTTTCCTATTGCAATTCTGTGTTTTGTGCCTTGTTTCTCAAGCGAACGCCTTTACAGCCTTTACTTGGTCCCCTTAATACCTTGACACCGCTCCTAATCTTACATTTCAAGCCTGTATTTTCACTGCCTGTCCCTTGTGTGAAAGCATCATACTTGATGCAGGCCCTTCCATGTCAAGCCAGCACGGGGTTGAACGTGGACCTGCTGCCCAATCCTGAACACAGGCGTTTGGCCTTTCGCAAATAGCCAAGTATGGCAATTTATTTGTATACAACAATGTTAAGGCTATGCAGATAGCTATCATAGCACCAAATTACAAGCCAAGTGTCCCTGTCTATAGCACAGTTCCTTGCATTTCCTAAGGATCAACATAAATTCAATTACTGAATGCCATACTACAACTAGCTCTGGCACCACCGTGGCCCTGGTCACACTCAGTAAAATTTCTTCTTTCAACCTTCGGAGTCCTTCCTTCCAGACTTATCTACAACATGCTGCACGTGCCTTATACAGGCCGGTACCCCATCCTATACCTAAGATGGGTGATATTGACGGTCTGAAATTTGTGAAATTGTTGGAAGACGTGCCGTCTTCCGGCACCATTCCGATCGTACACCAAACTGTCTACTTATTGGCACTATCCGAATGATGCTCTCAAGATTGGCTGGATTGAGCAATGTTGAATAACCATGCTTCATTTAATTGTAATAAGTATTTTTTTGTTCATAGAACGTGCCCATCAGCTCAGAAGGAATCATAATTTAAATCCTAGGCGACCTGTAGCATTCCTAATGCGCAACTCTCCTCTTAATAGCCAAACAATTTGATTTGCCATTAAAGAGACCAGTCTTTCCATTGATGCTGGACAAAATTATATGATATGTGAGGCGAGGCGAGACCTGCCCCCTCCTGAAAGATCTTTCAAAATCTTAATAAAAAGCATTTACTAGAAACAGTGGACTCTTGTTGCCCTCTCCGTGAAGTGGCCTATGCTGGGCCTGAAGCAAGCATACAGGGATTTCTGGTAACCAAAACCTTCACTCGGACTGAATACACTATGAGGGGAGCAACTGGGGAGGTCTTGGGGGAAGGATGTGAAATGTATCTCTCAGGCTTGGAAACATGGGTGTGCTTTGCGCTGCAGGGTGGACCAACTGCAACCATCCCTGGGCCAAAAATTCTTTTGAAGACCTATCAGCAGCTGTACTCCGAATTGAAAGCAATTGTCTGGCTTCAAAGTTGTGTGCAGCAGTATATAGGGCAAACACGGGGCACCCGACCGATGATAATATATTACTGTTGCTGACATGTTGCAGACCAAATGATAAATAATGCCATGTGCTCGAAGGGTTACAACTTTGGCTCATGATCAACATGTACATCTTCTCTTAGGCAATATGAATGCAAATCTAGGCTTCTTACATTACAAGAGGACCTACCATAATGTCTGTAAACAAGGCTTCTGAACTCTTGTGCATCAGGCCTTGACAGAAAGGTGCGCCCACCACCCGTATACCTGCAGAATTAAGTCGAAGCCGAAGTACACTTTTGTTATCTATGTTCAGGGCCAAGCAAAGAATAGTGGTGGCATGAAAGCAAAATATATGTAGCAAGATGGGCCTTCAACTCAGAAAAGGTTCACAGACCAGGTGCAGTTTTGAGGCAGTATGACTGTTCATACCTGCAAATACCTTAAAGATGAATTCATTCTTTAGTCACGTATACCAATCCAGTCACAAATCAACTGCTACCAGGTTCAATGATATGACAAGTCAGTACTCACAAGTCTTTTGTGATGGCCACATGCTCAAACATGTACCAGGTGTCCCGGTCAAAGCCTTCAAGTATCTGGGCTGCATTGCAGGCATGGGTTTAAAGCAAGACAATTATGAATGCTCAAATAAAAAAAGCACTGCCTTGCTAGGCATGGACAAGCTTGAGGCAAAAGTATGGCTTGGGAAGGGATACAGAGATATTGTTGCCAACGTGGGCTGGCCAAGTCAAGGGATTATTGAAAGATCTACTGCTGTGCTGATTTGCACGCACAGCCAAACCTATCAGTTGTTGATTCGTCAAGCTCAGGGGCCTTCAGTCTGTAGGTCTCATTGCATCTGAAACATCTTTTACACTAGCCAGGCCTTCTTGTGTAGCGCAAGTGTGCGGAGCGCCAGCCACTCCAAGCATCTACATGTGCTCTTCAAGCATGGATTTGTGTGGCCTTGCATTGCATACCTTGGCAAGTTGCTTCAGTGTTTCAATCACTCATCAGCAGCACCTGGCAGCACTCACTGATTTGACTCCAAGCATTATCAGTTGGCTCTTGGATGTACACTGGTGGCAGCTCCTCATTATAATTAACTCCAAGTGTGACCGCTATCATCGCTCGTACCCACTCTAACACATGTTTCCGCTGCAATTGAAGGCGGTAAAATTGCGACCGATTTTCTTCTGGGGCTCATCAGACAAGATCTCAAGTACCTGGCAACACGCTGAAAACTGCAGCATGGCATGGTAAGGGCTGATTCTTCAGGGTATACTTTGGCTGAAGCATCTCTGTCCAATCTGCTCATTGGCACCTAACTTGCCTGTCCCAACTACCAACCTCCAAAAAGCGCATGGACTTCAGAGCACAGCTTGCCTAGGCAAAAAAGTAATACCCACGATGCAAATAAAGCTGATACTTTGCTGCATGCTTGATCAGACAGCTGTTGATGGCAGCACAAAGCAGGGACAAAAGCCCTCCCTGGCAAAAGAGCCTGAGCATCAGCACCTGTAGATGTAACAGGATAAATTGGTCGCATGGGCGCTTGATGTCCGTGCGCTTGAGGATGGAGTACAAGGGCCCAAGCATCTCCCACCTGCATGACATGCAGGCATAAGCATCAAACTGACTTATTTTGGCTGCCACACAGGGTGAACAAGCATGCGCTATATAATATAATACATACCGTAGTGCTCCTAGGGATCTTGCGATTAATTAATTAATGCCAGCACGCTCTCGCAACTTGCCAGGAGTAAATAAATAACTTTTTAAAGAGCTCGCAAGGTATGGTAGTTTAGCCACTGCCCTGCCCGGCTCCCCCCCTCTGGACCCCCACGCCCCAAATGGGCAAAGGACACTCTTCGATGTGGGTTGTTCAAAGTGGAAGTGCTCAGAGGGTGACAGGCAGCCTGGGGAGCTACGTACCCACCAGGACCCCCACCCTGCCCAGAGAGTTGCAGAGCGTGAGAGGGTGCTTGCTGCTGCCATTGCAGCCTGACCCCCTTCTGCTCCACCCAGGCCTGTGGGTAGGCCAAGGCTAGAGAGGCCTGCTTCATCATTCATTTAAGAGAAGCCTGTGGTGTGGGTACAGCTGCTACCCTTGTGGCTGCCCAGCCATCAGGTGCATGTGAGCTTGCGCCTGCACTTTAGTAGCTACTCAGGTAGAGCACAGGCAGAGGCAGGGAAAGCAGTTGAATGGGACAAGCAGCAGCGGGTATGGCTCAGGTTGGAGGTGCGGGGAAAAGGGCATGCGCACGTGCGCCCGTGGGCCTCACCTCACCATTCCCAAGAATTAGTGGGAAAAAGAATTTGCACTGAGTATGGCAGAGTGGTTTGGAAGGGGTTGGAGGGTCAGGGGCAGAGGTAGGGGCAGAGGCAGGGGCAGGGGCTGGGGGAGGGCTCGGGAAGAGCGGGAGGAACTGGAGTCAGAGACCACCTCATAATCCTCAAATTAAGGAATGGAAGATGGGGAGTGGGCACGCAAGTGTACCAGACAAGCAGGGAATGAATGTGGACACAGAAACCTGAAGTTTGCGAACATGGGCTTAAAAGCAGAGGCCTCGCAACCCCTTATTACTCGCAAAATAATTAATGTAATTATTTTGAGACCTCGCAAGATATAGGAATTGCAAGATCAAAGGAGCACTACGGTAGTATATAAGGGTTGGGTCATTTGTTTATTACGTATTTTATGCTCCAGATTTTTAACGAATAATCCGCGCTTTTTAAAAGTGGCATTTGCGAATTTTATAGGCCTCACAACCATTTTGACCAATTTCTCCCCTTTTCTGCCTCATCGACCCCCAATTTCCCTAGACAGATGAGGCATCAATTAAGTTACATAGTTAGGCCCCGGTCACACCTGACGACATCCCTGCCCACATCTCTGCATTTTTATTTTCGTGAGGGATGTGGCAGGTGTGACCGCTCCCACATCCCTGCCGTGAAAATAGAGAAATCCCTGGGCAGGGATTTGGACACCCCCCCCCAAATCCCTACTCCCCTGAAAATTCCAAAAATTGCCGGGAGAGCCCGAGGCCTCCGCGGACGGTGTGCATCATAGGAATTTGCCCGGGGATTTTTTGCGCGGAGCTGGGCAGCGGAATTGGACATTCTCAGGTCAACTGTAAGATGATTACAGCATCACAAGCAGGGTCAAGAGGAGAGGTCAAAGGAGGAGTTGGGCCCTGTGAAAAGTACAGGGGAGTCAGGTCAGCCCCCTACGCTGCTCCCCCTTGGTGCTTGATGCAGCCCTGCTCGCACCTCCACAGCTTAGCTGTTGCACATGGAATGTGCAATGCAGCTTGCCGCATGTGCTGCTGGGTGTGTGCGTGCACAACATGCCCTGGGCGTGTTGCGTAGTAGTATGCTCAGGCGCTCCTGCATGGGTTTGTGCACGCTGTGTGCGTGCGCAAGCGGCATGCGCGCATCATCCATGCTTGATATGCACCAATCTAGATTATTACCAAGTCTACGAGCTTTCAAGCTTGGTGGTCCTCCAAAGATGACGGGAAGCTGGTGAATCCAAAGATGAGGTGCACCCCTTGCAGCATTTGCTCTTCACTGGTCAATCAATCTGTTGCTGTATCTCTGAGGTACAAAAACGAACAGATGTTTATGACACTAAACACATGAATGAAATGAACATTATAAACCGGGCTGAGGGATGTGGACTTGACATCCAGTGTGACCGCCTGCCACATCCCTATCCCTAGGAAAATAGGGTTTTCCCAGTCAGAAATTCATAGATATTCACACACATCGAATTTGTGCCCACGGAAAAGAACGTTGAGCTCCTTCAAAAATGCTGCATCCCGAAGGCTTAAAAACGGACATTTGGGAAAATACCAGGCTACTGATTTCTCGGGTAGGGATGTCGGCCAGCGTGACCACAGCCTTACAAAATTTTGTTTTTTTGTTTCACTGTCATTTCCAGGATCCCAGCTGCCTCCGGAGGTTGGGATCCCAACCTTGCGATCATAATCCTTCTTGCTGCAACTTTTTATGTAGTCAGATTGAGTAGACTGTGCATAAACAGAGGGAGAGGAACCTAAACTGGGTGAAATTGCCAGGGAGACGGCCCTCCTTGGGCCTCCTTGGGCCAACCCCCAAAACTGAACGAAAAAGCAACCGAATAATTCGCGAATTTCGCTTTTTATTGAATGATTCGTGCTTTTAAACGTGAAATGACCGAATGACCCTACCCTGTAATATATAATCGTAGGTCTTGAGTTGGACAAGGCAAGATGAGATGTGTGATTGTACAATGTAACATAAGAGTTGCTTGAGGCACCCAAGCATAACATGAGTGGCTCAGTGCTTGATCATACATTGCCATGCAAATGATTCAAGACTGTTGACCATGCCAAGCTGCTGCATGCACACACATGTGTGCCAAATTGTAAGTGTTTGGCAAATTGCCAAAACTGCAGAAATAGGGGTTGAACCCCCATGCTTCTGCGAATGAAATGTTCACGTCTTTATCATAAGTGATTTCTGCGAAGACGGACTGAAGTATTTGATAGGTGTCTGATACCCATCATAGACTGTGAGTCTTGTCCGTATACGACTCTCATGTTGGTAATTAGCACATGATTACCGATATTTCTGATAATCTTTGCAACCTGCATTGTTACAATGCTCCCCTCCTTTGGCATGCATGTCCTCATGCATGCTGTCAAGGATTAGCGGATAGGAGGTTCAAGGCCTCGCGAATGCCAGTACTCACGAATGGCTAGGCCTTCATCAGTGAAGCCATTTTTACTGATCCATTACATTCTCTACAACCGGATGGTCAAGCCACTTTTATGGGGAATTTGTATTTAAATTTCTGGACCTTCTTGTGACCCACTTGGTGCACAATAGGACGATGGTTGATGATTCTCTCCGGTCGCCAATACCCTTCACCCTTGCCTGCCATACCTGCCAGCCTGATCACATTCATGGGGGCATGCTTGCGTAGGGCTTTGGGCTAAGCACTCAAATGCGTGCGAGCAGAAGCACTGCTCTAGCATGCCTGCTTCATGGGTTAGGGCGCTTGAGCCCAAGAGAGCACTCTTCGCTGCTGCGCTGCAGCTGCACTAGTAGCACTAAGGGTTTGCAGACACGCACCAGTGCCCAATGGCAGTGGGGTGGGTGAAGAAGACGAAGTCAAAAAGGATGGTGTCACCAGGAATCACTCGGTACTTCACCTGCGAGGTAGGGCATGGGCACAATGAAACGCCTTGGCATCAAGATGGATGGCATCAAGATGGATGGTATCATGATGAATGGCATCAAGATGGATGGCATGATGATTGACGGCATCATGATGGATGGCATCATGATGCATGGCATCGAGATGAATGGCCTGGCATTGAGCTGGCTGGCCAGGCCTTCATCCCTGTACTCAAAAACCTGCCGTTGCTGGTGTATAAAAAGGTGCTCCTTGTAGGCACTCACGACCAGACCAACCAATGACTCAGAGGTGCTCCTCAACCAAGGCACTTCCTAGGGTCAACCCACTGCCTCCAGCCAAATGCAGCAGGGAGCCCATTCAGCACAAATTTTAGAGCGGTACACACATGCTCAGCTTAGTGTTGCTCAACATAGTGCGAAGAGGTGTGTGTGGTAAAACCTCAGTTACAACGGAACGAGTTCTGCCATGTGAGGGGCAGAGACATGGGGCTGCGCACTGCACCTTACAAGAGCAACACTCACGGATTCAGTGAAGGCATGCACGTCGTTGACATGAAGTGTGACCACTTGCTGATTCCTGCTGAAGCGCCAGCCACTGGTGTGCTCCGGGGAGTCAAGCAGGGCGTACCACCGCCCATTGTTGTAGTACAGGTTGTTGTACATACAGTGCGAATTATCGCAGGTCATCTGCAAGCAGCAAGCAGTCCCCAAGCAGCCATGGAATGCTTTGCCATGTTTTGACTTTGGCCATGCAGACAGCACAGCAAAGCTTGTCGCGCATCCTAGCAATGCATTGGCTCAACATGCATGCATAAGCACATGGGCACAGGTATGCCTCATGTGCATGCACAACACGCGCAAGCACATGCCTTTAAGCTCACTTAAACTACCTGTGTGCTGCGGGAGGCCGAAGCATTCCAGCTTGGGGGGGGGTCCTCTTTAGGCGAGAATCCGGTAGGTGTACAAGCCTTCGGCCTCTCTTCTACCCAGCTGGAGCTACTAGCATCCCACCACTGGTAGCGCGTGGCATTTGGTGTGGTGACCATTTTCCACTTGCATCCACGTGGAAACACGCCAAAGGACGGATGGAAGCGCTCATCCCCAATGACCACCTGTGAGCGAGCATGCGTACACAGTTGTGGTTGCAGTTTGATACATGAAGAGGAACAAGTGCTTGCCTGGTAATCAGCTGATGCAAGCAGGTCTGTTGGCTGTCTGATCTCCACTCGCCTCCTTCTCCCTCTTGACCTCGCGCTCCAAATGGTCCCGCCATTCCCCCTGGTCAGCACTGCTGTCCTGTGGTTCCTCAGCCGGAGAACTCAAGGGAGGGCTCTTTGGCTGGGAAGGGGGCCTGTTTGTTGCAAGCACGACCGCAAGGATCACCGCCAAGGCCAGTGCAAGCAGGGCGGGTGCCACACTCCTGGCAGGAGGCAAGGGGTTCTGGCGGGCAAAGGCCTTGTCCCCCTTGACCTTCCTCTGATCCCTCTTCTCATAAGCCCGGCCCCTGCCCATCGCCTGAGACGGGTTCACGTTTCTATTTCAACAGGTATCCCTCATTGCTGCACCACATTCCCCGCATATCAATTAATTTGATCTTGTTTTCTTATCAATCAAAGCTCCCTGCTCCCTAGCTTCCCCATTTTTTTACAATAAACCTTAAATATAAGATTTTCAGGCAGAAATTGATAAGGTGAAAAAGTCAAGAGTTCGACTCGTGAGAGGTGACTGCCCAGATGATTTTGTAGCCTACCGCAAATGGGCTAAATATCCCTTGAGCTAGATATAAGGCGTGTGTGGACTGCCTCGAGAGCCGTACGACGTGCGATCCAGCGTCCGTGCGCCCAGCAAGATTTCGGCGCACTTCCCGAAGCACGGGCGACAGGAACTCAGGCGAGCAAAGCCATGCATCCCGAGGTCGTAGAGGCTGGAGGCGGACGGATGGAGGAGCCCAGGCCGACCGCTGCTCAGGAACCTGCAGGCGTTGGCGATCAAGCCGAGGCTGAGCAGCAGCAGCAGCAGCAGCAGCAGCAGGAGCCTGTAGCCTGCATCAATGAGCAGCCAGATTTGGAATTTATGCAGCATCATCCCCATGGGCAGGGCCAGCACATCTGTGACACAGCTGTGGCACCAGCGGCTGGAGCTCTCGGAGGCCCGTCCCCTTTGGAGTGCGGCACAAGCCAAGCTGCACCTTCGGCTGTGGCAGGCCATCACACACAGCCAAGCAAGGCAGCCGTACTACAAGAAATGCGCCCCCCCCCCTTGAAGGGCACAGCCACCACGCAGAAGCATGCTCGTGACAGCACGGAATCTTCTCCTAAGGCAGCAGCCAACCCCCGAAAAGTGCGGCTTGGGTCTGTCAACTTGGAGCCTTTCTTGGAGCTGTACAGGGCCTTCTGCGCCCGCAAGGATTTTGCGTACAAAGTGAGCAGCACCTCAAGGGTGGGCGGGTGCACTCCTTTGCGATGGCCTCGAAATTTTTAAGCCCTTTTTGCATGCCTGCGACGTGACCAGCTGATGGGTTACACAGCGCTCCCTGGATAGCTGCTTGTTGCTCCAAGCTTGGACTCTATTTTTATTGCTGAAGCCTGGGTCAAGTGATTTCAAGTGGCCACACCTGGGCCATCTTTGCAGCTGTGATTGCTCATGGTGTGCATCTGCAACCATTTTGCCTGCAGCCTAGCCTATCCGTGTGTGCCGCCAATACGACAGTGCCTGTGGTGAGTGCACAAACACATCGCTTTGTGCCGCGATTGAACACGCTTTACCCGCCTGTTCATTACTTGTGATCCTCAGGAATTCATTGAAGCATCGCCCTGACCAATCATCCAGACTGATCTGCAAACTGTGGGATCATTGCTATGCTGCGCAGCTATGATGCTGGTTTGACGAGAGCACAGAGCACTCATCGCGTCACTGGCACATCACTCACCAGGTGCATGCCCAGTGTTACATACCTCATTGATCTGCTGCACAAATAGATCTTGCTGACAACAACTGTGTTGCCTGCAGCAAGTGGCCCACCTGTGGGCAGTTGTGGAGGACGTGAGGTGCCGCCACCAGGGACTGCACCCAGATGTGAGTCCCATAGATGAAGCAACTACCCCAGCTGATCAAAATCAATAAGTCTGTGCAGCTGGGTCTGCAAGCTGCGCATTGAGACAAAGTTGCCTTCGAAGGCTAATGGAGGCATGCAGTGCCTTGGCCAATCGTTGCAGCTACAAAACAATGAGTCTCCCATGTTCCACCTGCTTTATCTGCTGTTACGCTAGATCAGTCCTTGCACTTCTAAGGAGAAGACTCGTGAGCTGCGCCGTCTGCGCAGCCACACGTGCTCCTTGCAGTTGCTGGTGACGCCCGGTAGCATGGTCCTCAACGCTACTCGTCTCATCGGGGCACCTTGTGTGCAAGGAATGGCCCTCTTCCCTTTCCTGCATCCAGTGCTGCCTGTTTTGCACTGCGCAGGCATTTGAGCACAAGCAGTGGAAGACAGTGAGCTTGGAGCTGTTCGGCAGTGAAGTGTGAGTGTGTCGTTGCAAGTGCATGTCTACAAAAGAATCCTTCACAAACAAATTTCTTCGTGATCAAGCTCTATCATTTGCTCTCCGGTGACACAGGGCGCCAGAAAAGACGCCTTTCCTGAGACGCAATGACCCCTTTGGTGCTTCCGCACAGGAACAAGCTCATGGGCGCCAATGCGGCAGGCCATGCCTCGCGCGCCTGGCGGGTCAGCCACTTGGATGATTTCCTGTTGGAGGTGGGCAAACACTTGCCTCATTGCTTTTTTGCAATTGTTGATCTGATAAATATTTATGGCCATTAATGGCCAAGGACTAATCTTCTCTGCGCTTGCACCACGTAGCAGATGGAGGAGGATCAGGGCGGCAGTAAGGGCAAGCAGCACAAGCTAGCAGGCCCTGAAGACCTGAAAGCAACAATCCAGGAGGCTGCTGCCTCCCGCGGCGAGCATCTGTCCTACCAGGTAAGAAGTGCGGCCCATTGGGCAAGGAGGGCCAGATCACTTCCTGAAAATTTGGTTCCTGACCTTTGGTTCCATTGCAAAACTTGGATGTATTTTAATAGCTCGTTTGTTATGGCATATAAATCAATCGGGCACCCTAGTTTGGCGAAACTGATGGTCGTCGACAGCCAGATGAAGTAATTCAACGCATCGTCTACGAGGCCGATTGTTCCAGGTTGACTTTAAGAGCAATATCGAGGTGTGCGATACGCAGGAGACCTGCTTGCCTGGGCTGAAGACGTTTGATTTGTTCAAAGCAACACAAGATGCAGGCGGATATGACAAGGTGGGTAAATGCAGGTTTAAAACATGCACACACGTGCAGCCTGTTCCTCACTGTTTTGATAAAGAACTTGTGCAAAGGTAGAGTACGCGCCCTTGTCACCTTCAAACCATGAGCGCTTTGACTGTGCACGGTAGTTCACAAATCCTCCGCCTCGATATGCGCAACCGATGCTTCTTGACATTCCTCCGAGAGCTGTTGGATCCTGTTGAGCCCCTCGCTGGGCCATACTTGCAGCAGATGCACCCACTGTTGCCCGATCTATAGATAGCCTAGCTAGGCAGTTCTTGCAATGCGCGTGTGCGAGCCGCAACCCCCGTGCACCCTAAATGTTTGTATATGCTCCTGCTGTGATTTCTGCTGCCATTTTCTGCCTGCTGTCCAGGTGAAGTCCAGCGCCTCTTGGGACAGGGTGTATGAGGCATTGATGGCGTGCAGCAGCAGCGGAAGCAACAACAGGTGGGTTGTGAATGAGCTCCACATTGACAGCATACCAAGAGATTGTCTGCGCACATGTTAATGCTTCCAGAAACAGATTAGCCCATAAGCTCCTCATGCAAAGCACTGGAGATGCAACACGGCACCTGGAGCATTGCTGCCCTCTAATTGGTACTCTGTGCAGTCAAGGGTTGTGGATCATGGAAGCACACGTCAAGAATTGCAATGCTGGCGGCAGGCAACAAATAATTTTGTCCTACAGATCACTCATGCCTCTGATCAAGCCATTATGCTCTAAGTGCACATTCTGACTTCATTGGTTCCTGTGTCCTTTCCTTTGCTCCTGCAAGTACAGCCCCCGGATCTTTGATCTTTAGCAGTTACCAGGCCCCAGAATTTGAACACAACACCTACCATCCAAGCTGACAGATGCTTTGGCGGCTGTCCTGGTTGTCATATGATGCAGATCAAAGAAATCTACTCTCGTGATGCCCTGGTACACAGTGGCCAAATGCTTCAGCCACCTGCTTGTTTGCAAGGCTTGTGCCTCCTTCCTGCCGAACCAATTCCTTGCAAATCTTGAAGACAAATCTTGCCTGGGCATTGCATGCCAGCTTATGAGCCGCGTGCCAAAGTGCAGGTGTGCCATGCGTTGCGTTCACTTGCAGCGTCTCCCACAGCTGGGCCCCTGGACAGGTGGCCGATGTTTATGTTAAGTCAGGCTGCCTGCTAGCGGAGCAATATTTGGCAAAGAAGCGTCCTGAAGGTGTGAAACTTGATACAGGATGTGATGTTGCTTGTCCATGTACAATTGCTGCTCGGCATGCTTGCTTTTGAGCCCAACGCAAATCTGATACTTGAATCAGTGAGGGCACTGACATGGAAGATGAACACTGACAAGCTCAAGAATGCCATGGTGAAACAAGAGTCAAGCTCGCCAATAATAGAAATGTGACTGTCATGTGTGGGGCATTGAGCTCCACATGCAGCCTTTGTAAATGTATTTGTGAGCCTTGTGTGTGTTTCATGCATGCGCACTAACGGTTGGGCTGGCTGGTGAGATGTAACTTGCAATCTATGCGTTATGGTTTGTGTTAGCCAAGCGTATGTTCACCAGTGGCTGGGCAGAATTGAGTTTAACCAGCACCCTATGTGAACTCGGTGTGTGCAAGCCCTGTGCATGTGTATCAGCGGCTGGGCTGACAAGAGCTCCTGATTATACACCATGAGTTTCTCTTGACGTTGCAGTTTCTTTTGACGTTGCAGGGGGTGTCAAGGCCTCAACCCCGCCAGTACATGGGCGTAAAGCCCCTGATGCGGCCGGGGGAATAAAAGAAAACCAAGCTGCGCATGTAAGACCCGTGGGTGCAGCCAAGCCTACACCACAGGGTGGCAAAAGCGCTGCAAGCAGTGGCGTGGGCACATTGCAAGCCAAGGACACAAAAAAAGGTGGGCCTGCGGCATATGCATGCTCTGAGGCATGATGTGGTAGATTACAAAGCCATGCGGTGGAGCCAGGTGGGCTCTTGATGGTTTCGTCAGGATTCTGTAAAGTTGTCCCCCATGTGTGATAGAGCAGATCACGATTTTGAAATGGAGCCATCGTTGAACATTTTTTTGAAGCAGGCCAGATGGGCAATCATCAGGGGTTTGCCCGAGACTCAAGCATGCCTTCCTCGCTCAATAGAGCAGTTGAGATCTTCAGCAGATAGCCTAGCAACATGCACCATCTCAACGACATGCTGCTGGACAACATTGCACCTGTATTCTTGCTATCCCACCATGTCAACATTGCACCTGTATTCTTGCTATCCCAACATGTCGACATTGCACCTGTATTCTTGCTATCCCACCATGTCAACTATTCTTGCTATCCACCATGTCAACATTGCACCTGTATTCTTGCTATCCCAACATGTCAACATTGCACCTGTATTCTTGCTATCCCACCATGTCAACATTGCACCTGTATTCTTGCTATCCCACCGTGTCAACTATTCTTGCTATCCCACCATGTCAACAATGCACCTGTATTCTTGCTATCCCACCATGTCAACATTGCACCTGTATTCGTGCTATCCACCATGTCAACTCCAGCTTTGTGACGCAGATGCTGCAAAGCCGGGGGCCGACCTTGCCTATCATGCACCCAGCATTGCCAATGCTCTGCTCATGAGGGGCAAGCGCACCGGAAATCAAAACAACACTCCCATCCCACAAGGTGAGCACGAATTGCAGCCAGCACTGGGAATCAAAACAACACCCCCATCCCACAAGGTGAGCATGTATTGCAGCCAGCCTAGTATATGCTGCCTGTGCACCCGCAGTCACAGCACACTGTTGATCGCCTGCGCATTCGTGGCATGAGAGAACCCACCAGCCTCCAACAGAAGCCAAGTGGTTAGCACACTGAGATGGCGAAGGGCAATGCTGCACAGATCACACATGTTGGTACTTGTTACATCGCATGCACCCGTTGCATCCTTTGGATGCTCCGTGCAGCCAATCTGCCTTTGCACCACACTCTCACGTTGTCAAAATACACCACAAGCGTGTGTCAGGGAATTCAGTGCATGGCTAACACAGGGAGGGCGTGTGAGCCTCAAGACGTTGCCCTGCTGCACCAGAGCTCCCATGCAGCATGGACCCATCTCAGCAGTTTTTCGCGCGAGTGCACAGCAGCCTTGCTTCCATTCCAGGATCAGCGGTGCCCAACACCAAGAGCAGCTCAATTCTGCTACCTTTTGCAAGATACTGCTAAAACGCATACTTGATGCGAAGTGGGAAGCTCATTGTCAACCATGAAGCAACCATGATCCTGTAGTTGTGCGTCACCCAAACCAGCTCTTTCTTCTCCCCTCTGCCTGACTCTCTGGGATTTGGGCTCCTTGGGCTTGGAATCCCTGGGCTGACTCTCTGGGCTGCCTGACTCTTTGGGCTGTCTGCCTGTCTCTCTGGGGCTGCCTGACTCTGTGGGCTTTGGGACTCCCTGGGCTTGGCCTCTATGGGCTGACTCTCTGGGCTGTCTGCCTGACTCTCTGGGCTGTCTGCCTGGCTCTCTGGGCTTGAACTCCCTGCCCAAACCGGGACCATTTAAAGAAAGGTCGTTGGGCACACCTGTGGCTCCATGAGACAAAACAGCTTGATGCGTGATGTGCATGCAGTACGCGGTCGATCAGGGGGTTGCGCGGTTGGTACGGCTTTGTGCGCAGGCTTTCAAGGGGTCCACATGGTGGGGCACCGCTTGAAGGTCTGGCGGCCTACCAAGAACCGGTGGTGTACTGGCAAAGTGGTGTCCTACAAGCCAGGCCTGGTGCGTGCATGAGTGTGTGTGCACGCGCGTGCCTATGTGTTTGTTTATGTGGATGAGCGCAAGCATAAACATGATTAAGGGTTAGAATGTAGGGTAAGGGTTAGTGATCGTGCACATGCATGAATGGAATTCCTTTTGCTGCACTGCTACAGTAATAAGGAAAACGCACCGGAGTAAAACTTTTTTGCCTGCGCTGCTGAATCACATCCCTTTCCTATCCATTTGCTCCCTCTTGCACCCTTAAGCACTTGCTGCAGAACGGCTCTGATTCCTTGCGCACCTTATAGCACCTGTTTCTGGAGCAGATTTGCGAATGGAGAAGGGAAAAAAGTTGCCAAAGAGGAGAACAGTTGCAGAAACATGAAGTGTTGCTTCTAAACAAGCTCCATTCTTAAAAGACAACACAATTGTACACGTTGAGTTCTATAGCAGATATCGTGCTTGTGAATAGTGCATGCGCTGCCCTGATCCACCAGCCCCCTTTGCCCTCCTTCAAGGGAAGAGCACAGAGCTCTTGACCAAGAGAAAACAAAAAAAGAAAGACTACGCAGGCTGGAAGAAACACACTCCCTTCATCAATTAAGAAGGAGGGGCCACCTAGGGCCTAGGGCTCCATATGCCCCTTCCACTTTGATCAATAGATCGCCTCAAAGAGCCTTCACGTGACATTCATTTGCAAGCAATACAAGCAGGCCGCACATGATTTTTAATTGCGTGATCATCAATAAAACCAATGCATGCAGGAGCGTGGGTACTGCATCCACTATGATGAAGGAGACAGGAGCTACGTCAATCTGAGCCAAGAAGATTGGTGTGCACCCAGACGTTGTCAAGCAGAGACAAACCTGCGTACACAAGCATGCAATACCAATGCGACTTGACATGACAAAGCAGGCATCAAGCCTCTACCCACAAATTTCCATATGAATCATAGATTTTCACATGATATGATCAGCGTACAAATTGGCGCAAAAGAATGTGAGACCAGCTGAAGCTAAATGTAGGAGCATGCATCTCTTTCAGGGCCCAAATGCTCTCTGTCTCTGTCTCTGTCTCTCTCTCTCTCTCTCTCTCTCTCTCTCTCTCTCTCTTTTTCTCTCTCAACGAGGTCACGTTCCCTGAGGCGGACCTTCTTGAAGGAGAAGACACAGGCTCTGCAGTGGTGCATGCTCCATGATTGAGCTGCTGACGGCAACTGCCCCTCGTCCCTATTGCACAGCATGGTGTTTGCACACCCTCCTCTTTCGATATCTGTCATGTCAAGATACTCAGTACCACAGGCAAAGCAAGGCTGCTTCTGTGACACTTGTTACACACATTGCAGCAGACTGCACACATTGCAACAGACTGCGCCTGCCCTAAATTGCACACACCGCACACATTGCAGCAGACTGCACCTGCCCTACGTCAGAATCAGAGTTCCTGCACTGCTCCACAAATTAAGGATTGATAGTCCCCTGGGCTTGAAGTGCTCTTCCACACTTCAAACTTTTTGATCTCAAAGCCAAGGTGTTTTGCACACAATGCTTGTTATGCACCAAGCACTTGAGAAAAACGCCAGAGCTCCTCATCTAGTCGCGTGCAAACCTGACACCCGTCAAGCCATCACACACACATGCACACATACATCTTGCTTGAACGCCTGGCTACCTAATGTCAATGCCCGCAGGCGCGTGGCGGCTGATGACAAGATGCCGCTGCCCCCCAAGGTAATTGGCGTTTCTCAAGTGCGTGCGCCCTGGAGCTGCAAGATCCCTCCTGATTGCTGCAGTATTCATTGGAGCCCACACAGTGCATCAGAACTGAGCTTTTTCCGGCACAAAGGCTGCTTTGATTGCCCCATGTGCCATAAGGCAAGCACAGCAGCACAGCTAGCCGGCGGGTGGCCTGCATCGCCCCTGCCCTGCTCCACGTGTGCGTATGTGTGTGTATACGCCTTTGTGTGCATGCACGTGCGGTCATATGAAAGTGAGTGTTTCAGCTGCACTGCCCTGCCTTGCGCTGCCCGGCCACCTCGCGCTGCAGGTGCTCCAAAGGGCGCTCGCCCTGATGGCTGGCAAGCAGGCATCAGGGTCACCCAGGCCGGCGGAAGGCAACATTGGGGACGGGGCCAAGGCCAAACTGGTGCCAAGCATGGCTGGGAGGGGCTCTGCTGCGCTGTCTGTTGGGAGGGGGTTGGCAAAGAAGGTGGGCAGGGGCGTGGG